>Ga0302279_10002074_pt1 | contig 27219 bp, 28 predicted proteins | sample III_Bog_N3_3_FD_194541 | JGI IMG/M metagenome (GOLD analysis project Ga0302279, IMG submission 194541) | Peat permafrost microbial communities from Stordalen Mire near Abisko, Sweden - III_Bog_N3_3 | ecosystem: Environmental > Terrestrial > Soil > Wetlands > Peat | place: Sweden: Abisko... | reverse complement strand
AGCACGCGCGACCCCCAGGTGCCTTTAGGTGCACAATGACTAAACCGTTGTTATGCTTCTATTTTCCGGCGCGGACCAGCCAGAATTTCGGCCTTGACATCACAACCCGAACCAATGCATGCTCCGGTCGCCATGGGAACCCCTCTCGCACCGCCCGCCACCGCTTTGGCCCTCATACCCCCGGAGGGTGAACTGGGGCCGAAGATGCGCGGCCTGGTCCCCGGGCAGCAGGCGTTCGTCGCCGCGATGATCCTGACCGGCGGCAACCGCACCAAGTCCGCCGCGCTGGCCGGCTACTCGGCGTCGTCCGAGGAGATGCTGCGGGCGATGGGCTCCAAGCTAGCGCGGAACCCCGCGGTGGTCGAGGCGCTCAAGGAGGAGGGCTTCCGGCAGCTTCACGGCGCGCAGTTCACCGCGGTGTCGGTGCTGGTCGAGATCATGGAGGACAAGTTCCACAAGGACCGGCTCAAGGCGGCGACGGCGGTGCTGAACCGCACGGGCATGCCGGAGGTGCTCGAGCGCAACATCAAGGTCGACACCGGCGACAGCGGCTCAGGCGCGGCGGTGCTCGACCGGCTCAACTCCCTGGCCAAGGAACTCGGCGTCGACCCGCAGAAGCTGTTGGCCGGCGAGATGGTCACCATCGACGCTAACACCAGCGATGTTAGCGTGCAGGAGGACGAGTGGTGAAGGAGCCCTGGTTCAACTCCGACGCGGACATCCCACGGCGGACCCGGATCATCTATCGGTTGACGTGGTGCATCGTGTGGCTCGACCGGGTGCCCTTGCGCGTCGCGTGGTGGCTCGAGAGAAACATTAGGGGCACAAGATGAAGATCGAGACGTTCCTGGTGCTCTACGTGGCCGTGCTGCTGGTCCTCGCGGTCGCAGGGCTCTCCATGGAGCCACCGCCGCCCGAGCCGCTGCCGTTCGTCCCTGACTACCCCGAGGTGCCCCAGCCATGAGCACCGTCTCCCCGGAGAAGGCGGTCGCTGCGCTCGAGGAACTGAAACGCCTCCGCACCTACCACAAGAAGCTGTTCTTCCGCCCCTACCCCAAGCAGCAGGACTTCCTCGACACTGGTGCTTGGGCGCGCGAGCGGCTGCTGATGGCGGGCAACCAGGTCGGCAAATCGGAGACGGGTGCCTTCGAGGTGTCGTGCCACCTGACCGGCGAGTATCCCGAATGGTGGCTCGGCCGGCGCTGGGACCGACCGACCAAGGGGTGGATCGTCGGCGAGACCGGCCTGGCCACGCGCGATGTCTCCCAGATGAAGCTCTGCGGGAACCCGGGCGTCGTGGACGATTTCGGCACCGGCTACATCCCGTGCGACGCCTTCGCCGACAAGCCGACCCTTGGCCGCGGCGTCACGGACGGCTACGACATGATCCAGGTCCGTCACATCTCCGGCGGCACTTCGATGGGGATGTTCAAGTCCTACGAGCAGGGCCGGCAGAAGCTCCAGGGCGCGACGCTCGATTGGGTCTGGTGGGACGAGGAGCCGCCCGAGGACATCTACACCGAGTTGCTGGCGCGCATCACCGCGACCAAGGGCATGCTGATCGGCACCTTCACGCCGCTCAAGGGCAAGTCGAAGGTCGTCACCAAATACCTGTCCGAGCCGTCCCCCGACCGCACCGTCGTCACGATGACGCTGATGGACGCGGAGCACATCCCGGTCGAGGAGCGCGACCGCATCATCGCCGGCTACCCGGCCTACCAGCGCGACGCCCGCGTCCGTGGCATCCCCATGCTCGGCAGCGGCCGCGTCTATGAGCACCTCGAGGAGAGCATCACCGAGCCGACCCTTGAGACCGTGCCGGGGCACTGGGCCAAGCTCTGGGGCATCGACTTCGGCATCGAGCACAACTTCGCCGCGGTGCTCGGCGCCTGGGACCGCGACCAGGACATCTGGCACATCATCGCCGCCGTCCGCATGGCGGGGCAGGACCCGCTGCACCACGTCCGCGCGATGCGCAACATCTGCGCCGGCGCGCCCGTCGCCTGGCCGCACGATGGCACGCAGCGGGACAAGGGCTCGGGCATCGTCCTGGCGACCACCTACCGCAAGGAAGGCGCCCGCATGCTCCAGGAGCACGCGACGTTTCCCGAGGGCGGCTACTCCCGCGAGGCCGCCGTTGCCCAGATCAGCCTGCGCATGTCGACCGGCCGCTGGAAGGTCGCGGCGCACCTCGGCGACTGGTTCGAAGAATACCGGAGCTACCACCGCAAGGACGGCCTGATCGTCAAGCTGAACGACGACTTGATGTCCGCCAGCGAGAAGCTGCCGATGATGCAGCGCTTCGCCAAGGTGGTGCCGATGGGCAAGGCGCCGGACCCCCGGGGCCGTGGCCAAGGGGACCAAGCGAAAGACGTTGACTTCGATTTATGGTCCTGATACAGTCCAGTCGGACCCGCTCGCGCCCGAGGATAAACCATGTCCGGCACAACCGCCAAGAACTTGTCTATGTCGCCCGCCGCCCAAGACCTTGGCATGGGGGATATGGTTCGGCAGCAACTCCAGGATGACCTGGACGAACGCAAGAAGAAATTGCTTGCGAACAAGGGCGCGCCAGGGGGCAACTCTCCCTCGGCGCTGAACCCGGCGACCCTCTCCCTGTTCTCGGGGGGCGGCATGGGCGCGGGTGGGACTTTGTTCGGTGGGTAGGAAACGCCTTATCGCCGCCATGACGGTGCGCGAACCCGGGGACTTGCTCGAGGCCAGCATCATAGTCGAGGAAGGCTATGCCGTGGGGAACGAGCCGAAGCCGGTCCTGATGATCACCGTGCAGGGCCGCGCCGTCACGCACACCGCCGAGGGCAAGCCGCGCCTGCGCGTCTACGAGCCCAAGGCGACCATCGTTTTAACTGCAGATCAATTCAAAAAGTTCATCGGGGAGGCGAAAAGTGCTGGATACTAGCCCCTACCGCCTGAACTACAACCTCGGCATGCAGTCGAACTACGACGAGCAGATCGTCGCCGAGACGCTGCAAGAGTGGTCGCAGATGCAGGCGTGGCGGAACACGTTCGCCTCGCAGTGGGAGGAGGTTGCCGAACTGATCGACCCCAACTCGCGCAACACCTTCTTCGCCTACAACTTCAACTGGCCGGGCCAGAAGAAGACCGATCGTCAGGTGGACGCCACCGGCATGATGGCGCACGGGCGCTTCAAGGCGATCTGCGACAGCCTTCTGACACCTCGCAACTCGATCTGGCACGGGCTCGCCTCCGAAGACCCCTACGTGATGAAAGATCGTGACACGCGGCTGTGGTTTGAGCAGGTCACCAAATTGCTGTTCCAGCACCGTTACGCGGCCCGCGCGAACTTCTCGGCCAACAATCAGGCCTACTTCGGCGACCTCGGCGCCTATGGCACCGCCGGCATGTTCATCGACGCCTCGGACGGATCGGACGGCACGGGGCGGGGCCTCCGCTACCAGGCGGCGCGGCTGGGCGAACTGTTCATCCGCCAGAACCACCAGGGCAAGGTCGACGGGGTCATCCGCTGGTTCCGCCTGACGGCGCAGCAGGCCATGCAGAAGTGGGGTCCCGCACGGTTCCCCGAGGTGCTGCGGCCGGCGCTCGACCAGAAGTCCCCGATGATCTACGACTTCCTGCACCGCGTCGTGCCGCGCACGGACTACGACCCCGGCCGCATGGACGCCAAGGGCAAGGCATTCGCCTCCTACTATGTCTGCGTGATCGGCAAGACGCTCATGGGCGAGGGTGGCTTCCACAGCTTCCCCTACGCGGTCTCGCGCTACGAGCAGGCACCCGGCGAGTTCTACGGCCGTGGCCCCGCGATGATGGTGCTGCCGGCGCTCAAGACCCTGAACGCTGAGAAGCGCACCTTCCTCAAGCAGGGCCACCGCGCGGCCGACCCCGTGCTGCTGACCGCCGAGGACGGGCTGGTCGACATCAGCATGCGGCCGGGTGCACTCAACAAGGGCGGCGTCTCGCCGGACGGCAAAGCGCTGATCATGCCGCTGCCGACCGGCACCATCCAGATCAGCAAGGAGATGATGGACGAGGAGCGGTCGCTGATCAATGACGCCTTCCTGGTCTCCCTATTCCAAATCCTCACCGAGACGCCCACGATGACGGCGACCGAGGTGATCGAGCGGACCAACGAGAAGGGCATCCTGATCGCCCCGACCATGGGCCGGCAGCACTCGGAATATATCGGGAACATGGTGCCGCGCGAGATCGACCTGCTGGCCCAGCAGGGGCTCCTGCCACCGATGCCGCCGCGGCTCCGCGAGGCGCGTGGCCACTATGGTGTGACCGACACGTCGCCGATCAGCCGCGCTGCGCAGGCCGGCGCCGCCGCGGGCTTCATCCGCACCGTCGAGACGACCAAGGAACTGGTGGCGATCACACAGGACCAGAGCCTCCTGGATGTCTACGACTTCGACACGGCGCAGCGCGACATCGCGGCGATCCAGGGCGTCAACGAAAGCTGGATGTCGAGCCCGCAGCAGATCGCCCAGAAGCGCAAGGCCCGCGCCGCGCAGCAGCAGCAGCAGGCCGCGATCCAGGCGGCGCCGGCGCAGGCCGCAATGATGAAGGCCCAGGCCGCGCAGCAGAAGGCGGGCATGGGGCCGAACACCGGACAACCACAGGGCGGGCAGGCACCAGCCCAGGGCGGCCCGCCGCTCGCGCAACAGCTAGGAGGCTAGGCCGTGACCGACAAAGCAATCCTCGAGGCCCAGGTCGAGGCCGCCCTCAAGCAACTACAGGACCTCGAAGCCGAGGAAGCGCTGCTCCTGAAAGAGATCAAAGAACAGGACGCGGCCGGGACAAACGCGGCGGCAACTGCGTCACCGGCTGCCCCGCCGCCGGTTCCCGTGGTCGCGGCTCCGCCCGCAGCGGCGCCGGCGGCGGTCTCCATCGCGCAGCGCGCTGCCGCGTTCGCCACGCCCTTCGAGGGCACGTTCCTCGAGGCGTATGCGGACCCGGCCGGCGTCTGGACGATCGGCACGGGCTCGATCTGGGACCGTCGCAATACGCCCCCGACGCGCGTGACGCAGCACACTCCCCCGATCGACGCGGCCACCGCGCTGGCGTGGCTCGCCGAGGAGATGACGGAAGCGGTCGGCTATGTCGCTCATTACGTCACGGTGCCGATCACGGACAACCAGCGCGTGGCCCTCACGGACCTGATCTACAACATCGGCGCCGGGAACTTCGCATCGAGCCGCCTGCTGCGCTCGCTGAACTCCGGCGACATCACGGGCGCGTCCGACTACTTCCTCGACTGGACGATGGCGGGGGGCCACCAGCTTCGTGGCCTCGTGCGCCGCCGCGCCGCCGAGCGCACCCTGTTCATGACAGGTGAATGATGGCACTCAATGTCGGCACGTTCGGCCGCCTGATTGACTACTGGCGGCGCCAGCGCAACAACTACCTCACCACCTTCCGGTCGATCGCCGGGCAGGCGGTGTTGACTGATCTGGCGCGGTTCTGCCATGCCAACAAGAGCACCTTCGATGCGGACCCGCAGGTCGCGGCCGCGCTCGATGGGCGCCGGGAAGTCTGGCTCCGCATCCAGAACCACCTGAACCTGACCAGTCAGGAGCTTTACCAGCTACTCGATGGCCGCCCGGTCGACGGCCTCAACCCCAGCAATGATCCAGAGGATTGAACCATGTCCGAGACGCTCACGCCGCCCCCCGCCCCGCCGGCCGCCGCATGGCACGCCGGCTTCGATGCGGACACGGTCGGCTATCTGCAGAACCGTGGCCTCGCCGACAAGACGGCAGCCGAAGCGTTCCTCGCCACCGCCAAGGCTCACCGCGAAGCTGAGCGCTTCGTTGGCGCGCCCGCGGCCGAACTGGTCCGGCTGCCCAAGGACGCCACCGACGAGAACGGCTGGCGCACCGTCTGGAGCCGCCTGGGCAAGCCCGCCGACGCCAAGGAATACGACCTGTCCGGCGCCAAGTTCGCGGATGGTTCCGAGCCGGACGAGGCGTTCCAGGACTGGTTCCGCAACAGCGCGTTCGCGGCCAACCTGCCGAAGGACGCCGCGGGGCGTGTCGCCACCGAGTTCGTGAAATACCTCGAGGGCAATGCGGCCGCCGAAGCCGCCGAGCAGACTGCGGCCCTGGCCGAGAGCCGCGCCGCGCTTGCGAAGAACTGGGGCGGCAACTACAACCAGAACCTCCTGATCGCGCAGAATGCCGCGCGTGCCCTTGGCTTCGACCAGGAAACGGTGACGAACTTCGAGAACGCGGTCGGCTACGAGAAGATCATGGAGATGTTCCGCACGATCGGCTCGAAGATCGGCGAGGACAGCCTCGTGAAGGGCGGCGCCGGCCCGGGCGGCGTCATGACGGTCGAGCAGGCGGAAGCCCGCATCACCGAGTTGAAGGCCGACAAGGACTTCGTGAAGCGCTATATGGCCGGCGGTGCGCCGGAGAAACGCGAGATGGAAAGCCTCCATCGCATCAAGCTGGGAGTGTAACATGGCCTTCACATTCGCCAAGCAGCGCCAGAAGGCAACCGGCGGCGCTGCCACCCTCAAGGTCATGAAGGGCGGCGTCAAGATGCCGTCCGGCTCGGCCAAGAACGAGGGGTTCGCGTCGAAGATGCCAACCAAGCCGGCGATCCAGCCCTCGGCGCGCACCGAGGCCGCCGGCCCCGCGCAGACGCACAAGCACGACGGCAACATCAACCGCGAGCCCGCGCCCGCGAATAGCCCCGCCCTTGCGGCGCCCGGCAAGCGCGGCCAGGGGGGCGCGGACGGCGGCGCCGGCGGGCAGGGTGGCCCGGTGCATGAATACTCCAAGGCGGCGGAAAAGCGTCCGTTGCAGATCAGCAATGCCCAGAAGAAAGGGCTCAAGGCGACCACCAAGCGCATTAAAGCGTCGCCGGTTCGATAATCGCACTTGACAGGGGAGTAGGTTTCTGCTCTCCTGTCGATGCAAACCCCGCCCTACCCTGCTTGCAGAGGGGCCGCCGTGCCGACGCCTCGCCCCTACACCGCATGCGGAAGGGCAGCCTACTCCGACCAATGCCGGCCCCGCGCCCGCGGACACGCCACTGACCCAACCATCTCAACACCGAGGGTGTCATGGCGACTTCAACCGATCCGGGGCTTATCCCGCTTTATACCACTCAGTTCAGCACGAACCTGGAACTGCTCCTGCAGCAGATGGGCTCGATGCTCCGCGGCACCGTCCGCGAAGGTTTCCACACCGGCAAGACCGCTTCGCCAGTGAACCAGATCGGCGCGATCAGCCTCAAGGCCGCCGCCGGCCGCTTCGCCCCGAAGAACCGCACGGACCCCGAGTTCGTCCGCCGGTGGGTCTTCCCGCAGGAAGGGTCGATCGATCAGTTGATCGACAGCTTCGATGAACTGCAGACGATCGTGGACCCGAAGTCCCAGTATACGCAGAACGCGGCGATGGCCGTGGGCCGCGCCTGGGACGACGCCCTGATCGCCGCCGCGACCGGCACGGCCCAGTTGGGCCAGGACCCGAGCGCCTTCACGACCGAGACGTTCAACACCACCAACTTCCAGGTGGCGGTGAACTTCCAGTCGAGCGCCTCGTCCGGCCTGACCGTCGCCAAGCTGATCGAAGCGAAGCGCATCCTGCGCCACTACCACAATGACCTGGACAGCGACGAACTGACCCTGGTTATGGGCAGCCAGCAGGAATCCGATCTGCTCAACCAGGTCCAGGTGGTCAGCACCGAGTTCAACGACCGGCCGGTGCTGGTCGATGGCAAGTTGGTGCGCTTCCTCGGCTACAACGTGAAGGTCATGGAGCGCCTGCCGTCCGCGGTTGGCGCTGCCAGCCAGCGCGGCGTGCTGGCCTATGTCAAATCCGGCATGTATCTCGGGAACTGGAAGGACCTGACCAACCGCGTCAGCATCCGAAACGACCTCGAGGGCGAGCCGTGGGACTTGTGGACTTCCGTGATGTATGGCGCGACCCGCCTGCAGCCCGGCAAGGTCGTGCAGGTCCTCTGCTCCGACACGACCGGCTCCGACATCACCCCGTAATCCGGCGGCGGGCTTCGGCCCGCCAGCCCTCCGCTGGAGGCTCCTATGACCGTCGAAAACCTCAAGTCGCTACCCATCACCAACCTCGATGCGATCCCGGTTATCCAGCCGACCGCAGGCGAGGGTGGCCCAGGCTATGCGCGCATCCACACCGACTGGGTCGCCTGCACCATCACAGGTGTCGCGTCGACCACGTCGACCTACCGCCTTGGCCGCATCCCGACCAACAGCAAGGTGAAGCAGGTCTTCTTCTCGCTCAAGGGCGGCGACACCAACGCCACGGCGACCCTCGCTTTCGACATCAACATGGCGTTCTCGGACAGCACCCTGGATGTCACCCAGGTGAACCTGCAGGGCACGATCCCGACCACGGCCAACACCGGCGCCGTCACGACCGTCGCGGCCTACAGCAGCCCCAACAAGCTGTTTGGCACGGTGGTCGCCGCCAACTCCGGCGTGGCCACCTACAACAAGGACGTGACCTTCAACGCCGGCGCGACCACCTATCCGTTCTCGTTCCGCGACGACGATCTGTGGGACGTGTTCGGGTTCACGAACAACCAGGGTTACGCGCAGGACCCGGGCGGCTTCTTCGACTTCCTGCTCTACGTCTCGACCGTCGCCGCCACCGCGGCCGCCGGCTTGCTGGGCATCGAAGTCATCTACGTGGTGTAACGAACATGACCACCCTCTACGTCAACCTCACGATCGGGCCACTGCGCTCCAGCGGGCAAAACGTCATCACGCTGTCGCGCGGGTCCACCGTGACGGGGGACGTGACGGTGGCCGTGAACACCACGCAGACCAACGGCAAGGCGATGACGGGCTCGGCATTGCGCTGCGCTCTCACCGCCGCGCTGGATCATTTCAAGTCCGGTTCGGGCGAGTTCCCGGGCACGTAGGAGACGACCTATGACCACCTACTTCCTGTCGATCAACCGGGGCCAGGGGCAGAACCCGAGCAAGGTCGCGATCGCCACCAGCGCCCCGTCCGCCGACACCTACGTGCAGATCAACTCGACCGCCAACCAGACCAAGGAAGACGTGATGCTTGGCCTCAAGGCGATCGAGATGTATCTTCTGTCCAACGGCATCCCCGGGGGCCAGGCCGGCGTCGACATGCCGCCGCTGTAGGCCGCAGCCATGAGCGCCAACCCAACTCTTTGCTTCGGCGTCGCGGTCGGCACGGTGGACACCGTGGGGCTCGTCCCCATCAACGTGTCGAACATCTCAGCCTCGCTCGGCCTGATGACCACCGTGGCCAACTCGGCGTCGACTGAGGCCGCCCTGATCGTCTCCCAGGCGGTGACGCAGTCCAGCAGCTTGGTGTCCGCCCAGGGCACCCTGACCACGCTGACGGGCCTCCTCGTGGTCGGCAACACCATCACGGCGACGATGACCAACGACATCGCCGCGATCAACACGCTGGTGACCGCCGTGGTCAACGCCAACACGACCATCCAGGCGCAGGGCACGTTGGTCGTCAACAACATCGGGACGATCCAGACTGACCTCGCCAACACCACGTCGATCACCACATCGTCCAACATGATCTGCCAGGTGGACACCACGGTGGTCACCGGCTGCGCTGTCCTCAACGGCTGCCTGCTGGGCATCGTGACTTTCGCCTCGGCCAACAGCACCCTTCCGCCGTAGGAGCGCCCGATGTCAACCCGCAATTTCATCATCTCGGATGTCACGAGTGCCTCGTCCGGCAACGTCGCGGCCGCCACGGCCACCGCCACGCTCGCCGCCGACGCCAACCTGTTCTGGTATGTGACGGGCTTCGAGATTTACATGGGCGGCGCCACCGCGGCTGCAGTCGTGCTGGCCACGATCACCGGGCTGCTCGGCGGCACCATCACCGTCCCGGTGCAGGTCCAGGCCATCGCCACCGGCGGCGTGACCCAGACCGTCGTGGAGTTCATGCAACCACTCGCCGGCGCCGCGCAGAACACTGCCGTCGTGCTGACGCTGCCCAGCGGGGGCGCCGGCAACCTGAACGCCGCTGTCACCCTGCACGGGTTCAAGGGCGCCCGCACGCTCGCTTAACGGGAGGGGCACATGACCGACCTCCCATTCCAGACTTCGCTCGACATCGCGAACCGAGCCTGCCAGCACTGCGGTGTGAAGCGGATCACCTCGGCCGCGCTTTCGATCCAGGACGGCAGCCAGCAGCAGCAGGAGTTCTACTTCAACTACGACAAGCTGCGCGACGCCGAGCTTCGCCGCAACACCTGGGCGTTCTCGACCAAGCTGGCCGCGCTGCGCCCGATCAACTCCGCGACCTTCCTGTTCGTGCCGAACCTGTGGTCCGCGGCAATCAGCTACGGCCCAGGCGCGATCGTGCTGGACCCGAGCGGCAACGGCGTGATCTGGCAGTCCTCGGCACTGAACAACCTGAACAACACGCCCGGCGCCAGTCTGCAGTGGGACGTGTTCTTCGGCTCGCTCTGCGTGAACCCCTTCAATCCGCCGGCTTCCTCCGGCTTCTCCACCGGCCCCGCATGGTCCGCGACGACCACCTATTCGCTCGGCGCGGTGGTAGCGGACGTGATCGGCAATCTGTGGGCCTCGCAGATCAACAACAACCTGAACAACATGCCGGGCTCGAGCATCGCGTGGGTGCAGCAGTCCGCGGTCACCGGCTCGGTGGCCCAGAACCCGCCGACCTATTTCGCTGGCGAACTGGTCTACACCACCAACAACGCGGGCTCGACCTACATCTTCGCGTCGCTCACCAACGGCAACGTTGCGGTGCCGACAACCGCCAGCGCATGGTCGAGCAGCACCACCTATGTGCGCGGCAACGTGGTCAGCTATGGCGGCTACACCTTCATGAGCATGTTCGACCTGAACATCGGCCAGACGCCGCCGCTCTACAATGGCAGCGGCCTGCCGTGGCAAGTCGGGATCACCTACGCCGCCAACGCGACGGTCATGGGCATCGACGGCATCATCTACTACTCCCTGGCCGGAAGCAACGTCGGGCACGACCCCACGACCACCACGGGCTTCTGGGGCACCTATGGCGCGCGCTCGCCCTGGGCGCCGAACTTCACCACCTCCACGGTGTCCAGCCAGTGGCAGAAGCAATACGGCACGCTGGCGCAGATCAACCTTACCTACCCGATCGGCACTGGCCCCAGCGACCAGACCACCACGCGCAACGTGTTCATGCTGCCGAACGGCTACCTGCGCAAATGCCCGCAGGACCCCAAGCGTGGCAGCGTCAGCTACCTCGGCGCGCCCAGCGGCCTACCTTACGACGACTGGGAAATCCAGGACGGCTACATCGTTTCGAGCACCTACAGCTACATCATGCTGCGGTTTATTGCGGACGTGACGCAGGTGCCGAAGATGGACCCGATGTTCTGCGAGGGCCTCGCGGCGCGCCTGGCGCTCGAGAGTGTGGAGCGGCTGACGCAGTCCGAGGGCAAGAAGGCGCAGATCGAGCGCGACTACAAACAGTTCATGGGCGAGGCGCGCACTGTCGACGGCATCGAGACCGGCGCCGTCGAGCCGCCCGAGGACGACTACATTCAGTGCAGGATTTAGGCCATGGCCAAGGCAGCGCCACTGCAGGACAACTTCCTTGGCGGGGAGTGGTCCGCCAACTTCCAGGGCCGCATCAAGCACCCGAAATACGACAGCGCGATGCAGTCGATGCTGAACTGCTTGCCAATCGAGGAGGGGGCCGCGCCGCGTCGCGCGGGGTTCCGCTTTGCGCAGTTGACGCGCCAGGGCATGCTCGGCCGCGTGATCAGCTTCGACTGGGCGCAGGCATCGCCCTACGTAATGGAATTCACGCCCGGTATCATGCGGCTGTTCTCCGGCCCCAACCTCGTGATGAACCCGGATGTCCGCAACGTGGTGTCGATCAGCACGGCGACGCCGGCGGTGATCACCATCGACAGCGCATCGCCCTGGGCCAGCTTGGATCAGGTCGCGTTCCAGTTCGTCGCACTGAGCCCGACCGCGCAATGCAATCAGTTGCAGAACCGCACCTTCTTCATCACGGTGATCAACGGCACGCAGTTCTCCATCGCCGATGACTTCGGCGTGCCGATCAATGGCGCCGCGCTCAACTGGGGGCCGGGGGTCGTCCTGCAGGTCTCGAAGGTCCTGAACTTCACCACTCCCTGGCTGGCCGCGGACATCCAGACCCTCCGGTCGGTGCAGAGCGGCACGCAGACGCTACTCCTGTCGGGCACGCAGCCCCCGTGGCAGTTGTCGGCGCTCACGAACGCCTCCACGATCCCCTCGAGCAGCCAGTTCGCCACGTTCAACTTCGTGGCGGCGCAGTTCCTCGACGGCCCCTATCTGGACCCGACCAACGGGGCTGAACTCACCGTGGTCTCCGGTGGTGGCACCGCGGTCATCAACGTGTCGGGGGTCTTCACGGCATGGTCCTCGACCGCCGCCTATGCCGCCGGGGACGTGGTCACCTATGCCGGTGCGGACTATATCGCCCTGGCCACGAACTTCGATGCGGCCCCGAATGTCAGCCCCTCGCTTTGGCAGTTGACCACCTCGGGCTCGGGGTTCAACCCGAACGTCGGAGCCCTTTCGACCGACACCGGGCGCTCCATCCGCATCTGGCAGCAGCCGCTCGACTATAGCCCCTCCGGCGGCTACACGGCCGGTCAGGTCGTGACCTACCCGATCGGTCAGCCAGCGGGCACCGCGGCCTACTACCAAGCGATCATCACGGTGCCGGCGGGCACCCAGCCGGACATCAGCCCCACCTACTGGGCGCCCGTGAGCGGCGCTGGCGTGGCCGCGTGGACCTGGGGCATCATCACCGCCGTGTCGCCGCCGAACATCGTCACCGTGACGCTGCAGTCGACGGTGCTCCTCTACCCGAGCAACCCGATCGTGCTATTCCAGATGGGCGCATTCAGCGGCACCACCGGCTACCCCACCGCGGGCTGCTACCACCAGGGGCGTCTGTGGCTGACGGGGGCCAACATCTCGAGCCAGAACCGCGTTTACGGCAGCGTATCGAACAACCTCTCCTCGTTCTCGCCGACCTCGCCGGACGGCACCGTGGCGGACAGCAACGGCATTTCGGCGAAGTTCGACAGCGGCACGGTCAACCCGATCTACTGGCTGCAGCCGGACGCTCAGGGCATCCTGTGCGGCACGCAGGAAGGTGAGTGGCTGATCCACGCCAGCCAGCTAAACGATCCGATCACGCCCACCAGCATCCAGGCGCACCGCCAGACCAAATATGGCTGCGCCAACATCGAGCCCAAGCGGACGGGCCTGACGTTGGCCGTGGTGCATCGCTACAAGCGGAAGCTGCTCGAGTTCTTCGCGGATACCTTCTCGGGCAAATACACCGCGCCGAACCTGACCGAGACCGGCAAACATCTGACGGTCAGCGGCATTTCTGAGATCGCCTACCAGCAGGAACTCGCCCCGGTCATCTGGCTGCGCATGGCCAATGGCACCCTGTCCGGCTGCACCTACAAACGCACGTCGCTGTTCAGCAGCGAGCCCGCCGTGTTCGTGGGGTGGCATCACCACGTCCTGGGCAGCGCGCGGACGGTGCAGAGCATCACGGTCGGGCCGAGCCCCGATGGCGCGCTGGACAGCCTGTGCATGCTGACGCAGGACCCGGTGACCGGCATCTGCCACATCGAGTTCTCCGCGAAATTGTTTGACATCGGCGACACGATCTATTCAGCTTGGCAACTGGATGACGCCTGCACGCCCACCCAGGCGGTCGGCAACTCCCTGAACGTTACGTTCTACGGATACACCTACTTGAACGGGAAGACGGTGACAGCATGGGTTGGGGGTCTGGACTGTGGCGACTATGTCGTGAGCAATGGCTCGATAACGGTCCCCTACGGGGCCGCAGGCGGCCTGTTCACCGCGGCCTATCTGCAGGGCATCCAGGGCCAGTCCTTCGGCGGCCTGGCCACGCCGCTCACCCAGGTTTCCACGGTGCTGCCACCGCCAAACACGACGCCGCAGACGATCCTCGGGTTCATCCCTAACCCGGCGTTCGGGCCGGTCGACACGAGCCCAGGCACGGCACTGGTGAACTGGTCGACGCAAACCCTGTTCGCCCTGACCAACTCGAGCGCGGCCGCAGCGATCCACACTTACTCGCTTGGCAACGGTTCCAACCTCACGGGATCGCCGCTGCAAACGATCACCGGGTCCTCCGATGGGTTCGCTGGTTCCGCCCTCGGACCGGACGGGAACATCTACGTGTCCGGCGCCGACAGCCAAGCGCAAGGCCCGCTGTTCAAGATCAGCCAAGCGTTGGCGCTCCTCGGGACCTTCGGGTCGAATTCCAGTTCCGGCGGCAACACCCCGAACGGCATCGCCCCTGGCCCCCTGGCCGCGGTGACGGCCAACGGCACCACCTTCGTGGTCAGCGCGAACGCATCGGGCTTGGCGACAAACTTCGGCGTGACCAACGGCAACACGATGCAGTGGGCCGCGCCTGCGCCCGGTGCCACCTTCAATGGCGCGCAGAGCGTGCTGCTGACCCCTGGGCAATCCGGGGGCCAGACGGGCACCGTGTTCGCCGTCAGCAACAACAACAATTCGATCTACGAACTGAACTACATCTCCCTGCAGGAAATCATCATCGGCGCGTCTGCCGGCACCTATGCGGCCGGCTATGCGACATGGTCGTCCTCGACGGCGTATGTGGTCGGCAACAAAATCCAGTATCAGGGCTGCGCCTATACCTGCTTGGTGAACAACACGAACGTCGCGCCCACGAGTTCCCTGGGGACGGACTGGCAGATCATCAACAACCCCTACATCAGCTTCTCGACCATTGGCCAAGTGACCGCCGCCCAGCTTGACCCGATCGGCGTCGACTTCCCGACCGGGGCCGGCGATGTGGTCTACGACCACTCGGATGGGAATATCATCGTCTTCGCGTATGTCGGCATCCTGCCAAACGATACGCACACCCACCAATACGTCTTCAAGATGAACTCGGTCACCGGCGCGCTGATGTGGAAGCTGAACCTGTCCACGGTGACCGGCGGGGCCAACGTCTCCACCGGGGCGTTCGTGCAGTCCCAGATCACCCAGGGCGTTCTCAGCATGATGGCTGCCACGGGTGGCCTGACGCTTGCAATCAACACGGCGACAGGGACCTACTCCAGCTACACCGCGGCCAACGTCGCCATGGGCGCCCAGTTCTCCAGCGACGTGTCCGGTGTGCTCACCGGCGCGGTGGTCTACACCAAGACCAGCACGTCGCCGCAGCCGATCAATGCGACGCCGGCGGCCCTGAGCAATGTCTGGGCGCAACTCCAGGCGGGCTCGTTCTTCTACGGCGCCACCGTCACGACGACCAACCTGTCCATCCCGGCCGTGATCGGGTTCACCTTCACCACAACCGGCCTCTGCTTGCCGCCGGAGATGCCGCAGGAGACGGGCTCGGTCAGCGGCCCCGCGCTGGTGAAGAAGCGCCGGTTCGCCCAGTATGGTATCAAGCTGGTGAACGCCCAGGGGGTCTCGATCGGCACGGACCTGAACACGCAATTCCCCGTGGCCTTCGAGCAGCAGCCGGGCACTCTGCTCCCCATTACCTCCTTGTTTACGGGCACGCACTGGGATACTCTCAATGACGATAGCAGCTTCAACAGCGCGCTGTCGTGGAGTGTCACGCGCCCCTACCCATGCACGGTGACCGCCATCGGCGGCTTCATCACAACCCAGGATTAACACAATGTCCGGTATTCTGGGCTTAGGCGGCACCGTTTCAGCACAAGGGGTCAGCAGCGCGATCGGCGATTTCGGCGGGGCCGTGAGCGACCTGATGGCGGTCGGCGGCATGCAGCAGGAAGCCACGGCCTTTGGCCAAGCGGCGGCCCTCGAGGAGCAAAACAAACAGATCGCCCTCGAAAGTGGCGCGATCCAGCAGATGCAGCAGCAGCGCCAGGAACTCAAGGTGGTCGGCGCGGGGCAGGCGGACGTGGCGGGCAACGGCCTCGCTGCCAGCGGCAACGCGCTCGATGTCTACCGGAACAGCATGGCGCAGGGTGCCCTCGCGTCCCAGTTGACCGGCGTGCAGACGCAGGTGAACGCCAACTCGTATGAGGCCCAGGCCGGCGCTTACCGTGGGGAACAGCAGGCCGCCGAGAGCGCCGCCAAGGCCAAGCAAGCCGGCGGGATCATGTCGGCGATCGGCGGCGTTGCCGCAATCGGAATGATGCTCTAGGAGCGACCATGCCCCAAGTTCGTGAATATGTTTCGCCCGTTGACACCATCCGCCCCGCCGAGGCCGGTGCGGAGGCCCTGGCGCGTTCTGGGCGCACCATTGGCGGCCTTGCGATTGAGGGGGCCAATGCCGTTGGCCAGGGCGTCCAGCGCGTCGCCACGCCCGTCGCGGACGCCGCGGTGCGCTACCAGGAGCAGTCCGAGATCAGCACCGGCGCCGCTGTGGCCGCGCTGCAGTTCCACAACCAGGTGGTCGGCCTCAAGAACCACATGAACACGGCCGACGTGAACGACCACGAGGCAGGCCCCAACTACATCCAGCAGAACTTCGAGCCCTTCGCGGAAAAGTTCGCGCAGGGGTTCACGACCGAGAAGGGCAAGGCGTTCGCCCAGCAGACCATCGACAACATGCGGACGCACCTCTACGGCGTGTCGGCCGCGGACACCATCACGCGCCAGACCGACGCGGCGCACCAGAATGCGGGCACCACACTGAACTCCCTGAGCACCGCGGTCTACAACGACCCGACAGCGTTCAACGCCGCGCTGAAGCAGTGGGATGCGTCGGTCGAGGCTTTCGCCAACGCCACGGGGGACCCGGTCGCAGGCGGCAAAATCCGGGAGGGTATGACCTCCGGGGGGCACCTCCAGCTTGCGGTGTCATCGGCGATGAGCGAGATCAAGGCGAACCCCGATGCAGCCCTGGCGAACATCAGCGGTGGCAAGTATGATCAATACATCGACGGAACGACCAAAGCAAAGCTGGTGCAGGAAGCCACGCGCGCCAAGGAACATGCGGGCAACCAGGCCAAAGCCGACGACGCGGTGACGCGCCGCAACCAGGCGATCGACGCCGACCGCACCGCCGGCAACCTGATCGGCAGCCTGACGGACGCCAATGGCTTGCCGTCGCCACCCAAGGATTTCTACCAGCAGGTCCAGGATGCGAAGATGAACAACCCGGACTTGGCCCGCCACGAGCCGGCGCTCATGTCCGCTTTCCAGCGCGCGACCCGGGAGGCATCCAGCGGCAAATACATGCAGTCGGACCCGGTGACGCTGGAGCAACTGCGAAGCCGCGCCTTCCTGCCACCGACCGACCCCAACGCGCTGACCGAGGCCGACGTGCTTGGCCAGATGGGTTCCGGTGGCAAGCTGTCCACCCAGGACGGCAAGCTGCTGATGGCGGACGTGCGCGCCTCGACCAACGATCCGGTCTACCGCCAGCGCGTCCAGATGTTCAACCAGTGGATTGGCTCGCAAAAGTCGAGCATCAGCAAGACCGACGTGACCCGGGGCCTCTACGACAACCTGGGTGATCAGCGCTATGAGCAGGTCTACCAGCAGGCGAAACAGGAATACCTGGACGGGATCAAGAACGGCAAGAGCCCGAAGGACCTGCTGGGCACTGGCCCCGGCAGTCTCAGCTACCTGATCAGCCAGGGGCGCCCATCCGCGGAAGACGTGGCGGCAGCCGCACCCACTGGCTTGATCCCGCCGCCCAACTTCCACAAGCCCGGGCTCATAGGGCCGCCGCCCACGCCCGCCGGCCCCGCGCGCGTGGCTCCGCCGCCGCTGACCGACCCGAGCCTGCCGATGGGCAGCCTGCCGATGGGCAGCCTGCCCGGCAAAGAAAGCGAGGGCTGGCCCCCGGCGCTTCCAGGCGAAAGCCAACGTGAGTGGACAAAGCGAAAGGTAAACCTTATCCTGTCAGGGCAGAAGGCGCCGCAATCGGCTTCTCCGCAGGAGGGTAGCCGATAATGGAAAACGATCTCGCCAGCGCCGTCGCAACACCCCGTGCGGCCGATCCCGGCCCCGGCCTTTCCTTGCAGCCGCCTTTGGCACCCGGGGCCGAAGACTATGCAAAACTGCGCTCCAACGGTATATCCGCGGAAGATGCGGACGCCTGGAAAGCCGACCGCACCAAGACGCTCCTCGAAGGCGGCATGACCGGCGGCGAGGTAGCCTACTACTGGGGCGATCAAGCGCCGGACCCCAGCGCGCTGAATGCTCACACATCCGCCAACCTCGCGAACCTCACGCCAGCCAACCAGGCCAAGGTGGCGTCGAACCCGCTCGAGCAGTTCTGGGCCGGCCACGGCACCAGTGTCCCCGGCACGATGGAGAACCGCGGCAAGCCGAGCATCGTCGGCAACCCCAATGCGGGCTGGGTCGGCACCGCAGCCTACGCCTTCGGCAACTTCTCAGGCAACATCCTCCCCATGATCGCCGGCGGCCTAGCGGGCGGCGTGATGGGCTCCGCGATCGGCCCCGAGGGCACTGTGATCGGCGCTGGCGCGGGCGCCTTCGCCCTCCCCACGGCCATGCGCGAAGTGATGCTGGATGCGTTCGCCAAGGGCGACATCCACACGATGGACGATTTCTACAAGATGGCGCTGGGCAACATGGTCGCCACCGGCAAATCGGCGCTGGCAGGCGGCGCTGGCGGCGTGGCAGCGGTAGGCGCGGCGGCGCTCGGTGCGGGCGCAGCAGTCGTCGGCGTGGCCAACGCGACCGGCGCGGTCTTCGCGCAGTCGGCCATGGAAGGGCGTATCCCTGACGCCAAGGACTTCCTACTGACCGCCGTGATGGCGCTCGGCACACATGCCGCGCTCTCGGCGCGTCCTGGGCAGGCGCGGCCGGACCTGACGGACGCTGGCGCCCGCGTGAAGGCCAACGCCGAGGACATCTACCGGAACACCGGCATCCCGCCGTGGGAGCTTGTGCGGCGCGCCCAGGGCGACGCGGTGCTGCAGGCTGAACTCTTGGCCCAGGACCCCCACGGCAACCCCGTGACGCCCACGCTGCGCACCCTGGCGCCCCCGGAGCCGCCACCCTACCAACCCGTCGCGCCACTGCGCATGCCGCCCCCGGCCGGCGGCGAGGCAACGGAGGAGCCAACCCCGGGCGTCATGAGTGGCGCCGGCTTGCTGCCGCTGATCGAGCGGCTCGAGACGGGCGGCGCGGCCGGCGCGGATGCCGAGGTGTCGACTGCCGGCGCGCAGGGCCGCTACCAGATCATGCCTGGCACGGCGCGGCAATACGGGTTCGATCCGACGCGGCTGCACGATCGCGACTACAACACGATGGTCGCCACCACGATCCTCAACGACCTCTATACGCGCTACCACGGCGACGTGCCGGCGGTCTTGATCGCCTACAACGCCGGGCCGGGCGTTGCCAACCGCTGGCTCGCCGCAGGGCGCGACAACAGCGTGCTGCCGCACGAGACGCAGGGCTACCTGGCCAAAGGGCTCGGCGGCGTGCGCGGCGGCGGCACCGAACTCTACACGCGGCCGGAGGAGTTTGAGCCGCAGGTCAGCGCTTTGATCCCGCCGAAAATGTCGATTGGCAAAGGCTGGGGAAATGCCGGCATCCCAGACCCGAGCGTCATTGGCAACTACCTGGGTGACTTCGCCAAGGAAGCCGGCTTCGAGTTCCGCATCGGGCCGGAGTTGCCGGAGCCCGGCGAGGGGACTGTTGGGCCTGCAAAGACGCCGATCTTTATCACCGGCGGCCCGCTCGGTAGCGACCGGATGGTCCGCATCCCAGAGGCGCCCGAGGAACTCTATCAGCGCTGGTTCGGCCAGAACCGCTACCAGATCGTGCACCACGAGGTTGGTCACGCAGTCGACGCGGCACTCAACAATGGTAAGACTACAAAGGTCATCGGTGACCCCGAATTGCAGAAAGAAATGATCGCGACTTCGCAACAGTGGCGCCCCGCCCACTGGGCGACCGGTGCGCAGCGCGGCTACCTCGCGAGCCCGGCCGAACTGATGGCGGACAACATCGCCACCTGGATCAGCGACCCCACCATGCGCGCGAAGATGCCCCTGTTCGCCGCGAAGTATAAGGAAAGGTTGAAACCCTATGTCGACATCGCCCAACGAGCCCTCCCCCAGCGAACCGCCGGCGGATGGAGAACCCCTCCTGGAGTGGATGAACCGCCGGGTTTCGGAGGCGGAACTGGCGGCGCTGCAGGCGGCAATCAAGCGGGCGGAAGCGGAGCGGTTCCGCCTCCGCCACCACCTGGGAACGGGGTCGGTAACGGCGGTCCCCCGGGACCTCCCAAGCCGCCAGGAGAAGTAGGCCCGGCCACGCCGCCCGAGCCCCCTGTGCCGCCGATCAACCTGTCGCCGGACATGATGGACGATGTGCTGTCGGACTTCATTGGCCAGGGGCCGAAGCGCAAGGCGCTGACGCTGACCGACACATATCGGCAATGGATCACGGAGCTACAGCCGGCCACCGCGATCGATCGCGCGACCGAGGGCTACAACCCGCGGACCACCATGGGCGCTGAGGACATCTTCCGCCAGACCTACGGGTCGACGGGGCGCGTGCGCTCCATGATCTACCGCGGCGGCGTCGAGCCGATCTTGGACAGCCGCGGCAACGTCACGGAGTATCGCCCGAACGGCCTGCCCAGTCTGCAGGATGTGACCGGCCGCTTTGGCTCCGGCGGCGACATGAAGGGCTTCATGAACTACATGAACGCCAAGCGCGGCATCGAGAAAGCAGACCAAGGGCACGAGACCGGCCTCGCCCTCAGCCGGCCGGACCTCGAGCGCTTCGTGGCCGATCGGGCGCCCATCTACGAGCGGGCGATGGCGGAGTTCCAGGGGTTCGCCAACAGCGGGCTCTGGTATGCCAAGCAAGCTGGCTACATCAGCGCGGACCAGTATGACCGCATCATCACCATGAACCAGGCCTATGCCTCCTGGCGCCGGATCATGGGCGACGACCGGGCCGCCGGCGCGATGGGACGCAGCTTCCGCACCTCCCAGGTGATCAAGAACTTCGAGGGCAGCGACAAGCAAATTCTGAACCCTATCGTCGCCACGATCGACAACCTGCACAAGATCGTCTCGGCGTCCGACCGGAACATCGCGATCGGCTACGTGATCGGCCTGCAGGAAGGGCGCGGTGCCACGGGTGCGCCGGCCGACCTGGGGCTTCGGCGCATCGAGGGGCCAGAGGGCGACCCCGCCACGTTCCTCCAGCGCCCTGGCAGCACCGTCTGGGAGCGCTACGGCGTCGATGATCCCGAGGCCCTGACGCCGATGCTGGCCACGCGGGCGAACAACAAGTTCGGCCCCAATAGCAACCGCTTCATCTACATCCGCAACGGTGTGCCTGAGTTGTGGGAAGCGCGCGACCCGAACCTGGCGCAACTGATGCGCGGCTCCGACACGCCCGGCGAAGCCGAGTTCTTCACGCGCATGATGAACGCGGCGGCGAGCTTCGAGCGCGCCGGCATCGTGACAAACCCTGCCTTTCCGCTGAACGTCGGGCTGCGCCACCAGTTCACCGCCTGGATCGCCGACCCGGCGCATCCGCCGCCGCTGATCACCTTCATGCGTGGCGTGTTCGGCGCGTTCGAAGGCGTCGGCACCGGCAAGCATGGTGACCTGTTCTGGGACTGGGCGGCCAATGGCGGCTCGACGGTCGACATGACCAGCATGGATCGCGACCTGCTCGAGCAAGATATTCAAAAGATGTTCGGCGCGACAACCCGAGGAGACATGATATGGAACGCGGTGAAGACGCCCCTGCAATGGTTCCAGGGGTATCACGAGCGGGTGGACGCGGCACCGCGGATCGGCTACACGCGCCAGGGCCAGGAGGCGGGCCTGCCCCTGGCCAAAGCCGCCATCGGCAGCCGCACCGCCATGCTCGACTTTGCCGAGCGGGGCACGTCCGAGATGTCCAAATGGCTGGCTCGAGCTATCCCGTTCCTGCGGCCGGAGTTGTTGGGGGACAAACAGTTCGCGAAAGCGTTCTTGAATGGCGGCGCGAAAATGACCGGGCTGCTCTTGAGCACAGTCGCCGGCATCTCGATCTTGAACTACGCGATGAACTACTTGCAGGACAAGTCTGGCGGATTGTCGGAGAATGAGAAGTGGGGCAACATTAACCAAACGGAACGTGACACCCACATCATCGGCCCCCAGGTCATGGGGATGCGCTTGAAGCTGCCGGTCTACTACACGGTCGTCGGGCCGCTGGTGAACGGCCTCGTCAACCGCTTCATGGATCACTACCTCAAAAGCGACCCCCATGCGTTCGATGGTTTCGCCACGTCGTTGTGGGACAAATTCATGCCCCTGAAAGCGCCAGCGCTGGTTGCCGCGCCGCTCGATGTGGCAACGAACCACAATCCCCTCTCCGGCTTGCCGCTGGTCAGCGACAGCGTTGCCGAGCGCGCCCCACCGTTCCGCTACACCGAGAGCACCAGCGAGGCTGGCAAGGCGTTGGCCAAGCTGATCCCGCCACCGTTCCAGGGGCAGTTCTCCTCGCCCATCGCGATCGACCACATGATCCAGGGATATGGCGGGACCACTGGCATGGACATCGCCAAGCTGCTGAACATCCCGCTGCGCTCGGGCGGCGCGCCACCGTGGACCGTGAAGGACCTGCCGATCGTCGGCGGCTACATCGCGACCACCGCCGGTGCCAGTGCCAAGCCGATCCAGGACTTCTACACTGAGGCCACGAAACTCCGGCAGGAGAACGCCGATATGTCCTTCCTGCTGAAAGAAACGCAGCATGGCGCAGCGACGCCGGCCGATGTGCAGCAGGCGCGCCAGCAACTCGAGGCGTCACTCAGCGCCGTCACCGCAGTCGAGCACGCCATGAGCGTGCAGCGCGGTATCATCGAGGGCATCAACCACTCGACCACGCTGACGAACCACGAGAAGATTTCGGCAATCGACGGCGCCTACAACGCAATGATCAAGTCGGCCGAGGCGGGCATGGCGCGGCTCGAGCAGGTCCGGCAGGCGCGCGAGGCGGTCCAGAAGGCGCTGCATCCAATCAGCTACACGGTGCCAGAGGCAGGCTTTGGCCGGTTCGTGAACAAGAGCATCAACCCCGCGGTCATCCAGCCGGGCGCAGATGTTCCCGCCGGCCCCGCGAATACGATCAGCGACAGTGGGCCGGGCAACGATGTGAACCGCTCGCGCAATCTGCAGCTTGACATGAGCAACCAGGGCGGCCCGAATTTCGCCGCGCCGACCGGGCCACGGAGGACCTAAGATGGCCGCCATCATCCGCAATATGATCCGCGGCATCCGCTCGCCAATCCCCAGCGGCTACGTAGTCGGCCGCACCGACCCGGGCTCGGGCGATGCCCACCTGATACCACTCCAGGCCCTTGGCCAAGCGGTCACGTCGGCCGGCGGCTCTGCGCCATCAGGGGTGCAGTCGGTGGGCGCCGGCACCAACGTCACGATCACCGGCACCGCAGCGAACCCGATCATAAATGCAAGCGGCGGCGGCCCTACGGCGATGACGTTTTCGGGAGCGACAGTCAACATCCAGGGCAACTCCAGTTTGCCGGCCTACATCAGCCAGTCGATCCCTTTCGTCTCAGGCACCCGCGTCAAGATGGCAGCGACGGTGCGGCGGCGAAGCGGCCATAGCACTGGGTTTGGCCTGATGAACTCGAGCGGCCAGGGGCCTTTGGTGTTCATCGGAGCCGGCGGTGCCAACCAGAGCGTTTTGTTTTCGCGCGAGAATACCGGGGGGTCCACCAACTATGCCACCACTGGCGCGCAGAACCCCAACCAGGGCTGGGTGACATACCAGTTGATCGTCACCGCGGACAGCGCCAACGGTGCGACGCTTTGGGCGGCGCAAGAAGGCGGCCCCTATTTCAACCTTGTGCAAGACAGCACCTATGATTTCACCGCGGGGACTTGGTATGGCGCCATCTACGACGTGGCCGGGATAACCTCGGCCGACATCAACTCCGCATCTTTTGTGATGGGGTCGCTCCCATAATCGTTTGACGCCGAAGTAATCCGGCGTATAGGATACATCGTCATGGACGCCGAACATCACTCTTGGACCTGGGATCAGATCGTGGGACACGTTGCCTCGACGGTCGCGCTGGCCGGCGCGCTGACTTCGCTGCTGCCTCCGCTGGCGTCCATCGTGTCGATGGCCTGGTTCCTGGTCTGCATCTACGAGACCAAGACCGTCCAGAAGTGGCTGCGGTTGCACCGCATGCGCCGTCGCCGGGCTCGCCGCCGTGTCCACCACTGAGGAAGACGCGCTGCAGGCGCGCCTCGACGCCATCAACGCAAAGATCAAGGAGCACACCATGCCCACTGCTGACCCGCCTGACCCGCCGGCCGCTGCCAAGCCCAGCACGGCCTCCTCGGTGACCACCACCGGCGCCGTGTCCATGGGCACCGCCGGCGCGGCCGCGATCGTCCTATGGCTCGCCAGCGGCGGCCGCGCCCCCATGCCGGCCGATGTCGCCATCGCGATCACCGGGGCCTGCGCGCCCGTGGTGCATCTGATCTGGAGCCTGATCGTCAAACTGGCCGTGCGCTTCGGCGCCGACCCCTCATAGGAGAATTCACATGCGTTCCATCTTCGGGCTGCTGTCAGCCATCGCCGTTGGCGGCTTCATCCTGGCCGGCTGTTCGGCCACCCAGGTCGCCGCAGTCCAGACCGCCGAGGCGAGCACCTTGGCCACGGGGCAGTTGTTCTGCAAGGACGCTGCAGCGGACGGCCCGGCGGTCACCGCCGTCGCCACGCTCGCTGGTGTGCCCCTGGTGGTCACCGGGGCGTCCAGCGCCGCCGTGGCGGCCGCCTGCGCTGTCGTGGGCATGATCCCGGCCCCAGGCCCCGCGACCGGCCCGGTGACCGTGGTGACGGCCCCTGTCGCCCCGCTGGTGCCAGCCCCGGTGACCACGGGCATGCTGTCCAGCCCCAAGGACATCCACCTCGCCGCAGTGACCAAGGTGGTCGACGGCGACGAAAGTGAAGACGACGGCGATGCGCTGCCGGCCGAGGATGTCGTGCAGGCGGTCCTGCGGCAGCTTGTCGCCAGCGGGCGGTGCAGCTTGGCCCATGCAACCCGCAAGGGGTCGAGCACGCCGGAAGTCGTCGTGGTCTGCCCGGTCCACGTCGGCGCGCCCACGTAGTATGGCTGCACAAAATGAAGCCCCGGATCACCAAGGTGACCCGGGGCTTTTCTCTGAGGATATTGACCCGTTGTGGATCAGACGAGGTCCCAGCGATCTTGTGGCGGCGGATAGATCGCGTCTGGCCGACCTGGGTCCGCGGCTTCACCGCGGCGCTGCGCGTCGGCCTCGAGGGCTTCGGCCTTCTCCTGTTTCAGTATGGCGCCGCTCTTGACCGCCTCGGGCTTGGGGTGGTCGAAGCCCGCGTCACCTTGGCCAGCGCCGACCGGGATTGCCCGGGCCGCCAGTGCCGTCGATGCCTCGGTGCTTTTGGCCGCGTCGCGCTTGGCAATCTCGCGATCGAGATACCATCGAGCCTTTTTAAGGTCCTCGATTGCATCGTTTTTCAGATCGGCACGCCAGATATACTTCAAGGCATTGCCGAGGTTGAACCCCATATGCTCCGTGATGGTGATGCACTCAATGCCGCTGGGGTGCGACGTGTAGTGCCTGGGGTGGTTTACTGGGTCGTGGGCCATGATCTGCTCCTCAAATAGTTCCCAAAACGCTTCGCTGCCATGCACGCTCACGTCTCCATCCACGGGGACTGCGGCCCCGCCTTGAACTTGTCCTCGACCTTGACGCTCCACTGCGCCGTGATGCCGTGACGGGCATGCACGAACCAGAGCGCCTGCGACGGCGGGCTGTAGGGCACCCGCAGGCCAATGCGGGCATACTCGTCATAGCCCTTGAGCGCACCGTTGACGATCACTGGCGTCGCATCTCCACGAGGGATGTAGGTGTGCCAGTGGCCCATCAGCAGGGTGTCGAAGTTTCGGCCGATCTGCGCTTCACTGCGGCCGACCTTCGTAGCCCCGCGGGCGATCGGCCCAATCGCTCCGATAATCCCATCGCCGCCTTTAACGCCCAGGCTGTCACCGTGAGTGAGCAGGAAGCGATGGCCAAGCACAGTGAAGTGAACATCCGTTTCATTGCTGATGACGAACCGGAAACGCTTGTCATTGCGGAAGTGCCTTTCGAGTTGCTGGTAGAGGCCCCACTCGTAGCTCTCGAATGCGCGGCCCTTGGCCCGGGGCTTCAAGCTGGTCCGCCCGTGGTTGCCTACGACGCACGGCACGAACACCTTGCCAAACGTGTCGGCCATGGCGGTCAGCGCAGCGCAGAGGTTGTCCTGCACGTTGATCAACTGCTGCTGGATCGTGCCGCCGTTGCTCTCGCGCAGTTCCTCGTGGATGCCGCCCGAGATCATGTCGCCGCCGAGCGCCACCACGATGCCGGGGATTTTCAGCGGCCCCATGTGGTTCTTCGCCAGGTCGACCGTCGCCGACACCAGGCGCCACATGCGCTCGCGGGCGATCTTCATGTTGTAGGTGTTCGTCCCGCCGGTCTCCTCGGCCAGCACAGTCTCGCCCCAGTGCCAGTCGGACCACATGGTCATCGGCACGGTGAGCGTGCCTTCGTTTGGTTTGCGGCGAAGCACGCGGGTCTGGTTCAGCCAGTCCGGCGGCTCCGGCGTCGCCAGGGACAACCCGTAGAGGGTCTGGCGCAACTGGGCGGCTGACACCTCCTCGCGCTCGCGCGCCCGCAGTTCCGCCTCGGCCGCCTTGAGCCGCGCCGTGGCCACGGCCAGGGGGTCCACGATACGGGACTTCGCGGTGAGGCCCCGCGACTTGGCGAACGAGATGCTCGTGCGGAAGGCGCTCGTGCCGACCCCGAACAGTTTGGCAGCCTCGGCGGGGCCGAGCCGCTCCGTGGCTTTTAGGCGCTCCACGAGTTCTCCATCAGACAACGGGGTCATTTTCCAAATCTTTCCGAATGGCGTCGACCAGAGTGTCGGCGCACTGTTGCACTACGGCACGGATCATATCGAGGTGGCCGACGCGAGCATACTGCAGCATCTCGCCCTCGATGACGCGGTCGACCTGAACGCGCGGCCCCTCGTCCTGCACCAGCACCAAGCCGATGCGGACGCGCTTGTTCATCTGCAGGCGAGGCATCAGATCAACCCCATTTTCATTGCGAGGAAATCCTCGAGCCGGAGAGTGGCCATCCACTCGCCCTTGTTCA
>Ga0302279_10002071_pt1 | contig 27229 bp, 18 predicted proteins | sample III_Bog_N3_3_FD_194541 | JGI IMG/M metagenome (GOLD analysis project Ga0302279, IMG submission 194541) | Peat permafrost microbial communities from Stordalen Mire near Abisko, Sweden - III_Bog_N3_3 | ecosystem: Environmental > Terrestrial > Soil > Wetlands > Peat | place: Sweden: Abisko... | reverse complement strand
CCTCGCGGGGGTAGACGTGCTCGTCATCGACACGGCGCATGGCCACTCCAAGGGCGTCATCGACGCCGTGCTCGCGACGAAGAAGGAGCACCCGGGCGTCGAGGTCATCGCCGGCAACGTGGCGACCGCCGAGGCGACCGAGGCGCTGATCGACGCTGGCGCGGATGGTGTGAAGATCGGGATTGGCCCTGGCAGCATCTGCACCACGCGCGTCGTCGCGGGCATCGGCGTCCCGCAGATTACGGCCGTGAGCGACTGCGCCCGCGTGGCCGATCGCCGGGGCGTCCCGATCGTTGCGGACGGCGGCGTGAAGTTCTCGGGAGACGTGACCAAGGCGATCGGCGCAGGCGCGAGCGCCATCATGATCGGGTCGCTCTTCGCCGGAACCGACGAGGCCCCAGGGGAGCTCGTGCTCTACCAGGGTCGCAGCTACAAGCAGTACCGGGGGATGGGATCGCTCGGCGCCATGAAGAAGGGGAGCAAGGACCGGTACGGCCAGGGCGGCACGGCGGACGAGAAGCTCGTTCCGGAGGGCATCGAAGGCCGCGTTCCCCACCGCGGGTCGCTCGCGTCGATCCTGCACCAGCTCCTCGGGGGCCTGCGTAGCGGCATGGGCTACACGGGGTGCCGGACGATCCAGGAGCTTCGCACGAAGGCTCGCTTCATCCGGATCACGTCGCAAGGCCTACGCGAGAGCCACGTACACGACGTCATCATCACGGAAGAAGCGCCGAACTACCGCACGTAGACGAAAGTAGCATCTGGCCAACGCGCTCGAGGGGTCGTAGGAGAGAAGCCATGGCTTCTCCCAAATGCCTCTCTTGCCCTTCGAATGCGCTCGGCGTCCCGTCGGCGCTCGGCCGGCGCTCGTTCCTCGGCACCGGAGCGGCCGGCCTGGCGATGCTCGTCTTCCCGAGCGCGTGCGGCTCGTCGTCGGACGCACCGCCGGACGGGGGCGCCGACGGCGCCGGTCCGTCCGACGCAGGGACGGACACCACGGTGGCCGACGTCGGCGCCGATACGAGCCTGCAGGACGCCACGGTGGACGCGGAGATCATGGAGGCAGAGGCCTCGACGTGCACCTCCACGTGCGGCGGGGACGCCGCGAGCACCCTCGCCATCCCCTTCTCCGAGCACCCCGGCCTGAAGAACGCGGGCGGGAGCCTCATCGTCCAGGACGCGCGCTACAAGGACCCGGTCTGCGACGCGGACTTCGTGATGGTCGCCCACCCTGCGACGGGCGGCTACGTCGCGTTCTCCGGAAGCTGCACGCACCGGTGCTGCCAGATCACCTTCACGGGGACGAGCTTCTCCTGCCCGTGCCACGGGTCGACGTACAACCTGATGGGCGAGGTCACGGGAGGCCCTGCGCCGCTCGCGCTCCAGCAGCTCGAGGTGTGCTCCGACAGCTGCGGCGTCTACGTCCAGATCCCGCTGAGCGACGACTAGGGGGGCGGCTCGGAGGGGAGCTCGACGACGAAGGCCGCTCCCCGTCCCGGCTCGCTCTCCACGCCGATGCTTCCTCCGTGGGCGAGGACGATCTGACGCGCGACGTAGAGCCCGAGGCCCATGCCCCCGTAGTTGCGGAACGGAACGGCCCGCTCGAAGCGACCGAAGATGCGGGAGTGCTCGGCCGGCTCGATCCCGATCCCCTGGTCGGAGACGGTGAGCCGCGTCCGGCCGGCGTGCGCTTCGACGGTCACGCGGACGGGCTTTCCCTGGCCGAACGTCAGCGCGTTGTGGAGCAGGTTCGTGACGATCTGCTCCAGGCGCGTTCGATCCCAGAGTCCATGCGCCTCCTTGTCCCCGCCGATCTCGATGACGCTCCCGGTGCGAAGGACCTCGCCGCCGAGCATCTCCTCGACGTCCCGCACGACCTCGCAGAGGTCCACCTTCTCGACGTGCAGGACGAGCGCGCCACCCGCGATGCGCGAAGCGTCCAGGAGCTCGTCGACGAGGCGGGTGAGCCGCGTGACCTGCCTCTGGCAGCGCTCGAGGGTCCGCTCGAGAGCCTCCACCGTGGGCGGCCCTTCGGCCCGACGCGCCGCGCGAGAGAGGCCCTGAACGCTGAGCTGGAGCCCGGCGAGGGGCGTGCGCAGCTCGTGGGACGCAACCGCGATGAACTCGTCGCGCGCTTGCATGCCCGCCTCGGCGGCCGCCTGGGCGACCTCCGCCCTGATGCGCTCGCCCCGCTCGGCCTCGAGCAGCTCCCGGGTGCGAAGCGAAAGGGTCGAAAGAAACATGATCGTCACGAGCCCGGGCAGGAAGATCGAGCGAAGCATGTCGCGTTCGATCACGGACGCGAGGAGCGCGAGCACGAGCGTGAAGAGCGAGTAAGCGAGCAAGGACCGGCGCGAGCTCAGACACGCGCTCCCGGCGAGCAGCAGAATGAAGGCTCCGACGGTCCACGGCGTCGCCCCGCCGTTTCGGTAGACGAGATCGTAGTAGTGGAGCGTGGCAAGCCAGAGGCAACCGGCGAAGCCAGCGCCGAGATGGCGCCTCACGTGAACGCTCGCGTAGCTGGCCGCGAAGGTCGCGAGGAAGGAGGCGACCACGGCGAGGCGGCCCGGCAGCGGGTTGTAGGACCGGGGCAGGAGCGCTTCGACGATGAACCACCAGGCGAGGTAGATCGATCCCGCGAGGAGGAGGAGGCGCCGCCACGCGCGCGTCGCGCGGTCCTGTTCCGCCGACGACGCCAAGGTCGTATTGGTCCCCGCCACGCCCACGACAGAATTCTACTGAGCTTGCGCGGGCGCTGCGAGCTAAGGAAGCTCCGGTAGAGAGTCGATCGAGGGCAGAGGCGGCAGGGCGTCCGGCCGGGGCTCCGACTCGAGCGGCGGGCCGATATCGGTCGAGGTCACCCCTCCGGCCGCGCTCGCGAGCGAGGCCCCGCCCGTAGCCCCCGCGGGCGCAGGCGTGTGCACGACCACGAGCTCCCCTTCCTTGAGGGCCTCGGACCGCGGCCTGTGGTTGATCCGCTCCATCATCGGGCCCGAGACCTGGTACCTGCGGCCGATCTGCTCCAGCGTCTCCCCGGCCTTCGCCGTCACGGTGATGCGCTTGCGTCCCTTCACTCCCTCCCAGTACGCGAAGAACTCGTCGGAGCCAGCGGGGACGGCGCGCGCGTCGCCCTCGGCGAGCACGAGGACGTGGGAGAGGTCGGCGCCGGGTGCGACGAAGGCCTGGAGGGTCATCCCTTCCTGGAGGCGCGCCGCAGGGTCGACGTCGTTCCAGCGGCGAAGCTCGTCGACGGAGACGTGGAGGCTGCTGGCGATGGCGGGGAGCGTGTCCCCGACGGTCACCCGGTAAAAGACCCGCTTCCGGTCCGGATACACGAAGATGTCCGGCGGCACGACGACCGTGGCCAGCTGCTTCGGAGGGGCCGCGGGGCCCACGGGCACCGGCGCGATGGCCCCGCTCTTCGGCATGAGCAGCACCGTTCCACCTCGGATGACCTCACCCTGCGCGATCGCGTTGAGCTCCATGAGCTTCGCCAGGGGCACGTGGTGCGCGGCCGCGATCTGATCGAGCGACTCGCCGAACTTGACGACGTACCTCTCGGCCGCCGCAGCGTCGTGCCTGGTCTTGGCGAGGTTCTGGGTGGCGATCGCGCCCTTGCCCGCGGGCACTCTGACGACGTAGCCCGCTTCCTGTGCCGGGTCGGCGCCGCCGGCTGCCGTCGCTCCAGCAACGGGAGGCGTGCGGCCAGCCCGGAGCTCGAGGTTCAGAGTCTCGAGCTCCTTCGTTGTGCAGCCGGCGGCGCTGGCGATGGCGTCGAGGCGCGTTCCCGGGGGCACCGAGATCTCATCGGTGGGCGTGGGCGCGTCGAGCGGAACGTCCGCGTATCCAAAGGCGCCGAGGTTGTGGGTCAACACCGCGATGGCGATGATCTTGGGGACGTACAGCGTCGTCTCCCAGGGCACGGCCCCTTCGAGCTGCGTGAGCGCCCAGTAGTCGTTGGTGTTGTACTTGCGGACGATGCTGACCACGCCGCCGTAACCCATGTTGTACGCGGCGATGGCGAGCTCCCAGCTACCGAACCGGCGGTGGAGATCACCCAGGAAGTCCGCCGCCGCGTCCGTGGCGGCCTGCACGTTCAACCGCTGGTCGGCCCAGCGGTCGAGCGACAGACCATAGAGGCGCCCAGTGTCGGGCATGAACTGCCACAACCCGACGGCGCCGGCGGGGGAACGCGCCGCGGGGTCGAAGCCGCTCTCGATCATCGAAAGCCACAGCAGGTCCTCGGGCAGGCCCTTCTTGCGAAGCGACCGCCGGATCGCGTCCCGGTAGCGGCCCGAGCGCCGCAGCCAGAAGGAGAAGAGCTGGCGCCCTCGCGGATCGTCCTTGAAGAACTCGAGGAAGCGGACCACCCGCGCATCCCAGCGCACCGGAAGGCCGGGCGGCAGCTCGAGGTGGGACAGCCACGAGAGGTCGCGTCCGCCCTCGGCGGAGGGCGGGGTGCTGGGCGGAGGGCCCTTGGGGACGCCCGACGCGTGGACGTGCGGCGCGTCGTCCGGCACGACGAGCGCGCTCGGCAGCTCGTTCGGCCACGGGGCGTTGGGAGACGGCATCGCAGGCGGGAACAGCTCGCGCTCGGCCTCACGGAGCGCCCGCAGCTCGGTGCTCTCCGCGCCGAGCGAGACGTCGTCCGCCGCTGGACCGGTGCCCCGACGGGTGCCTTCGTCGTCCACGTGCACGCCGCGCTGCGGCGCTGCCGCACCGTCGTGCGGACGCTGGGGAGCGCCGGTGCCCGCCTCGGTGGACCGCGCCGGATGCGCCGCAGGCTTGGCAGGCCTGGCCGGGGCGGGCTTCGCCCTCGCCGCAGGGTGGTCCGGCCTGATCTCCGGCCTGGCCGGCTGGGCCGAGGCCGACGTCGGGAGCGGCGGCAAAGCGGACGCAACCGGCTTGGGCGACACGGGCGGCTTGGCGGAGGATCCCGCGGGGGGCGTGAACGCCGCCGCTCCCGAGGCGAGGCACAAGGCGAAGGCGAAATGCGCCACGCCGTGCGCTCTACCAGGCAGTCTACGCCTCATACCCATCGATTCGCACTTTGTGGGAGTGAGGTCAAATTCTGTGGCTGGGCAACCCCGCCGAGGGACGGGCGTCAATGCGGGACGAGCTGGCGGAGGTGCCAGGCGTGCAGCTGGAGCCGCTCCTCTGCCGCGGTCAGGAGGTCGCGCAGCCGGATGAAGAAGAAGCTCAGCAGCACCATGATGACGAGCGTCGTCGTCCCGAAGATGCCGATCACGGTCACCGCCGTGAGATCCATCTGCCGGTTCATGACGATCATCCGGCCGTGCTCGAACACGTAGAAGGGCGGCACGAGCCCGGACCACTGGAGCGCTATGGGAACGAGGATCGCGCCGGCGTTCAACCAGATGACGAGCGCGCGGCGCGTCCGGTCGGGCTGCATCAGAAAGCCGATGGAGCTGGCGATGATGAGGCTCGGGACGGAGAAGAGCGGGCCGCAGATCCCGCTCCACCAGCTGATCCAGAGCGTCGCGAGCAGCACGGTCGCGTAGCTCGGCTTGGCCTTCTCGTACGGCGTTCGCCCGACCCGCTGGAGGACCGCCCAGGCGCCGACGCTGAAGAGCGCAGAGATCGCCGGGTACCAGAGGTTGTAGAAGCCCGAGACGAGCTGCGAGACGACGAGGAAGCCGAGGCCGCCGAGGAACATCCACGAGACGGCGCGGGCGATCGCCTGCTGCTGCGTGTACTGGCTCCGGCCAATCTCCTCGCGAGCGCTCGGCGGCAGCGCGCGGGGAGGCTCGGTCAAGAGGCGCATGAGGACGCGGCGTCCATCCTTGTTCTCGGGATCGAGCGCGAGAGCCCGGTTCACCTCGACCATCGCGCGCGACCGCTGCGCGGCCTCCCCGCTCGCGTCGGACTCCTTGGCGGCCGCGCGGGCGAGAGCTTCCGCCGCTCCTGCGTGCTGGGCCGAGAGCTCGCGCCGGCGCTCCACGTCCCGATCGCCCTCCAGGTAGCGATCGACGGCGTCGTGGAGGGCGCGGGCGGACTGGTAACGGTCGTCCGGCTCGAGGGCCATCGCCTTGGCGCAGATCGCGTCCAGCTCCGGAGGGACGTCCTTGCCGCGCTTGCGCTGGGACGGACGGGTGTCGAGCGTGGTCAGCATGGCGAGGAGGGAGGCGACGGCTCCGTCCGCAGGCAAGAGCGGCTCGAGGGCGAGTATGACGAAGAGGAGCGCTCCCAGCGCGTACACGTCCGCCCTGGCGTCGAGGGGGCTGCCGCGCATCTGCTCCGGGGCGCTGTAGCCTGGCGTACCGATGATGTCCCCGGGCGTCGTGTCCTCTGCCCTCCGGGAGAGCTTGAGCTCTATCTTCACGTCGGGGAGCGCGCCCTTGGCGCGGGCCACGCCCCAGTCGAGGACGTAGATCTCGCCGTACTCGCCGAGCATGATGTTCGCGGGCTTGATGTCGCGATGGACGACGTTGCGCGTGTGCGCGTAGTCCAGCGCCAGGCAGACGCTCGAGAAGGCGGTGAGCAGGCGGCGCCTCGTGTACTGAGCCTTGGCCTCGGGGTCCCCCTTGCGCAACTTGAGGAGGACCTCGCGGAGCGTGACCCCGCGGACGCGCTTCATCGTGAAGAAAGGCGCGCCCGAGCGATCGACGCCCATGTCGTAGACGGGGACGATCGAGGGGTGCTCGAGCTGGGCCTGGATGCGCGCCTCGTGCAGGAATCGCTCGTGCAGGGAGGGCTCGTGGGCGACCTTCATGGCGACCTCGCGCCCGGCGCGGCGATCCTCGCAGAGCCGCACCTCGCCCATCCCGCCCTTGCCGAGGATCCCGCGGGTCGCGTACCGCACCTCGGGGGAGCCGTCGTCGGTGACGGTGAAGGAGCCGATGCTCGCGGGAGTGAGCTCCGTCTGCGCCTCGAAGTCGTCGTCGGGCATACCCCGAGTGTATCGACGGCAACGTCGGCGCGCACCGCCAACGCGCGCGCCTTTCCCGCACGACCGCGTTCGAGAGCCGCTGAACCCGCCGTGAGAGGCTCTGAACCTGGTTCGAGAGCCTCGGAGCCTGCGTTGCAGGCCTCGGAGAGGGGCCCGAAGGCGCATGAAGCCGGGTTGAGAGCCTCCGTTGCAAGGTCGATGTCGTCTGAACCCGGCATCAGAGCCCATCAAGGCGGCATGAGAGGCTCTCAACCCGGCATGAGAGCCTCACATGCCGGGTTCATGGAACGTCATGCCGGGTTGATAGGCCCTCATGCCGGGTTGATAGGCCCTCATGCCGCGTTCATGGGCCATCATGCCTGGTTCATTGGCCGTCATGCCGCGTCGAGACTAGGTCCGCTGGCTGGAAGCTCCGCCGATCAGGCGCTCGAACCGCTCGACGGCTCGTTCGAGCACCGCCATGGACGGCCCGAACGAGAAGCGCACGTAGGACTTGAAGCGCGAGCCGCGGCCGTGGCGGCGCTTGCCCGGGTTCACGTCGAAGAACTCGCCCGGGACGACGATGACCTTCTCGTCAAGGGCCGCGCGGAAGAAGCCCATCCCCTCGTTGAACGGGGGAGGGAGCTTGGCCACCGAGCCCCAGACGTAGAACGTCCCCTCGGGCGCGCGGTCGACGGAGACGCCGAGGCGCTCGAGGTGCGAGAGGAGGTAGTCGCGCTTGGCGCGGAAGGCGTTCTGGATGGCCCATGTCTCCTGCGTGACGAGCTTCTCGTCGAGCAGCGGCACCGCCGCGCGCTGGAGCGGCTTGGAGCCGCCTCCGTCGAGGAAGCTGCCGGCGCTCGCCACCGCCTCCACGATGACCTTGGGCGCCACGGTCCACGTGACGCGCCAGCCGGGGTAACGCCAGTTCTTCGTGAGCCCGTCGAAGATGACGATCGGGTCCTTCTCCACGTCCTCGACGTACCGGGCGGCGCTCTCCACCGGGAGCCTCCCCGGCGAGGAGCGATAGACGTAGTGCGAATAGAACTCGTCCAGGAGTAGCGCGCAGTCGAGCTCGCGAGCGGTCGCCACCCAGCGCGCGAGCTCCTCGTCCTTGACGAGCTTGCCCGTCGGGTTGCACGGGTTGCTCATCAGGATGGCGGACAGGCCGCGGCCGAGGATCTCCCGCTTCAGATCGTCCGCGCTGAAGGCGTAGCCACGGTCTCCCTCGAGCAGGATGGGTATGGCGGTGAACGCCTTGAAGATGTCGAGCAGCTCCTCGTACGCGGTGTAGTCGGGCAGGAAGTGCCCCAGGTTCACGTGCCCGAGGCTCGCCGCCGCGCGGGTGAGCGCAGCGCGGCCGCCGCCCGAGATGCAGACGTTCTCCGCCGAGTACTGGGACGGCATGCCCTTGCGGTAGAGCGCGTTGTAGAGAGACGCGACGGCCTCGCGCAGCTCCCAGAGCCCCGGAACGGGCGCGTACTCCTGATCATCGAGCGAGATCTCCGCGCTCCGTACGCGCGGCGGGGCTCCCGGGAGATCGCCGGTCTCCGGCTGCCCCTGACCGAGGTTGCACCACGCCGGGTCGGTCGGCGTGAACCCGCGCCGCTGCGCCTCGGTGGTGACGAAGATGACCCCGGTGCGCGGGACGGTGCGAAATGCGCTGTGCTCGCCTTCCATGGAGGCGGAGGTTAGCGCGGAACCCCGACGAATTGTGGGATGCAGCGCCGGCCGCCCGCCCATGCGCCCGCGCCATCACGCCAGACGACGGTGTAATCTCCCGGGGCATGGACGGCCACCCTCTCTCGATCGACGAAGCGCGCCTCTACGCATCCCTCGCCGCGCTCGGCCGCATCGGCAGCTACACGGACGAGCGCACCGGCCTCGTGGGTGTCAACCGCCTCGCCCTGACGGACGCCGACGCCGAGGGTCGGAGGCACGTCGTCGCCCGGATGGGCGAGCTGGGCCTCACCGTCACGATCGATCGCGTCGGCAACGTGTACGGCCGCCGCGAGGGAGCGGACGCCGGGCTCGCGCCCGTGATGATGGGCTCCCACATCGACTCGGTGCCGACGGCGGGCATGTTCGACGGGTGCCTTGGCGTCCTGGGAGCCCTCGAGATCATCACCACCCTGAACGACGCGAAGCGCCGCACGAAGCGGCCCATCGTCGCCGCGTTCTTCACCGACGAGGAGGGTGCTCGCTTCGGGACGGACATGCTCGGCAGCGCGGTGGCGACCGGGCGCATCGAGCTCGAGGCGGTGTACGCGCTCCGCGACCGTGCTGGCACGAGCGTGAAGGAGGAGCTGGAGCGGATAGGCTTCGTCGGACCCCACGACGTGAAGCTCGCCCCGCCGCATGCGTACCTGGAGACGCACATCGAGCAAGGGCCCATCCTTCGCGCGCGCGGCGTGGACATCGGCGTCGTCACCGGCGTGCAGGCCATCAGCTGGCACGAGCTCACCATCGTGGGCAAGAGCGCGCACGCAGGGACGACGCCCATGAACCTCCGGGCGGACGCCGGGGTCGCGGCGGCGCGGATCAACGTGAAGCTCCGCGAGATGATCGCGAGCGGGCACTACGGCACCGAGATGCGGGCGACGATGGGCGCGATCGTCCCCTACCCCGGCCTCGTCAACATCGTCCCTGGACGCGTCGTCGCCACGGTCGACCTGCGCAACCCGGACGATGCCCTGATGCGGGCCTCCGAGAGGGACGTCATCGCCTTCTACGAGCAGGTGGCGCGCGAGGAGAAGGTCACCATCTCGTGGCGCCAGACCGCACGCACGGAGCTCGTCCCGTTCGCGGAGCGGGTGCAGGCGCGCGTCGCCAGCGCCGCCCTTGCTCGGGGCCTTTCGCACGCCCGCATCATCTCGGGCGCCGGCCACGACGCGCAGGAGATGGCGCACCTGTGCGACGCCGGCATGGTCTTCGTGCCCGGCGAGTACGACGGCATCAGCCACAACCCGCGCGAATATTCCACCCCGAAGCAGTGCGCGGACGGCGTGAACGTGATGCTCGACGTACTGCTCTCGCTCGTGGACGAGTAGCCAGCCAGGCGCGCACGGGTATCCTGCCCCCATGAACGACGTGACGCCCCGGATCGCCGCCATACGGGCCGCACTTGCGGCGAGCGCGGAGCTCAGAGTGCTCCCGCCCGCCACCATCGACGCCGTCACGGCGTTCGAGGCCCGCTTGGGCATCGGCCTGCCGCCAGCCTACCGACGGTTCGTGCTCGAGGTGTGCGAGGGCATCGAGCAGTACGAGGAGCCCCAGCTCTACACGCTCGCTCAGATCGAGGCGCTATGCGCGAGCGACGCGATCGACCCGAAGCGCCCGTTTCCGTACGGCGACGTGGACGCGGCTGCGCTGCGAAGGGCTCTGGCCTCCCTGCCGGCCAACAGCAGCGTGTTCGACAACGCCGCGTTCATGGCGCTGCAGAAGCGGGGCGGCACGAACGGCGCCCTGACCGTGGCGGGCAACGGCGGCAACGACTTCTCGGTCCTGGTCGTCACCGGGGAGCAGAGAGGCTGGATGTGGCGCACGGGGGAGCTCGACCACCCCGAGCCCGGCGGCCTCTACGACTCGGACACGGACGCGCCCCTCGATTTCATCGCGTGGTTCTGTCTGTGGGCGCCGTCCGGCCTCGGCGTCACGGTCGCTGAACAAGACTAGAAGCCTGGCGGTTTTCGTCGAGGGCCGCCATCGGCGAAAAACACCAGGCTTCTAGGGGGCGGGGTACTGCCGGTCGATGAAGCAGAAGCCTTGCGAGTTGAGGTGCCCCTGCGTCGACTGGCTGTACCGCATGAAGTCGTAGTAGCTACCGAGGCACTCGCCCGGGGAGCTCTTGCCGATGCACACGGGCACCGTGAGCGGGTTGAAGTGCATCTGACCGTTGCCGGGCGGCGTGTAATTGTCGCCGCCCACGCAGTTGCGGAACGGAAGCGGTTTGTTGTTCGCGTCGGCGAAGGCGGTGAAATCCAGCGGCGGCTTGCCGGCCACGCCGCCCACGGTCTTCAGGTCCTCGGTGTGGACGCAGGTCGGCCCGCCGCCCGCCTTGGTCGGGTCGCAGGTCAGGCTGCTCCTGCCGGCGAACTGCGCCGCGATGTTGTCCCAGTGGAGCGGCGAGTTCTCCGCGAAGCTCTCCCAGAACGGGTGGTCCATGTGGATCGTCACCTGCGCGGGCTCGCTCTGGGTCGTGCTCACCTGGATTCCACGCGGATGGTCCTCGTTGGGATTGACGCCGGGCTGGCCGGGAAACTCCGTGCCGTTCTGGCAGTTGACGTAGTTCGTCGGCGTCGAGAAGCCGAGCCAGAAGTCCATCTTCGCCGGGAAGGGCGGCTGCTCGAAGTCGTACTGCGGCGTCACCGTGGTCTCGGTGCAATACGACCCGGGCGGCTCCTCCTCCGACGCAGGTGCGGGGGACGGCTGCGGTCCGCTGGCCGAGTTCACCCACGATCCCCCCTGTACGTCGGAGGACCCTAGCCACGTCGCCGTTCCGACGTAGAGGACGCTGTACCCGTTCTGGACCATGAAGTCGTAGTAGGCGTTCTCGGACGCATCGAGGTTCACGTTGAAGGCGTTGTACGGATCGGTACCCGACCCGCTCGCCGCCGGGATCGACGTCGGCTGGATGGTGCTGAACCCGAACGCGTACGGAGTGTCCTGGTAGGGCGGCGAGAGAACGCCGATGGGAGTTGCCTGCTCGCCGCCTCCTCCTTGCCCGGCGATGACGGGCCCCGCGCTCGTGCCCTTGTGGAGGTCCACCACGAAAGGTCCGTTGAGCTGCTCGACCTGGGCGCCGTGGAGGCTCTGGTTGCTCGTCGACGTATCCGGATCCTGCCAGAGCGTCACCGCGGAGAAGATCGTGATGTAGGCCTCGATGGAGAAGCTCCAGCCGTCCACCATGAACGTGTCGTTGGGCGACTCCGCCGGCGGGAACGGAAAGCCGACGAGCGACAGCGTCTCGCCCGACGCGGTCACGTAGATCTTCCCAGGTCCTGGGTCGCCGGGAGGGCAGAACGTGTTGAGCGTACGGCCCTTGCCGTCGCCGATGACGTCCCCCTGGGTGCAGGGCAACGTCGTCGCGGTGCAGTTCGTGTAGAGGCTACCGCCCGGGCATCCTCCATCCGCGATGGAAGCCGGACTGCTCGAGCTCGAGCAGGCGGCCACGAGCCATCCGCCGAGCCCGCTCACCGCGAGGACGCCGAGGGCGCTGCGGAGGTTTCGCATGGTTCTCCATCCCTGCTTGGTGCAGACGTCCCTCGGCTTCATGGCATGCTCACGGAGGAGGAGGCGTCGCCGCAAAGCTGAACGCGTACGCGCTCCCCCCGGAGGGCAACGTTCCCGTGAGAATGCCTGTGAACAGCTGCAGCCCGATCGTCGAGCTGTTGGTGTCCGGGATCTCGTAGAGGGCGGACGCCCCTTCACCCGACACCTGCTGGAGGCCGGCGCACATGCTCGACGTGCCTATCGGGCACGTGGGCTGCGTGAAGTCGACCTCGTCGAACCAGCCCCGGGGATCGACGGTGAGGTACAGGTTACCGCCCTGGTAGAGCTGGAGCGCGAGGGGAAAGACCTCGACGATGCGCTGCTTGCAGATCGGGTTGTCGCCGGGCAGCCCGGGCATGCTCGTGAGCCCGCGGTTGGTCTGCTGGATCGTGACGGTCGCCTGGAAATCGTAGGTCACCGTACCGTTGGTCGCCGTCCCCTGGAGCTCCACGATCGGCGTGGGATCGACCGTCGCGTTGATGTCCGGTCCGGCCGCGCCACAGGTTGACCCGCCGCTCGTGGCCGTGCAGCTGTGCAGGCCGCCTGTCAGCCAGACCTCGGCGACACCCGCGAGATCGGCCGTTCCGTTTCCGCGGACCGAGAACTCCGTCGGGTCGGGGCAGAGGAGGTTCAACCCGAGCGGGCTCTGACCCGCGCCGACGGCGCCCGGCACCTCGCCGCAATAGGTTCCGTTCTCGAAGCAGCTCGTGTTCGCCGATCCGCCGTTGTACTGCCCCTCGATGAGGTAGACGGCGCCGATCGTCATCGTGGCCTGCTGGAGCGTGACCGTGAATCCGTGCGCCGCTGGGAACGTGAGCGGCTTCGGGGAATTCTGACCACAGAGCTGACCGCCGTTGGCGACCGCGGGACCGGCGGCATACGCGTCGAAGGCGACGATCGCGTCACCGGTCTGGCCGGCCCTCACGCATGCGAGCAGGGTCACCACGGAGACCGTGGTGAGCGCGAACCGGGCGAGCGAGGGAGCGCGCTTCACGGCTAGCCTCCCAGCGTCCCGGCGAGGGTCAGAAACAGGGAGCGCGGCGGGCCCGCCGTGAAGACACGCTCAGGCACGAGCGTAGGCTCGGGCGCGCTGTGGAAGTCGGACACGTAGTTGTATTCCCCGAGCTTGTACTTGGAGTCGAAGATGTTGGTGCCGATGAAGCCCAGCTCGAAGAGGCTCCAGTGGAGGCGCACGGAGGCGTCCGACACGAAGATGGCGTCGCTCAGCTGACCGTAAGGCAGCGGCCGCGGGCCGACGTAGCTCACGCCGTAGCCGATGGAGCCTCGAACGGGCTTGTTGCCGAGCTTCCAGGGAAGGTCGTGGAAGAGCGCCGTGTCCGACCGCACGACGAGGTCTGGCACGTACGGGACGAGCAGGCCGCAGTAGGGCGCGCACTGCCCCGTCTCGTCGAAGACCGCCTTGACGAGGGTGGCGTTGACCGCTTCGTCGAAGAACGTGCCCGTCGCGCGGACGGCCGACTGCCAGCCGGTGCGCGACGAGCCGCTCGAGAGCGTGTTGCGCCCGACCGTCTGGTCGAAGATGAGGTCCTGGTCGACGTGGGTATGAAAGAACACGCTCTTGACGCTGAGGCCGACGTCCTTCCACGAGCGCGCATACGCCGCACCGACATCCTGCGACTGAACTTCGACGAATGGCGTCGCCAGCCCCTGCGCCACGTAGATGGGATCGACGGAGCGGACCCCGTTGCCGGCGCTCGCAGTGAACTCGACGTGCTCGAACGGACCGACGACGACGGTACCCTTCGGCAGGATGACGCCTCCCCCCGACGTCGACCGGTTGAACGGCTCCACGTACTGGCCGTGCGAGATCTCGTTCAGGCACGACTGATCGATCTGCTCGTTGGTCGTGGTGTTCGGGTAGTCGACGGTCGATTGCTGGGCGCAGTTGTTCAGGACGTCGAACATGAACATGTCGGCACGGACACCCCCTCGAAAGCCGAGCCAGGGCAGCACCTTGAGGTTCGTGTCGGCGTAGACGCCGATGTCGCCGAGCGTCGACGTCAGATCCGCCTCTATGGCGTAGGGGAGCTGGTTGGACGCGAGCAGGCGGTCCTGCGTGGAGTGGGTCTGGTCGAAGCGCGCGTAGTAGCCGAACTCGACCTCCTGCGGGAGCCCCAGGAAGCGCCCGCGCCACTTCGCCGAGCCCCGGGCTCCCAGCGTCTGCTCGTCGAAGTGGAGGTCGATGAGGTCACCACGCTGGTCGTGGAGCGACTGCATCGGCTGCTGGATGTCCTCGACGAACCCCGTGAAGTCCTCGCGCAGGCGCATCGTCCGCTCGATCGCGAAGAGCTGCTGCGAGGTCTGGAACTCGCCCACGTGACTCTCGTAGGTGACGGCGACGGAGAAGCGGCCCGACTCGTTGCCCGTCAGGTTCGGGTCCTCCACGCCGTAGAAGGCGACGCGTCCGGAGTCGTAGTCGTCCTCGCGCACGACCCCCGCGCTGTTGAACTCGGTGAAATAGGCCTGCGCCGTGACGCGCAAGAGCCCGTGCTGCCCCACTGCCGCCTCGTACTGGCCCATGGCCGACCCCCGCTGGGCCTGGCGGTTCGTCCCGAAGCCGTTGGTCGAGTAGTACTCGGCCGCGGCGAACGTGCCGGTGGAGGCCTCCTTGGGCCCCCAGGTGAGCAGGAGACGCTGGGTGTCGAAGCTCCCCACCTGGTAGCGCGCCGTCAGGCCGCGCTGGTCGAGACCGAGGTGGTAGTCGGCGCTCCCCGCGACGGCGAAGTTGCCCTGCTGCGGTGCGTAGGGCCCCTCGAGCACGCGGATCGACTGAATGAGCTCGGGGATGATGAAGTGGGTGTCCGCGTAGCCGTTGCCGTGGATGTTGCCCGCGTCGTTGATCGGGACTCCATCGACCGTGAACTCGAGGTCCTGGCCTTCGTGGGCGTCGAAGCCACGGAGGAAGACCTGCTCGGCGTGGCCTTCGCCGCCCTCGTTCGTGAGCAGAAACCCGGGGGCGAGCTTCAAGGCGTCGGACGCGTTGGCGCGCGGAATGATGCTCAGCGCGCCGAGCTCCACCTGGTAGTCGGACACGCCATGGGACCGTGGCGTGACACGGCCAAACACGTTCACCTCCTCGGGCGGCGCGCTGTCTGCGGCGGCGGCGGGCGACTGGGCTGTGGGAGCCGACGGGATGGACGGCTGCGCAGGAAGCTGGTCGGGCGTCGGCTTCGCCTCGACCACCTCGGGTGGTGGCGCAGGCGGCGCGAAGTGGAACGGCACCTTGATCCGGCTCGCCACGGGCGTGCTCCCCCGCACGGCCGGCGTGAAGGTCCATTGCCGCGCGGCAACGACGGCCGCCTCATCGAGGTCCGCCCCGCCCGATTGCACGACGTCGACCTTGGAGACGTGACCGTCCGTGTCGACGGTAAGGGTGAGGACCACGTCTGCGTGCTTGCGCTCCTTGAGCGCCGAGACGGGGTACACGGCATCCACGTGCTGAAGGACGTGGGGCGGAGTGACGCTCGGAGCCGGCGCCGCCTCCTGGGCATCTGCGGGGGCGACAGACCCCACGACGCTGGCCACGCCGGCGAGCAAGCACACGAGCGAGTGCACCCCGTGTCGCCGACGGCTGCGAAGGATGGTCTGAGCGCGGTGCCTATTTGTCACTTCGTCACTTTCGCGAACCTGCGAGCATCTGAAGCTCAATTACAAAAGCAGCTTCTTTCTATACCCGAAGGCGAGTCTTCCGCGCTGGTCGTCTTGCACACCGGCGTCGGCCTTCGGGCGTACCTCCGGCCCCCAGGTGGCGCAACCAATTTCGCAAGTCGATTGCAATTGCGACGGAGCTTCAGCCTTCACGTTGCGCTCGCGTGCCACCGACGCTACCTTGAAATTGCCGATGCCTCCCAAGCTGCGCCCGATTCAACCGCGAGGGACACACGCCTCCCCCACCGACGCGGATCTCACGGCGCAGCTGCGCGCGACCGGGCTTCGGCGCACGCAACCGCGTGTCGAAGTGCTCCGCCACATGCTGAAGGTCGCGCACCCCGTCGCACACGCAGAGGTCGCGACGGCGCTCGAGAAGCATGGCCTGGACCGGGTCTCGGTGTATCGCGTCCTGGTCGACCTCGCGCGCGTCGGGATCCTCACCCGCAGCGACGTGGGGGACCACGTGTGGCGCTTCGAGCTCCAGCGCGGGGACCGCTCACACTACCGCGAGCATGCGCACTTTTTCTGCGTGAGCTGCGGTGCCGTCGCCTGCCTCTCCGACAACGTCGTCCAGCTCGGGCCACGAGGACGGGTGCCGCGCTCGGTGCGCGCGCGAAGGGTCGAAGTGCAACTCAAGGGCGAGTGTGACGCCTGCGCTTCGGCGTGAGCGTTCAGTCTGCTTGTCCGTCCGACGCGGGGCCGGCGTCGCCGGTATCGCCCGCTTTCGCGTCGGCCGCATCCGGGTGAGCGTCGATGGCGGCGTCGACCACCGCGGCGTCCGTGTGGCCGCCGTCAGGGGCGGAGGAGTCCTCCAGGGGCGCCGCCGAGTCCTGCTCGGGGACGACGACGTCGTCGAGCGGCGATCCGACGTCCTCGGTGGAGGATAGAGCATCGGCCTCCGCCGCATCCGCCGGGATGAGCGAACGATCGAACGGAAGCGTCAGCTCGCAGGCGGCAAGCGTGAGGGCGAGGGCAGCGCTGGTGACGAGGAGCTTGTGCATGTCGGTCTCGCCTCAGAACCTCAAAGCCGCCCCGACGCTCGCCCCGTGCAAACCCAGCACGCCGAAGACGGGGGCAACGTCCAACTTGGGCGGACCTCCGCGTGCGGCTTGCGGCTGGCTTGCATCCGGAGGGTCGTGGGAGAAGAGCATGACGACGCTTGCCACGGCCAACGTCGCGGCGATGCCAAAGCACAGGTCGGCGTCCAGCTCGCGCGTCTCTCCGCGGTTCGCAGTGGCCGTGGTGGGGTTCTTGTCGAACTGGCTGTGATCGCTCGCCGCGAGGGCGCCGAGAACCACGCCGGCACCAAGCGACGTGATGGCAAGCCCTCCAGCGACGTATCCGGGGAGCTTGCTCGGCACCGACGCGGTCGTTCCACGGTAGGCCGGCCCAGCCGGTACGGGCGGCTGCGCGGACTGCCCAGTGGTCCACGAGGGCATGACCGAAGGGTCGACCGACGACGGAGGCGCAGTCGCGGGCGCCGCCGCCTCTGGCGAGGAAGTGCTCGCACGAGGTGGGGAGGCCGAGGGCGCGGCACCTTCGTCCGCGTGAGACGCGAGCGGCACGAGGCAAGCCGCGAGGAGCACGAACCAGGCGAGGGGCCTTCCACGACGGCTCTTCATGATCAGGTAATACCTCGGCTCATCCGGCGGAGGAGGAGGAATGACGCCGGCCCACGACGACGCTCAGTTGGTCGGGATCCAGACCTGCTCGTGGTACGGGTCGAACGCGATGATGCCCATGTCGTTGTAGAAGGAGGCGGCGACCTGCGCGGCGGGCACCGTCCAGACCCCGATACCTCCGCAGTTCGCGGCCGCCGCCGGCGTATCCTTCACGAAGATGACGGCATCCGGGTAGCTCCTCACCACGGTGCCCCCTGCGCCGGCAAAGCCGAACGAGATGCCCGACGCGAGACGATAGCCGAGCACCGGCTCGCTCACGTTGTTCACGCAGGTCGTCAGCATCTCGTCGAGCGTGGTGTCGCGCACGAGGGCGTTGGGGTTCTTGGCCTGGATCGCGGCGAGGAATGCCTCGTTGATGTTGACCGAGTACTTCGTCACCGAGTCGTCGAATCCGGTGTCGAGCTGCGCGAGCGCGGGTGCGCCGGCGATCTGCACGGACACCGTGGGCACGTCCTCCACCGTCGTGTTCGCCTCCCCGTTCGAGTCGACGGTCGTGTAGGGCACGAGCAGGCTGAGGTCGTTCTCGTAATAGCCCTTCGTCGTCAGCGGGGCGAAGCCGGCCTGCGTCATCGCGGCGTTGCTGCAGAACGAGGTGGACGTCGCGTCGAAGACCTCCCCTGCCCCATAGGCGAGCGTGAAGATTCCCTCGCTGAGGAAATCCGTCGCGATGATGCCCGCCTGGCGAACCGAGCCACCGACTCCCGCGAAGCTCTCGGTCGTGAGCAGAACGGGGCCTTGAGGGCCGAAGAACGAGAAGGTCGGCAGCGTGCAGACCTCGAAGAGCATCGTCGGATCGCACATCGACGTCACCGGGGTCGTGGTGAACGCCGTCAGGTCGATGCTCGAGTAGGTGGACGCGAAGTCGAGCACGAACTCGCCCGACTCGGTGCCGCCGTCCGCCCCGCCGTCGACACCGCCGTCTGCCCCGCCGCCCGCCGTGACGGCGACGGAAACGTACGGCATCTGGCCGCCGATGGTGAGCGGCTGCGACATGCCGAGGCAGGACGCGAGCTCCACGAGGGGGTTACCGCCGTCGCCCGGAGGAGCGTCGGGGGTCCCGACCTCGGAGGGGATGCTCGAGTCGAGGCCTGCATCGGTGGGGCCGGTCTCGCCGGACGCATCGGAAGGGGCCGACCCAGTGTCGCCGCCGCTATCCGTTTGCGAGGGGTTGCCCGAGTCCGCCTTGCCGGCGGGAGTGGACTTGGAGCTGCAGCCCGCTGCGCCGAGCACGAGGAGAACGAGCGATGCGACCTCTTGTACCTTCATGGGCGGGTTCGTAGCCCAAGGAGCGCCTAGGCGCGAGGGCGATCGCTGTCCCGCTGCTACTGGATTCCGCCGGCGCACACCCCCGGCGTTCCCCCTCCGCCGCAGACGGTGGGCTGCGGGCAGGCCCCGCACTCGAGGAGGTTGCCGCAACCGTCTCCGACCTGTCCGCACGAATACCCCTGCGCCTGGCAGCTATGGGGAGAGCAGACCCCGGGCACGCCGCACTGCCCGCTGACGCCAGCCCCACCGCACGCTTCGGGCGCCGTGCACCCTCCGCACTGGAGCAGGCCCCCGCAGCCGTCGGCCATCGGGCCGCACGAGGCGTTCTGTCCCTCGCACGTGAGCGGCGTACAAAGGGGTCCGGCTTGACTCTGAACGCAAGAGGTCAAGTCGAACAACATGAACTCCAGGAGCTTCTCCTGGGGGGTCATCGGCTCGACGGGGCACTCCCCGGGAAACGTGCCCGACCCGGCTCCTCCGGTGTTCACGTGGAAGTCGCTGAAGAGCACACGACCGCACTGCGCGGCGGCGCCCACCGGCGTGTTGAACGTGAACTCGAGCGGGGTGTTCGGCCAGGCGCCCGGATCCGCGTACAAGAACTGCTGCGACGGGGGGACGTTCACGGACGTCACGTCGTTGCGCGGGGCCTGGACCATGATCTGATCGAGGGCGGTGAGCGCGCTCGGGTTCAGATCACCGAGCCAAGTGGCGAGGTCTTGCCCCTTCTGGAACGAGACGTCGATGTCGGCGAGGAGCGGATCCGGCGGCTGGGAGTTGTCCGTCGCCCAGACCGCCGTCTGGGAGAACGGAGGGTCGTTGTAGAGCCAGACGTAGCTGTAGTGGCTGGCGAAGATGCGACCCCCGGCGTTGGCGTACTGGATGATGTTCGACTGGGCGGCCGTCGTCTGATCGTACTGCTGCCCCTGGCAGTCGAAGATGACCAGGTCGCGCTGGCTCAGGACCTGCGGGCTCCCCCAGAGGTTGTCCTCGAGCGGGGTGTTGCTGTCGATGAACGCCCCGGCGCCCGCGCTGTCGGCCAGGTAGAGCTCCACGCGGCCTCCACCGCCGGGGTTGGTGAACTCCGAGACGTCGATTCCGATCTTCGGCAGGACGCACTCGATGGGATCCGCCGAGCCCGTGACGATGGCCATCGCAGGGATGTCACCTTCTGCTTGCGTCCTTGGAAGGCGCGTCTGATCGGGCGTGAGCTGCGTCTCGGCACAGCAGCTCACGGAGGGAATCACGATCTGGCGGCGCCAGCGTCCGAGCTGGATGACGAGCGGGATGTTCGAGCCGCAAGGCGCGTTCGTGAGCGTGAACTGGCCGCTCGGGCCGGTCGTGAAGCTCACCAGCGGATCACCCGAGGCCGGCGCCCCGCACACGTCGCAGGAGATTCCTGGGGCGAAAGGCTGCACCGGACCGTTCGGGACATAGACGAGAGCGTTGTAGAGGGGATCCGGCTCGCCGCCTGGCGGGAGGTACTGCGGCGGCGTCGGCGCGTAGACGGTGCCGGTGATCGTCGTCGTCCCGCCGCTCGCGCAGCTCACCTGCTGGAGGCACAGGTTGTCGCACGCGCCCGCGTCCGAGTCGTTCCCACCGCAGACGCTCGGGACGCCGCCCCCGCCGCAGAGTTGCGACCCCCGGCACGTGCCGCAGAGCGGGATGACACCGCCGCAGCCGTCCGGCGCGGGACCGCAGTTGATGCCGAGGCTCTGACACGTGGCGGGGACGCACGAGCTCCCACCGATGGTGGCGCCGCCGCACTTGCTGTAGCCCCCTCCTCCGCAGAAGTGCGGCGAGCTGCACGTCCCGCAGTCGAGGACGCCATCGCAGCCGTCCGAGTTCTGTCCGCAGTCGTACCCGAGCTCCGCGCACGTCTTGGGAACGCAGACGCCCGGGGCCAGCACGTCGAACGGCACCAGGGCGTCCACGTTCACGAGCGTGGCGTCCGCCCCTCCCGAGTCCTCGTAGGGGCCGACGTTGCCCGGCAGCGGCGCAATCTTCCCGCACGCGGCGAGAAGCGCGCCCACGATGAGCGGCGCCAGGACGAAACGCAGGATGCGCATTTGCTGCCCCCCCTCCATGGCCAATCTTCGGCGGGCCCATCACTCTTCGCCAAGTTGGGACGGCACGCAAACGCCATCGACGGCCGCCTACAGCGGACCTACCGCGTGATGGACAGCGTACGGGAGGGGGCCGCCTGGGCCTGCGTCGGGGCGTGAGCTCCGGGCGCGACCTCGACTCCGAGGGTCGTGCCGTCGGCGAGGACGATCGCCGCAGGAGCCGCGGGGGAGGCTGGTGGCGTCGGGGTCGACGCGGCAGGCGCGGGCGTACCGCTCGCCGGTGCCGTGGGCGCGGGCTTGGCGACCGCTGGGGACGTGTCCCCCTCGTCGGCGGGCTCACCCGGGAGCGGCGGCAGCAGGCTCACGTCGAAACCGGGCGGCACCTCGTAGATCTCGGTCGTCGCCGGGTAGACGTCCACGTTCGTCTCGCGCTTGGACTTACCGTCCGCGAACTGCAGCGTCCGGCTCCGCTTCACCCTGTAGCCGCGGATGCCGTGCTGCTTCAGGACGACCCGCTTGGAATAGGCGAGCCTCGGCTCCTCGGTCACCTTGCGCTTGTAGGGGAACGTGTCCACGAGCTCCCGCGCGAACCCGACCCGAGCGACCTTCTTCGGCCCGAGCAGCTCCATGTGGAGCCGGTTGCCGACGACCTTCGCGTGCATCACGACCGGGAAGTCGAAGGGGTTGCGGATCTTCAGGTCCACGATGGGATAGACGACCGTCGCGTCGAGGCCCATCGGTATGTAAGCGCTCGGCCGGGAATGGGGTAGGCGCTCCAGCACGTCGAGGCCCCCGAAGAACGCCGCCGCGTGGAAGGTGGAGGCCACCTGGCAGGTGCCACCCCCTACCCCCTCGACCATCTCGCCCTTGAAAATCTCCCAGCTCTTGGCAAACCCATTCTCTTCGCTCCGCTCGCCGACGACCCCGTTGAACGAGATGACCTCGCCTGGAAGGATGACGAGCCCGTCGATCTTGGAGGCGGCGACGTCGATGTTCTGCCCGCGCCGGTGCTGGTCGCCGTTGCGCGAGAAGTACGTGTCGTACTCCCCCAGGACGGCGTGGACGTCGAGCTTCGCGAGGAGCTCGCTGCTGTGGCGCGCGGGGAACCGGGCGTCGGGAAGAGTAATGGTGGGCGGCGTGTTGCCCGCCGCGCCTGCCTCGCCTGCGGGAAGGTCTTCCTGCGCCGCGCGAAGGATCGCCGCAACGGACGCCCAGGGGTCGAGGTAACGGCCCTCGTGCTCGGGAATCACCGCGCGGTTGTCGAGGTCCAGACGAGCCGACACCGGGGCGGCGTCCGTCTGCTGCTTCAGTCGGAGCAAGGTGGGCGACGCAACGACGACGTCGACCTGCGGGCCGAGGGGGACGTCAACCGCACCCCTTGCCGCCAGCGCGGTCAACCTGGCGCGCTCGAGCAGGTCGCCCTCGTGCTCCAGGGTGTCGACCCGGCGCACGACGGCGTCGACATCCACCGTCACCCCTAGCTCGCCCAGGGTGTGGACCTCGCCGACGAGCTCGGCACCACCCTCCCCGTCGACCCTGACCCGGACCTGCCGGCCGCGGAGGGCATCGGCGCGGCCAGCCACGAACGCGTGGAGATCCCGCAGCTCCCCCTCCCGCAGCTCGATTCCATCGACCTTGAGACCGGGGAGGGCGTCCGTGGGCGCATAGCGCTCCTGGGCGAACCGGGCCCCTCCTCCAACCAGGAGCCCGACCCCGAAGAGCAGGGCTGCGCGGGTCATTAACGGGTGCATCTTGGCCATGGAACGCTCGGGGTCCGCGGAGTGTATCCCTGTGTGCAACCCGGCGCATCATTCGAAGGCCCCGTCCCGGAAGAAGTCACCTGAAGGAAGTCGAGGCCAGCCACGCGGCCGGCTGATAGACTGAGGCGCAAGTTGAAGACCTGTCCCCAGTGCAAGATGCGCTACCCGAACGAAGCGACGTACTGCTTCGTCGACGGCTCGGACCTCGTTCACCTCAAAGATCCGCGTATCGGCTCGACCATCGCCGGCCGCTACCTCATCGAGGACGTGATCGGCGAGGGCGGGATGGCGACGGTCTACCGCGCCACGCAGAAGCTCATCGAGCGGCCGTGCGCGATCAAGATCATGAACAGCGCGTTCGCCCGCGAGGCGGTCGTCCGCGAGCGGTTCCGGCGCGAGGCCAAGAGCGCGCAGAAGCTCGCCCACCCGAACATCATCGAGATCTTCGACCAGGGCGAGACGGAGGACGGCACCGCCTACATCGTCATGGAGCTGCTCGTCGGCAGCTCTCTCGCCGACGTGGTCGCCAAGGACGGCCTGCCCGTGAAGCGCGCCGTCGGCATCATGATCCAGATCGCCCGCGGCATCGCCCGCGCGCACGACCTGGACGTCATCCATCGGGATCTCAAGCCCGAGAACATCTTCCTCTACAAGCGGGAGGATGGCTCGGACACCGTCAAGCTGCTCGACTTCGGGATCGCGCTCTCGAAGCAGGACTCGCGCCTCACGGGCGCCGGCGAGATCTTCGGCACGCCGCAGTACATGGCCCCCGAGCGCATCCAGGCCGGCGAGCCTGGGCCGGCGGCCGACCTGTACTCGCTCGGCGTCGTCTTCTACGAGCTCGTGACGGGGACGTTGCCGTTCGACGCCCCGGACATAGCGACGTTCTTCAATAAGCACCTGAAGGAGACGCCCCGCTCGCCGCGTTCGCACAACGCGCTGATCCCGGTCCAGCTCGACGCGCTCATCCTCCGGCTGCTCGCCAAGGACCCCAAGGGCCGCCCGGTCGACGCCCACCGCGTCCACCAGGACCTCCTCGACATCGCGAAGGACGCCGACGCGGAGATCCCGCCGGTCCCCGAGAGCGAGGCGGACGCGGAGCGCACCATCCGGACGATGCGGACGTCCGCCCCGAAGCTCGCGGTCGATCGGTGGGGGCGCCGCACGCAGCTCTTCCAGCAGATGCTGGCGCGCGCGTACGGCGAGCGTCCGCCGCCCGACCAGGCGCGCGTGCTCAACGAGATCCGGGAGCTCGTCCCCCGCATCATCGCCCTCCGCGCCACGAGCACGGAAGGGCAGCAAGTCCTCGCCACGCTCGAGGAGAAGGGCCGAGAGGCCCGCCAGCGCTTCGGCTTTGCCGTCGACGCGCTCGGCATGGACGCCTCCCGCGCCAAGGACGAGGTGCGCGTCGTGGAGGCGCACGTCGTCGCCGTGAAGGAGCGGACGGCCCAGGCCTCGACGCGCTTCCAGGCGACCCACAAGGAGATCGTGATCTGGGAGGGCCGCTCGGCGTTCCAGGAGCCTTACGCCGACCTCGCGAAGGCCTACCGCACGGCCGCCATGGCGGTCGACGCGTGGCTGAAGGCCAAGGAGGAGGAGCGCAAGGCCATCTCGATGCGCGAAGCCAACGAGCGCGCGGTGAGCGACCTGGAGTTCCAGATCCAGGCGCTGCGCACCGCGCTCGGCACGCACGAGAAAGAGGTCGAGGTCGAGCGCGCCACCTGCGAGAAGAAGATCATCGATCTGGCCAAGCAGATCGATCAGCTCGACTCGCAGGTGCTGAGCCTTGCGTCGAGGTTCTGCGAGCCGCTTCGGTCACGGCCCGAGCTGGCGGCGCTCTTCCAGGAGCTGGAGGCCGACGTCGCCGGGGCGGGCGGTCCGAATCGCGGCCCGCTCGTGGCCAGCAGCGCCACCTGACGGCACGGGCCCTTCGTCATGCACCAGATCGTGCTGCGCGGCGGAGTCATCGTCGACGGGACGGGGACGCCGGCCCGCCGGGGCGACGTGGGGATCGACGGCGATCGCATCACGAAGGTCGGCGCCGGCGCGTCGAGCTTGCGGGGCCACCTCGAGATCGACTGCGGTGGGCTCGTGGTCGCGCCGGGGTTCGTGGACACGCACTCGCACTCGGACCTCTTCGTGTTCGCGGAGCCGCAGCTCGGCATGAAGGTGCGCCAGGGGGTGACGACGGAGCTGCTCGGGCAGGACGGGATCTCGGTCGCTCCCGTGCAGAAGGAGCACGTGTCCATCACGCGCCGCCTGCTCGCCGGCCTCGACGGCGATCCTCCCGAGGCCCCGTGGAGCTGGCTCCACGTGGGCGAGTACCTCGACGCGCTCGAGCTTGCCAGGCCGGCGCCTGACCTCGCGTACCTCGTCCCTCACGGCGCCTTGCGGACATTTGCCATGGGCCCAGACGACCGGGAGCCCACTCCCGTCGAGCTGTCGGCGATGCTGGCCGAGCTCGAGCGTGCGCTGGCGGAGGGTGCGTACGGCCTGTCGACGGGCCTCATCTACCCTCCTTGCTGCTACGCGCAGACGGCGGAGCTGGTGGCGCTCGGTAGCGTCCTTCGCCGCTCGGGGGACGTCCCGATCGTCGTCCACATGCGAAGCGAGAGCGACGCCATCCTCGAGGCTACCGACGAGATGATCGCGGTGGCCACGAAGAGCGGCTGCAGGCTCCACATCTCGCACTTCAAGATCGCCGGCAGGTACAACGCCCCCAAGGCCGACGCACTGCTCGCTCGGATCGAGCTCGCCCAGAAACGTGGCGTCCGCGTGACCTGCGACCAGTACCCCTACGCGGCCGGCTCCACGCTGCTCGGCGCCATCCTGCCGCCCTGGGCGCACGACGGCGGCGCCGACATGACCGTGAAGCGCCTGGGTGACCCGAGCGCGCGCGCCCGTATGCGGGCCGAGATGCTCGAGGAGCACGACTGCGCCTGGGACAACTTCTGGAAATGGACAGGCCCGCGCGGGATCACGATCTCGCAGATCCCCAGCGGCCGCCGGCCGCACCTGCTCGGCAAGTCGATCGAGGAAGCGGCCCGCGGCGCAGGTCACGGCGAGCCGCTCGAGTTCGCACTCGATCTGCTCCGGGACGAGGCGCTGGGCGTAGGCATGGTGAGCCACTCGCAGGACGAAGCCGTGGTCGACCGCTTCCTCCAGCTGCCGTACGTGAACGTCTGCACCGACGCCCTCCTGGGCGGACGCCCTCATCCGCGCGCGTATGGCACCTACCCGAGGATCCTCGGCCGCTACGTCCGCGAGCGGAAGGTGCTCTCGCTCGAGGAGGCCGTCCGCAAGATGACGTCGCAGGCGGCCCGCGCCTTCGGTTTCGAGGACATCGGGACGGTAGCCGAGGGCATGCGCGCGAACCTCGTCGCCTTCGATCCTGCCACGGTGCTCGACCGGGCCACGTTCGCCGAGCCCGTCGCGTTTCCCACGGGTGTGGAGCACGTCCTCATCGGAGGGCAATCGGTCGTACTCCGGGGCGAGCCCTTGCCGGGAACGCGCCCCGGACGGGTGATGCGGCGAGGGAGCCGTGGTAAACAGCTCCCGCCATGGCAGACGACCTAAGCCACGATCTCGCGTCGCTGCGAATCCAGCGGGATGCCCCGCCGGCTCCCCGCCCGTTCGTGCGGATCGCGGTCGTGCTCGTCACCCTCGCGGGCATCGCGGCCGGCGTCTATTACCTCCTCGTCCCGAGGGTGGCCTCGCAGCTGTGGAAGGCCGAGGTGCAGACGACGGAGATCGCCCTCATCTCGCCCGCGCAGGCATCGATCACCGTGACCTCCACCGGGTACGTCGTCCCGCAGACGATCTCGAAGGTGGGCGCGAAGACGAGCGGGCGCGTCGCCAAGGTGAACGTCAAGGAGGGGGACACCGTCAAGGCCGGGGACGTCATCGCCGTCCTCGACGAGAGTAACCAACGGGCCGCCATCGCCGCCGGGGTCTCGCGGGTCGCCGTCGCCAAGGCGCAGGCCGACACGGCCCGGGCCAATGTCGCCGATCTGAACCAGCAGGTGGCGCGCGAGAAGCGGCTGGTCGAGAGCGGCGCCATCGGGCGCGCGTCGCTGGAGGACCTCGAGGCGCGGCGCGCGTCGCTCGCCACGCAGATCGCAGCGGCGGACGCTCAGGCCGGCGCCGCGCAGTCCGAGGTGAACACGCTGCGCACCACGCTCCAGGACCTCACGATCGTCGCCCCCATCTCGGGCACGCTCGTCTCCAAGCCGGTCGAGGTGGGCGAGCTCGTCCTCCCGGGGTCGCGCGAGGTCGCCGAGATCGCCGACTTCAAGTCGCTCCTCGTCGAGACGGACGTGCCGGAGGCGCGCCTGCACCTCGTCCGCATCGGCGGTCCATGCGAGATCGTGCTCGACGCCTACCCCGACAAGCGCTTCCGCGGCCAGGCGGTGGAGTTCGGCCAGCGGGTGAACCGCTCGAAGGCCACCGTGATCGTCAAGGTGAAGTTCGTGGATGCGATGGACGGCGTCCTCCCGGACATGGCCGCCCGCGTGAGCTTCCTCTCGCAAGAGCTCGACGCGAAGGCAATCAAGGATCCGCCCAAGAAGGTCGTCCCGGCCAGCGCCATCGCCGACCGCGGCGGGGCGAAGGTGGTCTTCGTCGTCG
>Ga0302279_10002068_pt1 | contig 27242 bp, 23 predicted proteins | sample III_Bog_N3_3_FD_194541 | JGI IMG/M metagenome (GOLD analysis project Ga0302279, IMG submission 194541) | Peat permafrost microbial communities from Stordalen Mire near Abisko, Sweden - III_Bog_N3_3 | ecosystem: Environmental > Terrestrial > Soil > Wetlands > Peat | place: Sweden: Abisko... | reverse complement strand
CACGATACAGGATGGGGTGCTCGGTTGTCGCGCCCGCGGTCAGGCCCTCCACTGGAAGCAGATGCCGAAGCCGTCGGGGTCTTCAAGGTAGAGCTGCTTCATGCCGTAGTGCGCAACCTGGGGAGGTTTGAGAGCAATACCCCTGCTGAGCAGAAAGTGATAGGCGGCGTCGACGTCGGGGCAGCCGATGTAGAGGCAGGTGTCATTGTGGGCGGCGATGCGGGCGGGGTCGGGATGCTCGGGGCGTTCGCCGTAATCGTATGCGGTGTTCAGCATCACTTCAGTCGAGTCGCCATGCCGGAGCAGACACCAGCCGAATTCATCCGGGGCCCGCGAGGGCGCATTGCTTACAATCGCGAAGCCGAGAATGTCGCGATAGAAGCGGACGGAGGTGGGCATATCGAAGACCTGAACCAGGGGACAGACGCCGCGCATGTCGATGGGCATGTTTTCTCCGAAGTTGCACCCACTCAGCAGCGCACGATGTTGTCCGAGTGGATGCCGCGGGTGGCATTGCGGGTGTCGACGACGAGCTGGGATTGCTCGACGATTGCCTTGTAGTCATAGCTGGAGTGGTCGGTGACGATGAGCACGGCGTCGTACTGCGCCAGATTGTCGAGAGCTGTGCTTCTCATATTGAGGTCGTACTGGCGGCCACGGCCCACGGTGGGGAAGTACGGGTCGTTGTAGCCGACCAAGGCGCCTTTCTCGCGCAGCAGCTCGATGATGGTGAGCGCGGGCGACTCGCGCAGGTCGTCGATGTCGCGTTTGTAGGCCAGGCCCAGCACCAGGACCTTCGATCCGCGCAGGGCCTTGCTGCGATCGTTGAGCGCGGCGGCAACATGTTCGAGCACGAAGTAGGGCATGGCGCTGTTGATCTCGCCGGCCAGCTCAATGAAGCGGGTGCGGAAGTCGAACTCCCTGGCCTTCCAGGAGAGATAGAAAGGGTCGATGGGAATGCAATGGCCGCCCAGGCCGGGGCCGGGATAAAACGCCTGGAACCCGAAGGGCTTGGTGCGCGCGGCGTCGATCACCTCATGGATGTCGATGCCCATGCGCATGCACAACTGCTTGAGCTCATTGACCAGGGCGATGTTGACGCAGCGATAGATGTTTTCAAGCAGCTTGGTCATCTCCGCAATGGAGGGGCTGCTGACCGGCACCACGGTGCGGAAGATGGCGCTATAGAGAGCGGAGGCCAGCTCCGTGGCCTCGGGACTGCAACCGCCAATGATCTTGGGAATATCGCGCCGCGCCACGGTGTCGTTGCCGGGGTCCTCGCGCTCGGGTGAGAAGACGACGTGGAAGCCGGGCTCGCCGGACGAGCGGGCCACGCGCAGGCCGCGGGGATTGCCCGCTTCGAGCAAGGGGACGAGGACGTCCTCCGTGGTGCCGGGGTAAGTCGTGCTCTCCAGGGCGATCAGCTGGCCTTCGTGCAAGTGTGGCGCGATGGTGCGGGCCGTGCCGGTCACAAAGCTCAGGTCGGGCTCATGGTGGGCGTCGAGCGGGGTGGGCACGCAGATGATCACCGCGTCCATGGCGGCGATCTGCGAGTAGTTGGATGTCGCGGTGAAGCCGGATTGGCGCGCAGTCTGCAGATCGGCGGCCGGGATGCGGACGATGTAGGAGCGGCCGGCGTTGAGGGCTTCCACCTTGTCGGGGGCAATGTCGAAGCCGGTGACCCGGAAGCGCTCGCTGCTGAACAGCAGAGCCAGCGGCAGGCCCACGTAGCCCATGCCGATGATGCCGATGCGCGCTTCGCGAGTCTCCATGCGGCGCCTGAGCCGTGCCAGCCGGCTCTCGCTGGAATCGTTCATAGTGACGATTGTAGAGCCTCGCCTGGTTTTCGGTATTTGGAGGGAGCAGGGGCATGCATGCCCCTGCTCCCTCCAAAACCGCGGATGAGAGCGGAATCCGATTGCGTCATTCGACCCGGGCGTTGCCCGCATTCCATGCTCTAAACTGGAGGGTTGGAGTGCATATTCCGGTTGGGTGGAGAACGCAGTGGCAAAGTATCTGGTAACGGGCGCGGCTGGGTTTATTGGCCGCTCGATTGCGGCGGCGCTGCTCAAGCGCGGCGAGACAGTGCGGGGGATTGACAACCTGAGCACAGGGAAATTGTCGAACCTGGTGGGCCTGGAGGGGATGGAGTTCATCGAGGGTGACCTGGCCGATCCGGAAGCCTGCGCGCGGGCCTGTGCGGGCGTTGAGATCGTGTTTCACGAGGCGGCGCTGGCATCCGTGCCGCGCTCCGTGGCTGACCCGGTGGGCACCAACGTGGCCTGCGTGGATGCCACGCTCAACCTGCTGGTGGCGGCGCGGGCAGCCGGCGTCAGGCGCGCGGTCTATGCAGGCTCGTCGTCGGCGTACGGTGAGTCGCCCACGCAGCCCAAGCGCGAGGACATGCTGCCCAATCCCATCTCACCGTATGCCGTGGCCAAGCTGGCCGGCGAGCACTACATGCGTGTGTTTGCGAAGGTGTACGGGCTTGAAACCGTGGTGTTGCGCTATTTCAACGTCTTTGGCCCGTACCAGGATCCGACCTCCCACTACTCCGGCGTGCTGGCGATTTTTTGCCGCAAGATGCTGGCCGGCGAGCAGCCAACGATCTACGGCGATGGCGAGCAGAGCCGGGATTTTACTTTCATTGAGAACGTGGTCCATGCCAATCTGCTGGCTGCTGCCGCGCCGGCAGAGAAGGTCTCCGGGCAGATGATGAACGCCGCCACTGGTGCCAGCATTACGCTCAATCAGACCTTCGCGATCCTGCGCGAGTTGACCGGTTACGCCGGCGATCCCGCGTGTGCCGAGGACAGAGCCGGCGATATTCGCGACTCGCTCGCCGACATCGGGTTGGCGCGCGAGCTGCTGGGATACGAGCCGGTCGTCGACTTCCGCGAAGGGCTCCGGCGCACGGTGGAGTGGTACCGGGCTGGAGCGTAGGGACGGTTGGCAGGCGCGGAGATTGGGTTCTCTCCCCAAAATCTCTTCGACGTGTATAGTGTTCATGATTCCCACATGCCACTTGAAAGGAGCACGGTTTTCCCCGGAGTTGTTTTCTGTTGCGAGATAAATCACCGATCAAAGCCACTCAGTGCACATGACACTGGCGGGAGATTCCCGGCGATGGCCACGCGGTGAATGCAAACAGGACCGGCCTGCGCCCAGCGCGCGCCAGGCTTGCGGGTGAGATCGAGGCTCAACCAGGATGGCGGAACCCTCCGACGTCAATCAGACTCCGTTGCGCGAATCCGCGCCAGGCCGGGATAGTGCATCCACCTCGCTGCGCGCGATGGCCGCGGTGCTCGCTCGCCGGTGGAGGCCGGTGGCGTGGATCGAGGGTACGCTGCTGGCTGCGTGCCTGCTCTACTGCCTGATTGCGCCCAATCAATACGAAGCGCGGGCGCGGGTGGCGTTGCGCACCGCGCAGGCGTCCGCGTTGACCATCGACGCGGCCGGGCCGCTGGCTGCCACATCGATCCTCTCCGCGCCATTGCAGCAGGAGACGCTCGCCAACTTCCTGCGCAGCGGGCAGCTGGCGTGGAAGGTGATCGCTGACCTCAGGCTCGATCGGGCGGCCGGATTCAACGGCCGCTTTGTACATCTTTATCCAAACTTCAAACTGGAGGCGCCGGCGCCCGAGGCACAGGCTTATCTGCTGGAGCGGTTCGCGCGGGACCTGCGCGTGGAAGCGATGCCGCGCTCGTTGGTGGTCGAGGTCCGCTTCCGCTGCCGGGATGCGGCGTTGTCGGCAGCTGTGGTCAACGACCTGATCCGGCTCTATGGCGTGGAGGATAGCGAGCAGCGCTTGCAGGCGACCACGCAGCAATCGGCATGGCTCGAAACCCAGCTCAAGGAGCTGAAGTCCCGCGTCGATCACGATCAGCGGCGGCTGACAGATTTCCAGAAGGCACATGGCATCCTAAGTACGCCGGAGACCATGCCCAACGGCCAGCCGGGCGAGGAGCAGCACAACTCCACGCTGCTCGAGATCGACGAGCTTGGCCGCCAGCTGGTGACGGCGACCACGGAGAGGATTTTGCGCGAAACCCAGTACCGCGCGGCTTCGGAGGGCGACCCGGAGCTGGTCATCGCTGGCGACGCTGGATTGCAGGCCGAGTTCGGCAACTTTGCCACCGCGCTGCTGGGGCAGATTCGTACCCAGGCCAGTGCGCTTGAGCTGGAGCAGGCGCAGTTGAGCGCCGAGCACGGGCCAAGCTTCCCGCGGGTGGTCGAGATCAAGAGCCAGCTCGACGACCTGGCGGCGCAGAAAAAGGTTGAAGACGGCAAGCTGCTGGAGCGCTTCAAGAGCGCCTGGAAGACGGCCGCGGATCGCGAGAAGATGGTTGCCAAGAGCCTGAACGAGCGCACCAGCGAGGGGATGCGGATGAACGAGGCCGCGACCGAATACGTGGTGATGCGTCAGGAAGCCAGCTCCAGCCTCGATCTCTATCTGCGGATTGAGGCTAAGGTGGCTGAAGCGGGGCTGACGGCGGGGGTGGGTAGCTCCAGTATTGCCATCGTGGACGCGGCGCGGCAACCGGTGAAGCGCGTGGCGCCGGATCTGCCGCTCTATATGGCGATCACATTCTTTGCCGGACTTTGGCTGGCGGTGGGAGGCGCGCTGCTGATGGAAGCGATGAGTTTGGAATCCATTATTGCAACAGGCCGCGTGGGCACTGGGCTGCTGTTGGCCGTTGCCATGGGAGCCCTCACGCACGCGCAGGCGCCCACGCCGGCTCTCGATGGGCTGCCCACCGGCGTGGCGCGGATTCCATTTACCCAGGACACGAAGACTGTGCCCAATCCCAAGGACTCGCCTGCGGTGTGGAACGGGCCCCTGGAGCCGGCCGGCGCTGCGGCACAGGTTGGATCGCAGACCGGCGCGCCAATGCCGGCGCCGATCGGGCCGGGCGATTCTCTCGACGTGAGTGAGTTTCACACGCCCGAGTTTCACACCGCCGTTCGCGTCTCAGCCGAAGGCACAATCATGCTGCCCATGGTCAACGAAGTCGCCGTGGGGGGGATGGACGAGCAGGGCGCAGCCCGCGCGATTGAAGCCGCCCTGTTGTCCAAGGGGATGCTGCTGCATCCGCGGGTGTCGGTGCTGGTGACTGGATATGCGGGCCAGGATGTGAGCGTGCTGGGTGAAGTGGCGCGGCCGGGGGTGTATCCGTACACGCTGCATCATCGCCTGCTCGATCTGCTCTCGGCCGCGGCCGGGCTGAGCCCCAATGCGGGCCGGTTGGTGAATGTGTTTCATCGCGATGATCCCAAGACGCCGCACCCGGTGGTGCTCGACCCCGGCGGGACAGACACGGCCGCAGATCACAATCCGGAACTGAGCCCGGGTGACACGGTGCAGGTGAGCCGCGCAGGCCTGGTGTATGTGATCGGCGACGTGGTGCGGCCGGGCGGCTTCCCGGTGGACCCGGCGCAGGGGCTCACCGTGGTGCAGGCGCTGAGCCTGGCCTGGGGTCCGAGCCAGAACGCGGCGGCCGGCAAGGCGCTCCTCATCCGCGAGCAGAAGGGTGGGCGCACGCTGACCACGCTGAACCTGGGCCGGATGCTGCACGGAAAGGACCCGGACCAGCCCATCTACGACCGCGACATTTTATTTGTGCCCGACTCCATGGCCAAAAACCTGTGGAACCGCACCATGGAAGCGGCGATTCAGTCTGCAGTGGGGGTGACGATTTATTCCGCGCTGGTGTATTCGCAGAGGTATTAGCAAAGACGGCTGGGTGACTTTGTAATCCAGCCACGAATCGCGGGTGCCCCAGGTCTCACATTTGAGTCCTGGGAAACCGACGAATCTGCGGGCCCTCATTTGGGATGGGACATTCAATCATGAGAAAGATAGCCTGGGCATTGCTGCTGCTGTTCGTATTCGCCATTCCGTGGGAGTACTCGCTGGACCTGGGCGAGCCACTCGGCAACGTGGCGCGCATTGCCGGCTTGCTGGTGCTGCTGGCCGCGGTGCCGGCGCTGCTGCACGCGGGGCGGCTGCGCACTCCCGGGGCCATGCAGTGGATGGCGCTGGCGCTCTATCTCTGGTTCTGCTTGACCTGCTTCTGGACCATGGAGCCGGCGGCGACGCTGAGCCGCATGCGCGGGTTTTTCCAGGAGATGATGCTGGTCTGGCTGGTGTGGGAGTTTGCCGAGAGTCCAGAAGACCTGCGCAGCCTGATGCGCGCATATGTGGCCGGGGCGTGGGTGCTGGCGCTGCTGACGCTGGCCAACCTGGGCTCCGCGGAGGCCGTTGCGGCGGAGCAGATCCGCTTTGTGGCCCAGGGGCAGGACCCCAACGACGTGGCGCGGTATCTTGACCTCGGGCTTCCACTGGCAGCGCTGCTCGCGGCCTGCGAGCGGCGCTGGCCGGCGCGGTTGCTTGCCTTGGGCTACCTGCCGCTGGGCCTCGTGGCCGTGGTGCTGACGGCTTCGCGCGGAGGGTTTCTGGCCGCGGCGGTCGCCCTTGCCGGATGCGCATGGCTGCTGGGCCGGAGCCAGCCCAGGCTGGCGCTCGCCGGAGCGGCGTCGCTGCCGTTGCTGGCCGCGGCGCTCTGGTTCAGCGTGCCGCGCGAAACGCTGGAACGGCTGGCGACTATCCCCTCCCAGCTGCAAAGCGGCGATCTGAATCAGCGGTTGAACATCTGGAGCGCAGGATGGACGGCGTTTCAACGCGCGCCGTTGGCCGGCAGCGGGGCAGGCTCGTTTGTGAGCGCGGCGGGCATGAATCCGCTGGACACGGCGCACAACACGGCGCTCTCGATCGTGGTAGGCGGGGGATTGATCGCTCTCTCGCTGGCGATGGCGATCCTGGTGTTGGCTGCGCGCGCAGCGCTCACGACGCGCGGGCCGCTGCGGCTTGCGCTGGGCACCGTGCTGCTGGTCTTGTTGGTAGCCGCGCAGGTGGATACGGTCGAAGAGAATCGCGTCACCTGGCTGCTGCTGGGAATCATGGCTCTGGCCGGGCGGTTGGCGGCCACGGAGCCCACGCAGTCGGCCAAGTGCTTCGCGGCCGGCGCTTCCGATGCTGAATCCGCGGAGCTCGCCCACCTGCATGCGAGCCCGGCGGGCTGAGGGCCGGCATGGGCTTTGCGGCCAGACTCGGAGTGCGCCTGGAAGGCGTGCGCGTGAACCGCCAGGTACTGCGCGCGGCGGTCTCGGTCACGCTGGTCGGCGTTCTGGTCAAGCTGGTGGCCGCGGGCAAAGAGATTGCGGTTGCCGGCGTCTACGGCCGCTCCGACGCCATGGACGCCTTTCTGGCCGCTGCGCTGGTGCCCGGCCTGCTCATCAACCTCATCTCGGAGTCGATGAACCAGGCGCTCGTTCCGACGCTGATCCGGGTGCGCGAACGCGAGGGTCCTGAACGCGCGCAGCAGCTGCTTTCGAGCTCCATGCTCTGGATGTGCGCGCTCCTGGCAGCCGTTTCGCTGCTCATGGCCGCGACGGCGCGGGAGTTTTTTCCGTTGATCGCTTCGAACTTTTCGGCTGCCAAACTCGCTCTCTCGCTGCGGATGTTTTATGCGCTGCTGCCGGTCGTACTCATCACCGGCATTGCCACCAACTGTACGGCGGTGCTGAACACCTTTGACCGCTATGCGATTCCCGCGCTGGCGCCGATTGCCACCCCGCTGGCGATCATGGCCGCAGCCCTTGCATGCGGGGCCCGGCTGGGCGTCTGGGCGCTGGTCTACGGGATGCTGGCCGGAGCCGTAATCCAAGCCGGGATTGTGGCCGGCATGATGGAGGCCGAGGGCTACCGGCTGCGTCTCGGCTGGCACGGAATGACCGAGGCCGTGCGCGAAGTGGCCGGCCAGTACGGGCCGGTGCTGCTGAGCGCGGTGGCGGCCTCCGGCGGGCTCCTTGTGGACCAATCAATGGCCGCGATGCTGCCGGCCGGAAGTGTCTCCGCGCTGGTGTACGGCGGCCGCTTTGTGAGTGTGGTGCTGGCGCTGCTGGGGGGAGCGATCTCGACCGCGGTCACGCCGTATTTTTCGCGCATGATCGCCGCGGGCGATTGGGCGGGCTGCCGGCGGGCGGTGCGCACATGGGTCCGGCTGACGGCGCTGGTCTCCACACCGGTTGCCGTGCTGCTGATCGCCGGCTCGCACTGGCTGGTGCGCATCGCCCTTGAGCACGGCGCATTCGGGCCCCGCGATACAGCCGTCGTGGGGCGGGTGCTGGCCATGTACGCGATTCAGATTCCATTCTTTGTTACCAGCCGGGTGTATTACCGGTTTCTCATTGCCAGGCGCCGAACCGATCTGGCGCTCTATTGCGGTATCCTCAATCTCATTCTCGACATAGGACTGAACCTGGCGCTGATGCGCTGGCTCGGCGTGGCGGGGATTGCCCTGGCCACCTCGCTGTGGACGGTGAGCACCTTCCTGTTTCTCCGCTACTGGACCTGGAAGCTGCTCGATCAAGCCATCCACGCCGAGACGCCGCGGCTGGGCTGAGACGCGCCGGGCTCGACCGCGCAAGGAGGCGAATTGGTTCCCAAACCGGCGCAGTACCTGCTTCGCTTCGACGATCTTTGCCCCACGATGGCGCGCGGGAGCTGGGAACGGTTTCTGCCCCTGATGGAGCAGCACGGGATCAGACCCATCCTGGCCGTCGTCCCCGACAACCAGGACCGCGACCTGAAGCGGAGAGAGCCGGACGCGGGATTCTGGGACGAGATGCGGAGGCTCGAGGCAGGCGGGGCGACGATCGCTCTGCATGGCTACCGGCATCTGTGCAGCAGCATGGGCCGCAGCATGGTTCCGCTCGACCGGCACTCGGAGTTTGCCGGCCTGCCGGCAGCAACACAGCGGGAGTGGATCAGAGCCGGCCTGAGGATACTACGCGACCGGGGGCTGAATCCGCGGGTCTGGGTGGCGCCACGGCACGGGTTTGACTGGAACACCCTGGAAGCCTTGCGCGGGGAGGGAATCCAGGTGCTCTCCGACGGGCTGGCGCGCGGGCCGGTTCTGCGCGGCGGGGTCACCTGGGTTCCGCAACAGCTGTGGGCGCCGGTCGAGAAATCCAGCGGCCTGTGGACGATCTGCGTCCATCCGAATACCGCCCGCGCACTTCTCCTGGACCAGTTGGGGGAGTTCGTTCACCGCCATGCGACTCAATTTACCTCCATCGACCGGGTGCTTGTCGAGCTCGATCCGCCCCGGCTGAGCGCAATCGAGCGCATGCATGAGGCGGTTGCTTGGTGGCGCCTGAGAACCTCCCGGCATTGGCGAAGAGGCCATGGCGTGGTTTAGGAACGTCTATAAAAACTAATTATTATCAGTATGTTGAGACAAGTTCATAAAGTAATTGATTTATTTCCATCTGGCCAGCATTCAGGCTCCTCATGGAATTGAAAATCGCGCCGATATTCCCCATTGAAGGTCCGCGCGCTCTCGGGCGCCGGAGACGGGAGACGCACAAGGATGATCTCGCTCAAAAAGTACCTGGATTCGAATCGGGCTGAGCCGCAGCGAATCGCACCGTTGGTAATGCCGGCGCCGGCTGGGCCGGGTTCCGCAACGGCCAACGAACTGGGTCGGGGCGCGGCGCCGCTGGCCGTTGCCTACGGATCGGCGCTGCGGGCAATGGGAGCCGCCAGCTTGGACGCCTGTCCGGCGCTGGGACCGGAACTGAAGCAGAACCTGGGCCTGCTGGCAGAGGCGATCGTGCCCGAATCGAGTGCGGAGGCGGTTGAGGCGACGCAGACAATCGTCGAAGGACGGCTACAGGATTGGGGACGCCGCACTGCGGCCCACTACCGGCAAAAGACCGCCGAGGTGAGGGAATTGCTGCTGGTGATGGCAGGGACGGCTGAGTCGGTGGGGGAGCGGGACCAGCGTGCGGCGGGGCAGATCACGGATGTGACCGCTCGTCTGAAGGCCATCGCCAGCCTCGAGGACCTGACTGAGATCCGCTCGTCGATCGAGCAGAGCGCTCTGGAGTTGAAGACCTCGGTCGACCGCATGGCCGCTGAAGGCAGGCAGGTCATCGCGCGGCTGAAGGCCGAGGTCTCCGGCTACCAGACCAAATTGGAAGCAACTGAGGAGTTGGCCAGCCGCGATGCGCTGACCGGGCTGCGCAACCGGGCCTGGGTGGAGAGCCAGCTTGAGCGGCGCCTGGCCGCAGGCGCCCCGCTCTCGGTAGCGATTGTGGACATTGACGAGTTCAAACGGGTGAATGACAAATATGGTCACCTGGCGGGTGATGAGCTTTTGCAAAAATTTGCCGGCGAACTCAACTCGGCCAGCCGCACGACGGACCTGATTGGGCGATGGGGCGGAGACGAGTTCATCCTGGTGCTGGACTGCGGTCTGGCCATCGCCTCGCCGCAGATTGAGCGGCTCACCGCCTGGGTTTGCGGGGACTACGTGGTGCGGACTGGCAGCGGCACGACAAAGATGAGAGTCGACGCTTCGATCGGCCTGGCCGAGCGCGGCGCGGGCGAAACCATGAAGGAGTTGCTGTCCCGCGCGGATGCAGCCATGTATCTGCGCAAATCGGCAGGACGCGGGCGGGCGGGCGGATCGCGCCGGTAACACTCTGAGTCTCTTCAAATGCGTGCAATCGCCGCTGCTGGAGCGGGTTTGCGCGCACCTGGGAGGCACTGTTGATCTCTACGAGACGCTTGGCAAGCGTTTCTGCGTCCGGTCTCATACCTTCGAGTCCAACGTTCACCGATTTGGGACGATGCCCATCGAGCGTGCCGTTCCTGGAATCCTGCTTCACCCTTTATCGATTCCTCACTTGAGTTCCCGTTGCCCGCGAGGGATGGTTGATGTGCACACACAATTAGCAACCCCTAACTCGCTCTCGCGGACACGCTCCGGGTAGAGGGTTGCCGTTGGTCTCGCTGCTGCACAGAAAGGCTGCCATGAGGTTATTGATTGCCGAGGATGATCGCGCACTGGGATTGTTCTTAACCAGAGGGCTGGAGGCGGACGGGCATCGCGTCCGCATGGCCTACGACGGAGAACAGGCGGTCGAGGCGTTCCGCCAGGAGATGCCCGACTTGACCATTCTCGACCTGAACATGCCGGTCAAGGACGGCGAGCAGGTGCTCCGCGAGGTGCGCGCTGTCGACGCCGATCTGCCTATTCTGGTTCTGACGGCGCGCCAGGAAGTCGACACGCGGGTGCGCTGCCTGGACCTCGGGGCCGACGACCTGATGCTGAAGCCCTTCAGCCTGCACGAGCTCCGCGCCCGCTGCCGCGCCCTGCTCAGGCGCAAGCGCGAGGCCCGGCTGCAGTTGAAGGCCGGCGACCTGGAACTGGACCGGCTGGACCACACGGCCCGGCGCGGGAATGAGGCGTTGGTGCTCACCAACAAGGAGTTCGCGCTGCTTGAGCACCTGATGCTCAACCGCGGCCAGTGCGTCTCGCGGGTGGAACTGCTGGACGCGGTCTGGAACATGGAACCGGCGCAGACCACCAACATCGTTGACGTGTATGTGAACTACCTGCGCCGCAAGCTGAAAGACCCGCCGCCGGGTCAGTTGATCCGCACCGTCCGGGGACAGGGGTACGTGGTTCCGGCTGAGGCGCCCCTGCCGTTGGGCGCGGCGACTACGCTGCCGCCGCTGGCGGTCCGTCCTGCGCTTTCGAGCGCTGTTTCCGGCGTGGCCTAAACCGCTCAAACGGCCTATGCAATCAGGATCGCAACACTTTCGCCCACGCCGATTGAGCTCTCAGGAGATTTTTCATGCAGCCTGTCCCTGTTTCGTTGCTTCACCCCGTCCCGCATCCCCGCACCCGGACGGCACTGATCGCCAGCGCCGACCGCAGCTTTCGCCAGCGGCTGACCGAGATTCTGACCGGCCTGCGCTGGCAGGTGCGCGAGGCCGAAGGCGGCGCCCAGGCCTGGTCGGAGGCAGAAACTGCGACGCCGGAGGCCATTATTGTCGATTCCTGGCTGCCGGACCTGGACCTGACCGAGTTTCTCGCCGACTTCCGAGGGCGGTTTCCACACGTCGACGTGGTCAGCACCGGAGCCGCGACAACCCAGGAGAGCCCGCGCGGGCCCTTCCGGCAGGAGCTGCTTTATGCCTTGCGCCGTTCCCAGGAGACCGACACCGCGGCCTGGAACCTGGCCCCGGCGCTCAACGGCCAGGTGCAGACCCTGCCCCAGCCGCAGGCCCTTCCCGCGCTCTGGCCGGTAGCCGCCGCAAGCCTGGCCACCGCAGCAGGCAGTAATGCCGCGGCAGAAACCACGATTCCGGCCGTCTCTGCGCTGGCCGCTCCGGCAAAGACGGCGCCCCCGCGGGCCGCGGCTCCGTCGGCGGCAAATGGGGAGCAGAGGTCGGTTGACCGGCTCCCCGAGCTGATCGGCAATGCGCCCGTCATGCTGGAGGTAAGCCGCCGCATCCGGCTGGTAGCCGCACGCATGACCCCGGTGTTGATTGAGGGGCCGACGGGGTCGGGCAAGGAGCTGGTAGCCGAGGCCCTGCACCGGCTTTCGTCGCGCAGTAAAAAACCATTTGTTGCAATTAATTGCGCGGCGATTCCTGAAGCATTGCTTGAAGCAGAGCTTTTCGGCCATACCCGGGGCGCGTTTACCGGCGCCGTGCAGGGCCGGGTGGGCAGGATCGAGTCGGCTGACGGGGGCACGCTGTTCCTGGACGAGATTGGGGAGATGCCGCTGGCCCTGCAATCCAAGCTTCTCCGCTTTGTGGAAAGCAGCGAACTGCAGCGGGTGGGCGACAACGAGACGATCAAGGTGGACGTGCGCATTGTGGCGGCCACTCATCGTCCGCTTGCCGAACACACCCAGACGGGGACCTTCCGCGCCGATCTCTACTACCGGCTGGCGGTGTTCCTGATCCGCACCCCGTCGCTGGCCGAGCATGCCGAGGACCTGGGCGTCCTGATCGACCATTTTCTGGCCAAGATGGGTCGCGAGGCGCCGATCAAGCGCCTGGACGAGTCGGCCATCGCCAAACTGGCCGGGCACAGCTGGCCGGGGAACGTGCGGGAACTGGAGCACGTGCTGGAGCGGGCGGCGATCCTGGCCGGCGATGAAGCGGTGCTGACCCATTCTGAGATCGACTTTGGCTTGACCGTGCATTGAGCATCAAGGCCAGGACGGCGGAAGGGAGGATGGAATGAGGATGGCGATTGAGTCCCGGCTGGGCGAGGAGCTGAGCCGGTATCTGGATCTGGCCACCAGCCAGATCAAGCTGACGGCGGCCAACATGGCCAATATCGACACGCCGGGTTACCGGGCCGTGGGGATGGACTTCGAGGCGGAGATGCAGGGCGCCATGCAAGGGGTTGACGACCAGGAGTTCGAGGCCGGAAACGCCGAGGCGCAACACACGCCCCGGCCACCGCGCGTGCGCCAGGTCGATGGGCTGGTCTCCCGGCCGGACGGCAACGACGTTTCCATGGACAAAGAGAGCCTGACGATGGCCGAGGCGCAGCTGAAGTTCAAGACCGGCGTCGCCCTGCTCAAGGTGCAGAACCAGATGATTCTGGATGCCATTCACGTGGATAAATAGGATTCGCCTGAACCAGGACCAACTTCAAAGGAGCAAATTCTCATGAACCTGTTTGGAGTGATGGATACCTCCGGCGAGGCCATGCAGGCCGAGCGCATGCGGGCCGAGGTGGTGGCGGCCAATATGGCCAACGCCGAGACCACGCGCTCGGCTTCCGGCGGCGTCTACCGGCGCCAGCATGTGGTTTTTGCCGCCGACCGGCCGCAGACGGGGTTCTTGAACGCCATGAGCACGGCGGCTGGCAGTGCGATTACCGGAGCCCTGGCCCAGGCAGCGCTGCCGACGCTACCCTTACCCAACTCCGGCGCCGTGGCCCCGGGTGTGCACATCGCCCAGGTGATCGAGGACCAGGGGCAGCCGCTCAAGCGCTACGATCCCGGCCATCCTGACGCCGGACCGGACGGGTATGTCTCCTATCCAGACATTAATCCCCTCACAGAGATGGTTGACCTGATGGGGGCGACGCGTGCATATGGTCTCAACAGTTCCGCCGTGCAAGCCGAGAAAGGCATGATCACGTCGGCCCTCGAGATCGCCAAGCCCTGAGCCCTTGAGTGGGGGAGCGATGGATCCGGCCTGATTGGATCTGGAGCAGGCGATTCCTGAACCGGCTGTGCGCGGAGTGAACCATGTTATGCGCGCACGCTATCCAGGTTCGCGCGCTAGAGGGGCGGACCAGACCATGCAACCGATTCTGAACTCCATTCCGGGCCTGCAAGGCCTTGGCGGCGCGGGGGGCGCGCCCTCCTTGCCCTCTGCCGTCGCCGGTGCGGGCGAGCCAGCCCCTTTTTCGGACCTGCTGACCGACGCCGTGGGGCAGGTGAATCAGCTCGAGGACACGGCCCGCACCGCCGTGACTGGCTTGATGACCGGCAACGGCGTGGATGTGCACGAGGCGATGATCGCCACCCAGAAGGCCAGCATGGGCTTCGAACTGGCCCTGGCAGTGCGCAACAAAGCGGTGCAGGCCTACCAGTCGGTGATCGGGATGCAGTTCTGAAAGTCTGCCGGATCGATCCGGATGGTCAATCGTTGGAGCACTCCGGTCCGTTCGCAAAGTGAGCGAAGGGATGGGGCACGGGGAGTCCGCACTGTCCCACGATCGGCCAACCGCGGCAAAGGACTCCGTTGAAAGCGGCGAAACAAGGGGAAGATGGCGACCAACACACAGCTGGAAAAGAGCGCACTGGGGATGCCTGGGCAGCCACAGTGGAGCGAGCGGTTCACCGGCCTGGCGGCGCGGGCCCGGGTGCGCTGGGCGACCTTCGAGCCGGCGCAGCGGCGCTGGTCGATGCTCGCGGCCGTGCTGCTGGCGGGGCTGATCGGCGGGCTGTTCTGGTACGGGCTGCGCACCGACTGGCGGACGCTCTACTCCAATCTCGACCAGGAGGACGCGCGGCAGACGGCGCTGATCCTGAGCCAGGCGCAGATCACCTATGAGACGACGCCGGACGGCTCCGGCATCCTGGTTCCGTCCGACCAGCTGGACAAGGCGCGGCTGGCGACGGCGGCCAAGGGCGGCCTCAAGAGCGGGCGGCTGGGGTTTGAGATTTTTGACAAGCCCAACTGGGTGGGCTCGGAGTTCGACGAGCAGGTGAACTATCAACGCGCTCTGGAAGGCGAGCTGGAGCACACCGTGGGCACGCTGGCCGACATCGACTCGGCGCGGGTGCACCTGGTGCTGCCCCACGACTCGCTCTTCCGCGAGCAGGAGCGGCCGGCCAAGGCCTCGGTGGTGCTCAAGCTGCGCCATCGCTCCCTGGCCGACGGCGAGCCGGAGGCGATCCGCAACCTGGTCGCCTCTGCCGTGGACGGGCTTACCGCCGACCGGGTGGTGCTGGTGGACGCTGCCGGCCACGTGCCTCTGGGTCCAAAGACCGCCGACATGCTCCGCCTGACGGCCGAGCAGTCGCTGGAAGAAAAGCTGGTCTCGACTCTCGAGCCCGTGACCGGGGCGGGCAATGTGCGTGCCTCGGTCACGCTCGATTACGTTCCGGCGGCGACCGACGAGACTCAGGAGACCTACGATCCGGACCAGGTTGTGACCCTCTCCATGCAGCGCACCGAGCAGACGACCGGACCGCAGCCGGTAGCCGCCGGAGTGCCGGGCACGGCCTCCAACGCGCCCAACTCGCAGTCTCTGCCCGTCTATCCGCAGCAGACCACGCCGCCCCAGTCGGCCAAGACCGAGTCGGGAACCTACGGAGCCTCGAAGACGACCCGGCATACGGTCGAAAACCCGGGCCGGGTACGGCGGCTGACGGCGGCCATTGTGGTGAATGACCGGCTGGCGCAGATGGCCTCGCGGGGCAAATCGGCGGTCTGGCAGCCGCGCTCGGCCGATGAGCTGCGCAATTTGACCGCGCTGGCCCAGGCGGCGGTCGGCTTCGACCCGGCGCGCGGCGACCTGCTCACGGTTGAAGACCTGGCCTTTGAAGACAATCGCACTGCGCAGCCGGTTACCCTGCCCGGCCAGGTGCTGGCCACGGCGGAGGGCTCGCCGGTGCTGGTCAAGTATGCGGCGCTTTTGACGGGGATCCTGATCGTGCTGGCGTTTGGCGTGCGTCCTGCACTCAGGAAGGCCCGGCCGGCGCCGCTGGCGGCGGGTTCGGCCGATGCGGCCAAAGAGCTGGGCGCGGGCTCTGCGGCAGCGAATGGGGCGCACCCGGCGCTCAAGCTGCCGGAGCCGGCAGAGCTCGATCCGGAGCGGCTCCGGGCCCAGGAGATCCTCGATCAGGTCACCGGGCACCTTCGGCGGGAACCCTCGCAGAGCTCCCGGCTGCTGCAGAGCTGGATTCACTCCGAATGAGCGACTGAGGAAAGCGTCGCGTGCAGGCAGGTGGCAGCAGACGAGAGGAGATGGCCTTGGCCGAGGGAAGCGAGAACGGAGCAGCACGACGCCAGACGGCCAATCTTCCCGGCCTGCGCAAGGCCGCCATCCTTCTGGTGGCAGTGGGCGAGGAGCTGGCCGGGGAGATTCTGCGCGCGCTGCCCGAGGGGGACGTGCAGCAGCTGACCGAAGAGCTGGCCGACCTGCGCGGCATCTCGGCGGAGATGTCGGGTGAAATCCTGGAGGAGTTCTGGGAGCTGCTGGAGACGCAGGGCTTTGTGATGCATGGCGGCCTGGACTACGCCAGCCGGCTGCTCATCGAGACCTTCGGCAAGGAGCGAGCCGACGAGCTGCTCTTGCAGGTGCGGCGCTCGCAGGAAGCGGCGCAGGGCAACCTGGCCAAGTTGCAGCGCACCGACCCCCAGCAGCTGGGCAAGCTGCTCGACTCCGAACATCCGCAGACCATCGCCCTGGTGCTGGCCCATCTCGATCCCCGCAAGGCTTCGCAGGTGCTGGACAACCTGAGCGAGGATCACAAGGTGGTGTCGGTACAGCGGCTGGCGGAGATGCGGCAGTTTTCTCCGGAGATGGCGCAGAAGGTGGCGCATATCCTGCACCGGCGCCTGGAAAGCGTGGGCGATACGGCGCGCAAGAGCTACTCCGGGTTCAAGGCGGTGGCCGACCTGCTCAACCGGCTCAACGCCGAGGAGTCGAAGAAGATTCTGGAGTCGATTGAAGACGGCCAGCCGGAGCTGGCGCTGAGCATCCGCAACCTGATGTTCACGTTTGAGGACCTGGTGACGGTGCCCCCGGCGACCATCCGCGAGATCGTCTCCGGCGTGGACAAGCGGCAGCTGGCCCTGGCCCTGCGCGGCGCCAACGAGGAGCTGCGCGCCCAGATCTTCAAATCGATGAGCTCGCGCGCCGTCGAAATGCTGAAGGAAGACATGGAAGTGCTGGGGCCGGTCCGTTCGCGTGAGGTGGCCCAGGCACAGCAGGAGATTCTCAACCTGGCCCGCCGCCTGGAGACCGAGGGCAAGGTGGTGCTGAAGCTGGAAACCGGGGACGAGATGCTGGCGTAAAAACAGGCTTCAGGGATCAGGGGTCAGGGTTCAGAGACCGGGGATTGAGATCGGAACTCTAGCCTCTGGAGCGTTTCTTGGATTTGTTGGAACTTCGCGCGGGGTGCGGCGAGTAAGGGTCCTACTCGGTTTGATAGAGGTCTGGCCGCCACCCCTGAACCCTGAACCCTGCATTGAAGGAGCTATGTTGCTGTCAACCGCTGAGATGAAACCGCCGGCTCACTTCGAGGTTTTTCAGTACCCGGCCGGGCCGGACGCACCGGGGCTGCCGCTCTGGGAGGGGTGGGACGCCGCGGTGGCCAATGCCGTGCCGGACCCTCAGGCGGCACACGACCCAGACCATGGTCGCGAAGCGGCCGAGCGCGCGGAGTTCGACAAGCGGCTGGCTGAAGAGACCGGCAAAAGCTTTGCCGCCGGCCGGGAGCGGGGCAGGCAAGAGGGGCAGGCGGCCGAGCGCGGGGCGCAGGCTGTTGCGCAGGCCGCGGCCCATGAGGAGCGCAGCCGTCAGGCGGCGGCGCTGGTGGAGGCTTTTAGCGTCGAGCGGGACCGGTTTCTGCATACGGTGGAACACGAGGTGGTGGAGTTGGCGCTGGCCGTGGCGGCGCGCATTCTGCGCCGCGAGGCCCAGATGGACCCGCTGCTTTTGACCGGCGCCGTGCGCGTGGCGCTCGGCCAGCTCTCCGGATCGACCGCCGTGCGGCTGCGCGTGCCCGAAGCCGATCAGGATCTCTGGACCGAGGCGATGGCGCACATTCCCAACCTGGCGCTCAAGCCCACAGTCCTCTCCGCGGAGGGGATGCGGCTGGGCGACTGCCTGGTCGAGACCGAACTGGGTTCGGTCGATCTTGGCATTCGCTCGCAATTGGGGGAGATTGAACGCGGCTTCTTTGATCGCGCCGGCGGCCAACGACGGATTGCCGGGCAGGCGGCTGCGGCGCCGGATTCAACCACCGGCCGGGAGGGGTGGGCATGAGTGCCGCACCGGTTTCTACGGCCTCGCGTCCGTTGCTGGAGCGTTACTTTCAGCGCCTTGAGCGCGGCCAGCCCTGGCGCTGGCGGGGACAGGTGCTCGAGTCCGTGGGCCAGACCATTGAGTCCTCCGGCCCCCTGGCCTCGGTCGGCGAGGTATGCGAGATTCAAGACCAGTTTGGCGCGCCGCACCTGGCCGAGGTGATCGGCTTCCGCGGGTCAAACGTGCTCTCCATGCCGGTCGAAACGACCGAAGGAATCCGTTTCGGCGACCCGGTGGCCGCGCTCGGCATCCATCCGGAGATCGAAGTTGGGCCGGCTCTGATGGGCCGCGTCCTGAACGCGATGGGCAAGCCGATCGACGCAGGCCGGCCGCCTGCGGTGGGGCAGACCTTGCCGCTGGATGGTTCGATACGCTCGCCGCTCGACCGGGTGCCGATCAAGACTCCCCTGGGCACCGGCATCCGCGTGCTCGACGCCCTTCTCACCGTGGGCCGTGGACAGCGGGTGGGCATCTTCGGTGGGTCGGGGGTAGGCAAGAGCACGCTGATCGGCATGATGACCCGCAACACCGCGGCGGATGTGACGGTGGTGGGCCTGGTGGGCGAGCGCGGCCGCGAGGTGGGCGAGTTTCTGGAGGACTCGCTGGGCGAGGAGGGGCGCAAGCGGTCGGTGGTGGTGGTTTCAACATCCGACCAGTCGCCGCTGATGCGTATGCGGGCGGCGCTGGCTGCAACCACGGTAGCCGAGGCCTTTGCCGCACAGGGCAAGCACGTGCTGCTGGTTCTCGACTCCCTGACCCGCTTCGCCATGGCGGCCCGGGAGATTGGTCTCGCCGCCGGCGAGCCACCCACGTCGAAGGGGTATACGCCGTCCGTCTTTACCCGGCTGGCCAGGCTGGTCGAGCGCACCGGCGAGTTCCGCGTCGGGTCGATCACCGCCTTTTACACCGTATTAATGGAGGGCGACGACCAGCAGGACCCGCTGGTGGACGCGGTGCGCTCGCTGCTGGACGGACACATTGTGCTCTCGCGGGCCCTGGCGGCCGAGGGTTGGTATCCGCCCATTGAGGTGCTGGACTCGATCAGCCGTTTAATGCCGGCAGTGACCGAGCCTGCCCATCGCGAGCAGGCAGCGCTGTTCCGCCGGCTGCTGGCCGTCTACGCCAAATCCGAGGACCTGGTGCGGATCGGCGCCTACAAGGCCGGCTCGGACCCCGATCTAGACCGCGCCCTCCGTGCCCGCGGGGCGATGCGCGCTTTCGTAACCCAGGACTCCAGCGAGCAGGTCAGTTTCCCCGACTGCGTGCGGCGGCTGGCGGCCGTGGCCGCGGAGATCTGACCCGCCATGGCTGTCTCGCGCGCCCTGCGGCGGCTGCTGCGTATTCGCGATCTGGAAGAAGAGCAGGCCCGGCTGGCGCTTGAAACTGCGCTGGGCGATCGTCATCGCCTGGAGCTGGCACTCGAAGCTGCCTCAGAACGCGAGCGCGGGGGCCGCAGCCTGGTGGCGGCCAGCGTTCGGAGCGGGGAACTGCCCGACCGGCTGGCCGGTCTTGAGGAAACGCGCTCGGCCGGGCGGCTGACCGCGTTCCTGACGCCACGGCTGGCCGAGGCCGACGAAGAGGTTCTTGGCCTGCGCGACGAGTACCTGGCCACACGGGTGGAGCGCCGCCAGGCCGGGACGCTGATTGAAGAAGCGGAGGCGCGGGATGCCCTGGACCTGGACCGTCGCAGTCAACAGGGACTGGATGACTGGTTCCGCAACCGGCTGCATCGGGCCGCGCAGCAGGCTGGCCGAAATGCCGCGCCGGCTTCACGAGACCGGGTTGAAAGCGTTGGGAAGCTTGACCGCAGTGATGTGTCGACCGGAAGCGAGAAGTCTTGAGGTTAAATCCATGGGCGGCTTATGCAGCAGCGTAGATTGGGAAACTCTTTCCCGATCCTGACAATGCTTTAACACGCCCCTGTTCACCTTGGCACGCCATCTGCATGAACTCCCGCATGACCGGAGCGGCAACCATCGGAGCGGAAACAGGCGGGCATCCCGGCGCGGCACAATCCAGCGCGCTCCAGTCCGGCGCCATGGCCCGCATGCCGGGCCGGGAGGTGCTGACCCAGCAACCGGCAGCGGGAGTCTTGCCGCGCCATGCTGTGACCGGTCCATCCAGCTTTCGCGCCAGCTGGCAGACACAGCTTGCGGCCTTGAGCCAGATGGCTGGGCCGTCAGGGTCCAAGGAGGACGAAGCAGATGATGGGATCGAGAACCGTTCTCTCGCGACTGAGGCCACGGCTCAGCGCAGTCCGGCGTTTGCCTCGGCTCCGGCACAAAGCCCGACGCAGCAAAGCGCGATGGCGAGGGTGGCTGCGCCGCCTGCTTCGGCTTCCCGGCCTGGATCGATGGCTGGACCAGAGAGCCTGGCTGAGGGACGCGCGGAGAGCCAGCCACTCCTAGGCCCGCCGGTCCGGGCGCCGCAGGACTCTCGAGGCAGCCGCGTGGCAGAGCAGGAAGGGAAGCAAGGCACGCGAAAAGCTGCGCCAGCGGAGACCTGGGTCGCTGCTGCTGCCACTGCGGAAACGGTTGCGGGGTTTGCGGCTATCCCCGTTGCGACTCAGGCGGTCCCGACCCAGGCATGTCCAGCCCAGGCAGTCCCGGCCCCGCTGCGCCTGAAGGATACCGATCAGACCGGACCGGGTCCGGCAGTTGCGAATCCGCCTGGGGCCAGCGCCGCTGGGACGAGCCAGAAGATAGCGGTCCTGGCCCCGGCAATCGACCGCGACCCGGCGCCACAACGTGTGGGGCCGGCAGCAGCGCCCGGAGTTGCGCTGGCAACGGCTGCTCGGCCGAGCGGAGGCGTGCATGCCCTCCTACCCGATACACCCTGGGACGGCGATGACACCGGCCCCGCCTTCGCAGATGTTCCTCAGGCGACTACCCTGCCGAAACCTCAAGTACGCTCGGCCGGCGCTTCGATCCGGCCCGCATCTTGGGCGCAACCCGCTGATTCAGTGCAACTTGGAGCGGGGGCCCGGGAAGCAGGGATTTTTCCAGCGGCCAACAGCCAGCCCTTCGCCGCCTCAGAGTCGCACCGGGTACACCCGTCGATCGGTCCGAATGGTGTACCGGGGCCGCCTGTTGCCGTTCCGGTAAAGCTGGACGGGCTGTCCCAGAGTTCTACCGAGATGGGAGGCGGGGCCGCCGTAATTCAGGCGCCGATCGGGCCGGATTCCACGTGGACAGAAGCGAAGCATGGGGCCGCCCCGGGTGACGCCGCGGAGAGCGCCCATACCGCGAACATGCCGGCTCCCGTTCCCGACAAATCTGTGGTACTAAATACTTCAAATAGAACTGATTTCTCCGATTATTCAATCAACAACTTTAAGTCTCCAATGACCGCACCGGCGACTGACCCTGAGCCACGAGGCGCCTTGCAGGCAGCGGAACCAGCCGGACGCCGGGCGGCTCGTACGCCCGCAGGCTCGGCTCCGGGGCTGGCAGCCGTGCCCGCCGGACTCCTCTCTGAGGGTCCCCTGCCGGTACGCGAACAGGGGGGTGCGCGTGGAGCCGTGAGCCCAGCGGACGGAAGCCGTGAAGAATCGGCAACGGCCGGTGCGCACGATCCCTTCACGTCTCTCGATGCGGCGCCGGCACCGGGCGCGGTGACATGGACCCATACTGGGCTGCGGCAGGCCGAAGCCGGCTTCGAAGACCCGGCTCTGGGCTGGGTGGGTGTGCGGGCGGAGGTGAGCGGCGGCGGGGTGCATGCGGCGGTGGTGCCCGGCTCCGTCGAGGCCGCGCAGGAGTTGGGGCGCCAGATGGAGGGATTGCATGCCTATCTGGCCGAACAGCGTACGCCGGTTGAGTCCTTATCACTGGCTTCGTTAAGCGGGCGTGGCGGCGACCCGGCCACCGGGCAGCCGACCGGGCAGAATGCACAAGGACAAGATGCGCAGCAACAAGGCTCCGGGCAGCAGGGAACTCCCCATCCTGAGCCGCTTGCCGCGGATCGTGGAACGGCCCGCGCGGCTTCCCCGTTCGCAGCCGAAGCCAGTGCGATGAACAGCATAAATTCCGGCGATTCAATGGACTTGCGCGAGGGCACACGCATCTCCGTGATGGCCTGAGGACGGGGCGGACGAGCAGCGACGGCGGGTCCATGAACAACGGGTCGCCCAACCTGGTCCAGCCAACCTGGGGCGGGCAACAAGAATTGGAGCAGCAAGGATTTGCCCAAGAAGGATTTGAACGACAAGGATGGGGCAAAAGAAAGCAGGGCGCGATGGCGGCAATGGCAGGCGTTTTGAATCACTCGATGATGGCGGGGCAGGCGCTCAGGGGAGCTGCTGCAACTCCCATGGCTGCTCTGCCCCAGGCGACGGATGGCGCATCGAGCGCGAGCAGCTCCTCGGGCAGCTCTTCGGCCACGATCTCGGCAAACGACTTTCTCACTCTGCTGGTAACCGAGATGCAGAATCAGGATCCGACCGCGCAAACCGACCCCAATGAGTACATCAACCAGCTGGTGCAGGTGAACAGTCTGGAGCAGCTGATCTCAATCAATCAGGACCTGTCCACGGCGCTCGGCACCCCTACCGCCAGCCGTCAGTCCGCTTCGACCCCTGCAAACACCGCAGGTTCAGTAGCTTCCGCGTCGAGTTTGAGCGGAACCGGGGTTCCGGGGGAGGCCGCACCGGCATCCCACGCGGCCCCGCGGGCCGGCTCCCTGCCCGTGGCGGCATCGGCAGGCTCAAATGCCGCATCGGCGATCAGCCAGTTTGCCCATTCGGCGAGCGCCCGGCAGGCTCCGGGTAATCTGAGCGTGCCCCAAACCCAGGCTGCGGCCCAGAAGGTCGCCCACGCCCTGAACGGGAAGGCGCATTCCCATCATCACGCCGCCGGCAAGCCGGCTTGAACCCGGTGTTTGCCAGGCGCGAGGCAGATCCACGATTCAACCGCAGGCCGGAAAGGCCGGCGTCCCACACCGAACAGGAGATACAGCATGCCTAGTTTTTACATCCCACTGAGCGGCCTTGACGCCGATTCGACGGCGCTCAACACCATTGCCAACAACCTGGCCAACATGAACACGAACGGCTTCAAGTCTCAGACCACCAACTTCAGCGACCTGTTTTATCAGCAGGTTGGCGCCAACGGCTCGGGGGACGAGATTCAGGCCGGAACGGGCGTGCAAGTAGCCTCGAACAGCACGGACTTCTCCGGCGGGTCGATTGCCTCAACCGGGGTTTCGACCGACGCGGCAATCGACGGCGCAGGATTTTTTGTGCTGGACGCGGGCGCGGGCAGCCAGCTCTATACCCAGAATGGCAACTTTCAGCTGAGCGCGACCGGGGGGCTCGAGACCTCGGATGGGTTGGCGGTGATGGGCTACGGGGCCACCAATGGCGTGGTCAATACCAACGGCGGGCTGGTGGACATCGATGTCCCCACCGGACAAACAATGCAGCCGGCCGCAACCACCGGCTTTGGGATGACGCAAAACCTTGACTCCAATTCAGCCGTCGGTTCCCAGGTGACGGGCCAGGTGCAGATCTATGACTCGCTCGGGAACCCCTATGAGGCGACCGTAACCTACACCAACCAGGGAAACAGCACGTGGGGCTATAGCGTGCAGGTGCCGGATGCCTTGCAGGGCACCTCGGCGACGATAGCCGGGGTGACCACAACGAGTTACAACTTCGGCGCGAGCGGGGGCACGCTCGCGACCGTGGATCCGAGTACGAATCTGACCATCACCGGCCCCACGGCGAGCGGGACGGCAACCATCGTTTCTCCGACCGTGACCGCCGGAGAAACGCTGGCCGCTTACACGACCGCTGTGAACGCAGCGATCACGGCGGCGGGAATTACCGGAGTGACCGCGGCCTCTACGGCGGGCGGCCAATTCACCGTAACCGGAACGGGGATTTCAACTGCGGGCAGCCTGGTGCAGGACCCGATCGCCTCCACCAACGCCTCCGGCACGCTGACCTTCAATTCGAGCGGAAACCTGGTGAGCCCGGCCACGGACGTGAGTGGGATTACTTTTGCCGGGCTGGCCGACGGCGCCGCCGCGCTGAACTTGAACTTCAACCTGTTTGCGGGCAACGGCGCGGGGAATATCAGCCAGACGGCAGCCGCATCCGCCACCTCCGCGACCAACCAGAACGGCTATCCGACGGGCCAGTACGAGAGCTTTGCGATCAGTGGAAGCGGCTTGATTTCAGCCACTTACTCAAACGGGCAGACGCAGACCGTGGGTCAGCTGGCGCTGGCCACGGTGAGCAATGAGCAGGGACTGGTCGACGTCGGCTCAACCGAGTACCAGGCCACCAGGGCCTCGGGCAACGCGGCCATTGGCGTGGCCGGGAGCGGCGGCCGGGGGTCCATTGACGGGTCGTCGCTCGAAGCTTCCAACGTGAATATTTCGGCAGAGTTCTCTGACCTGATCGTTGCGCAGAGAGCGTTCGAGGCCAACTCCAAGGCGGTGACAACCTTTGACTCGGTCACTGAAGAAACGATCAATATGATTCACTGACGCGCGGCGTAGGCGCTCGCAGGGTGATCCCAGAATCCGCTGGAGCAGCAGCGCCAATCCGGATGGGTGGGGTGCGGAAGTTGGCCAGGATTCCTGTTCCAGATCCGGCCGCCATTGCGCTCGCCCCATCCTGGTACTCAAGGAGGGTAATACCCTATTTGTCGCATTGCGCGTGACCCGGAGCCGTAGTTCAATTGGGGTGCAGTCAAGCAGTTTAGGAATTGGTGTCGACGGGTGGCCGGGCGGAAGTGGATTGGTGTTCGAGAGAAATCCGCGTGGGACATCCGCCCTGGGACCGTGCCTATTCATCAACCGCTCGAGTGAACCGGTAACCCGGGATCGAAGGAGATTGAAGCTCAAATGTCGGACGCGCTCCATAAAACCACAGGCGACCCGGCGACGCCGGGCTACAGACCACTGCCCGGTTCAGGGCCAACGCGGGGTGCGGAGTTGCGCACCACGGTGTACGCGGGGCTGGGTATTGCCCTGGGAATCTTTGCGGGAACGTTTGTCGCCGACGGAACGGTGGAGCGGATGCTTGCCGGACCCCAGCACCAGGTGGCAGAGGTCAGGCCGCAAGCCGCTGCGGTTGCGCCGAGCTCCTCCATGGCTGCCGTTTCGACGCCGCAGACGATTGCCGCGGCAACCACATCCGCCATCGTTCCCGCAGTCGAGCCTGCGCGCAACGAAGCGCCGGTCGCAGCTGCTGACGCCAGGCCCCATGAGGCACAGCCTGCACCACCCACGACGGTCGCAAGAGGGAAGCGCGCGGCCGCGGAGATCGCTTCAGGCCAGCAGGCGCCGGCGCCTTCCCATCGGACATTCTCCACACTGGCATCCTCGAAGATGGCCGAGGCCATTTCATCCGCTCCGCACCAGGTGGCCGTCGCTCACCACCGCCATGCGGGGCGCAGAGCGGGCTCGCGGCTAGTTCGCTTCAGCCGGCGGCATGGACGCAGGCGGCGCCGACCGCACCCTGTGGAACGGATGATGCTGGCGGTTCGAGCGCCGACAAGCAATGACGCTCTGTCGCCGGTGCCGGCCGAAGAGGCTGCTGACTTCACCGTTGAAGGGAATCTGACCGTTCAGAGCGTTGACTCGTCCCGAGGGCTGGTACAGACCTATGAGGGCGAGAGCTTTGCCCTGGGCAGGCCGGTAAACGGGCCGACCGTTGTGTCGTGGCTCGAGTATCCGGCAGACCTGCATTATCGCTGTGATCAGTCCGGGAACTGCACCCTGGCCCATGGCCGGGGGCTGGTTGGAAGCGCAAAACGCACAAAATAGTCAGCATCTAGCGAGCACGGACCGCAATGAAGAGGCCCTTGCCCTCGGCAAGAACAGTCCCCTCGGCACTGAGGATGCGGGCTTCTGCCCAGTGCTTGCGGCCTTCGTTCTGAGTGACCTTGCCTTCCAGGCGCAGTGGCTCGCCGGAGGGAACGGGGCGCAGGTAGTCGACCTCCATGTGCCGGGTCATGGCGACGAATCCGCAGGCGCGGACGGCCTTGCTCATGGCCTCATCGATCAGCGTGGCGATGATGCCGCCGTGCAGATAGCCGGGATGGCCCTCAAAATCTCTTGAGATCACCGGCAGGGCAATGACCGATGGGGCCGGGTCCGATTGATCTGCCGCCCGGTCGCCGGAGACCACAAACTCCAAATGCAGACCGCCGGGATTGGCCGGACCACAGCCGAAGCAGCGGTTGGCGCCGTGCAAATTGGGGTCCTGGCGGACGTGCAAAGGAGATTCCATCCGCTCCAGTTTAACGTGCGCGAGTGAATCTACGCCCTTTTGCCGGGGCGACGGTAAACGGCCTGAAAGGCGCGCTAGTTGATGACGACCTGGAAGGTGGTCGTGACGGCAGTGACGGTGGGGTTGCCGGTTCCGGTGACGGTGAAGGTGTAGGTTCCGGCCGTGGTGCCGTCGGCCGTATTTCCGCTGGGCGCCTGCCAGAAATCTCCGCAAGCGGTGAAGCTGCTGAGTGCAATCAGGATTGCCATCGCGCCGAGCATGGCGCGCCATTTGCGCCTGCGAATGGGAACCGCAAAGAAGACAAGCACGGCCAAAGCGGCGCCGCCTCCCACCCCCATCCATCCCTTGCCGCTGCCCGGGCCAGCCGGACGCACGGCCTGGCTGGTGGTTGTGGGTGCGGTGGAAGATACCGTCGCGGTAACGGTTCCGCTGGTGGTGCTGGAGCTGAGGGCAACCGATGTGGGAGACAGGGCGCAGGTGGGTGCGTCGGTTACGCTCGATGGATTCGATGTGGTGAGCGCGCAGGTGAGCGAAGCGGTGCCGGCATAGCCGTCGCTGGTGGTAACGGTGACGGT
>Ga0302279_10002067_pt1 | contig 27245 bp, 18 predicted proteins | sample III_Bog_N3_3_FD_194541 | JGI IMG/M metagenome (GOLD analysis project Ga0302279, IMG submission 194541) | Peat permafrost microbial communities from Stordalen Mire near Abisko, Sweden - III_Bog_N3_3 | ecosystem: Environmental > Terrestrial > Soil > Wetlands > Peat | place: Sweden: Abisko... | reverse complement strand
TTTTTCGCCAATTTCGACGAGGTCAGACGCATCCAAAAAAAGTTCGCGGAAGCGGCCAAGCCGGCGGCCTGACCAGGAGGAAGGGCTCCGCCCTTCCTCCTGGACCCCCATTCCGGGGGGGGGGGGGGGGCGCGCCCCCCCCGCCGGGGGGCCCGCCCCCCCCCCCCCCCCCCCCGCGGCCCCGCGATCCGTCCGACCGCCGCCTTATCGCGCCAGCCAGACCTCCTTCAGGTCCAGCCACGCCATCGGCGTGGAGCGAAAATTCTGCACCGTCCGGCGCACGCCGTTCATGTGCGGCGCGGCGTAGGCGATGATGCCGGGGACGGTCTGTTCCATGATCGCCTGATACTCGCGGAACAGGTCGGCGCGGCTGGCTTCGTCGGCGGTGCGGCGGGCGAGCTCCAGCAGCTCGTCCACCCGCGCATTGTCGTAATGCCAGAGATGGCTGTTCCACGAGCCGGCGGAATGAAAGAACGGATAGACCGCGCTGTCGATGCCGGGCCGGGCGAAATACCCGTCCACATAGATCGGTTGCCGGCCGGAGACGCGGGCGGTGTAGCTGGCCAGCTTCACGCGCTCGACGGTAAGGCGGAAACCGGCCGCGCGGACCATGTCGCGCACCGCCAGACCCAGGCGCACGCGCTGCTCGCGCTCCTGCGGTACCTGCATGGTGAGGTCAATGCCGTTCGGATAGCCGGCCTCGGCCAGCAGGCGGCGGGCGCGGGCGATGTCGGGGGCTGGGTAGCCGAGTTTGCTGTCGTAATAGGGATGGCCGGGCGGAATCGGCGAGTGGGTGGGCGCCCCCTGGCCGGCCAGCACGAGTTCCACCAGCGCGTCCTTGTCGATGCTGGCGGCCAGCGCCTGACGCACCCGCACATCGTTGAACGGCTTGATGGCGTTGTTCAGGATCACCCCGTCCCAGCCCGGGGTCGGCACGGAATCCACCCGCACGGCGGTGCTGGCGCCGTATTGGGCCGCCGATCCGGCCGGCAGGTTCCACAGGATGTCGATGGCGCCTGACTCAAGGGCGGCCTGGCGGGCGGCCAACTCGGGGATGATGCGCAATTCAACGCCATCCAGCCGGGGAAGGCCCTTCTCGAAATAGGCCGGGTTGCGCGCCAGTTCCATGCGGTTGCCCGCCACCCATTTGCGCATGACGAACGGGCCGGTGCCGACCGGCGCGGTGGCCAGTGCCGCCAGCCGGTCACGCGGCACGATGGCGAACTGCCGGTCGGCGAGGATGTCGGCAAAGCCGGCGACGGGGATGGACAGCGTGAAGCGCACCGTGCGTGGGTCCAGCGTTTCCACCCGGGTGACCATGTCCAGGTCGGAGCGGACGCGCGATCCGGTGCGGGGATCGACAATGCGGGTCATGCTGGCCACCACGTCGTCGGCGTCGAGCCGGTGGCCGTTCTGGAAGGTCACGCCACTGCGCAGCCGGAAGGTCCAGGTCCGGCGGTCGGCCGAGGCGGACCAGCTTTCCGCCAGGTCGGGCTTGATCGTCATGTCGCGGTCGATGCGGGTAAGGCCGTTGAACACCAGATGCACATAGACATACTCGTCGCCGCTGCTGGTCAGCGCCGGGTCGAGCCGGGACAGGGTGCTGCCGAGGGCGACCTTCAGCGTGCCACCGCGGCCCGGCTCCTGGGCGCCGGCCTGGGGGGCAGCAGCCTGGGTGAACAGCGCGGCAAGCGCGGCGGCGGCGAGCGCGAAAACAGGGCGTCGCATCGGCCTCTCCTTCTGGTTTCGCGGGCGGCGGCCCGCCAGAGCGGCTTGCCTGCAACGGCTTGCCAGCATTGGGCGGCGCGCACGAGGGCGGGCGTGGCCCACAATGATCCGACTCCTTGCCCTTCCGCTCAAGCCCACCACATCGCGGAGGTGATTGCCGGCCTGCGGGCCTTCGCCCAAGCGTGCGACGGGGACGCTGGCCTTTCCGGCGCCATGTGCCAGAAGCGGGGGCGCAAAATCGCGTGTGATGTCTGAGACCGACGCCCTGGTGGACGTCGCCGCGGAGGCAGCACGGCCCGCCGAGCGCCGGGAAATGCTGCTGCCCACCGATGCCCGCACGGTGTTCCTGGGCGGGCTGTTCTATCTGGCCTGCCTCGGCGCCCTGTACGTGGCCCGCGACATTCTTCTGCCGGTCATCCTGGCCTTCATGCTGAACCTGCTGCTACGGCCGGTGGTGCGGCTGCTGGAGCGGTTGCGACTGCCGCGCGGATTGGCGGCGATCCTGGCGGTCGCCCTGCTGGTGATCGGGGTAGGGGGGATGGCCACCGCGCTGAGCGGCCCGGCGACGACCTGGGTCGAACGCCTGCCCGAGACGGTGCCGCGGTTGCGGGCGCAACTGGGCGTATTCGCCCGTCCGATCGGGGCGGCGGAGCGCACGCTGGCGCAGGTGCAGGGCACGCGGGTCGAGACGGTACAGGTGCCTGCCCCGGCGCCGGTGCGGCTGGCGGAGGTTTTCGACACGCTGTTCTCCGGCACCCGCGCGCTGCTGGCAGGCCTGTTAACGACGCTGGTGGTCCTGGTTTACCTGCTGATCTACGGCGAGACATTCCTGCTCCGCGTGGTCGAGATACTTCCCCGCTTCGGCGACAAGCGGCGCGCGGTGGAGATCACGCTGCGGATCGAGCGCGACCTGTCGGCCTACCTGCTGACGGTCAGCGCGATCAACGCCGTGGTCGGGGTGGCGACAGCCGGCGTCATGCTGCTGTGCGGCGTGCCGGATGCGGTGCTGTGGGGGTTCGCGGCGTTCATGCTCAACTTCGTGCCGATGCTGGGTCCGCTGACCGGCGTGGCGCTGTTCACGCTGGTCGGCGGGCTGGCGCTGGGCGTCCACTGGTCGGCGCTGCTGCCGGCGACGCTGTTTTTCGTCATCCACCTGGTCGAGGGCGATGTGGTGACGCCGCTGCTGCTGGCCCGCCGCTTCACCATCAATCCGGTGGCGCTCGTTCTGGCCCTGGTGTTCTGGTACTGGATGTGGGGCATCCCGGGCGCCGTCCTGGCGGTGCCCATGCTCGCCATCACCAAGATAATCTGCGACGATATTCCGCCGCTGCGCGCCCTCGGCCATTTCCTGGAGGGGTGAACAGCCTAAACCAGCCGCACCGTATAGTTCTGCTCCAGCGCCCGCACGATCTCCGACCCATGCGCCGAATCGCGCGCCTCGAACATCACCTCCAGCTGGGCCGCCTGCACGCTTGGCGAAGCGAACAGCCGGTGGTGCGACACGTCGATGATGTTGCCGCCGGCGCCGCCGATGCAGCCGGCGATGTCGGCCAGCACGCCGGGACGATCCGGGATTTCCAGCACCAGCCGCACCAGCCGCCCGTCGCGCAGGAGGTTGCGCAGCAGCACGTTGGCCAGGATGCGCGCGTCGATGTTGCCGCCGGTGATCGGCACGCCGACCCGTCGGCCGGCGAAGCGGTCCGGAAAGGCCAGCAGCGCGGCGATGCCGGCGGCGCCGGCGCCTTCGGCCACCACCTTGGCGCCCTCGGCGAGCAGCGCGATCGCCTCCTCCACCGCGCGCTCGGGCACCACCACCACGTCGGCCACATGGGCGCGGATCAGCGCCAGCGGACCCAGCCCGATGTCGCGCACGGCGATGCCCTCGGCGATGGTCGGGCCGCCCACCGACACCGGCTGCCCGGCCAGGCGCTGCGCCATGGCGGCATAGGCGGCGACCTCGACGCCGATCACCTCGATGCCGGGCTTCAGCGCGCAGGCCGCCACCGCGCAGCCGGCGATCAGGCCGCCGCCGCCGATCGGCACCACCAGCGTGTCGAGCTCCGGCGCGTCGGCCAGCAGTTCCAGCGCCAGCGTGCCCTGGCCGGCGATCACCCCCGGGTCGTCATAGGGATGCACGAAGATCAGGCCCTGTTCCTCGGCCAGCGCGAGGGCGTGCTCGGCGGCTTCGGCCAGGGTGTCGCCGTGCAATACCACCTGCGCCCCCCAGGCGCGGGTGCGCGACACCTTGGTCAACGGGGTATGCTTCGCCATCACGATCACCGCCGTGATGCCGAGCAGCCGGGCGTGCCGGGCCACCGCCTGGGCATGGTTGCCGGCCGACATGGCGACCACGCCGGCGGCGCGCTCCTTGGCGGTGAGCATGGCCAGACGGTTGGCCGCGCCGCGCTCCTTGAACGCGCCGGTGGCCTGCAGATTGTCCAGTTTCAGGGTGACCTGCGCGCCGGTGGCGAGCGAGATCACGTCACACGGCACCGCGGGGGTGCGCAACACGCGGCCCTGGATGCGCTCCGCGGCCGCGCGGATATCGGCGAGTTTGATCAACGGATCAGCGGTACAGGACGGAGAGGATCTCGTAGGCGCGGTCGCCGCCCGGCGCGGGCACCGAAATGGTGTCGCCCACCTTCTTGCCGATCAGCGCCTTGGCCAGCGGCGAGGAGACCGACAGGCGCTGCGACTTGATGTCGGCCTCATGCACGCCGACGATCTGGTAGGTCGATTCCTTTTCCGTCTCCTCGTCCAGCACCTTCACATGGGCGCCGAACTTCACCTGGTCGCCGGACAGCAGCGAGGGGTCGATCACCTCCACCGACGAGACGATCTCCTCCAGTTCGGCGATCCGCCCCTCGATGAAGCTCTGCCGCTCGCGGGCGGCGTGGTATTCGGCGTTCTCGCTGAGGTCGCCATGGGTCCGTGCCTCGGCAATGGCGCGGATCACCGCCGGTCGTTCGACCGATTTGAGCGTCTTCAGCTCCTCTTCCAACCGCTGCAGGCCGGGGGCGGTCATCGGGAACTTCTGCACGTCGGGAAACCTCGAGAAGCAAGGTTGCGGTTATCGTCACGGCACGGTGGCAGGGCCATACGGCGCCCCAAACGTGACCGCTGCGGCCCCGTTCACGGGAAACCCCTCCGCACCCAGGCGCGGATGCGCGTGAGTGCGGAGGGGGTTCCCCGGAATCCGGCCCGTAACGGGTCTTAGAACGAACCGCGAAAATAGGACTGAAGCGGCGCGACTTCAAGGGTACCCGCCTTCATCGCCGCAATGGCGTGCGCCGCCGCCTTCGCCCCGGCGATGGTGGTGTAGTGCGGCACCCCGTGGGTGAGCGCGCTGCGGCGGATGTCGAAGCTGTCGGTCACCGACTGCGGACCGCCCGCCGTGTTGATCACCATCTGCACCTCGCCCGAGCGGATCGCGTCCACGCAATGCGGCCGGCCTTCCAGCACTTTGTTGACGCCGCGCACCGGCAGCCCGGCCTCGCGCAGCCGCCCCGCCGTGCCGCGGGTGGCGACGATGGCAAAGCCCATGTCCACCAGCCGCCGCGCCACCGCCACCGCCGCCGGCTTGTCGGCGTCGCGCACCGACAGGAACACCGTACCCGCCTCGGGCAGCCGCACCCCGGCGCCGAGCTGGCTTTTGGCGAAGGCGCGCTCGAAGCTGGCATCGAGTCCCATCACCTCGCCGGTGGATTTCATTTCCGGGCCGAGGATGGTGTCCACGTTGGGGAAGCGGTTGAACGGGAACACCGCTTCCTTCACCGCCACATGCGGCGCGATCGCCTGGCCGTCGAGGCGGAAATCCGACAGCCTGGCACCGGCCATGACGCGGGCACCGATCTTGGCCACCGGAATGCCGGTGGCCTTGGCCACGAACGGCACCGTGCGGGCGGCGCGCGGGTTCACCTCAAGCACGAAAATCTCGTTGTCCTTGATGGCGTATTGCACGTTCATCAGTCCGACGACGCCGAGCGCCTTCGCCATCGCCTCGGTTTCCGCCTTCAATTCGGTCACGGTGGCGGGGCTGAGCGTGTAGGGCGGCAGGGCGCAGGCGGAATCGCCGGAATGGATGCCGGCCTCCTCGATATGCTCCATCACCCCGGCCACATAGACCGTCTCGCCGTCGGCGATGCAGTCCACGTCCACCTCGATCGCATCGTTCAAGTAACGGTCGATCAGCACCGGGTTGTCGCCCGACACCCGTACCGCCTCACGCATGTAGCGGTGCAGGCCCTTCTGGTCGTGCACGATCTCCATCGCCCGCCCGCCCAGCACGTAGCTGGGCCGGATCACCACCGGGTAGCCGATGCGGTCGGTGATTTTCTCCGCTTCCTCGGCTGAGCGGGCGATGCCGTTCTCCGGCTGGCGCAGGCCGAGTTTGCGCAGCAGCAGCTGGAAGCGCTCGCGGTCCTCGGCCACGTCGATGGCGTCCGCGCTGGTGCCGAGGATGGGAATGCCGGCCTTCGCCAGCGCCTGGCTGAGTTTCAGCGGCGTCTGCCCGCCATACTGCACGATGCAGCCCAGCACCCGCCCGTTCGACTGCTCGCGCCGCACCAGGGCGATCACGTCCTCGGCGGTCAGCGGCTCGAAATACAGCCGGTCCGAGGTGTCGTAGTCGGTGGAGACGGTTTCCGGGTTGCAGTTGACCATGATGGTCTCGAACCCGGCATCCTTCAGCGCATAGGCCGCGTGCACGCAGCAATAGTCGAATTCAATTCCCTGGCCGATCCGGTTGGGGCCGCCGCCGAGGATGATTATTTTCTCCCGGGCGGTGGGGTTGGATTCGCAGACGGGGGTGCCGAAGCCGCCTTCATAGGTGGAATACATATAGGGGGTGGCGGAGGCGAATTCGGCCGCGCAGGTGTCGATGCGCTTGTACACCGCGTGCACCCCCAGCCGCTGGCGCAAAGCGTGCACGGCCGGCTCGTCGGTGCCGGTCAGGCTGGCAAGCTGGCGGTCGGAGAAGCCGAGCGCCTTCAGCCGGCGCAGCGCCCCGGCCTCCTGCGGCAGCCCGGCTTCGGCCACGGCGCGCTCGGCCTGGATGATGCGCTCCAGCTCGCGCAGGAACCACGGATCGAATTTGGTCAGGTCGTGAATGTCGGCGACTGTCAGCCCGGCCCGCAGCGCCTGCGCCGCCATCACCAGCCGGTTCGGCCCGGGCTGCGACAGCACGGCGCGGAAGGCGTCCGCCCCGCCATCGCCCGGCGGCTCCACCGGGTCGAGGCCGGAAAGGCCGGTTTCCATGCTGCGCAGCCCCTTCTGCAGGGCTTCGGCGAAGCTGCGGCCGATCGCCATGGCCTCGCCCACCGACTTCATGCTGGTGGTCAGCATCGCCGGCGTGCCGGGGAATTTTTCGAAGGTGAAACGGGGGATTTTCACCACCACGTAGTCGATGGTCGGCTCGAAGCTGGCCGGGGTGGTGCGGGTGATGTCGTTGGTCAGTTCGTCCAGCGTGTAGCCCACCGCCAGCCGGGCGGCGACCTTGGCGATCGGGAAGCCGGTGGCCTTCGAGGCCAGCGCCGAGGAGCGTGACACCCGCGGGTTCATTTCGATCACCAGCATGCGCCCGTCGGCCGGGTTCAGCGCGAACTGCACGTTCGACCCGCCGGTATCCACGCCGATCTTGCGCAGGCAGGCGATGCTGGCATCGCGCATGCGCTGGTATTCCTTATCGGTCAGCGTCAGCGCCGGCGCGACGGTGACGGAATCGCCGGTGTGGATACCCATCGGGTCGACGTTCTCGATGGAGCAGACGATGATGCAGTTGTCCGCGCAGTCGCGGACCACCTCCATCTCGTATTCCTTCCATCCCAGCACGGATTCCTCGATCAGCACTTCCTTGGTGGGCGAGGCGTCGAGGCCGCTGGTGACGATGCGCTCGAATTCCTCGCGGTTGTAGGCGATGCCGCCGCCGGTGCCGCCGAGGGTGAAGGAAGGCCGGATGACCGCGGGCAGGCCGACTTCCAGCAGGGCGGCACGGGCTTCGGCCAGGCTGTGGGCGATGGCGCTTTTCGGGCTTTCGATGCCGATTTCGGCCATGGCGTCGCGGAATTTCAGCCGGTCCTCGGCGCGGTCGATGACCTCGGCCTTCGCCCCGATCAGTTCGACGCCGTATTTCGCCAGCACGCCGCTGGCGGCCAGTTTCATCGCCGTGTTCAGCGCCGTCTGTCCGCCCATGGTGGGCAGCAGGGCGTCCGGCCGCTCGCGGGCGATGATGCGCTCGACGAAGTCCGGCGTGATCGGCTCGACATAGGTGGCATCGGCCAGACCCGGGTCGGTCATGATGGTGGCCGGGTTGGAGTTCACCAGGATGGTGCGATAGCCCTCGGCGCGCAGGGCCTTGCAGGCCTGGGCGCCGGAATAGTCGAACTCGCAGGCCTGGCCGATGACGATCGGCCCGGCGCCGATGATCAGGATGGAGCGGATGTCGGTGCGCTTGGGCATGTCAGGGTCCGATCAGGCAAAAAAGGAAGGCCAGGGCTCTGCCCTGGACCCGCCAAGGGCCGGGAGGCCCTTGGAACCCTCTACTTAAGAATCGGGGTCCAGGGGCTTTGCCCCTGGTGGGTGCGGGGCGAAGCCCTGCCGGGGCCCGGGGCAGCGCCCCGGCTATCACCCAGCCCGCTCCATCAGCCCGACGAACCGCCGGAACAGATAATGGCTGTCGCTCGGCCCCGGGCTGGCCTCCGGGTGGTACTGCACCGAAAACGCCCGCCGTCCTTCGCAGGCAATCCCCTCGTTGCTGCCGTCGAACAGCGACACATGCGTCACCTGCACCCCGGCCGGCAGGCTCGTCACGTCCACCGCGAAACCATGGTTCTGGCTGGTGATCTCCACCTTGCCGGTGGACAGATCCTTCACCGGCTGGTTGGCGCCGCGATGGCCGCGTTCCAGTTTGTAGGTGCGCGCGCCCAGCGCCAGCGCCAGCAACTGGTGGCCCAGGCAGATGCCGAACACCGGCTTGCCGGCGTCCAGCACGCCGCGGATCGCCGGCACCGCATAGCTGGCGGTCGCCGCCGGGTCGCCGGGGCCGTTGGAGAGAAACACCCCATCCGGGGCGTGGCGCAATATGTCCTCGGCGGTCGCGGTCGCCGGCACCACCGTCACCCGGCAGCCGGCATCGGCCAGACAGCGCAGGATGTTGCGTTTGGCGCCGTAATCGACCGCCACCACGTGGTGTTTCGGCGTGCTCTGCCGGCCGGTGCCCCCGGGCCAGGACCAGCGCGTCTCGTCCCATGTGTAGCTCTGCGTACAGGAAACCTGCCTGGCCAGGTCCATCCCCTCCAGCCCCGGCCAGCCGCGCGCCCGCGCGACCAAGGCGGGGATGTCGAAGCGCCCGTCCGCCGGGAAGGCCAGCACGCCGTTCGGTGCCCCGCCGTCGCGGATGCGCGCGGTGAGGGCGCGGGTGTCGATGCCGCCGACCCCGGTCACGCCCTGACGGCCCAGCCAGGCGTCCAGATGCCCGGCCGCCCGCCAGTTGCTCGGCTCGGTGATGTCCTGCTTCACCACCAGCCCGCGCGCGGCGATGCTCGCCGCCTCCATGTCCTCGGGGTTCACCCCCACATTGCCTATGTGCGGAAAGGTAAAAGTGATGATCTGCCCGGCATAGGACGGATCGGTCAGCGTTTCCTGGTAGCCGGTCATGCCGGTGTTGAAGCACACCTCGCCCACCGGGGGTTCCACCGTATGCGCGCCGAAGCCGCGCCCCCAGAACACGCTGCCATCCCCCAGCACGAGGGCGGCGGTGGCGCCGGCCGGTGCGGGGTTGACGTTCGCCTCGGTGCGGTCGGACATGGCGTTCCTTGCGGCGTTCATGGTGGCGTCGCCGGCGATGGCGTCGAGCGGAAGGCCGGTGGCCTGCATCAGCGCCGGCCAGTGCCGGGGAGGAAACACCCGGCTTTGCCGCCACTTGCGCACCGCCTCGGTGCCGACGCCGAGCAGTCGCGCCGCCGCCTCCGCGCCGCCCAGACGGTCGATGATCTCGTCCACGCTTGCCATACGGGAACCATATGGGAAATTCTTTCCCGGATCAACGCCACCCGGAAACTGAGGGAAATTACTTACCGGGCCGCCGCCGCGAGCGCGTGCCTATATATAGAGGGCGTTTTTTTTGGAGGATCGCGGGATGGCCCTGCGCCAGCTTTTCACCGAGCAGTTGAAGACCGCCATGCTGGCCGGCGACGCCGCGCGCGTCTCCACCCTGCGCATGGTCACCGCCAAACTCAAGGACACCGACATCGCCGCCCGCCCCAAGGGCATCCAGCAGGTTCCCGACGATGAGGTCCTGGCCATGCTGCGCGGCATGGTGAAGTCCCGCCGCGAGAGCGTGGACCTCTACCGCCAGGGCAACCGCCCCGAGCTGGCGGCCAAGGAGGAAGCGGAAATCGCCGTCATCGAGGGCTTCCTGCCGGCGCAGCTGGACGACGCCACGCTGGCCGCCGCGGTTGACGTCGCCGTCGCCGCCACCGGCGCCAGCGCGGTGAAGGACATGGGCCGGGTGATGGCGGCGCTGAAGGCCGAGCACGGCGCGGCGCTCGACCTTTCGCGCGCCGGCCCGGTGGTCAAGGCCAGGCTGGCCGGCTGATGGCGCTGTCCCCGGCCTTTCTCGACGAGCTGCGCGCGCGCATCCCGCTGCCGGCGGTGATCGGCCGGCGGGTGCGGCTGGTGCGTGCCGGCCGGCAATGGAAGGGCTGCTGCCCGTTCCATGGCGAGAAGTCGCCGAGCTTCCATGTCTATGAGGACCACTACCACTGCTTCGGCTGCGGCGAGCATGGCGACGCCATCACCTTTGTCATGAAAAGCCAGGGCGCGGCCTTCATCGAGGCGGTGGAGCAGCTCGCCGCCGAGGCCGGGCTGGAGGTGCCCCGGCCCAGCCCGGCCGCCGCCGAGGCGGAACGCCGCCGGCTGGACCTGCACGGCGTGCTGGACGCGGCGGCGCAATCCTTCCAGCGCCGCCTGTTCCTGCCCGAAGGGGCGCGTGCGCTCGCCTATCTGCGCGACCGCGGGCTGACGGAGGCGACCATCCGCCGCTTCGGCCTGGGCTGGTCCGGCGAGGGGCGCGGCGCGCTCGCCGCCGAACTGGCGCGCGCCGGCATCGAGCCGCCCATGCTGGCGGAGGCCGGGCTGATGCGCCCCGCCGAGAACGGCCGCGCCGCCGGCGACATGTTCTTCAGCCGGGTGATGTTTCCCATCCGCGACCGCCGTGGCCGCACCATCAGCTTCGGCGGGCGCACCCTGGGCGACGGCCAGCCGAAATACGTCAACGGGCCGGAGACGGCGCTGTTCTCCAAGCGCCGCACCCTGTTCGGCCTGGACATGGCGCGCGAGGCGGCCCGCACCGGCGCCGACGTGCTGGCGGTGGAGGGCTACATGGACGTGATCGCCCTGCACCAGGCCGGACTTGGCGGCGCGGTGGCCCCGCTCGGCACCGCGCTGACCGAGGAACAACTGGAGGAACTCTGGCGCCTCTCGCCCAACCCGGTGCTGTGCTTCGACGGCGACGCCGCTGGCGCCCGGGCCGCCGCCCGCGCCGCCGAACTCGCGTTGCCCTTCCTCACCGCCGAACGCAGCCTCAAGCTCGCCACCTTGCCCGAAGGCGAGGACCCGGACACGCTGTTAAGGCGCCCGAACGGCGCCGAAGCCATGATTAAAACCATCAACAATGCCCGCTCACTCTCGGATGCGCTGTTCGACCTGCTGCGCGATGCCGTCGGCGACGCCACCCCGGAACTGCGTGCCTCCCTCAGCAAGCGGTTGGAGGCGGCGGCCGACCGCATCCAGGACCGCAGCCTGGCCTGGGAATACCGCGCCGCGTTCCGCGCCCGCTTCAAGAAACAATACCGCCCCCCCGCCGCGGGGGGCGCACGCTCTGCCACCGGCGCTTCCCGCGGCGGCACCGCCCCGGCGCCCCGGCCGGTCGCCTTCACCCGCCCCACCATCGTTCCGGCGAACGCCGCCGCCGAGCAGGCCGGCAACCTCGTCGCCATCCTGCTCGGCCACCCCGAATTGCTGAACGACGTCGGGGAGGCGTTCGGCAGCGTGGCGCTGCCCGCCCCCCTCGATCGCCTCCGGGCAGCCATGCTGGAATGGTCCGAAAGCGCCGAACGCCTTGACTCCGCGGACCTCATGTCCCACCTGACCGGTCTCGGGTTGGCGGCCGAAGCCGCGCAGACCATCGCGGCAGCGTCCACGGAATGCGCCGGGCCCGACGCGGTGCCCGCGGAGGCCAAGGAGGTCTGGTTGCATTTCCGCGGTCTGATGGGGCGCGCTCATCTGGACGAGGAAGTCGCTCAGGCCGTGCATGACTTCGCACGCCGACCCGACGATGCCGCGGCTCAGCGCCGGGTCATGAGGCTGCGTGCTGAGCAAGAGGCCCTCAACCGGGGCGAACAAGGAATGGAGACCGACCCGTGATGCGCCATCCTCCCGCCGGGCGTGCCACGGTAGCGCCGACTCATTCCTTCGATGGAGCTTGCTGATCGATGGCCACGAAGCCCGCCGTGCAGACCGAAACCACCGCCACCGTGGCGGAAGCCGATGCCGACGCCACGCTGCTCGATGTCCAGTCGGCCGCGGTCAAGCGGCTGATCGCGAAGGGCAAGGAGCGCGGCTACATCACCTTCGACGAGCTCAACGCCGTGCTGCCGCCGGAGCAGAACAGCTCCGAGCAGATCGAGGACGTGATGGCCAACCTCAACGAAATGGGCATCCAGGTCGTCGAGGGCGAGGAGACCGAGGAAGGCGAGGCCCCGGTCGCCAAGGTCAAGGAGGAGGCCGAGGAGGAGGAGGAGCCGACCGGCAACGTTGACGCCGAAAGCCTCGGCCGCACCGACGACCCGGTGCGCATGTACCTGCGCGAGATGGGCAGCGTCGAACTGCTCTCCCGCGAGGGCGAGATCGCCATCGCCAAGCGCATCGAGGCCGGCCGCGACATGATGATCGGCGGGCTCTGCGAGAGTCCGCTGACTTTCCGCGCCATCGTCGCCTGGCACGACGCGCTGAAGAACGGCCGCATGCTGCTGCGCGACATCATCGACCTGGAAGCCACCCAGGGCGGCCCCGCCCCGCCCGCCGCCGGCGAGGTTGACCCGGCCGCCGCCGCCGCTGTTGCCGAGGCCGAGCCGGTCGCCTTCGAGCCGCCCGCCGACGACGAGGATATCGAGGAAGGCGAGGGCGCCGGCCTGTCGCTGTCCGCGCTCGAGGAAAAACTCAAGCCCGAGGTGCTCGCTACCTTCGAGGAAATCGACAACCTTTACAAGAAGCTGCACAAGATGCAGCAGAAGCGGCTGGAGACCCTGACCTCCGGCGAGGATGTCAACGCGCGCTCGGAAAAGGCCTACGAGAAGCTGCGCGAGGAACTCGTCGGCAAGGTCCAGCAGGTCCGCCTGCACAACAACCGCATCGAGGAACTGGTCACCCAGCTCAAGCAGCTCAACCAGCGCCTCAATGGGCTGGAAGGCCAGCTGCTGCGCATGGCCGAAAGCTGCAAGGTCGCGCGCGACGACTTCCTCAACCAGTACCGCGGCAACGAGCTCGACCCCAACTGGGTGGAGAAGATCGGCCGCCTGCCCGGCAAGGCGTGGAAGCTGTTCGCCGGCAAGCACGTCGACGACATTCCGCAGTTGCGCGGCCAGATCGCCGGGGTGGCCACCGATGGCAGCCTGCCGATCAGCGAATTCCGCCGCGTCTATGCCACCGTCAGCCGCGGCGAACGCGATTCGGCGCGCGCCAAGAAGGAAATGATCGAGGCCAATTTGCGGCTGGTCATTTCGATCGCCAAGAAATACACCAACCGCGGCCTGCAGTTCCTCGACCTGATCCAGGAAGGCAATATCGGGCTGATGAAGGCGGTGGACAAGTTCGAGTACCGCCGTGGCTACAAGTTCAGCACCTACGCCACTTGGTGGATTCGCCAGGCGATCACCCGCAGCATCGCCGACCAGGCGCGCACCATCCGCATCCCGGTGCACATGATCGAGACGATCAACAAGCTGGTGCGCACGTCCCGCCAGATGCTGCACGAAATCGGCCGCGAACCCGCCCCCGAGGAACTGGCCGAAAAACTCGGCATGCCGCTGGAGAAGGTCCGCAAGGTTCTCAAGATCGCCAAGGAGCCGATCAGCCTGGAAACCCCGATCGGCGACGAGGAGGACAGCCATCTCGGCGACTTCATCGAGGACAAGAACGCCGTCATTCCGCTGGACGCCGCCATCCAGGCCAATCTGCGTGAGGCCACCACCCGGGTGCTGTCCAGCCTGACGCCGCGCGAGGAGCGGGTGCTGCGTATGCGCTTCGGCATCGGCATGAACACCGACCACACGCTGGAGGAAGTCGGCCAGCAGTTCAACGTGACCCGCGAACGCATCCGCCAGATCGAGGCGAAGGCGTTGCGCAAGCTGAAACACCCCAGCCGCAGCCGCAAGCTGCGTAGCTTTCTGGACGATTGAGGGGGGATGCGGCAAGGGAAGCAAGGCCAGGGGCGCTGCCCCTGGACCCCGCCAAGGGCCGTGAGGCCCTTGGAACCCGCGACTTTGCTTGCTTGCTGAGCTATGGAGGCGGTGGAGTCCATCGCGGTGGTGGTGACGTTTCTGCGGATGGACCTGCCGCCGGCTGAACCCGGGCCGCCGCTGCCTCCCGGCATGCAGGTGCGTCTGGAGCCGTTCTGCACCGTGGCCACCTATCGCAGCCTCTACAATACCGTGGGTGCCCAGTACTTGTGGTGGTTGCGCCGCGCCATGAGCGACCGGCAACTGGCCGCGCTGCTGGGCAATCCCGCGGTGTCGATCCACGTGCTGTTCGATGCCAACGACCTTGTCGCCGGCTTCTACGAACTGGATGCAACCCCCTGGCCGCTGGTGAACCTCAGCTATTTCGGCCTGATGCCGCACGCCGTGGGACGCGGCATCGGCTTCGCCTTCCTGCGCCATGCGGTGGACGAGGTGTGGCGCCGTGGCCCCCGCGCCATGACGGTCAACACCTGCAACGCCGACCATCCGCGCGCCTTGCCCACCTATCTGCGCGCCGGCTTTCGCCCGCTGCGCCAGCTGCGCGAGGAATGGCACGTGCCGTTGCGTCTGGGCCTCACCATCCCGGAAAATCTGCGGCTCTGACGCTGGCGAGGCCGGCGGGCTTGGCCTATAGCCGCAGGCTTTGCCGGGGTGAGAGCGCGCGTGGGCCACACGATCTGGATCGATGTCGAGGATCTGCTGCAATACGCGCTGAGCTTCTGCCGCCCGAGCGGCATCCAGCGGCTGGCCTTCGAACTTTACGCCGCCTTGCAGCATGACCACGCCGACCATGTGCGTTTCGTCCGCCAGGACCGCCTGCGCGGCGGTTTTGTCACCGTGGAATGGTCCGTGGTGACGCAACGCTTCGCCCGCATCACCGCGAGCCTGCCCGACCGTCTTCCGGCGCCACCCATCGCCCGGCCAGGCCATGCCGGTATCCGGGCGACGCTGCGCCGCTGGCTGGATCGCCTGCCGGCGGAGGTCCGCGTGCCGCTGGTGGCCGGATTGCGCGCCCAGGCGCTCGCCGCCGCCGAGGTTGGCGAGTCGCTGTGGGCCGGGCTGCGCCTGCTGCGGCCACCCCGGCGCCGGCAGAGCACCTCTGCGCCCCTGGGCGGGGTGCCGCTCGACAGCCTGGCCCATCCGGGGGATGTGCTGGCCGCCTTCGGCGCGCCCTGGTTTGGCGCCTCGCATCCGGCGCTGCTGCGCGAGGCGCGCAGCCGCCTGGGGCTGCGGGTGGCGCTGCTGGTCTATGACATCATTCCGCTGCGCCGGCCGGAATGGTGCGACCCGGCGATGGCGGCGCTGTTCCGCGACTGGTACCGCGCCGCCCTGCCGCAGGCCGACACGGTGTTCGCCATTTCCCGCGCCACCGCCGAGGATGTGCGCCGCCACGCCGGCCAGGAGGGTCTGCCGCTGGCCGGCCCGGTGATTCCGGTGCCGGTCGGCTCCGGCTTTGCCCCGCCCCGGGCCGCCGCCGCGCCGATGGCGCGTTTGCCGGCACCCGGCGGCTACGTGCTGTTCGTCTCCACCCTGGAGGCGCGCAAGAACCACATTCTGCTGGTGCGCGCCTGGCGCCGCCTGCTGGAGGAGATGCCGGAGAACGAGGTGCCGCGACTGGTGTTTGCCGGTCGCATCGGCTTCATGGTCGCCGATCTGCTGACGGAACTGCACAACAGCCGGTTTCTCGGCGGCAAGGTGCTGCTGGTGGAGCACCCCGACGATGCCGAACTGGCGGCGCTGTACCGGGGCTGCCTGTTCACCGTGTTCCCCTCGCTCTACGAGGGCTGGGGCCTGCCGGTGACCGAAAGCCTGGCTTTCGGCAAGCCCTGCCTCGCGGCCGACGCCACCTCGCTGCCGGAAGCCGGCGGCCGGCTGGCCCGCTATTTCGACCCGGGCAGCGTGCCCGACGCGGTGCGCGCGCTGCGGGCGGTGCTGGCCGACCGCGCGGGGCTGCGGGCATGGGAGGCGCAGGTGCGGGCGGAGTTTCGCCCGGTGCCATGGAGCGAGACGGCCGGCGCCATCATCGACGCGCTGGCGCCCGCCCGCGCGGCGGCCTGACGGAAGGATGAACATGCCGCGGCTTTGGTTGGATGTTGAGGATCTGCTGCGCTACCGGGAAGTGGGGCACCGCCGGCCCACCGGAATCCAGCGCGGCAATTTCGAGCTGTACCGCGCTTTGCACGAACAATACGGCGCGCAGGTGCAGTTCGTTCGCCATCACCACGCCGGCGACCTGTTCGTGGTGGTGGACTGGGAGCGGATCGTCGAATCGTTCGAGAGCCTGACCGATACCTCGCCGCCGCCCGCCCAGGCCGCCGGATCCTCCGACCAGCGTTACGTTGCGCGCGGGCGCGTCCGGCGGATCGCCGAGCGTATTCCACCCGCCATCCGGCTGCCCCTCGGGCGCGTCGTGCGCGGCCAGATCGACACACTGCGCGCCTTGCCGGCGCTTGCCGTCGGCCTCGCCCGCTGCGCCCGCGCGGCGCTCGCCAGGCCGCCCCGCCCGACCGCCGAGGAAGTGCCGCCGCCGTTGGATTTCGCCGCCGAGGTGCGGCCGGGCGACGTGGTGGCGATCCTCGGCACGCCGCTGTTCCGCGAGGATTACGACGCGCTGGCGCGCGCGGCGGGCGAGCGCTACGGCGTGTGCTTCGGCATGCTGGTGCACGACCTGGTGCCGGTCCGCCATCCGGAATGGACCGCCCCTGCGTTGCTGGAAAACTTCGAAAGCTGGATGCAGCGCATGCTGCCTTTGTGCGACACCGTTCTGGCCTTCTCGCAGGCCACCGCCACCGACGTGGAGCGTTATGCGGACGAGCGCGGGCTGGCGCTGCGGCGCCCGGTATGCCGCATTCCGCACGGCCAACGGCTCGGCGAGCCGCTGACCGCCGCGCCGCGGCGCACGCCGCGCCTGCCCGCGCCCGGCAGCTATGTGCTGTTCGTGTCGACGATCGAGCCGCGCAAGAACCATGCGCTGCTGTTCCATGTCTGGCGCCGGCTGCTGGCGGAGCTGCCGGCCGGGCGGGTGCCGCTTCTGGTGTTTGCCGGCGGGGTGGGGTGGCTGGTCAACGACCTGATTCAGCAGTTCGAAAACGCCCGCTGGCTGGACGGCAACATCCTGTTCATCCGCCACCCGGACGACGGCGAGCTGGCGGCGCTCTACCAGGGCTGCCTGTTCACCATCTATCCTTCCCTGCACGAAGGCTGGGGGTTGCCGGTCACCGAGAGCCTGGCGTTCGGCAAGCCCTGCCTGGCGGCGAACGCGACATCGCTGCCGGAGGCCGGCGGGGCGCTGGCGCATTATTTCGATCCCGAGGATGTCGCCGCGACGACGCGGACGATCCGCGAGGTGATCGAGAACCCCACGGCGCTGGCCGCCTGGCAGGCCGAGGTGCAGGCCGGTTTCCATCCGGTTCCGTGGTCGCAAACCGCCCTGGCCGTTGGCGCGGCGTTCGGCCTGGAGCCGGCGCGTTGCCTTCATCGGGACGCGGCATCCGTCTGATCAGGACCGCCGCGCCGCACCCGGAGTCTGCCGCATGACCCGCATCTGGATCGACGTCGAGGACCTGTTCCGGCACGCCGTCGCCTCGCCGCGCCCGACCGGTATCCAGCGCCTTTCCTTCGAGGTTCAGCAGGCCCTGGTTGAGCGCTTCGGCGCCGGCGGCGCGGTGCGATTCCTCCGCTACGACCCGCGCCGCAGCGCCTTCGCCGAGATCCCCTGGGACGATGTCGCCGCCCTGTATCGCGGCATGGTTGCCGTGGCGCCCGTTCTGCGCGCGGTCCAGCCTGCGGCGGCCGGACCGCCGCCGGCCGGCTGGCTGCGCCGTGCCCTCGGCCCCGTCCTTGTCCGGCTGCCCCTGTCCGTTCGTGAACCGCTCGCCCGTGCCGTCGGATTTCAAAAGGACTGCGTGCGTGTACTTGGCAGGGCCGGGCGGCTGCAACTGTCATCCTGGCATTGCCTGGCCGGCGCCGTGCGGGCCATGTTCGGCCGGCCCGGCACCGGCGCCGAGGCGCTGATCGTCGCCGAGGCGCCGGAGGCGTTCGGCGGAGATGCCGCGACGGCATTCCCCCCCGAGGCGGCGGCGGCGTTCGCCGCCGCCGCGTGCCCTGGCGACATCCTGCTCGTTCTCGGCTCGCCCTGGTGGCAGCATGACCACGCCGGCCTGATCGCGCGCACCCGCGAACGTTACGGCCTACGCTTCGCCGTGCTGGTTTATGACCTCATCCTGATCCGTCACCCGGAATGGTTCGAGCGTGAGGTGATCACCGTATATTCGTCCTGGCTGGATGCGGTGCTGCCGCAGGCGGATGTTCTGCTGGCCATTTCCCGGTCCACCGCCGGCGATCTCGAGCGCCACGCCGCGCGGCGCGGCATCGTGCTGCGCGGTCCGGTCACGCCGATTCCGGTCGGCACCGGCTTCGCTGCACCGCCGGACAACGCGGCGCCGTCGCCTGACCTGCCCAGCCCCGGCAGTTACGTCCTGTTCGTTTCCACCATCGAGGTGCGCAAGAACCACGCCTTGCTGTTTCGGGTCTGGGGCCGCCTGCTCGAGGAATTGCCGCCCGGCCGCGTCCCCACCCTGGTCTTCGCCGGCCGCGTCGGCTGGCTGGTGAGCGACCTGATGCGGCAGATGGAGAACGCCAACTGGCTCGACGGGCATGTGGTGGTGATCGAATCTCCCTCGGATGGCGACCTCGCGGCGCTCTACCGCGGCTGCCTGTTCACGCTGTTCCCCTCACTCTATGAGGGCTGGGGCCTGCCGGTCACCGAGAGCTTGGCCTTCGGCAAGCCCTGCGTGGTCGCCAACGCGACGTCGCTGCCCGAGGCCGGCGGCACGTTCGCCCGCTATTTCGACCCCGACAACCTGCATGACGCCATCCGGGTGATCCGCGGCGTGCTGGATGACCCCGCCGGCCTGGCCGCCTGGGAGGCCGACATCCGCCGCGACTACCGCCCGGTGCCGTGGTCGGCCAGCGCCGATGCCGTGATGGCCGCGCTGGTTCCCGCGGCGGCGACGCGGTAGGTCCAGGCCCCGGCAACGCCATTCTGGAACGGTGCGGCCGGCCCTGCGGGCGCTTCCCGGGCCGCCCGCGCCGTCAGTGCAGGCGGGCGGGCGGCTGCCTGGTGTCCAGCGGATGATAGCGTGGCCAGCCGCCGGCGGCGAGTTCGTCCAGGGCCGGCGTGGGCAGGTGCAGGCGGGCGGCGTAGATCCAGGTGTAGGCCAGCACCCGCGGCACGTAGGCGCGGGTCTCGTCGATCGGGATCGCCTCGATGAACAGCAGCGGGTCGCCGGCGTCGCGCAGCGAGACGCTCCAGCGGGCGTAGTTGCCGGGGCCGCAATTGTAGCTGGCCAGCAGCCGCAGCAGGTTGCCGCCGATCGCCTCCTGGCCGGCCAGGTAGTCCACGTAGCGCTGGCCGAGATCGAGATTCACCGAGGGGTCGCGCAGCCGGCCGACCAGCGCCGGGCCGGCGGCGGTGCCGGTGATGAAGCTGGCGGTATCCGGCATGATCTGCATCAGCCCGGCCGCCCCGGCCGGGGAAATCAGGTCGGCGTCGAAGTTCGATTCGGTGCGCGTGATGCCATAGACCAGGGCGGGATCGATGCGGAATCCGCTGGCCGGGCGCAGGCGCGGCACCGGAAAGCGCATGGTCTCGCGCGCCCGTCCGTCGGCGGACTGCACCAGATCGGCCAGCTGGGCCGCCAGTTCCACCAGCCCGGCCTTCTCGGCCACCAGCATCATGGCGCGGCCGAGCGCCGGCGCGCCCTGGGCGGCCGGCCACAGCCGGCGCAACTCGGCCTCGGCGCGGTGCTCCTGGCCGACCTGCAACAGGGCGAAGGCGCGCAGGCCCTGCGGGGTGGCGGCGACCGCCTCGATATCGGCCTCGCCGAGTGTCTCGCGGGCGTCCCGCCCGCCCGGGCCGAAGCCGATGTCGAGCCCCAGCGTGCGCCGGGCCAGCATCCCATAGAAGGTGCGCCGCTCCTCGGCGGCGCGCAGCATCCAGGGCACGTAGCCGGCCGGGTCGCGCACCCGCAGATGCGCGCGGGCGGCCCAGAAGGCGGTGGCGGCGCGCAGCGCCGAGGTGCTCAGCCCGGCCCGCCAGCCGGCCTCGAACATCGGCAAGGCGAGGTCGGGCCGGCCCATCCGCCAGGCCGCCAGCCCGGCCATGTGACCGGCCAGCGCGGCGTCATGGCAGGTTTCGCCGCCCCGGCCGCAGCCATGGGCGGCGAGTGAATAGGCTTCCTCGTCGCGGTTGAGGGTGAACAGTATCTGCGCCGCCTCGCCGCGCAGCAGGGCGGCATAGACGGGCGACAGCCCCTGGGTGCGCGTCAGCAGGCGCTGCACCGCCTCCGGCCGGCCCGAGCGCGCCGCCTCGCTGACCGCGCGGTCCAGCACCTGGTTGCGCGCGGGCATGTCGCCGACCGGCTCGGTTTCCTCGGGCACCGGTGCGGTGGCCGGCACGGCGGCCAGATCGGCCGGCAGCATGACATTGACCGGCGCCGGCGGGCGGGAGGCGCCGCGCGGCAGGCGGTTCAGCAGCAGGGCATGCACCGACGGCGCATCCGCCAGATCGGGCCATTGCGCCAGCCATGCCTGCAACGCTTCTGGGCCCGGCCGGGTGTAGGGGCCGAGGTAACGGTCGGCCAGGATGTAGCCCTGCATGGCGTGGCCAAGGGGTTGCCCGTCGGTGGTGACGGCGGGGTCGAGCAGCGCCGCCTCGCGTACGGCCGCGGCCAGTTCGCCGTTGCGTTGCAGCAGGAAAATCCGGCGTAGCCGGGCGGCCTCGCTGGGGGGCAGCGGCTGCGGCAGGGCGATTCCGCCTTTCTGCCGCGTGCCCATGCGGGGGATTGCCAGGGCGACGTCGTCGGTACCGAACGGGTCCGCCGCCAAAGGTTGCGCGGCGGCGCGCGGGGCGGTGGCGATAGCGAGAATGGCGGCTCCGGCGAGCAGCGCCCGGGCGGCGGGGAGGGGGTAAAATGCTCGTGAGGTCCCTTGCATGTGAACGGCCCTACACGGCAGGCCGCGCGAGGGCAATTCCTCTTGGCGGGACGAATCGTGTTTTTTGGGACGTTTTGGCCCAATTCAGGGGCTTGCGGGACGAGTCTCAGTCAAAAATTAGCGGCGTCGCTGTCCAGCACGCATCGGAGTTGTACAAGATCCAGCCATGCCAACCGCTTCGCCCCCGCCGTTCGCAGCAGGTAGGCGGGATGCAGCATGGGCAGCGCCGGCACCGGCTGGGGCAGGCCGGGGATAGTCACCTCCACCCAGCGCCCGCGCAGCCGGGTGATGCCGGTGGCGTTGCCGGTCAAGGCGCGGGTGGCCAGCGCGCCCAGCAGCACCAGCCGCCGTGGCCGCACCAGGGCGATGTGACGCAGGAGGAACGGCAGGCAGACCAGCACCTCATTGTCGGTGGGGTTGCGGTTGCCGGGCGGACGCCAGGGGATCAGGTTGGTGATCACCAGTTGTGTCCGGTCCAGCCCGATGCTGGCCAGCATGCGGTCGAGCAACTGCCCGGAGGGGCCGACAAACGGCTTGCCGGCCCGGTCCTCCTCGGCGCCGGGACCCTCGCCCACCAGCATCAGCCCGGCGGCCGGATTGCCGTCGGCGAACACCAGGTTGGTGGCGGTGGCGGCCAGCGGGCAGCCGTCGAACGCGGCCATCGCGGCGCGCAGTTCGTCGAGCGTGCGCGCCGCTTCCGCCACTTCCCGCGCGCGCGTCGCCGGCGCGTGCACGGGGACGGCCGGCATGGGGACGGCTTGCACGGGGCGGCCGGGCAGGGGGCGGGCGGGCAGGGGGCGGGCGGGCAGGGGGCGGGCGGGCGCCGGCGCCTGCCGTGCCGCCGGGGCCGTACGGTCCAGCGGCGCCTCGTCCAGCGCCTCGTCGGCTCCCCAGTCGATCTGCAGCCTCAACGCTGCCAGCGCGTCCATGCAGCACTCATCGCCAAACCGGCGCTTCCGCGCAACCGCTTCCCGCTCCATAAACGCGCCGGTGGCCCGATCGGGGGCATGACGGAGGCGATCGATGTCCGACGCGGCGGGGCGGGAACGGATGGAATTCGACGTGGTGATCGTGGGGGCCGGCCCGTCCGGCCTTGCCGCCGCCATCCGGCTGCGTCAGGTCGCCCCCGATCTGACCGTATGCGTGGTGGAGAAGGGCAGCGAGGTCGGCGCCCATATCCTCTCCGGCGCGGTGATGGAGCCGCGCGCCCTCGATGAACTGCTGCCGGACTGGCGCGAGCGCGGGGCGCCGCTGCACACGCCGGCGACCGACGACCGTTTCCTCTATCTGACCCGCACCCGCGCGCTGCGGATGCCGACGCCGCCGCAGATGCACAACCATGGCAACTACATCGTCAGCCTGGGCGATGTGTGCCGCTGGCTCGGCCAGCAGGCCGAGGCGCTGGGGGTGGAGATCTATCCCGGCTTCGCCGCCGCCAAAGTGCTGGAGGAAGGCGGGGTGCCGGCGGAAACCGGCCGGGTGGCCGGCATCGCCACCGGCGACATGGGGATCGGCAAATCCGGCGAACCCGGGCCGAACTTCCAGCCCGGCATCGACCTGCGGGCGCGCTGTACCATCTTCGCGGAGGGCTGCCGTGGCAGCCTGACCAAGCGGCTGCTGGAGCGGTTCAACCTGCGCCAGGGCCGCGACCCGCAGACCTACGGCATCGGCGTCAAGGAATTGTGGGAAGTGCCGAAGGAGGTGCATCAGCCGGGCCTGATCGTGCACACCACCGGCTGGCCGCTCGACAGCGCCACCTATGGCGGCTCGTTCCTGTACCATTTCGGCGACAATCTGGTGGCCTACGGCGTGGTGGTCGGGCTTGACTACCGCAATCCCTGGCTGTCGCCGTTCGAGGAGATGCAGCGGCTCAAGGCGCATCCGGCCGTGCGCGGGCATTTCGCCGGCGGGCGGCGCATCGCCTATGGCGCGCGGGCGCTGGCCGAGGGCGGCTTGCAGTCGCTGCCGGCGCTGACTTTCCCGGGCGGCTGTCTGGTGGGCGACACCGCCGGGCTGCTCAACGTGCCGAAAATCAAGGGCATCCATACCGCCATGAAGTCCGGCATGCTGGCCGCCGAGGCGGTGGCCGACATGCTGGCGAACGCCCAGGCCGAGCCGGCATCCTACCCGGACCGGCTGCGGGCAAGCTGGGTCTGGGACGAGCTGCACCGCGCCCGCAACGTCCGGCCCGCCTTCGCCAAATGGGGCTTCCTGGGCGGGCTGGTGAACGCCGCGCTCGATACCTACCTGTTCCGCGGCAAGGCGCCCTGGACGCTGCACCACCGCGAGCCGGACAACGAAACCCTGCGCCCGGCCCGCTCCGCCCCGACGATCGACTACCCCAGGCCCGACGGGGTGCTGACTTTCGACCGGCTGTCCTCGGTGTTCATCAGCAACACCACCCACGAGGAGGACCAGCCGCCGCATCTGCACCTGCGCGACCCGGCCCGCGCCATCACGGTGAACTGGGAGGAGTACCGCAGCCCCGAGACCCGCTATTGCCCGGCCGGCGTTTACGAGATCGTCGGTGCCGAGGAGGGCACGCCGCGGCTGCAGATCAACTTCACCAATTGCGTCCATTGCAAGACCTGCGACATCAAGGACCCGACACAGAACATCGACTGGGTAACGCCCGAGGGCGGCGGCGGACCCAACTATCCGGGGGGGATGTGAAGCGGCTGGCGTCCATATGCGGCCGGTGCATCTTCCTTTCCCCGCGCCGCATCGCCATGTTCGTGGCGACGCCAGAACTTGCCTGAAGCCAGAACTTCCCTGAAGGTTGTGCCGATGCCGCATGGTCGCCCGATCCGCCGGTTTCTCCTGCTCGCCATTTCATTGCTTTCGGCGTGCGCGGCAGCCAACCCGTTGCCCCACGCCGCGACGCCGGCGGATGACGGGACGGCGTCGGCCGGGCTGGCCGGGACCTTCCTGACCGGCCGGTTCGCCGCCGTGCAGAACGACCTCGATTTCGCCGCGGACGAGTTTCTGCGCACGCTGGCGCTCGATCCGGACAGCCCGCAGTTGCGCCAGCAGGCGTTTCTGGCCTGCCTGATGGTCGGGCGGCCGGAAGCGGTGCGGCTGGCGCAGAACCAGCCGGACAACCAGATTGCGCAATTGCTGCTGGCCGGGCACGAAGCCGCCCGCGGCAACTGGGAGGGCGCGGAGAGCCGTTTCGCCGCGCTGCCGAAGCAGGGGCTGACGCAGGTGCTGCAACCGCTGCTGGTGGCCTGGTCGCAGCAGGGCGCCGGCCGCACCGACGCCGCGCTGGCCACGCTGCACCCGTTCATCGAGGGGCAGCGTTACCGGTTCGTCTATGCCCTGCACGGCGCCCTGATCGCCGACCTGGCCGGCCGCAACGCCGAGGCGGCCCGGCTGTATCGCCTTGCCGAAGCGGAATACGGGCCACCGACGCTGGAACTGGCCCGGCTGCTGGCGAACTGGCAGGCGCGCCAGGGCCATCCGGCCGAGGCGGCGCAGACGCTGGCGGCGGCGGCGGAAGCGAACCCCGACATCGCCATCGCCCTGCCGGCGCTTCAGGCCGGCACCGGCGGGCGGATCGTCCGGCAGGCGCGTGACGGGCTGGCGGAATCCTATCTGGTGCTCGCCGCGGCGTTGCGTCAGCAGGACGCCAGCGAGATGGCGATGCTCATGCTGCAACTGGCGCTCGACCTGCGGCCGGACTTCACGCCCGGCCGGCTGCTGGCCGCCGATATCCTGGAGGCGAACCACCACCCGGAGACCGGTTTGCAGATATTGGCTCCGGTTGCCGCCGACGACCCGCTGATCGGCATCGTGCGCCTGCACCGCGCCGCGCTGACCGAGCAAACCGGCCGCACCGAGGACGCGCTGCACGAGCTTGAGCAGATCGCGCATGACTATCCGGGCCGGCCGGAACCCTATGCCAGCCAGGGCGACATCCTGCGGACCAAGCACCGCTACACCGATGCGGCGGCGGCCTACGACAAGGCGGTGGCGCGGCTGACCACACCGAACCGGCAGGACTGGCCGCTTTACTACGACCGCGGCATCGCGCTGGAACGCGCCCGGCAATGGTCGCGCGCCGAAGCCGACTTCCTGACCGCGCTGGAACTCGCCCCGGAACAGCCCTATGTGCTCAACTATCTCGGCTATTCCTGGACCGAGCAGGGCCGCAACCTGCAAAGGGCGCGGCAGATGATCGACCGCGCCATCGAGCAGCGGCCCAACGACGGCGCCATCATCGACAGCCTCGGCTGGGTGATGCTGCGCCAGGGCGACGTTGCCGGCGCGGTCAAGTCGCTGGAGCGCGCCGCCGAACTGCTGCCCGAGGACCCCACCATCAACGGCCATCTGGGCGATGCCTACTGGGCCGCCCACCGCCGGCCGGAGGCGCTTTACCAGTGGCGGCGGGCGCTGAACCTCAACCCGGAGCCGGACGACGTGCCCAAGCTGGAGGCCAAACTGCGCGAAAGCGAGCAGGCGCTGGGCATCGCTTCCGCGCCGCAGGCCCCGCCTTCCGCCAACCCCGTGCAGTAGTCGCCTTCAGGTGGCATTCACGGAGGCCGCGCCGGCCAAGGTCAACCTGTTCCTGCACGTGGTCGGCCGCCGCGCCGATGGCTACCACCTGCTCGACAGCCTGGCGGTGTTTCCGGCGGTCGGCGACACGTTGCGCGCCGTTCCCGCCGACGAACTTTCCCTGGCGCTGGAAGGGCCGTTCGGCGGCGCCCTGACGGCCGAACCCGACAATCTGGTGCTGCGCGCGGCGCGCGGGCTGGCCGATCTGGCCGGGGTGGGCGCGGGCGCGCGGCTGACCCTGGTGAAGACGCTGCCGGTCGCCTCCGGCATCGGCGGCGGCTCGGCCGATGCGGCGGCGGCGTTGCGTCTGCTGGGCCGGCTTTGGGATGTTGCCCCGGCGCCCGGCCCGCTGCACGCGCTGGCGCTTCGCCTGGGGGCCGACGTGCCGGTGTGCCTGGCCTCGCTTCCCGCCCGCATGGGCGGGGTGGGGGAGGTGCTGGCGCCGGCGCCGGCGCTGCCGGCGTTCGGCCTGGCACTGGTCAATCCCGGCGTGGCGGTGTCCACCCCCGAGGTGTTCCGCGCCCGCGCCGGCGGGTTCTCGCCGCCGGCGGTGTTGCCGCCGGGCTGGGCGGACGCGGCGGCGCTGGCGGCCGGTCTGGCGGCGCTGGGCAACGATCTGGAACCGGCGGCGGTGGCGCTGCGCCCGGTGATCGGCGAGACGCTGGCCGCCTTGCGGGCCACGCCCGGTTGCCTGCTGGCGCGCATGAGCGGCTCGGGCGCCACCTGCTTCGGGGTGTATGCCGATGCGGCGGCGGCCGCCGTGGCGGCGGCGACGCTGCGGCGCCCCGGCTGGTGGGCGTGGGGTGGCGCCTGCTGACGCGGCACTTGCCGCAACTGGCCGGGGCGCCTAATCAGCGGGCGCGGATGGGGCGTCGCCAAGTGGTAAGGCAGCGGATTTTGATTCCGCCATTCGGAGGTTCGAGTCCTCCCGCCCCAGCCAGACCACTTTTCCTCATGAAATCAGTACGTTAGGCGGGAGCCCGACGCCCTGTGTGTAGCACTCGTGTGTGGCACTCCGGGGGCGGCATGGAGCATGTGCAGAGGCGGGGCGGGCGATACTTCTGGCGCGCCCGAGTCCCCCGGTGTCGTTTTGCCTTAACGAGTGCGCTTTTGCCTTTAGTGCAGCACTAAGCGCAGTACGCCCGCCGAACTTTGGGCTGCGACACTGAGCGCACTGGTGCATCCTGCGCCGAGAGGGCAGGGCGGTCATGGACGGTCAGGATATTCCGCGCGACATTCTTCGCCTTGTCGAGGCGTTCGTCTTTGCCAGTCCCGAGCCGGTGACCTGGAAGTCCCTCCGGCCGATCCTGCCGGATCAGTTCGACCCTGTGGCGGTGCTGGAGGCGCTTCAGCGCCACTGCGCCGACCGGGGCGTTGTGCTGGTCGAGTCCGGCGGTGTCTGGACGTTCCGCACTGCTCCTGATCTGGCGGCACCCCTTCGCACCGGCTTGA
>Ga0302279_10002066_pt1 | contig 27246 bp, 24 predicted proteins | sample III_Bog_N3_3_FD_194541 | JGI IMG/M metagenome (GOLD analysis project Ga0302279, IMG submission 194541) | Peat permafrost microbial communities from Stordalen Mire near Abisko, Sweden - III_Bog_N3_3 | ecosystem: Environmental > Terrestrial > Soil > Wetlands > Peat | place: Sweden: Abisko... | reverse complement strand
GACCAAATCAACACTGCCCAACCTGCCATCGCACTCGCATGCAATCGCACCAAGGACGCCGCCAACGTATCCCTTCCTAGCCTATTCAAAAATCAAAGAGCAAAAGCACGCCACTCAGAGCACCCGGATCAGACGGGTCCGCTGACTGGCTTGCTTGGAATGCGCCGAACCAGCGCAGACCGACGAACTTAGCCGAGCCGCGAAGCAGATGCAAGAGCAAAGTGCGTCGCGGCGAACGGGGGTTTAGGCGCCTCCCGCCTGGCGGTCAAGCACCTGTTTTCATCGCAGTGCAAAATAACTGCGGGCGGCGCTTCCCGTGGTCCTCAGACCCCGTGCCAGGCGCGGAACCATTCGACAAAGCGCGGAATCCCGTCTGCAAGCGAGGTGCGCGGCGCGAAACCGGTCAGCGCCGCGATCGCGTCCACGTCCGCAAACGTCTCCTCCACGTCGGCGGCCGGACGCTCGGCGTCGCGCACAATCGCGCTCCGCCCCAGCGCCTGCTCCAGCAGGGCCACCAGGGTGCCCACTGCCTCGCTCCGGTGATTGCCGATGTTGAGCAGCCGGGGTGTTGCCCCCTCCGGCGGCCGGTCCAGGCAGCCGACGATCCCCGCAACGATGTCGTCGATGTAGGTGAAATCCCGGCGCAACCTGCCGCCGTCGTAGACGGTGATCGGCTCGCCGGCCACGATCGCCCGCGCGAAACTGTAGTAGGCCATGTCGGGCCGGCCCCATGGCCCGTAGACCGTGAAAAACCGCAAGCCGGTCTGCGGCAGCCCGAACAGATGGGCATAGGCGTAGCCCATCAGCTCATCCGCGCGTTTGGTGGCGGCATACAGGGACATCGGCGTATCCACCCGGTCCGTCTCCCGGAACGGCATCTCCCGATTCGCGCCATAGACCGAGGACGTGCTGGCATAGACCAGGTGCCGCAACCCGGGCAGTCGCCGCGCGGCTTCCAACACCACAAGATGTCCCATGACATTCGACTGGACATAGGCATAGGGGTCGACCAGCGAGTACCGCACACCCCCTTGCGCGGCGAGGTGCACGATGGCGGTGATGTCGCGCCCGTCGCCGACCGCCTCGGCAAACGCCTCCCGATCCGAAAGATCCGCCCGACGGAAGGTCCAGCCAGGCCGCTCGGCCAGCCGCGCCAGCCGCGCCTCCTTCAGCCGCACATCATAATATGTGTTGAGGTTGTCCACACCGACGACCTGATCGCCGCGTGCCAGCAACGCCCCAGCAACGTGGGAGCCGATGAACCCCGCTGCGCCGGTAACCAGAACCGCCATACCGCTATTGAGCTCCCAACCGATCCTCAAGCAATTCCAGCACGGCGTGGCCGATCGAAATGTGACATTCCTGAATACGTGCCGTCTCCGCGTCCGGAACCAGCAGCACGTGATCGCACAGCCCCATGGCGGGTTCGCCGGCGCCGCCCAGCAGGCCGACCGTCACGATGCCCATCTCGCGCGCCGTCGCCAGCGCCCGCACCACATTGGGCGAGCGCCCGGAGGTGGTGATCCCGAACAGCACGTCCCCACGCCGGCCAAGGCCGCGCAGCGGCCGCTCGAACACGTGCTCAAAGCCGAAATCGTTGCCGCAAGCAGTCAGCGCCGCCGGGTCGAGCGTCAGAGCGATTGCCGGAATCGACTCTCGGTTGACCGTTCCGCGCAGCCGAATCAGCATCTCCGTCGCCAGATGCTGGCTGTCGGCGGCCGAGCCGCCGTTGCCGCAGAACATGATCTTGCCGCCGGCCTGCAGACAACGCTCGCATGCGTCCACCACCCCGATCACCGCACCAGCGAGTTCCGTCGCGATCCGCCGCTTCAGCGCGGCCGATTTTTCCATCATCGCGGCAAAACGAGTGGCCTCTGTCATCCGGCGGTCAAACTCCCGGGTTCAGGATCGGAACGTTCTACAGGGCCGGCAAGCCCATAGCCACTGCTCTATTGTGCGACCCAACCGCCATCGATCGACAGCGGCGCGCCGGTGATGGTCTTCGCCACGTCGCTGCACAGGAAACAAGCGAGCGCGCCAATTTGCGCGGGGGTCGTGAATTCGCGCATCGGCTGCTTTTCAGCCAGGAACGCTTCCGCCGCCTGCTCGATATCGATCCCGTCCTGCTGTGCCCGCACCGCGAGTTGCTTCTCGACCAGCGGCGTGAGCACCCAACCCGGGCAGATCGCGTTCACCGTGATGCCGGCATTGGCCAGTTCGATCGCCGCCACCTTGGTAATGCCCAACACCCCGTGCTTGGCAGCCACATATGCTACTTTCTGCGGGCTCGCGACCAGGCCGTGAGCCGACGCAGTGTTGATGATCCGGCCCCAGCCGCGCTGCTTCATGGCCGGGATCGCGGCCCGCATGGCGAGGAACACAGCGGTCAGATTGACCGCGATCACCGCCTCCCAGCGCTCGGCCGGGAACTCGTCGATCGGGGCGACGTGCTGGATGCCGGCGTTGTTCACCAGGATATCGAGCGACCCGAGCGTCTCCTGGGTCGCCTGCACCATCGCCTCGATCTCGGCGGCTTGCGACACATCGGCGCCGTGGTAGCGGACGCGCACGCCTGCACTGCCGGCGAGTTCGGCCCGCAGCGCGTCGATCTCGTTCGCCTCGCCGAAGCCGTTGAGCATCAGGTCGGCTCCCTCGGCGGCCAGCGCCCGCGCAATACCGAGCCCGATGCCGCTGGTTGAACCGGTGACCAGCGCTACCTTGCCCTTCAGGCTCATCACGGTCTCTCCCTCCGTTGTCGCACGATGGCTGGATACGCGTTATTGCGCCGTCGGCGGGCTGGCCGCGCGTTGAATAATGTGAGAGTGCGTCCGGACGCCGCCCAGGCCGCAGCGGAGGTCGTGATGGATGCAAGCCCACACCCAACTGACGGCCGGCCCGCCTGGTGCGACCACGTCGCCCTCCTGCTGCATGGCGGCGGCGCGCTGGGGGCATACCAAGCCGGCGTCTATGAGGCGCTGCACGATGCCGGCCTGGACCCGGATTGGATCGCCGGCACGTCGATCGGCAGCGTCACCGGGGCAATCATCGCCGGCAACCCGCCGGGGCGTCGGGTCGATCGGCTGCGTTCGTTCTGGACCACGGTCACCTCACGCCCGGCCGCGCTGATCCCGCCCCGGTTCCAGGAAGCCCGGAAGGCCGTCAACATCTGGTCCGCGCTGCTGACGACGGCCCTGGGCCAGCCAGGGATGTTCGCCCCGGTGATGCCAGGCACCTGGTGGCTGTCGCCGACCGACTCGCCGCCAACCAGCCTCTACGACAGCGCCCCGCTGCGGGAGACGCTGCTGCGGCTGGTCGATTTCGGCAGGCTCAACAGCGCCAGCACGCGCTATGCGGCCGGGGCGGTGAATGTGGAAAGCGGCGACACCGAATGGTTCGACAACGCCACGACGGAGATCCTGCCCGAGCACGTGATGGCGAGCGGGGCGCTTCCGCCGGCACAGCCGATGGTGCGCATCGGCTCCAGCTTCTATTGGGACGGCGGGCTGGGGGCGAGCACCCCGTTGCAGCACCTACTGAATCAGGCCGGCGACGCGTCGGTGCTGGCGTTCCAGGTGGACCTGTTCGGTGCAGCCGGCGCGCTGCCACGGGACATCTGGGACGTGCTGTCGCGACAGAAGGACATCCAGCAGTCCAGCCGCACCCGGATGGCGACGGAGACCGCCCTGGATCGATTGCGACAAGCGCGGCTGTTGCAGAGCGCGTTGGACAAGGTGCCCGACGCGGCGCTGACGGCGCAGGAGCATGAGGTCAGGCAGGCGCGGTCCGCAGTACCCCGGCTGGCTTTGCTGAACCTGATCTATCAGCAGAACGCCTATGACGGTCAGGCGAAGGACTGCGAGTTCACCGCAGCCGCGATGCGGGAGCACTGGGACGCCGGGCATCGCGACACGGTCCGCACGCTCCGAAATTCGGACTGGCTCGCCAAACCCACGCGTTCCGGCGGGGTCGCCGCTCACGACATTCACCGAGGCGAAGACTGACCTGTCACCCGCCCGACCGCGGCCATCAGCACTGTTAAGTGTGTGGCGGCTAAGTGTGTGGCGGTGCAAAGGGCAACCTCCACGCGATTTTGGCGCTAACCGGTCGCGTGCCGTTAGGCAAGGGCACTTCCAGGGATCACCAGGAGCGATCGGCCGGATATGTCGGCACCTTGGCCCCCAGCCAATGCAGGTGAACGTGCCATGAACGTCGCGTCGATGTCATCGAAGCTTCACCGAACTGCAATCTTGGCGTCGTGGACGGCTTCTAGGGTCCGGCCGACAAAGACTCCAAAGGAGAGATAAATGAGACTTGCCACCACGGCCCTGGCCATCGGCCTGGCCGCCTTCAGCGTGGGCGCTGAGGCGCAACAGATCACCGGCGCCGGAGCCACCTTTCCCGCCCCGGTCTACACGAAGTGGGGCGAGGCAGCGAAGGCCGCGGTCGGCATCGAACTGAATTACCAGGCGATCGGCTCCGGCGGCGGCCAGAACCAGATTCTCAACCGGACCGTCGATTTCGGCGCTTCGGACGCGCCGATGGACCCCGAGAAGCTGCAATCGGGCAACCTGCTGCAGTTCCCGACGGTGATGGGCTCGGTTGTGATCATCGTGAACGTCCCCGGGGTCGAGACCAACCAGCTCAAACTGTCGGGCGACGTGCTGGCCGCGATCTACAGCGGCAAGATCTCCAAGTGGAACGATCCGAAGCTGGCCGTGGAGAACCCCGGCGTGAAGCTGCCGAACCTGGCGGTCGCGCCGGTTTATCGTGCGGACGGATCGGGCACCACGTTCGTCTACACCTCCTACCTCTCCGCGGTGAGCCCCGAGTGGAAGGACAAGGTGGGCGCCGCCACCAGCGTGAAGTGGCTCGCCGGAGCGGGCGCCAAGGGCAACGACGGCGTCGCGGCAACCGTTCAGAACACGCGCGGCGGCATCGGCTATGTCGAGTTCGCTTATGCCTCGCAGAACAAACTGAACACCGTGCAGCTTCGCAACAAGGCCGGGCACTTCGTGAAGCCGACGATTGAAGCCTTCACCGCCGCCGCCGCCAGCGGCGACTGGACCGGCGCGAAGAACTTCGCCGTCAGCCTGATCGACCAGCCCGGCGCAACAAGCTGGCCGATCGTCTCGGCCACCTTTGTCCTGCTGCCGAAGGACCCGAAGGACCCGGCGCGCAGCGCCAGTGTGCTCAAATTCTTCGACTGGGCGTATTCGAACGGCAACCCCATCGCGACCAGCCTGGAATACGTGCCGCTGCCGGAGGCGGTAAAGACCGCGGTGCGCAGCGCCTGGCACACCGAGATCAAGACGCCGGACGGCAAGCCGGTCTTCTGATCGACAAGAACGCCGCGCGCCAGACCACCGGCGCGCGGCGCCGCTTTCCCGAACCAAGGGGCAATCCGTGCAAGACGCCGTCGCCACCGCTCCACAAGCACGCGGCAGAAACATCGGAGACGCGCTGTTCGCGCTGACCGCGCGAAGCTCGGGCGTGTTCGTGCTGCTGCTGCTTGGCGCCATCATCGTCGTGCTGTTCATCGGCGGCCTCGGCGCGTTCACCAAATTCGGCCTTGGATTTCTTACCTCCGACAACTGGGACCCGGTGCAGCAAGACTACGGCGCGGTGGTGCCGGTCTACGGCACCGTCATCACCTCCGTGCTGGCGCTGGTCCTGGCGGTGCCGATTTCCTTCGGCATCGCGTTTTACCTGACGGAGCTGGCGCCGACCTGGTTCCGCGGTCCGGTGGGCACCGCGATCGAACTGCTGGCAGCGGTTCCTTCGATCATCTACGGCATGTGGGGCTTCTTCGTCGTCGTGCCGATCATGTCGAAATACGTGCAGCCCTGGGCAATCGACACGCTGGGCGACATTCCGGTGCTCGGCGACCTGTTCCAGGGGCCGCCATTCGGCACCGGCATCGCCACCGCAGCGTTGATCCTGGCGATCATGATCATTCCGTTCATCGCCGCCACCATGCGCGACGTGTTCAATACGGTGCCGCCGGTGTTCAAGGAATCCGCCTACGGCGTCGGCTGCACCACCTGGGAGGTGATGCGCTCCATCGTCATTCCGTACACGCGCATCTCCGTCGTCGGCGGCATCATGCTGGGGCTGGGCCGCGCGCTCGGCGAGACGATGGCGGTCACCTTCGTGATCGGCAACACGAACCGCATCTCCACCAGCCTGTTCGGACCAGGCAACACCATCGCCTCGCTGGTGGCGCTGGAGTTTCCGGAAAGCGAGACCGGCTCGCTCAAGCTGTCGTCGCTGCTGGCGCTCGGCTTCATCCTGTTCGTCATCTCCTTCATTGTGCTGGCCATTTCGCGCTTCCTGCTGCGCCCGAGGATGAAGACATGAGCGCAACCGCCATCGGCGCCGTCGGCCCCAGCAAGGACCAGCGCGTCTCGAAATCGCTTGGCCGGCGGCGCAAGCTGTCCAACCGCATCGTCTCGGTGCTGTGCGTTCTGGCGACCGTGATCGGGCTGGTCTTCCTCGCGTCGATCCTGTTCACGCTGTTCTGGCTTGGCTTCAACGGGCTCAGCCTGACGGTGTTCACCACCTCGACGCTGCCGCCCGGCTCCAATGGCGGCCTGCTCAACGCGATCATCGGCAGCCTGATCCAGACCGCGATCGGTACCGCGATCGGCACGCCGATCGGACTGATGGTTGGCACCTATCTCGCCGAATACGCGCAGGGCTCCGCGGTCGGCAACGCGGTGCGCTTTGTTTCCGACGTGCTGCTGTCGGCGCCCTCGATCCTGATCGGTTTGTTCGTCTACGAGCTGATGGTGTCCCCGTGGGGCGCCTTCTCCGGACTCGCCGGCTCCGTTGCGCTGGCGGTGATCGTGATCCCGATCGTGGTGCGCACCACGGAGGACATGCTGCGGCTGATCCCCGTCTCGCTGCGCGAGGCGGCAGTGGCGCTTGGCGCGCCAAAATGGCTGGTGATCACCAAGATCTGCTACCGTGCCGCGAAGGACGGCATCATGACCGGCATCCTGCTGGCGGTGGCGCGCATCGCCGGGGAGACCGCGCCTCTGCTGTTCACCAGCCTTGGCAACCTGAATTGGTCGCTGAACCTCGGCAAGCCGATGGCGAGCCTGCCGGTGACGATCTACCAGTACGCCGGCTCGGCGTTCCAGGACTGGGTGCAACTCGCCTGGGCCGGCGCGCTGCTGATCACCGTCGGCGTTCTGGCGCTGAACATTCTGGCCCGACTGCTGCTGCGCGGCGGCAAGTGACGCGGAGAAGCGCAATGGGAACCACCACCATGAACGAGACAAACCAGGCGCAGGCCAGCTTCGGGGGCGTTGCGGCGCGTTCGGCGGCGGCGCTGAACCAGTCCCGCATCAGCATCCGCAACCTCGATTTCTACTACGGCAGCAACAAGGCCCTGAAGGGCATCAATCTCGACATCCCCGACCGCCAGGTGACCGGCATGATCGGTCCATCGGGCTGCGGCAAATCGACGCTGCTGCGCGTGCTGAACCGGATGTACGACCTCTACCCCGGGCAACGCGCCACCGGCGAGGCGATCCTGGATGGACAGAACATCGTCGGGAAAGACACGGATCTGAATGCGCTGCGCGCCCGCATCGGCATGGTGTTCCAGAAACCGACGCCGTTCCCGATGACGATCTACGACAATATCGCCTTCGGCGTCCGCCTGCACGAGCGCCTGAACAAGGCGGAGATGGACGAAAGGGTGGAATGGTCGATCAGCCGCGCCGCCTTGTGGACCGAGGTGAAGGACCGGCTGAACACCTCGGCGATGGGACTGTCGGGCGGCCAGCAGCAACGGCTGTGTATCGCGCGCACCATTGCGGTGCGCCCCGACGTTATCCTGTTCGACGAGCCAACCAGCGCGCTCGATCCGATCAGCACGCTGAAGATCGAGGAGCTGATCGACGAGCTGAAAAGCGACTTCACCATCGTGATCGTGACGCACAACATGCAGCAGGCGGCGCGCTGCGCCGACCAGGTGGCTTTCTTCTATATCGGCGAGCTGGTCGAGGTCGGGCCGGCAGCCCAGATGTTCACCGCCCCCAAGGAGCGGCGCACCCAGGAATACATCACCGGCCGGTTCGGCTGAACCAGGAGCCAGATCCCATGACCGAATCGCCGGAGCACGTTGTGAAGAGCTACGACCAGGAACTGAAGCGCCTGAACAATCTCCTGGCGGAGATGGGCGGCATCGTGGAAAACCAACTGGCGCTGTCGGCGGAAGCCATTTTGAACCGCGATGCCGGCGCGGCGACACGCGCGGTCGAGGAAGATGCGAAGGTCGATGCGCTGGAGCGCGAGGCCGAGCAGTTCGTGATCCGGCTGCTTGCCCTGCGCCAGCCGGTTGCCGGCGATCTTCGGCAGATCGTGGCGGCGCTGAAGATCACCGACGACCTGGAGCGGATCGGCGACTACGCCGCCAACGTCGCGAAGCGCAGCATCGTGCTGGCTCAGTACACGCTGCCGTACTCGCTGTCCGGCCTCGCCCACATGGCGCAGCTCGTGCAGCAGAACGTCAAGGAGATCATCGACGCGCTGGGCGACTCCGACGCCGAACGGGCGGCGGCGGTCTGGCGTTCCGACGAGGTGGTCGATGACATGTACAACGCGATCTTCCGCGAGCTGATCACCTACATGATGGAAGATCCGCGCAACATCACGCCCTGCACGCACCTGCTGTTCATCGCCAAGAACCTGGAGCGGATCGGCGACCATGCAACAAACATCGCTGAAACAGTGCATTATGCGGTGACCGGGGAGAATCTGCCGGATGAGCGGCCGAAGGGGACTTCCTCGGCCTACGCCGTTGTCCGGCCAAAAGAATAGTCCGAGCACGATGTCAATGAACACCGACCCGGAGACTTCGACCATGCCCGATTGCGTTTCCAGCCTGTCCAAGCCGCTCGTTCTGGTGGTCGAGGACGAGGCGCCGCTGGCCACCATGTTGCGGTACAATCTCGAAAAGCAGGGATTTCGCGTCGAGGAAGCGGCCGATGGCCAGGAGGCGCTGACCCGAATCGCCGAAACCCAGCCTGACCTTGTGCTGCTCGACTGGATGCTGCCGGTGCTGTCGGGCATCGAGGTCTGCCGCCAGCTCCGCCGCCGCCCGGCGACGCGCGATCTGCCGGTGATCATGGTGACGGCGCGTACGGAGGACCAGGACGCGGTGCGCGGCCTCAACACCGGGGCCGATGACTACGTGACCAAGCCGTTCAGCATGGAGGGACTGCTGGCGCGGATGCGCGCATTGCTGCGCCGGTCGAACGCGGTGCCCGCCAAGGGCCAGCTTGCCTTCCATGACATCACCATGGATCTCGCCGCCCACCGCGTCAGCCGCAACGCGCGGGCGATCCATCTGGGTCCGACCGAGTACCGGCTGCTGGAGTTCTTCTTGCAACACCCGCGGCGGGTGTTTTCGCGCGAAGAGCTGCTGGACGCAGTTTGGGGGCCGGACATCCATGTCGAGCCACGTACTGTGGACGTGCACATCCGGCGGCTGCGCAAGTCGATCAACGTCGAAGGCGAACTGGACGTGGTCCGCACGGTGCGAGCCGCCGGCTACGCGCTGGACACCGAATCGGTTTAGCGGCCTCCCACGGCCACCTGCCCCACGGTGACCTGCACTGGGATGTTGTGCGGGATCGGTCCGTTGGTCCGCACCGTGAAACGATCGCTGCCCACGAAACCCGGGGCCGGTTGGTAAGCCACGCCGATCCTGCCGTGGCTGATCTCGATGACAGCCTGGCCGTGGCTCGGCGGCGCCGTGACGCTGACGGCGGGCACGCTGGCCGCCTGCCGAAACATCTCGGTGAACGCGAACCAGCACCAGCCGCCGTCGTTGCTCATGGCGAGCCTGGCGTCCGGCGCGACATAGCCACAGGCATAATGCCCGAACACCGGCAGGGTGGCCTGGCACGCCCGTGATGGCTGGAGATTGCCCATGGTGGGGGCCGGAACCTGCGCTCCGGTTTCGTCCGGCGGGCATAGCTGAACGTTCGACAGCAGGCCGCTCAACAAGCCTGCCGCGAGCGTGTGCAGAGCCAATCCGGCCATGGCGCGATCCCTGCGATAACCGTGCTACGATAGGTTTGTCCCGAGGGCATGTCGATCAGGCGCTGGTTTCACATCTCCGTCGTATCGCGCGACACCGGTCGTTGGTCCTTGGCTGACATCGATCATCGAGGCCCGAGGGCTGACGGCCATCCACAGGCGCCGGCCCCGGCCGCGCCCGAGGCATCACGAAAGTTGGTCCTCCCGTGGCGCTGCTTTTCTGCCCATGATCGAAGGCTCGGACCCCATAATGCGGCCGAATCCAAGAAAGCATTTGTCCCGTGCGCATCGTTCATCTGCTGCCATTCCTGCTGCTGCCGTTTGCCATCGTCCAGGCCCGTGCCGCGCCACAGCGCTTGCCGCTGCAGCCCACGGGCAGCGCCGTCGTCATCCGCGCCTATGCGCTCGGCTTTGTGCCGCTTGACGGGCACTTCACCCGCTTTAGTGGCTGGCTAACCTACAATCCCGACAACCTTGCCGACTGCCGGGTCGAACTGACGGTGGAGACCGCCAGCCTGGCGATGCCAGACGCCTCGGCGCGGGCGACCCTGGTGGGCACCGACTTTCTGGACGTCGCCCGCTACCCGACGATCGACTACACCGGCGCCTGTCAGGCTCGCACCATGGCGGGCACTCTGGGCATGCACGGCGTCAACGGCCCGTTTGCCATGGCGCTCGACTGGTCGCCTCGCCGCGTGGTCGCAAGCGGACGGCTGCGCCGTGCGGACTGGGGCATGACGGCGCGCCCGCTGTTCGGCGGCCCGACGATCCGCATCGAGGTGGCCGTCAAGCTGCAGGGCGACAGATGACGGCGGGTGCCAGGGCCGCCTGTGGTTCGCCGGGGCGCTGACCCGCCCGGCACCTGGCTGCAGAACACCCTTCGTCGACCGGCCGCCCGCCTCGGTGCCTCCTGCCACCGCGCTTGGTGCCCTCAAGATTGCGAGAGTCGCCTTGGCGGGGTGCAGCACCCCTCGCGACGGCCACATATGCTGGTCGGTTGGACCAGCAAGGGGAGACCAGGATGCACACGCACAAGACCAGCAACGACCTGCCGACCAACGCCAAGGCCGTGGCAATCGAGTTGCTGAACGCCCGTGTGGCTGACAGCATCGACCTCGCGCTGCTGACCAAGCAGGCGCATTGGAACCTGAAAGGCCTGCAGTTCATAGCCGTGCACGAGATGCTGGACACGTTCCGTACCCAGATTGACGACCTGGTCGACACGATGGCCGAGCGCGTGGCGCAACTTGGCGGCACGGCACTCGGCACCACGCAGACGGTTGCGGATGCAACGACCCTGCCGCCGTATCCCACCGACATCTATGCCATCCATGATCATCTGGCTGCCCTGATCGAGCGTTACGGGGCGGTCGCAAACGCCATCCGGCACGGCATCGAACAGGCGGACGAGGCCGGCGACGCCGATACCGCCGACATCTTCACACAAGCCTCACGCGCTCTGGACAAGGCGCTTTGGTTCCTGGAAGCCCATGTCCAAGAGCCGAATTGACCCACCTTGCCGGCCCTCTTTGCCAAGGGGTCGAGAGGGAGCGACGACCCGGATGGCATGGCAGCCGCACCCCGGGTGGGCGCTACATCGCGCGCCCAGCGGCCGCGCTGACCGGTGATCCTCTCCGAGGAGATCGCCTGGCGCGATCCTGCCGAGGCGTTCGCCCGGTGGTCCGAAGATCCCTATGTCGCGTGGCTGGACAGCGCCGCGGCCGGGGATGCGCGCAGCCGCTACAGCTACCTTGGCGTATCGCCGTTCCAGGTGATCGAAACGGCGGACGGCGAAACGCGCATCAACGGCCGCGCCGTTCCCGGCGATCCATTTGCCGTGCTCGCGCAGGAGCTGGCACGCTGGCACCTGCCACCAGGCGCCTCGCCAGCCCCCTTTGGCGGAGGCGCGATCGGCTTCCTCGGTTATGAGCTCGGCCGGCACCTGGAGCGGCTGCCGCAACGCCATGCCAATATTCTGGGCATCCCGGACATGGTGGTAGCCTGCTACGACGTCGTGCTGGCCTTCGATCGCCAGGATCAGCGCGCGTGGATCGTGTCATCCGGCTTCCCGGCCGAGCACGCGCGGCAGCAGCGCGCGGCGCAGCGACTGGACACGGTATTGCGGCGCCTGAACGCCCCGGCGGCACCGGTTTCGCCGCCGCTCCGGCAGGGCGCCGCCTGGCAGCCCGAGCTGTCCCGGTCCGAGTACGAACGGCTTGTGACCCGCACGCTGGAGTACATCCGCGCGGGCGACATATTCCAGGCCAACATCACCATGCGGCATTTGGCACGCCGCCCCGCGGGCACCATGGCCAGCGCGGTCCATGGCGCGTTGCGCGCCGGCAGCCCGGCGCCGTTTGCCGCCTATCTTGGCTGCGGTCCCCAGCTCGCCCTCGCCAGTGCATCGCCGGAGCGGTTCCTGCGGCTCGATCCCGGCGGCCGGATGGAGACGCGCCCGATCAAGGGCACGCGCCCACGCGGCGCCAGCGCGGCGGACGACGCGAGGCTGCGTGCAGAGCTTGCCGCGAGCGAGAAAGACCGCGCCGAGAACCTGATGATCGTCGATTTGATGCGCAACGACCTCGGGCGGGTGGCGGAAATCGGCAGCGTTGCCGTCCCGGCGCTGTTCGAGGTCGAGAGCTTCGCCGCCGTGCATCATCTGGTGTCCAGCATCACCGGACGTTTGCGGCCGGGGCTGGGGCCGGTGGATCTGCTGCGCGCCACGTTTCCCGCCGGATCGATCACCGGTGCGCCCAAGATCCGGGCCATGGAGATCATCGACGAAATCGAGGTGGGGCGGCGCGGCCCCTATTGCGGCACGATCGCCTGGATCGGCTTCGACGGCGCGATGGACAGCAGCGTTGTGATCCGCACCCTGGTGATTACGCCGGAGACCGTGGTCGCGCAGGCTGGCGGCGGTATCGTTGCCGATTCGGACCCCGGCGCGGAGTATGAGGAGATGATGGTGAAGGTCCGCCCCCTGCTGGCTGCACTGTCGCCGCGATGATCCTCTGGCTGAACGGTGCGCTCTGCGCCGCGGCGCAAGCGCGGATCGATCCCGCCGACCGCGGCATCACGCTCGGCGACGGGCTGTTCGAGACAATCCGGCTGGCGGCAGGACGGCCAGTGCATCTGATCCGCCACCTGGCCCGTTTGCATGAGGGCGCGCGTTTGCTCGCCATTCCCGTGCCGTATGACGATGGCAGGATCACCGCGGCGATTGCTGCCGTGGCAGGCGCAAACCGGCTGGCCGACGCCGCGATCCGGCTGACGCTCACCCGCGGGCCGGCGCCGCGCGGCGTGCTGCCGCCGGACCCGCCGTCGCCGACCATGCTGATCACCGCCGGGCCGTTGCCCGCCGCCGGACCGGTCCGCGTGATTGTCAGCACGGTCACCCGCCGCAACGAGGCGTCCCCGCTGTCGCGCATCAAATCGCTGAACTACCTGGACAGCGTGCTGGCGCGGCAAGAGGCGGCGCGGCGCGGCGCGGACGACGCCCTGCTGCTGAACAGCCGTCACGCGATCGCCGAGGCAACCGCCGCCAATGTGTTCGTGCGCCTCGGCGGCAGGCTCGTCACCCCGCCGGTCAGCGACGGGGCGCTGCCCGGCGTGATGCGCGCGGTGCTGATCGAGCGCTGCGGTGCCGTGGAACGCACGCTATTCCCGCCGGATCTGCAGGCTGCGGACGGGGCGTTCCTTAGCAACAGCCTGGGCCTGCGGCCCGTCTCGACGTTGGAGGGACGTTCGCTGCCCGGCGACGCCGCTTACCTGGCTTTGCTGGGCGAAGCGACCGCCGAGGCGGCGCACGACGGGGTCGGCTGACCGGCAACAGGAGAACGCCATGACCGCTACCGAGGAGCCGTGGGTCCGAAATCAGACCGATTTGCGGCGGACCTACCGGAAAGTCTCGCTGTACCTGCTTCCGTACCTGTTCATCTGCTACCTGTTCAACTACTTCGACCGGGTCAATGTCGGGTTCGCCAAGCTGCAGATGCTGGACGACCTGCACCTGAGCGAAACCGTCTACGGCCTGGGCGCCGGCATCTTCTTCATCGGCTATGTCGTATGCGGCGTTCCCAGCAACCTGATGCTCTACAGGGTCGGCGCGCGGCGCTGGCTGACGGTCACGATGATCCTTTGGGGCATCTTTTCCAGCAGCCTGCTGTTCGTTCACTCGGCCGGCTCCTTCTACATCCTGCGCCTGCTGACCGGCGCGTCCGAGGCCGGCTTCTTTCCTGGTATCATCCTGTATTTCACCTACTGGTTCCCCTCCGCCGAACGCGGCCGCGTCACGGCCCTGTTCATGTCGGCCATCCCGATTTCCGGCTTGATCGGCAGCCCGTTCTCCGGCTGGATCCTCGATACCTTCTCGTCGGGCCTGGGCGGACTTGCCGGCTGGCAGTGGCTCTACCTGCTTCAGGGCATCCCGACGATCCTGCTGGGGATTGGGCTGTTCTTCCTGCTGACCGACGGAATCGACCAGGCAAGGTGGTTGAATGCGGGTGAGCGCGTCCTGTTGAAAAACGCCTTGATCGATGACGAAAAGAATCGTCCCGCGGAGGTGTCCGATTCGTTCAGCCGGGTGCTCCGCAATCCCAGCGTTTGGGTGCTGGGCGTCATCTATTTTTGCATCCAGGGCGGGGTCTATGCGATCAACTTCTGGCTGCCGAGCATCATCAAGTCCAGCGGCGTCGCCAACCCGATGACAATCGGCTGGCTGAGCGCCATTCCCTATCTGGCGGCCACCATCTTCATGGTGGTCGTCGGCCGGTCGGCGGACGCAAGGCGGGAGCGGCGCTGGCATCTGAGCGTGCCGATGCTGATGGGCATGACCGGCCTGTTGATCGCCGCCAACTTCGCTTCCAGCACCGTCGTGGCAACGCTTGGCCTGACCCTGGCGACCATGGGCGCCCTCACCAGCCTGCCCATGTTCTGGCCTCTGTCGGGCGGCTTCCTGACCGCATCCGCCGCCGCCGGCGGTCTCGCGCTGATCAACTCCCTGGGGCAGTGCGCCGGCTTCCTGAGCCCTTATCTCGTCGGCTGGATCAAGGACACCACACACAGCACGGATCTGGCGCTTTACATCCTGGCCGGCCTGATGCTGTTCGGCGTGGTGCTGGTCCTGCGCATTCCGGGCAAAGTCGTCAATCGCTGAACGAGCCGCAGAGATTCAGCCCCCGGTGAGGGCTGCGATATCACCATGCGAAAACGAAATGCCAGCCGATGAAACGTCGGGAGTAAGCGCCGTCGTCCTGGGGATGCCTCACGATCGCCAGATCCGGACGGCGGAGGTATCCGTAATGTTGACATTTGGAAACGGAATGGATACGTTCGCCTTCGTTTCGCTGGGAGGCCGTAATGGCTCATGATCTGGTTCCGGCACGGTTGACCTTGGGCAGGGAGCCTCGTGCCAAGCCCGCCCTCGGGTGCTGTCGGCACAACCATAACCCTCGAGACGTGATCCGAGGCGGGCAACACAATCCTGGCCATGGCGCGCCAATCATGGCCACCGGCAACGGTTTTTTTTTCGGCTTGTCTTGCCGGCCTGGAGACCTCACCTGCAACGAGCTGCTAACGATGCATGCAGCCCGCGCCAGGCTCCTGGTAAGGATTGGATAAGGTTCATGTTTGTGCCCGCGGTCTGGCTCGCTGGCGGAAAGGGAATCACCGTCAGACGGTCGGCAAGTGACCACGAATTCGTTCCGCCAGTTCGGCAATTTGGGCCGGACTGGACACCGCGGTGCGTGGCCAGTTCAGCAGAAGCCGGTCATCGGCGCGACGCCGCAGAACGTGAATATGGACATGGCCGGCCCCGTTAACAGGCTGCGGAAAAAGGTGCCCGCCCCGTTGAGGCACGGCGTGGGCAAAAGATTGATTCGGGGGCACTGCAGTCAACGCACGAATATTTCGCACAGCGGCGCCTCTCGATTCCTTTTCGCCCGGCGCCGCGCCTCCGAGGGAAATCGGCTGGTTTTTTGCGCACCATGTCAAAGGGATTCGGCGACTCGCAGTCTCCGCTCACCGGGGACCCGCTGTCCCGGTCGACGTCGAAGGTCTCGTTGATCGAGCTGGCAAAGCTGCCAAACTGGGAAAAATGCCGGCCCCCCACCAAGACAAGAGTGCCCACGATCGTTCCTTGTTTAGTGCTGCCCAACGTGGATGATCCACAACCGGTCCAGATCCGCGGCATGGCCAGCGCGAGGCCGCGAATTCGCAGGAACATGGATGGTCCCCTCAATCCAGGAACGCTTCGTTGCCGATGAGGCCGATCTTATTGACCCCGAGCCGCTGCGCCGAGGCCAACACCAACGCCACGTATTTGTAGCTGACCAACCGGTGCGGATGCAGTGACCAGCGTGCTGTCCTCGATGCCGACCGGCCCCAGCGCCTTGCCTGACTGGACAAGCCAAGTGGAACGCAGTCACGGCCTCGCTGGACCGCCAGCAGCTCGGTGTGGACCACGTTCGCGGGCCATTCCGTTCTGACCGACTGATGGCACGCCTTCCCATGTGGTGCAGGCTCATTTCCGCCGAAGCCTATCGGCCCACCCTCCGCCGGCGTTGGTCAAGCTTGTATTACGTTCGACGGCCCGCGTCGTCTCGCCATTTCCTCGATGCCGCGGGCTGGCGGCCGATCCCGCACGATCAGAAGGCACCGGCCTGGCTTCAGTTTCGCGAAGGCCATATTCGCACGTGTGGCGCTTGTCTGATAGGCGTTAGTACGGCACTCTACCGTTATATAGCGCCGCGGAGCATGCCGGCGCCCTTGAATCAAGGAGCCTATGATAAACTGGCTTAGGGCCGGCCCCTGCGAGTCCAATGGCGGTTCGCGGGCTTTGCTGAGCAGGTGCGACTGCCGCATGTTGCTTGTCCGATTCTTCGACCTGGCCGCCACCGACGTCCTAAGCATCGGTCGAACTTCGTTCTCGCGATCCCCTTCGTCACAGAAATCTGGAGTTGATCATGCCGCCTGATACGAACGTTCTTCCGGAGCGCCGCGAAAGTGACGCCAAAACCTTGCTTCGCCAGCGTTACGGCGCCTCCGATGTGCCGCCTGACCTGCGTTGGAACGCCGTCATCTCTTCGCTGCTGTCGCATCGTTCCGTGCGCGCTTACCTGCCCCAACCACTGCCGGAAGGAACACTGGAAACAGCTATCGCGGCCGCGCAGTCGGCGGCATCATCATCCAACTTGCAGGTCTGGAGCGTCATCGCCGTCGAAGACCCGGCCCGCAAGGCCAGGCTGGCAGTGCTCGCAGGTGATCAGAGGCACATACTCCAGGCACCGCTGTTCCTGGTTTGGCTGGCCGACCTGTCTCGGCTGAAGCGCCTGGCGGAAGCGCGCGGTATCGAGACCGCTGGGCTCAGCTACATCGAACTGCTGGTCGTCGGAATCGTCGATACCGCGCTGGCGGCGCAGAATGCCGTGGCGGCGTTTGAGTCACTGGGCATCGGCACGGTCTATATCGGCGCCTTGCGCAACAACATAGGTCCGGTCGCGGCCGAGCTCGGCTTGCCGTCGCACGTGTTGCCGGTCTTCGGACTGACCGTTGGGTACCCCGACCCCGCTCGTCCCGCCGCGATCAAACCGCGTCTTGCCCAGGCGGCGGTGCTCTCGCGAGAGACATACGCAACAGCGGGCGAACAGGAAGCGGTGGCGCGCTATGACCAAGCCTTGCAGGCATTCCAGCAAGAGCAGGGCCAGGTGACCGAAGGATGGTCCGCCCGGGCGATCGAGCGGATTCGCACGCCCCAGGCACTGCATGGCCGCCATCATCTGCGCCAGGCGCTCCACGCTCTTGGCTTCGAACTGAACTGAACGCCCTTTCCAGCGGGCTCGGCCGGCGGCCTCAGCGCCCGTAACCATCCTGCGCAACAAGAGAGATCCAACATGTCTACCACCGTAACCAAACTCAATGAGCCGGGCTTCGACCTTGTCCAGCTCACAAAGGTTCGCTCCGGCACGCAGACCGGCGCGATCCGCACGAGCGAAGCGCTGGAGGGCCAGCTTGCGTATCTGCGGCAGACGCGCAAGGACCACTTCTATTCGAAGGCGGTCGAAAAGCTGTTCGATCTCGTGCTGAGCTACATCGACGATGCCGAGGAGGCCGCCCGCAACGGCCGCAAGGCGGCGTGGGTGGGTGCAATGGCCTGGGCGCCGATCTTCTATGCCGCCGACACTATCCCGATCTCCGTCCCCGAGGTTGGCCGGCTCGGATCGAGCGACGCCATGGCGGTGGCGGAAGATTATTTCCAACTGCCCAAGGAATCGTGCTCCATGGTGGGCGCGGTGCTCGGCGAGTTCTATCTGCGCATGGGGCGAACCGTGAAGCGGATCGCCGTCTCCAACGGGATATGCGAACCCTTGAACGTCGGCTGGGAGCTGCTGCGGGCCGAGGGCTTCGATGTGTTCCGCCTGGAAGCGGCGGGTCGGCCGAATGCGAACGACGACCCCGAGCGAGTCGTGCAACTCGAACGCTTTATGGCGGATGAACTGGCGGAGCTCGGGCGGTGGTTGACCGACGGGACGACGGTCGATGAAACCCGGGTTGCGGAAGAGATCAGAAGGGCAAACCGGATTCTTGGCAAGATCCGTCAGATCCTGCACCTGCGCTCGGCAAACCCTCTCTACATCCGTAGCCTGGCGACGATGTACCTGCTGATGGGAAGCGGGCACTATTTCGGCAAGCCGGAGCAGTTCGAGGAGGTTTTGGACTTTCTCATCGACGAGCTCCAATCGGCCGAGGTGATCACGTCCAAGCGACCGCTCGTGCGGCTGGCCTGGCTCGGTGGCCGCGGTCAGGAATTCGGCGTCTATCAGACGGTCGATGACATGGGCGGGGCTATCACTGCCTGGCATACGCCGGATGACTGGACGCGGGACATTCCGGAGGACCGGCCTCCGCTGGAGGGGATCGCACACCACATCGTCTCCAACCTCGCGTTCGGCTCCCCGGTGCTGCGCCTCAAGCGCATCGAGGACTCGCTTCCGGTGTTCGGCGCCACCGGAATCCTGCTGTACGGCTATGTCGGCTGCTCGTTCGGCGGCATCCACCGCGAGATCCATGGCGACTACTTCCAGAAGCGCGGAATCTCAAGCCTTGCGTTGGAAGGATCGTTCCAGGTCGGACCCCCGACCGGGCAACTGCAAACCCGCATCCGGGCCTTCATCGAGATGCTGTCGCGGTAGTCGCGGCGCCGCACCGGCTCGGCGTATGCCGCAGCCGGTGCTGGCATCGCCTTTGCGCCAGCGGTTCATTTGTCTTGCCGGCGAAGCACATGTAGGACGGAGAAGCGCAGCACCCTCCGCCTGCGCGTTGCGGGCGGCGGCATTGGTGGATGGCGCTTCGCTTATCCACCCTACGCTGTACTGAACGGAAACGCCGGCCCCGACCATCTGCTGATCAGGGCCGGCGGTGTCCTGTTTGTATCAGGCTGCCACTTTCTCGCCCAGGACTTCGACGAACGCTTCAAGGCGCGTCTTGATCTGGCCGGTATCGCCTTGGGAGTAGTCGCTCCCGAGCTCCAGAAGCGGGATGTTCAGGCTTTGGAACTTCTGGGCGAACTTGTTCTTGCTCATCCCGTAGCTGGGGCAGAACTTCAGATAGGTGTACAGCACTCCGTCTACGCGATAATCGACCGCCAGGTCGCCGGCGAAGTCGATCCTTCGCTCCAGCGGGAACTGCCGCGCGCAAGGCGCCTGATCCAGGTACCCGTTGGCCAGCGCGAGCCAAGGATCGATGGTTTCGTCGGTATCGTAGAAGAACGGTGACAGGCCTGTGCAGTGGTCCTCTACCACGATACGAGCGCCGATCTCGTCCTCCACCAGGTCGAGGATGCGCCGGTCACCGTCCGCCACCACGCCGCCGCACATCATCAGGCGGAGCCGGGGCACGTCATCGTCGGGCGTGGCGCTCAGCCGACGCAGCACATCCTCCAGCAGCGGGATCAGCTCTGCAATGTCAAGGTAGAAGAACGCTCGCGTGATTTCCAGGAAGTCCCGGCCAGTGAGCGCCGGATTGTTGCGCTTGCGCAGTGCCGAGATGTCGCGGATCAGAGCCCGTGCGCGGTTGTACAGGCGGATTTGCGCCTGCACATCCTCGTCGTGAATCTCCCGTCCGGTCAGCGCCTCGATGTCGCGCCGAAAATTCAGAATTTCCTGCCGGAAGAACGTGCGCGACGTGGCGCGATCGGAGTTTCGCGGCACGATGTAGCCCTTGGAGGGCTTGTAGTAGTTGTCGATCGCCTGTGACGTCGCCCGCATGGAATCGCAGGTGTAGAATGTGAAAACCTGATCGACCGCCTCCGTCTGCGGCGACTGGGTGGCGAACTGACCTAGCACGCTCTTGGTGAAATCGCAGAACACCGCCTTGGTGATACGCTCGCCGCGCGAGACCTGATCGACGTCGCCGCACTTCAACAGCCGCTGAAACGCCGCGCCCGATGCACCAATCAGCTCGATCGGGGTGTAGTTGCACAGATAGCCGATCTTCTTTACGTCGGTACGGGTGACGAACGCCGCTTCGGCGGCAGCGATCCGTGCAGTCACATCCGACAGATCAACCTGCTGCGCGCTGGCCGCGCGGCCCCGCGTCCGGCTGCGCTCGGCGAGCTGGCCGTGGGCATAGATGGCGGCCCCCAGAGCGCCCGCATAGATCATGTCGATCCGCCCACTGCGGATCGGGAAGCCGATCAGCGTCTCCAGCGCATGCTTCATGCCGACGTTGTTCGAAACGCCACCGGTGAAGACCAGGTCTTCCTCCAGCGGCACCTTGCTGACCAGGTTGCGGACGCGGCGCGCGGTCGCGAAATGCACGCCGGCAGCGACATCCTCCCGCGGGACGCCGCGCGCCCGCAGCGAGATGATTTCGGATTCCGCGAAGACTGTGCACTGGCTGCTGATCTGCGGCTGCGTCTCGGCGTGAAGCGACGCCGGGCCGACATCGGCGATTGTGTAGTCGAGCAGACCGGCCGCCTTTTCCAGGAACCGGCCAGTGCCAGCAGCGCACTTGTCGTTCATGATGAACTTGGCGACCTTGCCGGTCCTCGGATCGACCTGGATCGCCTTCGAATCCTGGCCGCCGATATCGATGATCGTGCGCGTGTTGGCATTCAGGTAGTGCGCGCCCATGGCATGGCAGGAGATCTCGGTGACGATCTCGCTGGGAATATCCGGGAATTGGAGCGCGACGCGGCCGTACCCCGTTCCGACGATATGCTCGATCGCGCGACGATCGATTCCCGCCAATTCCAGCAGTTCGTCAAGCAGCTCGTTCGCCGTGTCCTGCATATTGATGCCGGTCGGAACCTGCACCGCATAGAGCGCGCCGTCCCGCAACAGCACCGCCTTGGCAGCGCGCGAGCCGATATCGATGCCGAGCACCGTGCCGCTTCCGACCTCCGCTGCCAGCGACGGATCGATAACGTCTACGACTCGGGCTGCCAGTCCGCCTGGCACCACGTTGACGACCGTCATCAGACCAATGCTCCCTCGTAATGCTTTTGTGCCAGGACAGCGGCGCCGAGCGCGCCGGCGTAGACCATGTCCAAACGTGTCGTCGTGATCGGATGGCCGATCAGATCCTCCAATGCCCGCTTCATGCCGACATTGTTGGAGACCCCGCCGGAAAACACCAGGTCCGGGTCGAGCCCGACCCGGTTCACCAGATTGCGCACGCGCCGGGCTGACGCGTAGTGGATGCCGGCAGCAATGTCCTCCCGCTTCTCGCCCCTCGCCTTCAGCGAGATGACTTCGGATTCGGCAAACACCACGCACTGGCTGCTGATATCGACCTTACGCTCCGACTGAAGCGCCTTCTCACCAAGCTCTTCCAGCTTGTAGTCGAGCAGTTCGGCGATCTTCTCCAGAAAGCGCCCGGTGCCGGCAGCGCACTTGTCGTTCATGACGAACTCCAGCACCTTGCCGCTCTCCGGATCAATACGGATCGCCTTCGAGTCCTGGCCGCCGATGTCGATGATCGTCTTCGTTGGGGCGTTCAGAAAGTGTGCGCCCATCGCGTGGCAGGAGATTTCGGTCACGATGCCGGTCGGCACCTCGTCATAGGCGATCGAGATGCGCCCGTACCCGGTGCCAACGATATAGGCGATATTCTTGAGATCGATGCCCGCCTGGCGGAGCACCTTTCGCACCACGCGGTCCGCGGTTTCCTGCGAGTCTACGCCGGTCGCCGTGGTCGCGGTATGCACCTCGCCGTCGCTGCCGCTGAGCAGAACCGCCTTGGCCTGCCGCGAACCGATATCCACGCCAATCGTCGGCGCGCTGCTAAGTCTGCCCAGCAGCTCCGGGGCAATCACCGCATTGGCTTTCATGTCTGTCCTCTGATATTCGAAAGAACGTTGCTGTCACCCGAGTGCCGGGACCATCATCCTTGCCAGCGTCGGCTGGCTCGACCCGCCGTTTCCGTCTCAGGCGTCTTTCCATCGCGACAGGCGCAGCTCGATCCGGCGCAGCGCCACGTTCAGCAGCAATCCCAGCGCGGACAGCGTGATGATCCCGGCATACATCTCCGGAATCTGGAAGTTGAACTGTGCGGCATTGATCATGTAGCCAAGCCCGGCGCGCGCGCCCACCATCTCCGCGGCAATCAGAACCAACAGCGAGATCGCCGCGGCGAGCCTGATGCCGGTGAAGATCGTTGGGACCGAGGCGGGCAGAACGACCTTTCGAAACAGCGCCGACGGTCCCAACCCCATCGAACGCGCCGCCTTGATCAGCAGCGGATCAACGGTCCGCACGCCGGTCACCGTGCTCAGCAGAATCGGCCACGCCGCCGCATACACAACCATCGTCACTTTGGAGACTTCGCCGATACCGAGGATCAGCGTGAACACCGGCAACAGAGCGAGTGGTGCGGTGTTGCGGAACACCTCGATCAGCGGGTCCAGCACCTCGCCGAGGCGCCGGTTGGCGCCGATCAGCAGGCCGAGGGGTATTGCGATCAGAATGGCGATTGCGAGGCCGCTGAAGGCGCGCGACAGGCTCGCGGCGCCATGCGCGGCGAGCGCGCCCGACGACGCCAGATCCCACCACGCCGCGACCACGGTCGAGAACGGCGGCAGGAACACCGGATCAACCAGGCCGAGCCGCGGCACGATCTCCCACGCCGCCAGAAGAATGGCGCAGGCGGCGAGCTGGCGGCCGGCCTGGTAGCCAACAGCGGCAAGACGCCTTGTCGCGACGGCGGCCGGCTGGGGGCTTGAAACAATCATGCTGGAGGCGAAGGACATGGCCGGGCTCCGGTCTAGGCGGCCGCCTGCGGCCGCAGTTGCTTCCAGATGTGATGGCGCAATTGGCCGAACTCGGGCAGCGATCGCAGGTCGTCGATGCCGCCGTGTCCGGCGAACGGGACGTCGAGGATGTCGATCACGCGACCGGGGCGTGCCGCCATCACGGCGACCCGGTGCCCGAGATACAGCGCCTCGTCGATGCTGTGCGTGATGAACAGGATCGTCTTGCGCGTTGCCGCCCAGATCCGAAGCAATTCGTCTTGCAGCATCTCGCGCGTCTGCGCATCGACCGCCGCGAACGGCTCGTCCATCAGCAGCACGTCGGGTTCTCCGGACAGGCTGCGCGCAATCGCGACGCGCTGCTTCATTCCGCCGGAGAGCTGGTGCGGATAGCGGTCCTCGGCGCCGCTCAGCCCGACCAGGGCAAGGAAGTGCCGCGCCCGGCGGGGTCTGTCGGCCCTTGGCACGCCGGCCGCCTCCAGCGCGAACTCGACATTACCGAGCGCCGTACGCCATGGGAACAGTGCGTACTGCTGGAACACCAGGCTCCGGTCCGGTCCCGGGCCGGTGATCCGGCGGCCTTCCAAAAGGATTTCGCCTGTGGTCGGGACTGCAAGACCGGCGATCAGGTCGAGCAGCGTTGATTTGCCGCAGCCGCTCGGTCCGACAAGGACGAGGATTTCGCCCGACCGGACCATCAGATCGATGTCCTCGAGCGCGGTCACCACCCCGCCCTGCCGTTGCGAGTTGCCGAATGTTTTTCCGACGCGGCAGACCTGAATCTTTGCTGACATATCAATCCCACAACGATATCGACTGGTCAGCCCGGTCGCCCACAGGTTTTGCTACGGGCTGGACGATGGCACGGATCGCCGTGCCATCGGGATGGGCGTCGGTTCTACTGGCGCACCCGGTGTTTGTACTGCGGCAGTTTGTCGCCATCGTGCTCGCCACCCAGGATGCGGAACGCATCTTGCGCCACGCTGCCGAAGCCCAGGCCGCCGTAGAGCTGTTCCGTCGTGTACCCGTAACGGCGGAATATGCTGGCGACCTTCAAGGTCAGATCGTAATGCCACGCTGTCTCCGGCGTGCGATGACCTTCCAGCGCAGAGCCGGGATTCGGGCACCAGGCGCCCGCGTAGCAAAGCACACCCTTCGAAGCCAGGTGCTCCACGCCCTCCAAAATCGACTCCTTCGGCTCGATGCCTGCCACGATGTTCGAGCGGACGTTGCCTCGCCCGAAAATCTCGGCGGCCGCTTCCAGCGCCTTCACCCAGTGATCCCAGCCGCCGCAGCGCTTCTGCTTGCCCGGGCAGATCGCCTTGAACACATCCTTGTCCCAGACCTCGATGTTCATCGCGATCGTGGTGTATCCGGCCTGCTTGTACTGCTCGATCACTTTGAGGTCGAGCGGCGCGCCGATCACCGCGGTGCCATAGATTTCCGCCACACCGGTCCGGGTTTTGATCTCATCGGCGACGTCGAGATAGTACTCGACCTCGCGGCGCTCCGGAATGAAGCCACCGGTCAGGTTGATATGGTTGGCCAATTTTTCCTTGAAGGCGGCTTCGTACACCTCGCCGACCTGGCGCGCCGTCTTCAGGAAGATGTTGTTCTGGCGGTAGGCATCTGCCGTCGAGTTGATGTTGCAATATTTGCAATCATCGCCGGTCTGCTTCAGGTCGCACTCGTTGCTGAAGCAGATTTGCACGCAGCCCTCGGGCGTGAAGGCGGCGATGTGGGAGAAGCTTTCGCCGTCGCTCGTGGTGTGGTCGAGCAGTTTCGGACGCCGATAGAAGTCGATTTCCGCCACGCGCTTCTTGCGGCGATACAGTACTGGCCTGCCATCTTCCTCCGTCAGACGGAACTGGGAGTCCGGGTCCCACCTGAATGCGGTGAACAGGCCATGCGGCAGGTAGAACGCGGCAGGCAGCTCGAAGCCGTCATGGTGATGCTTGTCCATGTCGAATGCGAGGTGGACTTGTTCGGAGTACTCGGTGCCGATCGGGAATTTCCTCAGGTCCGCCTCATCGAAGCTGATGCCTTCGACGCCTAGCGCGATCTTGAGTTCCAGCTCCTTCAGCAGCGTCTCCTGATCGGGATGGAGCGGCGACTGGCGCGAAACATCCCGCTCCGGCGCCCGGTCGATGGCCACGTTCATTTCGGTCGTCTCCATATGCCTTGGTCGGCAGGTTCAGCGGCAGCCGTGCCTGGGTGCACATCACACGTTAGTCTGCCGTTGGTCAAGCGGCTTATAACTGTCGGCGTGCGTTTTATATAAAACGGATTGGCAGCCCGGTCAGGCAGCGAACGCTCCTTGAACAACGCTGGCTTTTTTCTGTCCGCGACGCCCATGGCGCGGGCTGCGATAACAACGCCACGGACTTGTGCGATACGACGTGGACTTTGCTGTGTTTTGCCGCATGCCTACCGACGACGCGACCGGACACCATTAGCGTGCGCGTATTACTGCAGCATGACGTGGATAGGCTGGACGCCCAGGCCTTAGATCGTCCAGGCGAACGAATCGTAGGACAGGTCGCTCAGGATCTGGTTCATCGTGCGGGCAGGCTCGTCCGGACTACCGGTGCGCACCACTTTGGCGGGTACGCCGGCGACCGTCGCAAAGGCCGGCACCGGACGCAGCACCACCGAGCCGGCGGCAACGCGGGCGTTTTCGCCCACCTCGATATTGCCGAGGATTTTCGCCCCCGCCCCGATCATCGCGCCGCGCCGCACCTTGGGATGCCGGTCGCCCGCTTCCTTGCCGGTGCCGCCGAGCGTGACGTTCTGCAGCAGCGATACGTCGTCCTCGATCACCGACGTGGCTCCGACCACCAGGCCGGTCGCGTGGTCGAGGAAGATGCCGCGACCGAGCCGGGCGGCGGGGTGGATGTCGGTCTGGAACACCTCCGACGACCGGCTTTGCATATACAGGGCGAAGTCCCGCTCGCGGTTGTGCCACAGCCAGTGGGTCAGCCGGTGCGCCTGGATCGCATGGAAGCCCTTGAAATAAAGGAAGGGCTCGATGAAGCGCTCGCAGGCCGGATCGTGCTCGAAGACCGAGGTGATGTCGGCCTTCAGCGCCGGGCCGATTTCCGGGTCGGCGGTCCGCGCCCGGTGGAACGCCTGCACGATCAGCGGCAGCGAGATGACATCGTTCTTCAGCCGCGCGGCGACGCGGTGGAACACTGCGGCCTCGAAGGAGGGCTGGTTGGTGATCGAGTCGAGGAACAGTGGCGCCAGCGATGGCGCGCGTTCAAAGGCTTCCTCGGCCTCGCGGCGCAGGCGCGCCCACAGCGAATCGGCGAATGCCTCCAGCTCTGCTCGGGGAACGAGCGACAGGTGACCCAGCGTCGAACGTGCCATGTCATCCCTCCTCGGCTGCGCGCTACCCACTCATTTGGAGCGTATTCCCCCTGATGGGTCCGGCCCACTGGTGTGAGTCAGAGCATATACGCTGGCGTCTGTATTATACAGCCGAATGAACGGATGACCAGACGTTAACACGCTGGTCGGCCGTTGGTAGGCCGGGGCTTTGGCGGGGTCGCGCTGTGGCGCGGATGAGCAAGCGCCGGCAGCCGCGGGCGCTCGCGGCGCCGCGGCTGATAACGCTGCGCTTATCAGCCCTACGCGGCAGCTAACTGTGGTATCGGAATGCCCTGCAGTCGCGGTGCGATGGCTGGTGGACCGCCGCCGTCAGATTGTCCAGGTAAAAGAGTCGTAGGACAGGTCGCTCAGGATCTGGTCCATGGCGCGGGCCGGCTCGTCCGGGGTTGCGGTGCGGATAACTTTCGCCGGCACGCCGGCCACCGTCGCATGGGCCGGCACCGCCCGCAGCACGACGGAGCCCGCCGCGACACGGGCGTACTCCCCCACCTCGATGTTGCCGAGGATCTTGGCCCCGGCCCCGATCATTGCCCCGCGCCGGACCTTCGGGTGACGGT
>Ga0302279_10002065_pt1 | contig 27261 bp, 24 predicted proteins | sample III_Bog_N3_3_FD_194541 | JGI IMG/M metagenome (GOLD analysis project Ga0302279, IMG submission 194541) | Peat permafrost microbial communities from Stordalen Mire near Abisko, Sweden - III_Bog_N3_3 | ecosystem: Environmental > Terrestrial > Soil > Wetlands > Peat | place: Sweden: Abisko... | reverse complement strand
CCGGTTTCATCGAACCAAAGGCCCCATTTCAGCTCGCAGGCAAACGGCGGGTTACGCCTGCGGCTAACCCACCCGCGTTCTTCGCAAGATCGGGATCGGGCTGTGCGACTGACGCGAACCGTGGGGCAGTGCGTCAGTCTCGCCTGACGGCGACGAGTCTGCCCGAGCCATCGAACTGCAGACCAAGGCCTTGCACCCAGGTCAGGCCGTCCTTGTCGAACGGCTCGGCACCATCATTGGTGGTCGCCGACTTCACGACCTCATCCCTGGTCGAGTTCGTTCTCGCGGCCACGGGCAGCATGGCGATCGCCGCGGCCAGTGCGCGGGAGTCTTCGTATCGCTGCTGGTCGACGTAGGAGTGGGTCGCGCCCAGATCGATGTAGCGATAGGCCCAATAGAGATTGGAGCCCACGAGCGCAAGGCCCAGCGCCGCGATGATCATAGATGTCTTCGTCAAGAGAGCTCCAGGCGTTGCGGCAGTCTCGGGCCGATGGATGATCCGATTTCACCGCGGCTTGCTCTGCTGATACAGCAAATGCGCCTTGACCTCCGGCCACTCGCCCGCGCTCAGGCTGTACATCACGGTATCGCGCACCGTGCCGTCGCGCCGCACCGCATGGTGCCGCAGCACGCCGTCCTTCTTCGCGCCCAGCCGCTCGATGGCCTTCTGGCTGGCGAAGTTGTAGTTGTCGGTGCGCCAGCCCACGAGTTGCGCGCCCAGCGTCTCGAAAGCGTGCACCAGCAGCAGCAGCTTGGCGCCGGTGTTGACGTGCGAGCGTTGGGTGCTCCTGGCGTACCAGGTCCAGCCGATCTCGAGGCGGTCGATGGCGGGGACGATGTCGTGGTAGCTGGTCGAGCCGATGATGCGGTCGTGGTTCTCCAGGTCGACGACGACGAAGGGCAGGCGGGTGCCTTGTTCGCGCAGCGCGAGCGCGCGCTCGACGTAGCCGCGCGTGTCGTCGGGGTCGGGCACGGAGGTGACGCGCAGCTTCCACAGCTGGCCGTCGGCGGCCGCGTCCTTGAGGGCCTCGACGTGATCCAGCGACATCGGCTCGAGGCGGATGCGGCCGTCGGTCAGCGTGACGGGTTGGACGTTGAGCATCAGCGGTTGTTTCTCTGCATGAAGATCAGCTTCTCGAACAGCGTCACGTCCTGCTCGTTCTTCAGAAGCGCACCGATCAGCGGCGGTATCGACACCTTCTCGTCCTTGGCCTGCAGCGCCGCGACGGGGATGTCCTCGGCCAGCAGCAGCTTGAGCCAATCGAGCAGCTCGGACGTCGACGGCTTCTTCTTGAGGCCGGGCAGGTTGCGCACGTCGTAGAAGCTCTTGAGCGCGGCGGCCACGAGTTCCTGCTTCACGCCGGGAAAGTGGACGTCGACGATCTGCTGCATCGTGGCGGCGTCGGGGAACTTGATGTAGTGGAAGAAGCAGCGGCGCAGGAACGCGTCGGGCAGTTCCTTCTCGTTGTTGCTGGTGATGAAGACGATGGGGCGCTGGATCGCGCGCACCGTCTCCTTGGTCTCGTACACATGGAACTCCATGCGATCGAGCTCGCGCAGCAGGTCGTTGGGGAACTCGATGTCGGCCTTGTCGATCTCGTCGATCAGCAGCGCCACCGGCGTCTGGCTGGAGAAGGCCTGCCACAGCACGCCCTTGACGATGTAGTTGTGGATGTCCTTGACGCGCGGGTCGCCCAGTTGGCTGTCGCGCAGCCGGCTCACGGCGTCGTATTCGTACAGGCCCTGCTGCGCCTTGGTGGTGCTCTTGATGTGCCATTCGAGCAGCGGCAGCCCGAGCGATGCGGCCGCTTCCTCGGCCAGCATCGTCTTGCCGGTGCCGGGCTCGCCCTTGACCAGCAGCGGGCGGCGAAGGGTCATCGCCGCGTTCACCGCCAGCTTGAGGTCGGGCGTGGCGACGTAGTTGCTCGAGCCTTCGAACTTCATGGCGGCTGGGGGCGGGTTTTGCCTGACGGAGTGGGTCGTTCCAGTATAAAGGGACGTTCCTATAATCGTTCGGAGGTCTGGCATGCGCACGGGCCCACGGAAGTACTGCCTCCTCCGGATCAACAAAGACGAGACGATGACAAGAACCCTGACCTTGCTCCTGGCCCTCGCGGGTGTTTTCTCCACCGCCCACGCGCAAGATGCGCAACGCGGGTCGACCAAGGTTCAGATGTGCATCGGCTGCCACGGCATCGTCGGCTACCAGGCCGATTTCCCGCAGGTCTACAAGGTGCCCAAGATCGCGGGCCAGGATGCCAAGTACATCGCCTCGGCACTGACCGCCTACCGCAGCGGCGACCGCAAGTTCCCCACGATGCGCAGCATCGCGTCGGCATTGTCCGACCAGGACATCGCCGACATCGCCGCCTACTATGCGCAACTGGGCAAGCCCGACGGCCCGGTGCCCGCGGCGCTCGAGACGCCGATTCCCGACGCCCTTCGCACCACGGTGGCCACCTGCGTGTCGTGCCACGGCGCCAACTTCTCCACGCCCACCGACGGCACGATCCCGCGCCTGGCGGGCCAGTACGCCGACTACCTGACCATCGCGCTGAAGTCGTACAAGGTCGACGGCAATCCGCACTACGGCCGCTCGAACGCGGTGATGGGCGCGATGGCCAAGCCGCTCAAGGACGAGACGATCGGCGAGATCGCCAACTACCTGGCCTCGCTGCCGGGGGAACTGCGCACGGTGCCGCAAGCCAAGTTCAAGTAAGGGCTGCCGGCCGGGAGGCCGGTGCGGGAATCGATCACGACAACGACCGCCTTTGGCGGTTTTGTTTTTTTCATTTCGTGGATTGATCACTACAGTCGAGCCGCGTCCGGCCGAAAACAGGAAAGCGCCGGCTTCCTGCCGGCACCTCGTCTGCCCGCCGTAGGCTCCAATGCTGAAGAAGATCCGTGTCGACCAAGTTCGCCTGGGCATGCACCTGCATGCACTGGAAGGGGCGTGGATGGATCACCCGTTCTGGAAGACGAAGTTCGTCATCCGCGACGCCGAGCAGCTCAAGAAGCTGCAGGACAGCACGATCGTCGAGGTCTGGATCGATCCCGAGAAGGGCCTGGACGTGGTGGACGAACTGCCGGTGCCGTCGCGCGCCACGGGTCCGGCCACCTTGACGGGATCGATACCTCGGCTCGCGCCCAAGCCCGAGGCCGCGTCCACCACCGAGTCCAGGAGCTTTGCCGACGAGATGCGCACCGCCACCGCGGTCTGCAACCGCGGCAAGGAGCAGGTGCGCCACATGTTCAACGAGGCCCGCCTGGGCCGCGCGATCGACGCCGAGTCCTTCATGCCGCTGGTGCAGGAGATCTCGGACTCCGTCATCCGCAACCCGGGCGCGATCGTCAGCCTCGCGCGCCTGAAGACGCAGGACGACTACTCGTACATGCATTCGGTGGCCGTGTGCGCGCTGATGGTGGCGCTGGGCCGCGAGCTGGGCTTCGACGAGGAACGCTGCCGCGCCGCCGGCACCGCGGGCCTGCTGCACGACGTGGGCAAGGCGCTGATGCCACTGAGCATCCTGAACAAGCCCGGCAAGCTCACCGACGAAGAGTTCGACGTGATGCGCAGCCACCCGATGCGCGGCTACGAGTTGCTGCAGGAAGCGCGTGGCGCCGAGGCCTCGACGATGGAGGTCTGCCTGCACCACCACGAGCGCATGGACGGCGCCGGCTACCCCCACAAGTTGCCCGGTGATCAGTTGGACCAGCTCGTCCGCATGGGTTCGATCTGCGACGTCTACGATGCCATCACGTCGAACCGGCCTTACAAGATGGGCTGGGATCCGGCCGACTCGATCGGCAAGATGGCCAGCTGGAAAGGGCAGTTCGACCCGACGATCTTCGCCAGCTTCGTCAAGAGCGTGGGCATCTATCCGACGGGTTCGCTGGTTCGCCTGCACTCCGAACGCCTGGCCGTCGTGATCGAGCAGAACCCGGCGGCACTGACGGCGCCGGTCGTGCGCGTCTTCTATTCGCTCAAATCGAGCATGCCGGTGTCGCTGCAGCGGCTGGATCTTTCGGGCGGCACCAGCGACCGCATCATCGGCCGCGAGCCGCCCGACCGCTGGAAGTTCACCTTCCTGGACGAACTCTGGGCGGGCGACGCCGCCAAGCGCTGAGCGGCCTCAGCGCTTCATCCAGCCGGTGAGATCGGCCAGCAGCGCGTCGAAATCGCGTTCGGTGACCCGGGCGGCCTGCTCGGGCGACAGCGTCATGCTGCGGCCGTCGAGATGGGCGATCAAGGACTCGGCGACGCCATCTTCCAGTTTCTGCCAGGACCACTCCTCGTAGCCGCGCAGCGTCACGAGCGGGTATTCACGGGCCTGTTCATGGAGTTGCGTCGCGTGCACGGCGATCTCTTGGTCGGTCGTCATGCCCTCCATTCTGCCCGGACGGCGCGCAGGAAAAAAGGGCCGGGCGTTGCCGCCGGGCCCTTTTTTCGCGTTGGAGCGCGGTCGCTCAGTGCGCCGGCCTGGGTGCGATCTCGCTGTCTACCTTGCGCGCCTCGTCGTCCAGCGCCTGGTCGTCGGCCACGGTCTTCTGGTGGTTCGAGCCGATCAGCAGGTAGAACGCCGGCACGACGAACAGCGTGAACAGCGTGCCGATGGACATGCCGGTGAAGATCACCAGGCCCATCGCCTGGCGGCCCGCGGCGCCGGCGCCCGAGGCGATCACCAGCGGCACCACGCCGAACACCATGGCCGCGGTCGTCATCAGGATCGGACGCAGCCGGATGCCGGTGGCCGCGATGATGGCGTCGAGCTTGGACAGGCCCTTCTTCTGCTCGTTGTTGGCGACCTCGACGATCAGGATCCCGTGCTTGGAGATCAGTCCCATCAGTGTGACCAGGCCCACCTGCGTGTAGATGTTGATCGACGTGAATCCGAGGAAGATGAAGATCACCGCGCCGAACAGCGCCATCGGCACCGACACGAGGATGACGATCGGATCGCGGAAGCTCTCGAACTGCGCGGCCAGCGCCAGGAAAACGATGATGATGGCAAAGCCCATCGTGATCAGGAAGCCGCCCGACTCCTTGGCGAAGATGCGCGACTGGCCGGAGTAGTCCACGTTGTAGCCCGACGGAGCCACTTCGTGCACGGTGTCCGACAGCAGCTTGAGCGCATCGCCCTGCGACAGGCTCGACACGCCCGAGATCGTCACCGAGTTCAGCTGCTGGAAGCGGTTGATGGATTCCGGCTGCACGCTGTAGGTCAGGTGCGCGACAGTGCTTGCCGGGATCAGGCCGGCGTTGGGCGTCTTGATGTAGAAGTCCAGCACGTTCGACGGGTTCAGGCGGTCAACCTGCTGCACCTGCGGGATCACCTTGTACGAGCGGCCCGCGATGGAGAAGTAGTTGACGTAGCCGCCGCCCAGGCCCGCGCCCAGCGCCTGGCCGACGTCCTGCTGCGTCATGCCCAGTGCGGCGATCTTGTCGCGGTCCACTTCGACGGTGGCCTGCGGCGCATCGAGCTTGAGGTCTCCGTCGATGTAGTACCACTTGCCCGGCGCCTTTTCCTGCACCTTGGCGATGACCTGCTGCGCCACGGTGTTGAGGTTCTCGAACGGCTCGGTCGTCGTGATGACGAACTGGATCGGCAGGCCCGACGAACCCGGCAGCGCGGGGAACTGGAATGCCGCCACGCGGGCGCCGGCGATCTTGTTCCAGCGCGCTTGCAGGTCGAGCTGGATCTCGTGCGCGCTTCGCGCGCGATCGCCCCAGTCCTTGAGCAGCACGCCGCCGATGCCCGAGTTGACCGTGGGCACGCCCGTGATCTGGAACATCATCTTGTACTCCGGCGTCTGGTGCGCGACGTCGAAGACCTGCTGTGCGTACGTCTGCATCTGGTCGGACGTCGCCGTCGGCGAGCCCACGACCTGCGACAGCACGACGCCCTGGTCTTCCTCGGGCGCGAGTTCGGACTGCGACATCACGAACATGACCGCCAGCAGGATGAACAGCAGCACGCCCATCACGATCAGCACGGGGTAGGTGCCGAGCAGGTTGCGCAACCAGCGCGAGTACGTGGAGTGCACCTTCTCGAACACGTGGTCGATCGCCTTGGCGAACTTGCCGTTGTCCTGGTCGGGCGAGAAGATCTTGGCGCACATCATCGGAGACAGCGTCAGCGCGACGATGCCCGAGACGAACACCGACGCGGCCAGCGTGAACGCGAACTCGGTGAACAGCGCGCCGGTCAGGCCGCCCTGGAAGCCGATGGGCACGTAGACCGCCACCAGCACCACCACCATCGCGATGATGGGGCTGGCCAGCTCGCGCGCCGCGATCAGCGCAGCCTCCAGCGGCGTCTTGTGCTCCTCCTTCATGTGGCGGTCGACGTTCTCGACCACGATGATGGCGTCGTCCACCACCAGCCCGATCGCCAGCACCAGCGCCAACAGCGTCAGCAGGTTGATCGAGTACCCCAGCATCAGCATGATGAAGAACGCGCCGACCAGCGACAGCGGCATCGCCACAAGCGGCACCAGCACCGCGCGGAAGGTGCCCAGGAACAGGTAGATCACCACGGCCACGATCACCAGCGCCTCGACCAGCGTCTTGATCACTTCCTTGATGGAGGTGTTGATGAAGTCGGTGGAGTCGTAGACGATCTGGCCGGTCACGCCGGTGGGCAACTGGTTCTGCAATTCGGGGAAGGCGTCGCGCACGCGCTTGGCGACGTCCAGGATGTTGGCCTCGGGCGCCACCTTGATGCCGATGAACACCGAGCGCACGCCGCCGAAGGCCACGTTGAAGTCGTAGTTCTCAGAACCGAGCGTGACGTTGGCCACGTCCTCGAGCCGCACCACCGAGTCGCCGCTCTGCTTGACGACCAGTTGCTTGAACTCGTCGAGCGAATGCAGGTCGGTGCCCGCGGTCAGCGGCACGGTGACCATCTGGCCCTTGGACGCGCCCAGCGCCGCGAGGTAGTTGTTGGCGACGAGTGCCTGCGAGACGTCGGCGGCCGACAGCCCGTGGGCCGCCATCTTGTCGGCGTCGAGCCAGGCACGCAGCGCGAACTGGCGCGCGCCCAGCAGCTCGGCGGTCTGCACGCCGGTGATGGAATCGAGCTTGGGCTTGACGGCGCGCAGCAGGAAGTCGGTGACGTTGTTGGTGGGCAGGTCCTTGCTGTAGAAGCCCATGTACATCGCGTCGGTGGTCTGGCCTGTGGCCACCGTCAGCACCGGCGCCTGCGCCTGCGCGGGCAACTGGTTCTTGACCGAGTTCACCTGCGTGTTGATCTCGGTGAGGGCCCGGTTGGCGTCGTAGTTCAGGCGCAGCGTGGCCGTGATCGTCGACACGCCCGCGGCGCTGGACGACGACAGGTAGTCGATGCCCTGCGCCTGCGCGATCGCGCTTTCCAGCGGCTGCGTGATGAAGCCCGCCACCGTGGCGGCGTCGGCGCCGTAGTACGTGGTTGAGATCGTGACGACCGAGTTCTGCGTCTTCGGGTACTGGTTGACCGGCAGGCTGAACAGCGAGCGCAGTCCCAGCACCACGATCAGCAGGCTGATCACGCCGGCCAGCACCGGCCGTCGGATGAAGAGGTCCGTGAACTTCATGGCGTGTGCCTCAATGTTCCTGCGGGGTGGGATTGGGCGAGTTGGCCGGCTGCACCGAGTTGTCGATCACGATCGGCGCGCCGTTCTTGAGCTTGACCTGGCCGCTGGTGACGACCTGCTGGCCTTCCTTCAGGCCATTGAGGATGGACACCTGGTCGCCGCGGGTCTCGCCAGTGGTGACGAAGGCCTGCTGCACGACGAGGCCCGGGCCCGATGCGGCCTGCGCCGGGGCCGAGGCGCCGTTCGCGCGCGCCGCGGCGGCCGCCTCGTCGGCGGTCATCACGACGAACACGGTGGAGCCGTACGGGTTGTAGGTGATCGCCGTCTGCGGCAGCGTCAGGTAGTGCTTCTTGTCGCCCACCTCGACGCTCGCGTTGGCGAACATGCCCGGCAGCAGCTGGTGCTTCGGGTTGGATAACGTGGCCTCGACGACCACGTTGCGCGTCGTGGTGTCCACCTTTGGGCTGATCGCGGTGATCTTGCCGGGGAACACCACGCCCGCGAAGCCGTCGCTGGTCACGTTGACCACCTGGCCCAGCTGCAGCGCGCCGATCTGCTTCTGGGGCAGGTTGAAATCGACGTAGATCGGGTCGATGGTCTGCAGCGTGACGATCTTGTCGCCCGGGTTCACGTACTGGCCGGGGTTCACGGTGGTGATGCCCAGCTTGCCGGCGAACGGCGCGCGGATGGTCTTCTTGTCGATGATGGCGCGCTGCTGGTCGGCTAGCGCGCGCTTGCTCTTCAAGTCGGCCGCGTCGGCGTCGACCTGTGCCTGCGCGATGGCCTGCGCGTCGAACTGCGCCTTGTCGCGCTTGAGCACGGTGGCCGACAAATCTGCCGCGGCTTCGAGCGCGGCCAGCTGCGCCTTGTCGGAGTCGGCGTTGAGTTCGACAAGCACCTCGCCCTTCTTCACGTCCTGGCCCGACTTGAAGTGGATCTCGCGCACGAGGCCCGCGATTTCCGTGGTGACGTCCACGCCGCGCACCGGCGCGATGCTGCCGACGGCCGCCAGCGCGGGCTGCCAGTCCTGCGACGACACCTTGGTGGCGGTGACCGTGGACGGCGTCGGCTTGGGCAGGCTGTGGATGATCTTGATGATGTGCAGCACATACAGGCCGACCAGGACCACCAACAGCAGGAAGATGCCGCCAATCATGATGAGCATTCGCTTCGTCATGTTCTCACTCCAGATTTCGTGTTCGATCGTTGTCGTGGCCGCGCGTCGTCGTTCGAGCCGCGCGGCCCCAGGGATGTCGTGTTCAGTGCGTGGCCGCCGGCGCGCTCGCCGCCGACGCCACCGCGTCCGGCGCGTTCCACCAGCCGCCGCCCAGCGCCTGGAACAGCGCCGCGGTGTCGGTGAAGCGGACCGCGCGCGCCTGCACCAGCGCCACGCGCGTGGACAGGTAGGTGCGCTGCGCGTCCAGCGAGGCCAAGTAGCTCACCGCGCCCAGCTGGTACTGCCGCTGCACGAGCCCCAGGGCCTCGTTGGCGAGCCGCTCGGCGTCGGCGGTGGCGACCACCTCGTCGGCATCGGTGTCGATCGCGCGCAGCGTGTCGGCGACGTTCAGGAAGGCGTCGAGCACCGTGGACCGGTACTGCGCCTGCGCGGCGTCGTACGCGGCCACGGCGGCGCGCTTCTTGGCTTGCAATGCGCCCGCGTTGAAGATCGGCTGCACGACGCCGCCCAGCAGGCTCCAGCCGGTGGTGCCGGTGTCGAACAGGCGGCCGATCTTGAAGCTCTCGCGGTCGACGCTGCCGCTGAGCGTGATCTGCGGATACAGCGCCGCCGTGGCCACGCCGATCTGCGCGCTGGCCTCGTGCAGCTGCGCCTGGCTCGCGCGCACGTCGGGACGTTGCTGCAGTAATGCCGAGGGCACGCTGACCGGCAGCGCGCGCGGCAGCGTCAGCGAGTCGAGGTCGAACTCGGGCAGGCCGGCGTCGCCGGGCAGGTGTCCGGCCAGCACGGCCAGCTGATGCTGCGCCTGCGCCAGCGCCTTCTCCAGCGGCGGGATCTGCGCCTGCTGCTGGGCGATCAAGGTCTGCTGCTGCAGTAGCGCGCCGCGGGCCAGGGCGCCCAGCCGCACCTGCGCGTCGATCACCTTGAGCGACTGGTTCGCGTTGGCCACCACGTCGCGCGTGACCTGCAGCTGCGCGCGCAGCGACGCCTCCTGGATCGCCGTGGCCACCACGCTGGAGGTCAGGCTCAGCCAGGTGGCCTCGACCTGGAAGCGCTGGTTGTCGACGGCCGCGCGCACGCCCTCGAGCTCGCGCTTGTTGCCGCCGAACACGTCCAGCGTGTACGAGACGTCCAGCGCGGCCGTGAACAGGCTCGCGGTGAAACCGGCCGGAACGCCTTCGGCCTGGAACACCGGATAGCGCTCGCGCGCCGCCTGGAACTGCGCGTTGACCGACGGAAACACCTTGGAGCCGTAGTCGGCGCGGTAGTTCTCTTCGGCCTCGCGCAGCGTGGCCTGCGCCGCGGCCACGGTCGGGCTGTTGGCGAGCGCCGCTTGCACGAGTGCGTTGAGCGCGGGCGACTGGAACGCCTCCCACCACGTGGCGGAGATGTCCTGCCCATCGACGAAATGCTGCGGCACGTAGGCCGGGCTGGCGCCGCTGGCCGCCATCGCCGGCAGCGGCGCCGGCGTGTACGGGTGGCTCGCGTCGGCGACCTTGGGCGCTTCCGGCGTATGGAAGTCGGGCCCGACGGCACATGCCGACAAGGCCAGGCCGGCGGCGACGCTCAAGGCGGTGGTTCGCCAGGGCGGACGTCGGAGGACGTTCTTGATCATTCCTGCTCCTCGGTATTCAGGCGCGCCGCGGCCTCTGGGCGCGACGATCAGCGGGGCATCGTAGTCGGGTTTTCCCGCTCGCAAGCGATGTCCCCATGAAATTATTGCCTAAGCAATCATTGCGAGCGCATGTTTTGAAACTGTGGACAAAGCGGCGCTCGCGTGCTGCATGTCATCAATCGATGACGTTAGCACGGCGTTGAAGACAAGCGAAGGTCGGTGCGGCTCGACGGCCCGGAATCGGCGTCGAACGCACGGTCGGAAAATCAAGCGCAGCCGCGCCTGCGGACAAGCATGCGCCACCCGGCCTTACAGGCTTCTTTCTCGGCAGTGGAAACGTGGAAACAAACGGCCCCAGAGCGCGTCAGGTCGGCGTCTGAGTCGCCTTGCGTCGCACGCAGTCGAGGTATCGATGGCCGTCCGGCGGCAGTCCACTGCGTTGCGACTGCCAGATCATCTCGCCCAGGCACTCCATCGCCGCGTGGTGCGCGTCGTGCAACGACTGCCGACGCGCGGCCAGCAGTTCCACCGCCTGGCGGATGCCGCTGGGCTGGTCGATGCTGCACTGCTCGCTGATCGTCAGGTGCATCGCCAGGTGCAGGAACGGGTTGGTGCGGCCGTCGTCCACCTCGAAGACCGCCGCGAGCGCGGCATCGACGTCGGCGAGATCGGCCTGGTATTCGGGGTGCTCGGCGATCCATTGCGATGCGAGCACCTGGATCGGCGACATCGGCGCGCCGCTGGCGGCGAGCGCGTGGGTCTCGCAGAAGAAGCGGCGGACGTCGTGCTGGGAGGGCTGGAACATGTCGCCATTGTCACGGAATCCCTGGTCATCCTGACGCGCAGTCGCAGGATGACGGCACCCGGCTTGATGGACCTTTTGCCGCGAGCGGCCGCGTCACGCGCGCGGGCGCGTCGCGCGCGCAGGCCCGCCCATGGGCGCGAACGTGACGCGCACCTTCAACCCGACGCCGCCCGGACCGTCCAGCAGTTCGGCCCGCGCGCCGTGGTGCCCGGCGATGTCGCGCACGATCGACAGCCCCAGGCCGCTGCCCGTGCCGCCGGCGTTGCCGCGGTGGAAGCGCTCGAACGCGCGCTCCCGGTCTTCGTGGGCGATGCCGGGGCCGTTGTCCTCCACCTCCAGCATCGCGCAGGCGGGCATGTCGGGCACGGCGCCGGTGCGTATCGTCACGCGCGCGCCGTGGCCGGCGTAGTTGATCGCGTTGTCCAGCAGGTTGGCCAGCATCTCGCGCAGCAGGAAGCCGTGGCCGTCCACGCGCGCGCTTTCCAGCTCGAAGCCGAGGTCCACGCCGGCATCCATCGAGCGCGCGACCCACTCCTCGGCGGCTTCGGTGGCGATCTGCTTCAAGTCAAAGCGCTCCATCGCGGAGTTGTGGCGCTCGTGCTCGGCGCGCGCCTGCGACAGCAGCTGGTTGGCCAGCCGCGCGGCGCGCGTCGTGGCGATGTGCAGCCGGCGCAGCAGGCCTTCGAGCTGCGGCGGGTGGGCTTCCAGCAGCGCGAGTTCGGTCTCCGTGCGCAGCACCGTCAGCGGCGTGCGCAACTGGTGGGCGGCATCGGCGATGAAGGCCTTCTCGGCGGCGGACGCGGTGACGACGCGCGCGAACAGGTCGTTCAGCGCAGTGACCAGCGGCGCTACCTCGCGCGGGATGTCCGGCCGGTGGACGGGCCCCAGGTGCTCGGGCGAGCGCTGCTCGATGTCCTTGCTGAGGCTTTCCACCGGCCGCAGGCTGCGCACGATCGCCAGGCCGCCCATCAGGGCCAGCACCAGCGCCTCGACCAGCATCGCCGACGTGGCCGCGGCCAGCACCTGCTGGGCCACGCCGCGCCGCTTGTTGAGCGTCTCGGACACGCGCGCCTCGCACACGCCGGCGGGGCGTCCGGCGTCGGCCGGCACGCAGGTCCAGCTGTGCAGCGCCACGCGCACCGGCTGTCGTTCGTAGATGGAGTCGAAGAAGCGCCAGTCCACCGCCGACGGCGGGCCGCCCAGCAGCGCCAACTCGCCGTCGCCGCCCAGGACGCTGCCGTCGGGGCCGAGCGCGACCCAGTGCACGTCGTCGTAGCGGTCGGCGCGCAGAGCGCTGTCCAGCTCGGGCGACATCGCCAGCGACGGCACGCCGCCGCTTTGCCGAACCAGCTTCTCGAGCGCGAGCGCGGTCCCGTCGAGGGCGTGATCGAGCGAATCGAGCGCCGGCGCCAGCGCCAGCCGATAGAAGACATAGGCCGTGGCCGGCACCAGCAGGGTCAGCGGCAGCACGAGCCACATCACCAGCGAGCGGCGGATGCTGGGACGCGCGTCGAAGCGAAGGCGACTGCGCAGGCCGCGTGCGGTGGAGGCTGGGGCTGTCACGTGCAGGTCGCGCCAGGAACGCGAGAGATCATGCGCGAGTATCGCGCAGGCGGTCCTACGCCTCTTCCAGCAGGTAGCCGAAGCCCCGGATCGTGCGGATCTTCAGGCCTGCCGGCTCCAGCTTGGATCGCAGCCGCGACACATGCACCTCGATCGCGTTGTCGGACGTGGTGCCGTCCCAGTTGGAGATGGCCGCGATGATCTGTTCCTTGGCCACGATCTTGCCGGTGCGGCTGAGCATGAACTGCAGGATCGACCATTCGCGGCCGGCCAGCGACAGCTCCTGCTCGCCGATGTAGGCGCGCCGCGCCTCGAGGTCCATGCGCAGGTTGCCCAGGCTCAGCACGCTGCCGCCGCGCGCCTGGTTGCGGCGCACCAGCGCGCGCGAACGCGCCACCAGCTCGCTGAGCGCGAACGGCTTGACGAGGTAGTCGTCGGCGCCGCTCTCCAGGCCGCGCACGCGGTCTTCTATCGCATCGCGCGCCGTGAGCATCAGCACCGGCAGGTCCGAGCCTTGCGCGCGCACGCGGCGCAGCGTCTCGAAGCCGTCGATGCCGGCCAGGCCGACATCCAGGATGAGCAGGTCGTACGGATCCTGCCGGACGGAGACCGCCACCGGTTCCCCGCGCTCCGTGCAGTCGACGACCCAGCCCTGGGAGCGCAAGGCACGCGCGGTGGAATCGGAGAGAAGGGGATCGTCTTCGACGAGAAGGATACGCAAGGGCTGCACTCCCATGGGAGCGGTGAACGGTGAAGATTTGTGCATCATCGAAGGGCAGCCTCAGGCTTCGCTGAACGATACCTGAGCCAGAGCTTGCAAGCCAGGACCGCGCGCAGATAAGCCGTGAACGAATCCGGGGTGCCCATCGGCCGTGCCGGATTCGTTCACGGCTTCTCAGGGCTGCGAAGCCGTGTCCTTGGCCGGCGGCGCGGCGGTTTCGTCGAACGCGTCGTCCTCGCGCGGCGAGCCGTCCCAGGTCTTGGCGATCGGCGGACGATCGGCGCGCTCCTGCGCGAACAGCTGCTCCAGCTGCTGGCGGCCCGCGCGCGCCAGCGACACCAGCTTGGACTCGTCGCGGAAGTGCGGCGCAAGCTCGTGCAACTGCTGCACCGAGTGGCGGCGGAAACGCATCGCCAGCGTGCGCGCGCGGTGCGGCTCCAGGCCCATCGCCTCGAGCACGCTGCGCCCGCTCATCAAGGCGGCGTCGAGCGTCTCGCGTTCGATGTGCTGCACGCCGCGCTCGTTGAGCTGGTACCAGTGCTGCACGTTGCGGGCGCGCGCGACGATGGTCAGGTTGGGGAAGTTCTCGCGCGCGATGTCGACCAGCTCGAGGCTGGCCTCGATGCCGTCGACCGCCACCACCAGCACGTGCGCGCGCGCCGCGCCCGCCACGCGCAGCAGATCGAGGCGCGTCGCGTCGCCGTAGTGCACGCGAAAGCCGAAGCGGCGCAGCGACTCGACGGCCTCGGCGTCGTGCTCCAGCACCGTCGACTTGATGCCGTTGGCATACAGCAGCCGGCCGATGATCTGGCCGTAGCGGCCGAAGCCCGCGATGATCACCGGCGCGTCCTGCGGCTCGGCGATCTCGGCCAGTTTCGTGCGCGGGTTGAACCTGGCCAGCAGCGGTATCCACCAGCGGTCGGCCCCAAGCATCAGCAGCGGCGTCAGCAGCATCGACAGCGTGATGGCCGCGGTGAGCACGCCTGCCTCGCCGCTCGAGATCACCTGCTGGCCCTGCGCCGCCTGCAGCACGACGAAGCCGAACTCGCCGCCCTGCGCCAGCAGCAGCGTGAACACGGGACGCTCCAGGCGCGGGATGGGGATGCCGATCTCGATGCCCCACAGCACGATGGTCTTGACCACCAGGAAGCCGGCGACGATGCCCGCCACCTGCCACGGATGGTGGAGTACCACGCCGACATCGATGCCCATGCCCACCGCGATGAAGAACAGCCCCAGCAGCAGGCCCTTGAACGGCTCGATGTCGGTCTCCAGCTCGCGCCGGTACTCGCTTTCGGCCAGCAGCACACCGGCCAGGAAGGCGCCGAGCGCCATCGACAGCCCCACCGCCTGCATCAGCGCCGCGGTGCCCACCACCAGGCCCAGCGCGGCGGCGGTGAAGATCTCGGGCGTCTGGCTGCGCGCGATCCAGCGCAGCGCGGGGCGGATCGCCAGGCGGCCGCCCAGCACGATCAGCGCGATCATGCCGAACGCGCGCGCCGCGGCCATCCACGGGTGGCCCGCGTCGGCGCCGGCCACGCGGTCGGGCGCCATCAAGGGGATCAGCGCGAGCAGCGGGATCGCTGCGATGTCCTGGAACAGCGAAACGCTGAGCACCGACTGGCCGACGGTCGTCTGAAGGATGTTGCGTTCGGCCAGCGTGGCCAGGCCGATGGCCGTGGACGACATCGCGAGCGCCGAGCCGGCCACCACGGCCAACCGCCACGCGTCGACGGAAAAGCCGAGGCAGCCCCAGCCGATCAGGGCGATCAGCGCCAGGCTGCCCGCCAGCTGCGCCGTGCCCCAGCCGAAGATCGGCCGGCGCATCGCCCACAGCCGCTTGGGATCGAGTTCGAGGCCGATCAGGAACAGCATCAGCACGACGCCGAATTCGGCCAGGTCGACGATCTGCGACGGATCCGTAACCAGCCGCAGTCCCCACGGGCCGATCGCCAAGCCCGCGCCCAGGTAGCCGATGATCGCGCCCAGGCCGAGGCGGCGCGCGAGCGGCACCACGATCACGGCCGCGGCCAGGTAGGTCAGGGCAAGGGTGAGCCAGTGGCTGTGGGACATCGGCGTCTTTTGGGGTCAGTCGTCGGTGGTGATGCGGCGTTCGTCGGCGGCGACGGCGGGCTGCGGCGCGGGCGCGCCGGCGCGCGCTTCGTCCGCGAGCGCCAGCAGGCGTTGCGCGAAGGCGTGGGCGTGGGCGTGCACCTCGTGCGCCTCGGCGCGGTGCGCGCCGTGGAACACCGACGGGTCGAGGAAGCGCATGCCCGCCAGTTCGGCCGTCTGGCGGTAGGCGGGCAGGAAGGCACCGAACGCCTGGCCGTTGCTGCCCGCAGCCGCGTACGAGGCCTCGGTGCCGCCGGTGGACACGACCAGCCACAGGCACTTGCCCGCCAGCGCCCGCCCGCCCGGGCCGTAGGCCCAGCGGAATGCGAACACGTCGTCCACCCACAGCTTCATCAGCGCGGGCATCGAGTACCACTGCACCGGATGCACCCAGACGACCGCGCGCGCCCGGGCCAGCGCGGCCTGTTCGGCCTCGATGTCGATCACGAAGTCGGGATAGAGCGCGTACAGGTCGCGCACTTCCACCGCGTCGGACGGCAGCAGCCGGGCTTGCGCGGCCAGCGCTCGGTTGACGCGCGAACGCGCGATGTCGGGATGGGCGACCAGCACCAGAACGTCTGCCATGAGCCCCATTGTGGCGGGTTCGGTAACATCGGGCGTCCTGTCGAGCGTCGATCCACAACAACACCGGAGAGAACCCGCATGTCGGTCATCGTCGTTGCAAATCCCAAGGGCGGAGTCGGCAAGAGCACGCTGTCCACCCAGATCTCGGGCTACCTGGCCTCGCTGGGCCGGGCGGTCACGCTGGGTGACCTGGACCGCCAGCAGTCCTCGCGCCAGTGGCTGGACGTGCGCCCCGCGCACCTGGCGCGCATCACGCCTTGGGAGATCTCGCGCGACGCCATCGCCCGGCCTGCCAAGGGTGCCACCGACGCCGTCATCGACACGCCCGCGGGCCTGCACGGCAACCGCCTGGACACGGCGATGAAGGCGGCCGACATGATCGTCGTGCCGCTGCAGGCCAGCCTGTTCGACATGCAGGCCACCCACGCCTTCGCCAAGGAACTGCGCGAGCACAAGCGCGCCGACCGTGTGCGCATCGGCCTGGTGGGCATGCGCGTCAAGGAGCATACGCTCGCGCACGAGCGCTTCCTGGAGTTCGTCGCCACGCTGGGCATCCCGCTGATCACCACCTTGCGCGACACGCAGAACTACGTGCACCTGGCCGCGCACGGCCTGACGCTGTTCGACGTCGCCCCAGGCAAGGTCGAGCGCGACCTCGCCCAGTTCGAGCCGCTGGGACGCTGGCTGACGGCGCCGGCCAAGCCCGTTCCACTGGAATGAGGCGGTTCGCCCGCCTGGCCGACCTGGCGCTGCTGGAAAGCCGGTTGCTGGGCGCCAGCGACTGGGTCGCCATCGCGCAGTCCCACGTCGACCTGTTCGCGCAGGCAACGGGCGACGCGCAATGGATCCATGTCGATCCGCTGCGCGCCGCCGCCGGCCCGTTCGGCACGACGGTGGCGCACGGCTTCCTGACGCTGGCGATGCTGCCCGAGCTGTTCGCGGCCGCGGTCGCCTTCGACGACGTGCGCATGAGCCTGAACTACGGCCTGAACCGCGTGCGCTTTCCCGCGCCCGTGCCTGTCGGCAGCCGGCTGCGCGCGGAGTTCGTGCTGGATTCGTACGAAGCGATCGAAGGTGGTGCGCAACTGACCCAGGCCGTGACGATGGAACGCGAGGGCGGCGCCAAGCCGGTGTGCGTGGCCGAATGGGTCACGCGCCACTTTGTCTGACCGGACACATATCGTCGCGTTGTCGCGGCGCTCGCTCCCTGGGTGACCCGCCCTGCCTGGCCAAGAAATCGTTTTCCCGCCCCCCCCATCGGGGGGTCGGCAAAGCCGGGTTCAATCGTTACGATCTTGTCGAGGAGCATGTCGTGCCGGACGAGCGCGACGCAGAGCGGCCAATAACGAGAGTCGGAGCAGATATTCATGAAGGTGTTGCTGGTCGATGACCACCCGTTGATCCTGTCCGCGCTGCAAGCCATGATCCAGGAGCTGGATCCGGACGTGAAGGTCACGGCCGTGGGCAGCGCCGCTGCAGCCCGCGCCGCCTTGGTGGCAGATTCCAGCTTCGACCTGGTGCTGCTCGACCTGCAACTGGGCGACGCCAGCGGCTTTGACGTGCTCGTCGAGATGCGCAAGGAACACCCGGCGCTGCCGGTGGTGGTGATCTCGGCTTCGGATCGTGCCAGCGACGTGATCCAGGCGATCGACCTCGGCGCGATGGGCTTCGTGCCCAAGCGCGCCTCCAACGACACGCTGGTCGAGGCCTTGCGCCTGGTGATGGCCGGCGGCATCTACGTGCCCGCCATGCACCTGGGCAGCCAGGCCGGTGCGGCCAGCCGCTCGTCCTCGCCGGCCATTCCGGCCGCCGAGATGGCGACCTACCAGGTCACGCCCTCGTTCGAGGAACTGGGCCTGACACCGCGCCAGGCCGACGTGCTGACGCAGCTGCTTCAGGGCAAGCCCAACAAGGAGATCGCGCGCCGCCTGGGCCTGTCGGTCGAGACGGTCAAGGATCACGTGCAGGCGGTGCTGCGCGCGCTGGGCGTCAGCTCGCGCACGCAGGCCGTGCTGGCGGTCAGCCAGATGACGCAGCAGCGGCTCGAGCGCCGCGCGGTACCGCGTTGACCCCCACGCTCCTCCGTCGCTGCCCCTCGAGGGGGAGCTCGGTTTGGCTCGGATGTGATCCTCGCTTCCCGAGAGCTTGGATGGGCCTGCTGCCGGCTCAAGACCAAGTTTGCTGACGTAGACGCCTGCGCATGCGCGTCGCGATCATTTCCGTCTTCGTCGACTACCACCGGCGCGGCGCACATCACCGCGGCGTGCTGCAGCCGCAGGTCGGCCCGCTGATCGCCGCGCTGCTGCCCGACTCGGCGAACATCGACATCGTCAACGACACCTGGGTCGACCCCGACTGGTCGCGCGACTACGACCTCGTGTTCCTGTCGTGCATGCACGCCGAGTTCGACCGCGCACGCCAGATCTCGCACTACTGGCGCAAGCGCGGCGCGCAGGTGGTCCTCGGCGGCTCGATGGCGTCGCTGTATCCGCACCTGTGCGCGCCATGGTTCGACGCGGTGGTCGTCGGCGATCCGGAGGACACGGTGCCGCACGTCTACGAGGATGCGTCGCGCCATCAACTGCAGCGGCTCTACCGTTCGGGCGGCGGCGCGTCCGTGCGCGCGCCGACGCCCCTGGTGCATCGCGTGGCCGGCCAGCAGATCTTCCCGCTGGCGCTGGAGGTCACGCGCGGCTGCCCCTACACCTGCGACTTCTGCGTGCTCACCGGCATGGGCACGCGCTTCGACACGCGGCCCACGGCGCGCGTCGAGCACGACCTCGTCACGCTGCGCGAGGCGCTCAAGGGCCGCATCACCGGGCCGCTGAAGAACAAGCGCCGGCGCATGGCGATGTTCTACGACAACAACATCGCCGGCAACCTGGGCTACCTGCGCCAGCTGTGCGACCTCACCGAGCGGCTGGGCCTCGAATGGGCCAGCTCGGTCACGTTCAACGTGCTCACCAACAAGGCGCTGCTGCAGCGCATGTTCGACAGCGGCTGCCGCGCGCTGTACGTCGGCCTGGAGACCTTCAACCCGGCCGCGCTCGACGACTTCAACAAGCCGCAGAACCGCCTGCCGCTGATCAAGCGCGCGCTGGACGACGCGCGCGAGATCGGCATCCTCGTGACCGCCGGCATGATCCTGAGCCCGCAGCACGACGACATCGCCTACATCCGCTCGCTGCCCGAACGCCTGCGCGAGAGCGGCCTGCACATCCCGACCTTTCTCGCGTTCGAGACGCCGTTTCCCGGCACGCCGTACTTCCACCGGCTGGCCGCGCAGAACAGCGAACGCCTGCAGCGGGGCGAGCGCGCGCTGTTCCTGCCCAATGCGCTGCTGCGCGACTTCACGTCGTACACGCTGGTGGTCGAGCCCACGCTCGCGCCGGCGCAGGACTATGTCGACGCGTACAAGGACGCCCTCGACGCGATCTACGCCCCGCGCCGCAAGCTCGCCAAGCTGGCGCACGACCTGCCGTCGTTCATCCGCCGCCGCAGCTGGACCAGCGCGCTGCTCGACCTGGGCGACACGCTCACCGGCGGCCTGCCGCGCGCGCCGGGCCGCACGTACCTGGCCGGCACCGATCTCGCGCCGCCTGAGCGCGTGCCTTTGACCGAGGCCGATTTCCGGGACGAGGCCGAGGCCGACAGCCTGTTGCGTCCCACCGCCGTCACGGACGAGTCGGGCCGCCTGTTGCCACAATGGGCGCCCCTGGACGAGTCGCTGCGGCTCGTCGCTCCTCCCCGCAAGAAGAAGGCGGTCGTGGTCCCATGAAGCGCGAAGATTCCTCCCCGTCGTCGATCCTGCCGCTCGCGCTCGACGCGCCGTCGGAACTGCGCGAGTACCCGCCGGCGCCGCCCGTCGGCGACGATCTGGACCTGGCTGCCGGCCACGCCGATCCGCTGGTCGACCAGATCGACAACCTGCACGCGTTCGCGCGCACCGGGCTCGTGGGCAACATCGTCGGTGCGTGCGTGATCTCGGCGCTCTACGCGCATGCCGTGCCCTCGCTGACGATGGCCGCCTGGGCGCTGCTGTTCGGCGCGGCGCTGGTGCTGCGCGCGGTGCTCACGCTGACCTATTCGCGACGCTGGCGCGGCTCTCCGGCGCTGCTGCGCAGTTGGCGCAACCGCTATCTGGCCGGAGTGCTGACCACCGGCGCGCTGTGGGGCATCTCGGTGTGGCTGTTCTATCCGTACGGCGGCAACCTGGAGCGCATCGCGCTGCTGCTGACCGTCTACAGCTTCTGCATTTCCGCCGTGCCGGCGCTGGCCACGCAGTTCGTCGCGTTCGTCGCGTTCGCCGCGCTCACCTTCGTGCCGATGATCCTGCGCATCGCGCTGCTGCCCGAGCACGACGGCTGGACGCTGGCCGCCATCCTGGTGTTGATCTTCGGCATCACGGTGATGCTGGGCCGCAGCTACCAGCGCTCGTTCGCGCGCGTCGTCGCGTTGAAGCAGCGCGGGCTGCAGCTGCTCGGGCAATTGCAGGTGGAGAAGGTCGCTGCCGACCAGGCGCGCCGCGAGGCGGAGACCGCCAACCGCGCCAAGACCCAGTTCTTCGCCGCCGCCAGCCACGACCTGCGCCAGCCGCTGCACGCGCTGGGCCTGTTCGCCGAGGCGCTGCGCCATCGCGTCGGCGCCGACGCCGAGGTGGCGCACCTGGTCAACAGCATCAACAGCTCTGTCGACGCGCTCGAGGGCCTGTTCTCCGAACTGCTGGACATCACCAAGATCGACACCGGCGGCGTCGAGGCGCGTCCGGAGCATTTCAGCGTCGAGGCGATGTTCTCGCGGCTGAAGCTGCACTTCGAGCCGACGGCCTTCGAGAAGGGCCTGGCGCTGCGCTTTCGCGGCGCCAAGCACTTCGGCTACGCCGATCCGCTGCTGCTCGATCGCGTGGTGCGCAACCTGCTGTCCAACGCGATCCGCTACACCAACGACGGCGGCGTGCTGGTGGCGGCGCGCCAGCGCGGCGACCGGCTGCGCTTCGAGGTCTGGGATACAGGGTTGGGTATCCGGCCGCACGAGCAGGACCGGATCTTCGAAGAGTTCTACCAGGTCTCCAACGACGCGCCGCAACTCGATCCCACGCAGCGCAAGGGACTGGGCCTGGGCCTGGCCATCGTCCGGCGGCTGGCGCGCGTGCTCGACGCGCCGCTGCGGCTGCGCTCGGTGCCGGGCCGCGGCACGATGTTCTCCATCGAAGTCCCGCTGGGCCAGCGGCCCAAGCCCAGCGAACCCACGTTGTCGCTGCGCTCGGCGATCGGCCTGACGCTCGACCGCCGCCTCATCGTGATCGTCGAGGACGACCCGGCGGTGCTGGGCGGCCTGGAAGTGCTGCTCAAGAGCTGGGGCGCCGACGTGCTGTCGTTCGACACCTACGTCGGCGCGGCCGAATGGGCCGGCGCCGCCTCCGCGCGCCAGCTCGCCAGGCCCGACCTGCTGATCGTCGACTTCCGGCTCGAGAGCGGCCACACGGGCCTGGAGGTGATCAAGGCGATGCGCGAGGCCTTCGGCAGCGGGTTGCCGGCGGTGATCGTCACCGGCAGCCTGATGTCCAACCAGGAAGGCGAGGCGCACGCGCACGACTTCCACCTGCTGCTCAAGCCGGTCGTCCCCACCAAGCTGCGCGCGATGATCGCGTTCAAGCTGGGCCAACGCTGAAGGGTTGCCATGAGCGCCATCGTCACCGACACGACTCCGCGCGCGACGCGCATCGATGGCCCCCTGTCAGCGCGCGCCGTGCTCGATCATTTCAACGAGAAGGGCCGCGGCCAGCTCGGGCCGGGGCAGGAGGACGCCGCGGTGCGCATCGCGCAGCTGCTGGCGCACGAGGCCGACCTCAGCGCGGCCTGGAACGGCTTGCCCGGCACCGACCATCCGCGCCACTGGCAGCCGTCGGTGGGCGACGAGGCCGCGCTGAGCGACAAGCGCTCCGAACACCGCCGGCTCGACCTGCACCTGCCGCTGTGGTGGGCGCTGCCGCTGGCGGTGCGCGACCGCCAGCCGTATCGCGTCGTGCTGCCGCTGGCCGCGAGCCGCGACGCGCTGTGCGGGCTGGTGCGCCGAAACATGCCCGGCGCCTGGTGGGACAGCACCGTGCACGTGACGCTGGACATCGAGACCCGCGTGTACTGGGGCGCACGCGGCGCGGTGCACCCGCAGGCGGCCGCGCGTCACGCGTGCGCGCAGCGCGGCGATGCGGGCATGCCGTCGCTCAAGCTGATGACGCTGCAGTCCGGCCGCGCCGTCGAGGCAGCGATGCCCGACACCCAGGCCGATCCCGACGTCGTGCTCAAGGTGCATCCGGGCGTCGGCTGGCTGGTGGCGGTGCCGGTGCTGCGCTTCGAGCGCGAGCTCACGGCCAGCGAGCGGCTGCAGCAGAAGGTGGCGCTGTGGTGGCATGGATTGCGCCGCCAGGTCGGCAGGCCGTCGCAGCGAGACCGCGATCCGACCTTCGAAGCACGCCTGAAGGCCGACGAAGCGTGGTGGCTGGATCAACTGGGGCTGCAGGGCAAGGCCGCCGAGGCGCTGACCCGGTCGCTGCGGCAGGAAGGCAAGCGCGGCGGCTCGCTGCGACCGGCGAGCCGCCTCTCCACGCTGTCGCCCGCGCTGCGCACGCAGGCGCAGGTCATCCTGATCCACGGCGGCCTGAGCTCGGCGCGCACCTGCTTCGAGGCCGCGCTCAACACCAAGGCGCGGGCGGTCGCGAAGGCGATCGAGGCCGGCCAGCCGGGGACGCCGGGCAAGGCGCACGCGGCCGACGGCACGCTGGAGCGCGAGCTGTCGCTGGCCGCGACCGCCGCCGCGTTCGATACCTCGGCATTGTCCGACGCACCGCCGCCGCCGCCGAGCGCGGCGCACATCTGGCCCGGCCTGCCCACGCTGGACGAGCGCGCCACCTGGCGCTTCGACCACGATACGTTCCTGGGTATCGCGCAGAACGTGGCACACCTGGTCGCGGCGGTTCGCAGGCAATGCATCGCGAACAGCCCGCCCGGTGCTCGCCGCCACATCGTGCTGATCGCACATTCGCGCGGCGGCAACGTCGCGCGCTTCGGGCTGGTGGCGCTGCGCAAGGCGTTCGGCGGGCAGGGCTGGACCTTCGCCGCCGTCACGCTGGGCAGTCCGCACCTGGGCACGAATGTGTTCGAGCGCGTGGGCCACCGCTGGCACGGCCTGGCCACCGCGGTGGGCGGCCTGCGTCACCTGGGCGCGGCGTGGATGAGCCGCGACACCCTGGCCGAGCTCGTCAACCTCGAACGCGGCCTGGCCTATGAAGTGCCGCCCGGCTTCCACGATGTCGAACCGGCCGGTGTCGATCGCATGATGAACGGGCGTCCCGCCACCGAACTGCCCGAAGGCATGTGGCTCGTCGGATCGCACTGGGGTCCGGGCTCGGGCATCGAGGAAAAGACCTGGGACTGGGTGTTCGAGGACATGGTCGGCGCCGAGGAAGAGGGCGATGGCCTGGTGCGGCGCCTGTCCGCGCTCGGCGGTCGCGCGGCCGAGAGCGCATCGCCCGAGCGCTGCCCGGTGCAGTTCGACGCGTCCCCGGTGTTCCACACGCACTACCTCGTGCACGAGCAGACGCGCGCGCAGATCGCGCGCATGCTGGGAAGCGCGCTCGGTGCCGATGCGGGTGCCGTCGCGGCCACGGCCGCCGTGCAGCGGCAAGCGGCGTAGGCCTGGGGATCGGGTCGCGCGCGGGCCTGCCGCGCATGCCGGCCATGCCGCAGGGCCGAACGGTTATCGTGCGGCTCCAGCCTCGTCGAACGCGGAGCCATGGCAATGAAAAGACGAGATTTCGGCCGCGGGTCGGCGATCGCCCTGGCGGGCGGCTGTCCGCTGGTTCGCGTGTTGGCTGCCGATGCGGCCGCCCACGACCGGCCAGGGCAGGATCGCTGGGCGCAGATCGAACGCGGCGTCCACGGCCGTCTTGGCGTCGCGGTGCTGGATACGGCGACGGGCACGTTGTCGGGACATCGCCTCGACGAGCGCTTCCCGATGTGCAGCACGTTCAAGTTCCTGGCCGTCGCGCTGGTGCTGGCGCGCGTGGACGCGGGCCAGGAACAGCTCGATCGCCGCATCGCGATCACGAAGGCCGACCTGCTGGACTGGGCGCCGGTGACCGGCAAGCACGTGGGCCGGGCCTTGAACGTGGCCCATCTGTGCGAGGCGGCCGTCACCGTCAGCGACAACCCCGCGGCCAACCTGCTGCTGGCCGGCGTCGGCGGCCCGCCGGCCTGCCGACCGGCTGGCGCATCGCGCACAAGACCGGCAGCGGCCGGCTGGGCACCACCAACGACGTCGGCGTGCTGTGGCCGCCGTCGGGCGCGCCGCGAGTGGTGGTGACCTACCTCACGCAGTCCGATGCGCCCGAGCACGCGCGCGAGGCGGCGCTGGCCGCGGTGGCTCGCGGCGTCACGGGCGCCTGATCAAGGCTGCGCGGCGGACTCGTCGTCGAGCCGAACTTCCGGGCGCGCGAACCACGCGCCGGCCAGCGCGACGATCGCGCCGAACGCCATCGGCCAGCTCCAGCCGTATCCGACGCCCCAGGCCGGCAGCGACAGGCCGAACCCGGCGGCGGCCGCGATGAACAGCGCGCGGCCGCGACCCGGCCATCCGGCCAGCAGGGCCGCGCCGGCATACAGGCACAGGCTGGCCAGCGCGCTGACCGCGGCCGCGAAAGCGAACTCGCCGCCGCCTTGCGCCAGCGCGCGGTACTTGCCGAAGAAGCTCGATGCCGCAAGCAACTGGAACGCGATCAGCGCCACGATCACGAAGCGCGGCGACATGGGCGTGCGCGGCGGATCTTCTTCTGCGGCTTCGGCGTTGTCGACGACCGTCAGCTCGCGGTAGGGCGGATGCAGGTCGTGCGGCGCACGTTCGACCGGGTCGAAATCAGCGTCGCCTTCCTCGTCGCGGCGGGGCGAGCCGACCAGGCGCAGCGGCGGCCGGGGTTCGGTCATTGCAGCGGCGAGTACGCCAGTCGCACGTAGATCGGCGCGAACGCCTCGGCCTGCGTCACCTCGAGCAGGTGTTCGCGCGACAGCTCCAGCATCGCGATGAAGGTCACGACCATCACCGTCGGGCTGGCCGCGGTGTCGAACAGCTCCTGGAACTCGACGTAGCGCACGCCCTGCAGGCGGCGCAGCATCTTGGTCATGTACTCGCGCACCGACAGCTGCTCGCGCGAGATCTGGTGGTGTTGGTTGAGCTTGGCACGCTTGAGGATGTCGGCCCAGGCCTCGCGCAGGTCGGCCAGGCTGACGTCGGGGAACACGGTGACGTTGGACTGCTCCATCGTCACCTGCGCGCGCAGGAAGTCGCGTCCGATCACCGGCAGCGCATCGAGCTGCGCGGCAGCCAGCTTCATCTGCTCGTACTCCAGCAGGCGGCGCACCAGCTCGGCCCGCGGATCCTCGGGTTCGGCGCCGTCGGCCGTGGGCTTGGGCGGCAGCAGCATGCGCGACTTGATCTCGATCAGCATCGCCGCCATCAGCAGATACTCGCTGGCCAGCTCGAGGTTGTGGCGACGGATCTGCTCGACGTAGTCCAGGTACTGGCGCGTGACCTGCGCCAGCGGGATGTCGAAGATGTTGAAGTTCTGGCGCCGGATCAGGTACAGCAGCAAGTCCAGCGGGCCTTCGAAGGTCTCGAGGAAGACCTCCAGCGCGTCCGGCGGGATGTACAGGTCCGTCGGCATCCGGAACAGAGGCTCGCCGTACAGGCGGGCCAGCGCGACGCCGTCGACCGGCGGCGTGGCTGTCGCGATGGCGGCGACGCCGGCAGCGGCGTCGCCGCTGTCCGGCGCCTCAGGCGTCACTTCGTGTGCGTCTGGTAGACGTAGGGCTGCTGCGCGACCCGGGCTTCCTGGTATTCGGACTGCAGCTCGCGGTCGATCTGCTTGTCCCACAGCAGGGCGCGGCCGGCGCGCTGCTCGGCTTCCAGCGTCGGCTTCTTGGCCTTCAGGTCGTCGATGAACGAGCTGACTTCCGACTTGTAGGGCTTCCAGAACAACGGCATGGTGGATCAGAGGGTTGGATGAGGGGCCACGCGCATTTTAGTTCAGACGCATGCCCGGCAGGGCACCGTTGCCCGGTTCGAGCAGGTACAGGCCGCCATCCACCTTGGAATCGGCGTGGCTCGCGGCCAGCACCATGCCCTCGGACATGCCGAACTTCATCTTGCGCGGCGCCAGGTTGGCGACGACGACGGTGAGCTTGCCCACCAGCGTGGCCGGGTCGAAGTGCGCCGAGATTCCGGAGAACACGTTGCGGTGCCGGCCTTCGCCCACGTCCAGCGTCAGGCGCAGCAGCTTGTCGGAGCCCTCGACCTTCTCGGCGTTGACGATCCTGGCGATGCGCAGATCCACCTTGGCGAAGTCGTCGATCTTGATCTCGGGCGCGATGTCCTCGCCGCCCGGCACCACCACCGGCGCGGCCGGCGGCTCGAACAGCGCGTCCAGCAGCTTGGTGTCCACGCGCTGCATCAGATGCGTGTAGGCGCCGATGGTGTGGGCGCCGAGCGCGGACGACGCATCCGCGAAGGTCAGCGCGGGCACGCGCAGGAAATCTTCCACCTGCCTGGCCAGCGCCGGCAACACCGGCTTGAGGTAGATGGTGAGCAGGCGGAACGCCTCGATGCAGGTGCTGCAGACATCCTGCAGCGCGCCGTCGGCGCCGTCCTTCTTGGCCAGGTCCCAGGGCTTGTGCTGGTCGACGTACTCGTTGACCTTGTCGGCCAGCGCCATGATGTCGCGCAGCGCCTTGCCGAACTCGCGCTCCTCGTACAGTTCGGCGATGGCGGCTCGCTGCGCGCGCAGCGTCTCCAGCAGCGCCGAGCCTTCCACGCCCAGATCGCCCGACAGCGTGCCGCCGAAGCGCTTGGCCAGGAAGCCGGCGGCGCGGCTGGCGATGTTGATGTACTTGCCCACCAGGTCGGAATTGACGCGCGCGACGAAGTCTTCCGGATTGAACTCGATGTCCTCGACGTGCGAGTTCAGCTTGGCCGCGATGTAGTAGCGCAGCCACTCGGGGTGCAGGCCCAGGTCGAGGTACTTCAGCGGCGAGATGCCGGTGCCGCGGCTCTTGCTCATCTTG
>Ga0302279_10002061_pt1 | contig 27282 bp, 27 predicted proteins | sample III_Bog_N3_3_FD_194541 | JGI IMG/M metagenome (GOLD analysis project Ga0302279, IMG submission 194541) | Peat permafrost microbial communities from Stordalen Mire near Abisko, Sweden - III_Bog_N3_3 | ecosystem: Environmental > Terrestrial > Soil > Wetlands > Peat | place: Sweden: Abisko... | reverse complement strand
CCTCCGACCTGGTGAAGAAGACTACCTACATCGCCACCCGCACCAAGGACCTGATCGAAACCATGAACAGCCTGGTGCATCTCTCCAACCAGAACAAGGACGCGGCTCGCGGGGTGGGCGCGGTTTCCACCCATCTCGCGGACAAGACCGAAGAACTGCGCAAGACCCTCAACCTGTTCCGGGTGGAATGACCGCCATGGTGCCCCAACTGGATCAGATCAGCCCGTTCGCCCGGGAACTCACCGCCCTTTATGTGGAGGATGATGCTGTCAGCCGGCTGATGGTGGCGGCGCAGCTGCGGGGGGTGTTCAAGGAACTGATCCTGGCCGCGGACGGCCAGGAGGGGCTGGAAGCCTTCCGGGCCCGAAGCCCCCAGCTGGTGCTCACCGACAACCGGATGCCGCGGCTGTCGGGCATCGCCATGACCGAATCGATCCGGGAGCTGGATGCCAGAGTTCCGGTGATCTTCCTCACCGCCACCATGGACACGCCGCTCCTGGTGCGGGCCATCGAGCTTGGCATCGCCGCCTTCCTGACCAAGCCGGTGGCCCTGGCCAGCCTGCGGCTGGCGGTCGCCCGGGTGGTGGGACTGCTCGAGATCGAACACCTCCACCGCCGGACGGTGGAACAGGAGCTGGCGCTGCTGCACTTCCAGGAGAAATACCACGAATCCCAGCAGGAACTGGCGTTCCGCTTCCCTCACCACCGCCCTGAGCGTTCATACCTTCAACTTCCTGGTCGATACCCTGACCGCCGGGGTCCCCTTCGGTTTCGACAGCTTCGTCCAGCGCTTCAACACCCTGGTTCGCAAGTTGCTTCTGGAAGACGAAGTGCTCTCCCTGGCCCTGGTCTGGTTGCCCCTTGCCGGTCCGGTGATGGTGACCGCGGCCTTCGGCATGCCGCCCATCCTGGTGGGGGCCCCCGGGCAGGGTGTGCGCAAACTGCGTTGCAACAACCCACCCATTTCCCCCTACACCGAGGACTTCCGCACCATGGCCCATGACCTGGGTTCAGCCCGTTCGATCCTGCTGTATACGGACGGTCTGAACGAAGTGAGGACCGCCGGGGGAACCCTGTACCGGGAACATCTGGACGCCGATTTCACCGCGAGTGCCAGCCGGAACCAGCTCTGGAACGCCTTCCAGGCCCGGGTAGGGGTTCCGGACGACGATGTGGCGTTGGTGTTCCTGGCCCGGGTGGACGCCACGCCCCTCTGGCGGCACCGGGTGGTCATCCTTGCCCGTCTCGATGAGGTGGAACGGGCCTGCCAGGAACTGGAGCAGCGCCTTGAAACCGGCGCCACCCTGGAGTCCGGAGCCCGTTTCGCGTTCGGCATGGCGGTCAGGGAGGCCATGCTGAACGCCTACGAACATGGCTGCCTGGAAATCAGCCCCGGCCAAAAGCCGAGGATGCTGGAGGAGGGGCTCTACTACCAGCACCTGCTCGAGCGGGAAGGTTCCGTGGACCGCCACATCACCCTGGAACTCACGGTCCAGGCGGAGGGGGCGAACCGCCTGCTTAAGGTCACCATCCTGGATGAAGGGCCCGGCTTCCGATTCCCGGATGCCGACCAGGAACCGGGCACCATGATGCTCAGCGGCCGCGGGCTGAAGATGGTGAAGATGTATACCGATGCCTTTTACTTCAATGAAAAGGGCAATGCCATCACCTTGATCAAGATCTATCCGGGAGAGAGCGATGCAGCTGACGCGAACCAGTGCGAATGAAATGAGCATTCTCGGCAACTTCAAGACCACCGAGGATTACCTGGCGATCCGGGCCCTCGCCACGGAACTGGTGGCCGGAGGCGCGGCCTTCCTCACCCTGACCATCCAGGAGTCGCTTTCCATGCCCTCCTCGGTGATCGGCTATTTCGTCAAGCTCATCAACCGCGACAAGATCCGGGTGACCATGCTGATCCAGGACAAACGTCTGCTCGAACTCCTGGAAGAACTCAGTCTGGTGGAACTGTTCGGCGCCCGCGGGGTTTGACGGCCCTGGCGCCAGTCTGGCACCCGGATGATCCTGCCGACGGGGTCCCGATCGGGGTGGCCGTCGCCGGCGGCCTCGGGGGGAAGGGCATGGGCTCTTTCCGGAGGTCCAGTTCCGCGAACAGGATGCCCGGGGGGACGATGGACGAGGCGGGAACGCCAAGGGGACACCCGCCGTACCGGTGGGAGCCTGCCTCCGTATTGGCAGGCCCCGCGACGGTCAAACGATGGTCCAGCCCCCATCGGTCAGCAGGAAAGCTCCATTGACCATGTCCGAGCCATCGGCGGCCAGGAACTGGACGGCGGTGGCGATGTCCTGGATGGTGCCGATGCGGCCCCTGGGGATATTGGCCAGCACCCCAGCGCGGAATTCCGGGTCGTCCAGCCGCTCGGCCGTGCCCGGGGTATGGGTGAAGGTCGGGCCGACCGCGTTGACCGTGACCCCGTGCCGGGACCATTCCAGGGCCAGGACCTTGGTCAGTTGATTGATGCCGCCCTTGGAAGCGCAATAGACCGCCTCGCCATCGATGGCGATGACCGCCGCCTGGGAGCTGATGTTGATGATCCGGCCATAGCCCTTGGCCAGCATGTGCCGGGCCGCGGCCTGGGCGCAGAAAAAAGTCCCTTTCATATTCAAGGACATCATTTCATCCCAATCTGCCTCGGTGAGGTCCACCGCGGGAATGGGCTTGCCCATGCCAGCGTTGTTGACCAGCACATCGATCCGGCCCAGATCGGCCACGATGGCGTCGAACACCGGCTGGATGGAAGCGACGTCGCGCACATCCAGGGCCTGGACCGAGCACTTCCCGCCTCCGCCCCGGATTTCCTCGGCCAATTCGCGCAGTTGGGTGAGATTGCGGGCCAGGGCGACCACCTGGGCGCCCTGGCCGGCGAACCAGGTCGCAAGGCCCCGGCCGATGCCCCGGCTGGCGCCGGTGATGACGATGACCTTCCCCTTCATACTGAACGGATCTGTCATGGTTCCACTCCCATGGGGGGGATTTTGGGCTCGGGTGTCCTTGCATCATACCCCAGTAGAACTAGACGCCCTTCAAGACCTGCCGGGAACATTCCGGGCAGATCCCATGGGTGATCCCCATGTGGGAGACCCGGGTGAGGTAGTGCTCCAGCGGTTCCCAGATCCCCGCCTCGTCCCGGATCTTCTTGCAGGAAGCACAGATGGGCAGCAGCCGCTGGAGGTCGCGGATCACCGTGGCCGAGCGCTCCAGCTCCTTGAGCAGCCGGTGCCGCTCCATGGCGTAGCGCAGGGAGCGCGACAGGGTCCGGGCTTCGAGCTGATCCTTCACCAGGTAGTCCTGGGCTCCGCCCTGGACGGCGGCCATTCCCAGGCCTTCGTCGGTGCTGCCGGTGAGAATGAGGATGGGAACCTCCGGAAACCGCTGGTGCAGGCTGGTGAAGGTGTCCAGTCCCTGGCTGTCCGGCAGGCCCAGGTCCAGCAGCACCGCCTGGAATTCGCCCAGCTCCAGCATGACCACCGCCCGTTCGAGGGTCTGGGCCACGGCCACCTCCAGGGCCAGCAGCGCGGCTTCCTGCATGAGCAGCTGGACCAGTCTGGCCTCGGCCGGGTTGTCTTCCACCAGGAGCAAGCGGATCAGGTTCATGGGCGTCTCTGCGGCAGGGTGACCACGGTGAACCAGAAATCCTCGATGGCCCGCACCACCTTCACGAACTGGTCCAGGTCCAGGGGCTTGGAAATGAAGCAGTTGGCGTGCCGGGCATAGGCTCGGGCAATGTCCTCCTCAGCGCTGGAGGAGGACAGGATCACCACCGGGATGCCCATGAGCTCGGGGTCGGCCTTGATGATCGCCAGCAATTCGGTCCCGCTCATCCGGGGCAGGTGGAGATCGAGCAGGATGAGGTCCGGCCGGGTCGCGTCCAGGTATTCGCCTTGGCGGTGGAGATAGGCCAGGGCCTTCTCGCCGTCGCATACCGTCCGGATGCTGTTGCGGATCTTGCAGGAGCAGAGCGCTTCCCGGGTGAGGATCACGTCCCCGGGATTGTCCTCCACCAGGAGGATCCGGATCGGGCGTCCCGTTTCGGTTTCGGAATTCATCGGTGATCTCCCGGGCAGGGCAAGGTGAAGTGGAAAATGGTGCCCTGGCCCGGTTCGGACCCGACCCAGATCCGTCCGCCATGGCGTTCGACGATGCGCTTGCAGAGCGCCAGGCCGATGCCGGTGCCCGGGTACTCGGCCCGGGTATGCAGGCGCTGGAAGATTTCGAAGATCCTCTGGTGGTGCCTGGGATCGATGCCGATGCCATCGTCGGTCACGGTGAAATGCCAGACCTGCTCCTCCCGGGTGGCCGTGATGTGGATCCGCGGCGGGGCCGGGCCCCGGAACTTGATGGCGTTGCCCAGCAGGTTCTGGAACAGCATGGCCAGCTGGGAGGCATCGGCGTCCACCAAGGGCAGCGGGTCGTGGGTGATGACCGCCGAGGATTCCCGGATCGCCCCCTGCAGGTTCAGGATCGCCAGGGCCAGGGCCTCCCCCGCCGCGGACCGCTCCGGTGGCCGGCCCTGGCTGGTGATCCGGGAATACTGGAGCAGATCGTCGACGAGCACCTGCATGCGCTTGGCGCCGTCCACGGCGAACCCTATATACTCGTCCGCATCCGCGTCCAGCTTGCCCCGGTACTTCCTGGCCAGCAGCTCGGTGAAGCTGGCGACCATCCTGAGCGGTTCCTTCAGGTCATGGGAGGCCACCGAGGCGAACTGGGCCAGATCGCGATTGCTCTGCCTGAGCATTGCGGTGGTGGCCTGGATCGCCTCCTCGCCCAGGCGCCGTTCCCGGTCGACGATCCGCCGGGCGCAGGCGCGTTCGTCCAGGCCCCACTTTAGGAAGAGCAGGGCCAGGGCGCAGAGCAGACCCACCGCGGCCAAGCCCAGGTACACGGCCCTGCGGAACAGCCAGAACTCCTCCTCGGTGGCCCGGGAACCCTGGACCACCAACCGGTCCTCTTCGGCCTTCATGGCGTTCAGCACCCCCTGGATGCGCACCGTAAGGTCCGTCCCGGTCCCTTTTTCCATCTCCCGGGCTCCGGCCTCCAGGCCTGACCTGCGGCGGATGGCCACCAGACGGTTGAAATTCCCGATCCGGGTCCGCACCAGGGGACGCAGGCTGGCCAAGCGCTCCAGCTGGCCTGGATTGTCCGCCGTGAGCAGGCTGAGATTGGCCATGTCCAGGTCCAGATCCGCCTGGGCCGTGGGCAGACGATTGAGATACCGGTCGGCGCCGCTGAGCAGGAACCCCCGCACCTCCCCTTCCAGGCTCAGCACTTGCCGTTCCACCTCGCCGATCCCGGTCTGGACCAGCACGGTGTGGACCTGCCAGCGGGCCTGGCGCTGCACCCGTCCCGCGCTGGAGGCGATGGCCCAGATGCCCAGGAACGGCAGCGACAAGGCCACCGTGAAAATGACGGTGGCGATGGCTTTCCAGGGCATCCGCCAGGTGCCTGCCAGCCGGGGCGCGGACTCCGTCATGGTTCACCCAGGCCGGAGGAAAGGCATTGATCCGTCCTGCAGCGCCATGGGAGCTCCCCTCGGTTGAAGTTCGCAATGATACTACCGGGGGCAACGCAATCCTTGGATTCCTTGAGACCCGTCGGTGTGGGTTAGTACTTGGAAAAAAACGCACGGAACCGCCGCTGTGGCGAATATCGCCATGCTATCCTCAATCTGCGTTGTTTCTGGAGGAACCATGGGTTTGGGCGGCAAGATCGCGTTGGGGTGTGGTGGGCTTCTGCTGCTGATGGTGCTGGTGTTGGGCCTTGGCGTGATGGGGTCGTACAACTCCCTGGTCAGCCTCAGCCAGGGCGTCGACGCCCAATGGGGGCAAGTGGAGAACGTTTACCAACGCCGGACCGACCTGGTGCCGAATCTGGTGGCGACCGTGAAGGGCGCCGCGGCTTTCGAAAAGGACACCTTCATCGCCGTGACCGAAGCCCGGGCCAAGGTGGGCCAGGTCAACCTGGGCGGCAAGGCGCCCACCTCCCCGGAATCCATGGCCAAGTTCCAGCAGGCCCAGGAAGGGCTGGGCTCGGCGCTGTCCCGGCTACTGGTGGTGGTGGAGAAGTATCCCGACCTCAAGGCCACCCAGAACTTCCGTGACCTCCAGGCCCAACTGGAAGGCACCGAGAACCGCATCTCGGTGGAGCGAATGCGCTTCAACCAGGCGGCCCAGGCCTTCAACACCCAGCGCAACAGCTTCCCCACGGTGATCCTGGTCGGCTTCTTCGGCGACCGGTTCCGGGAACGGGCCTATTTCAAGGCCCAGGCCGGCGCCGAGGTGGCTCCCAAGGTTTCCTTCTAGCCCCCCATGCGCAAAATCCTGGCTTTATTCTGTCTGCTCGCCGGGTTGTGGGGCGGGGTGTTCCTGGCCGCCCAGGCGGCTCCGCCCCCCGCGCCCCAGCGCTGGGTGACCGACGCCCCGGGCCTGCTCTCCCAGACGGCCCGGGAAGGGCTGGACCGGCGCCTGGAGGCGTACCAGAAGAGCACCGGCCACCAGGTGCTGGTTTGGATCGGCACCAGCACCGGCGGGGAGGTCCTGGAGGACTGGACCGTGCGGGCCTTCGCGGCCTGGAAGGTGGGCCGGGCGGGCCTGGACGACGGCCTGGTGCTGTTCGTTTTCACCGGGGACCGCAAGCTGAGGATCGAAGTGGGCTACGGCCTGGAAGGGCAGGTGCCCGACGCCGTGGCGTCACGGATCATCCGGGAGACCATCGTGCCCCGGCTCAAGGGCGGTGACGCCGATGGCGCCCTCACCGCGGGGGTGGACCGGATCCTGAAGGTGGTCGGGGGTGATGCCCAAGCCGGCCAGCCCCAGGACCAGGGCGGCTCCATGCCGCCGCTCGGCCTGGGCGCCAAGATCCTCATCGCCATCGTCGGGCTCGGCCTGCTGGTGCTGGTCGTCAGCCATCCGGGCCTGGCCATCTGGCTCCTGTTCAGCCTTTTCAATGGCGGCCGGGGCGGAGGCTTCGGCGGCGGGGGAGGTGGCGGCTGGTCCGGGGGCGGCGGCCGTTCCGGCGGCGGCGGAGCCTCGGGATCATGGTGAAGCACGGAGGTGCCGCATGTGGGGCCTGACCCGCAGCAGTCTGTCCCGGTACGTGGACTCTTCCCAGGTCGAGCAGGCCATCCGGGAGGCTGAGCGGCTCACCTCCTCGGAGATCCGGGTGTCGGTGGCGCGGTTCTTCTGGGGCGACGTGGAGAAGGTGGCGGCGAAGGCCTTCCACCGGCTTGGCATCGAGGACACCGCCGAGCGCAATGGCGTGCTGATTTTCCTGGTGCCCAGCCGGAAGCGGTTCGCGGTCCTGGGGGATTCGGGAATCCATCGGGCGATGGGCCAGGCCTTCTGGGACGACGTGGCGGCCTGCCTGGCGGAGCATTTCCGGCGCGGGCAGTTCACCGAAGGGTTGACCGAGGGCATCCGGCTGATGGGTGAGCGGCTGGCCATCTGCTTCCCCCCCCTCCCCGGGGGCGGAGCGCAATGAGCTTCCGGATGAGGTGGATTTCCACTGAAGGCCAAAAGGGGTTCTGGATCCCGAAAGACGACTGGGCCCCGTAAAAGTTTTAGTTGGCCTGCCCCACCGGTTAAACCATATTATTCTTTCGCCCTAGCAGGTTGGGCACCCGGTTCATCGCGAAAGTAGCCAAGGACACCACCCTCAAATCCCTGGTCCGACAGCCGCCGGTTCCGGCGGTTCCACACGCCATCGCAGGAACCAATCCCTGAGAAGACGCTGCCGGCCGTGCCAGGCTGGTGCGGCTCCTGCCGGATGGCCAGCCTACGCTGAAAGGAACCCGGGTACTGCTCAGGGGATTACGATCCCCTGCATCTGCACCACTTCAAAAGCAGACCCAGGCACCTGGGCCAACTGGGAAACCAGGCTGTCGTTGTCCCAGCGGGAGTCCGGGGCGCCGCTGATGTACCAGTTGGAGCCGTTGTCTGCCACCATCATGCCGTAGGTCTTCAGGGCCTGGAGGATGGCCCGGGTTGCCGGGCTGAACCCAGCGGGGATGGCAAAAGATGCCTTGAGCCGCACCCGCATTCCCATGGGTGGGAGATTGGCGCTGGTGCTGCTGGAGGCCCAGTGGTTGGCTGGCGGGACATAGGCTTTCCGGGTGCTGTTCACCGTGAAGCGCAGGGCGTGGCGGATGCCGGCGCTGCTGGAGGCCTCGTCGTAGCGGACCAGACCGGGAAAGATGGGCAGGCCGGCGGCGTCGGCGCTGGTCCAGTCCGGCTGGGCCGACGGGCGCACCGTATCCGAATCCAGATGGAACACCGCGCCGCAGTCGGCCTGCCAGCCCCCGCCGGCCTGGGGAAAGCCGTTGTCCAGCTCATAGAGCCGGTTGAGATCCTTGTCGATCACCAGCACGTGGCGATCTCCGCCGAACGCCGAGCCGTCGGCGGTCTGTCCTTCGATCGGGGCGGTGGCGGGAATCGGGTAGGGACCCGGGTCGCTCTCGTCGCCGTAGGCCACGAACGCGACCGGCACCAGGAGCTGGGTCCCCGCCACCACCACGTAGGGGATGCCGATGGTGGCGCCCTGGTAGGTGCCCGACCCGAAATCCGGATGCAGGCCGGTGGTGAGGCCGATGCTGGCGATGAGGGCGGCGGAGCCGGGGTCGACCGCGGCGCCGGAGATGTCGGTGTTCCAGGGATTGTCGGCCGGGAAGGGCAGGGCGCCGTTGAGGCTGGCGCCCGGGCCCAGGTCCGCGCCCGCCAGGTTGGCGTAGGTGGTTCCGGAACTGCCCACGGTGACCGTGGTGGTGGCGGTGGTGGTGCCGGAACCGGTCACGGTGAGCGTATAGACCGTGCTTGCGCCCGGAGTGACCGTCACCGCCGTGCCGCTGGTGAGGCTGCCGACGCCCTGGTCCACCGTCCCGGTCCCGCCGCTGAAGGAGCCCAGGAGGGATGCTGATTGGCCCGGGGTGATGACGGCGGGAGAGGAGCTGAAACTGGAGATGACCGGCCCCGCTTGGGCCGGACCGGAGGAACTGGCGGCACCGCCACCGCAAGCCAGGGTCGCCATCAAGGCCAGGGAAGCCAAGATTGCCTTGCCTACGCCCATGAATCCCTCCACACCGCCCGACTGGCACCTCAGTATAAGCTTCCCTGAATACCGTTCCCGGGTCCGCAAGACAGTGTCTCGCAAAGGTTTCAGGTGGCCTGGAGAACTCGTTCCGCCCAGGGCGGTCTGGCCCTCAGGCCAGGGGCGACCGGGCCCGGGCGGCGAGCAGAAAGGCCTCCCGCAGGCCGGGGAGGTACGGCGACACGGTTTGCCAGACCGCCTCGGGCGGCGCCCGGTAGTGGCCCCGGGCCCAGTGCAGGAGCAGCGGCCTGAGCAGCAGTTCCGGCCGGCCCGGATAGGCGCCGAGGAATTCGTGGGTCACCCGCTGGGTCCGGGGGAACAGATGGAAGCGCAGCGGTGCCGACTCGTCGCCGAAATGGGCGCAGTGCAGCTTGATGGGGGCGATGGTCAGCTTGATGGCCATGCTGGCGAACTCCAGGATCTGGCCCAGCTCGGCCCGGGCCGGCCGGGGCAGGTCCAGATAGGTGCGGGCCGGCGTGAGGGGGGAGACGATGAGGTAGCCCGGCACGGTGCAGGACGGGCTGTGCTCGATGATGAAGCGGCGCTGGTGCAGGATCTCGAAATCCATGAACGACTCAAAGCAGTGAAACGGATGGATGGTTTACGGCCAAGGAGCCACCGGGTCCCGGTCAAGGGTTCCCGGTGGCCGGACCTATCAGCCGATGGGTGAATTAGGCGATGGCCTTGTTGGCGGTCAGATCCCATCCGGAATTGACGTTGCCGCCGCCCATGCCGTCCGCGCGCTTCTGCTGGGTGTAGGTCCACTTGATCCGGCCATAACTGAACCGGATCCGCTCGGCCGGGAAGCCCTCGTCGTTGGCCTGGCCGCCGGATTCCACTTTGGAAACCAGCACCTGTTCCAGCTTGACCTCCAGGTACTTCAGCTTGTCGCCGCCGGCCCGGCACAGTTCCAGGCTGACTTCCTTGAGGTGCTTGCCGGTGCAGCAGGCTTCGTACAGCTTGGGGCTGGCCTTGTCCAGTTGGTGGCGGATGTCGAAGGTGCCGTGGTTCACCCGTTCCGCGGTGGCGCCGCCTGAGGAACTGGCCGTGGCCGAGGCGGGCTGTTCCATCTGGTGGGAGAAGGACAGGACTTCGATCCAATCCTTGTGTTTGTCGTCCGAGCTCTCGCCCGGTATTCCGTCGATCTTGAGGAAGGCATCAAATGCCATGGGGTTCTCCTTGGGGAGAAAAGGGTTGGGGAAAAGGGAAGGTGTCGGGTTCCCGGGTCATCGGGAGGGTTGCGGGAGTTCGGCCACCAGGCGCAAGGAGACGGTCAGTTCATCCAGCTGGAAGTGGGGGCGGAGGAAGGCCGCCGCCCGGTAGACGCCCGGCTTCCCGGGAACTTCGACAACTTCAACGCGAGCCTCGCGCAGGGGGAATTTGGACTTGGCTTCCTGGGAGGCGGAATCGTCCAGCAGGACGTACTGGGCCAGCCAGGTGTTCAGGTAGTCCTCCACCCCCTGGCGGGAGGCGAAGCTGCCGACCTTGTCGCGCATGATCGCCTTCAGGTAATGAGCGATCCGGGATACCGCGAAGATGTACGGCAGTTGGGTGGAGAGCCGCGCATTGGCATTGGCGGCGTCCGTGTTGTAGGTCCTGGATTTCTGCACCGACTGGCCGCTGAAGAAGGCGGCGTAGTCGGTGTTCTTGCAATGCACCAGGGCGATGAAGCCCAAGTCCGACAGCAGCTTTTCGTTGCGGTCGGTGATGGCCACCTCGGTGGGGCACTTGAGGGCGACCTCGCCGTCATCGGTCCTGAAACAATGGCTGGGCAGGTCTTCCACCAGGCCGCCACCCTCCACGCCGCGGATCGCCGCGAGCCAGCCGAATTCCGCGAAGGCTTCGGCGAGCCGGATGGCATAGGCATAGGCGGCGTTGGACCAGAGATACTTGCCGTGGTCGCTGCCGTCCACGTCCTCCCGGAAATCGAAGGCCTCCACCGGCATGGTTTCGGGACCATAGGGCAGCCGGCCGAGGGTATGCGGCAGGACCAGGCCCACGTAGCGGGCGTCTTCGGAATCCCGGAACGATTTCCACTTGGCGTATTCCACCGTGTCGAACAGCTTGGCCAGGTTCCGCGGCCGGCTGATCTCGTTGAAGCTTTCCAGCCCGAACAACCGGGAAGCGGCGGCCGAGATGAACGGGGCGTGGGCGGAGGCGGCCACGTGGGAGAGTTCCTCCAGGAGGTGGAAGTCCTCGGGGCTGCGGGAGAATTCGAAATCGCCCACCAGGGCGGCGTAGGGGGCGCCGCCGAAGGTGCCGTATTCCTCCTCGTAGACGCTCTTGAACAGGGCGCTCTGGTCATAGTCGGGGGCGCTCTTGAAATCCTTGCTCAGATCCTGCTTGGAGGCGTTCAGGACCTTGATCTTGAGCATCGTCCCGGTCTGGGCCTTGCCGACCAGTTGCTTGAGGCCGCGCCAGGAACCCTCCAGCCGCTGGAACTCGGGGTGGTGGAGGATGACGTTGAGCTGGGCGGAGATCAGCTGGTCCAGTTCCGCCACCCGGGCATCGATGCTGGTGGCAAGGTCCCGCTTGACGGTCACGGTGCCCTGGACCAGCTGTGCCACCAGTTCGCCGATGAGGTCCCTGGCGTGGGCCTTTTCGGTTTCGCTGGCGGCGATCCGGCTTTCCTCCACGATGGCGTCCAGCAGGCCGGGACAGGATTCCTGGGCCCGGTCCACCCGGTTCGGTCCAGCCAGGGAAACCTCCTGGGGGGTCATGGCTCACCTCCCGTCCGTTCCTTGGGCCCGGTCTGGCTGAGGGTCCGCAGCTTCCCGGCGTCGTGCACGATCCCGTCCAGGAGCTCCTCCAGTTTGTCGTTGCCGATCATCTTGTTGCGCAGGTCAGCCAGCCGGTTCCGCACCTCCAGCAACTGGCGCAGGGGTTCCACCTGGTGGACCACCTGCAGCGGTTCGAAATCCTCCAGCTTGTTGAAGGCCAACTGCACCCCGAACTGGCTGGCGTCGTCCCGGAGCTGGTTCTCCACCCGCAGGGCCAGTCGGGGGGCCATGCCGGCCAGGACGTCGTCGAAGGTGTCCTTGTCGATCTGGACGAACCGCCGGTCCTTCAGGCGGGGCAGGGGCGCTTCGGGATGGCCGGTGAAGTCGCCCATGACCCCAAGGACGAAGGGCAGTTCCTTGGTTTCGATGGAATCCCCCACTGCGACGTCGTACATGATCTGGACCCTGGGTGGACGGTCCCGCTCGAGTTTCTTCTGGGTGCTCTCTCTTGCCATGGCGCTCTCTCATTCATTGGAAGGGTGGAAGGGATGGTTCAGCGGCTGATCTTCGCCGGGAGGGCGTGTTGCCGCAGGGCGCCCAGGCGAAGGGGGTTGGGCCCGCTGACCATGCGGAAGTTGAACCGGATCCTGCGGTCGGGTGGGCTGTCCGGGGCGGCGTCACGGGTTGGTGAGGCCCTGCTGGGCTTGAGTTTCCACTCCAGGCTGCTGGTGGGCGCCAGTCGGTTCTCCACCCGGCACTGGTCCAGGAGGCGCATCAGACCCAGCCTGCCCGGGGCGTTCTGGACCTCCGCGGTGGCGCCCTGGAATTCCACCGACTGGATCCGGGCCCCCTGCACCGGGGCCGCCGGGTTCGGCCAGCAGAAGCCGGCCCAGGCCTGGGGGCCGTTCCGGTACTGGAGCCTCTGGCCGTCGAGCTCGAGGATGATTTCGCTGAGGCCCGGGGTGGGTACCGGCTGCAGTTCGAACCGCGAGGGATCGCCCTCCTCCAGGGTTTCCGCCGCGGCCCGCAGGCGGGAGATCCCCCTCAGGAAGCCGGGACCGAACGGGAGGCTGAGCCCGCCCCAGGTGCGGGGGACGAAGGACTCCCCGTGCCGGGCCAGCAGACCGCCCAACTGCTTTTCCATGAAGCGCGGCAGGATGCCATCCCCCGGCTTCAGGAACTTCAGGATATCGGCCATCTGGGCTTCATTGGCGGCATCGGCGAAGGGATACTTGTTGGCCAGGTTCGACCAGGCGTTGTAGACCTGCTGGGTCCAGGCACGGTTGAGGTCCTGCTCGGCCTCCGGGAGCAGGGCCGCGTAGGTCTGGATCAGGGGCCGGAGCAGGAACGGGCGCAGGTTGGCGCGGCCCTCTTCGTTCCCGGGTCCCGGGAGGGCGCTGTCGACCCACTGCTGGCCTTCGGCCAGCTCCGATGCTCCGGCCAGGGTCGCCTGGAGGCATTGCCGGGCTTCATAGCCGGGATCGCCGCCGTTGCCGATGGCCAGCATGCGGGCCCGGATCTTCTGCAGCAGCCCCAGGTAGGCGTCCAGGGTGGCCCGGCCGCCGCCGCCCGGGTCCGCCAGGGCGGCGGCAGCGGCGAATTGGCCGCCCAGCTGCCCGGGATGGTCCCGGGACTCGACCACCGGACCGCCATGGCCGCCCAGGAGCCGTTCGGTCTGCTCGATCACCTTGTTCCGGGCCGCATGCAGGGATTTCTTCAGCTCGGACGGGTTGTCCCAGGCGGTCTGGTAAGCCGCCTGGGCGACCACCAGCTTGAGCGGGGAGGCCTGGGGATCGGCCAGCCGGGCCAGGGCCGCGGCGGCGTCCCCGGGGCCGGTGAAGGCGCGCACGGCGAGGCCCTGGAGGAACCGGGTCCATTCCCGGGCATAGTCGGCCTTGTAGAGGTCTTCCAGGCGGGCGCGGTTGGTTTCGGGGCTGCCCTGGGTCTCCAGCGGCCCGTCCAGGGGCGAGTCCAGCACCCAGTCGGTGCCCTGGAAGCCGCCGCGGCTGGCCTCCAGGAATGCCTCCCGGAAGTAGCCTTCCCAGGCCTCCCGGGTGAGGCTGCCCTGGATGAAGCAGCTGCCGGTCAACAGATCCTGGTCCCTGCCGTTCAGGATCCGGCTCAGGGTCATGGGTTCGAACCGGGTATTGGCCCGGGTTTTCATTTCGGTGTAGATCTGTTCCAGCGGGGTCAGGTTGCGGATCTGGCCGCGCAGGCGGGCCCTGGCCCTGGCCACCAGTTCCGGCCGGTTCGCGATCACCGGCAGGTCCGGCTCGCGGATCTGCGCGGCATAGAAGGCCACGGTGCGCTCGGCCATGCGGAACAGCCCGGCTTCGGAGCCGTCAACCGCCTGGGCCTGGAGCCAGGGGCGCCAGAACCGGGGGATCTGGTCGGTCAGGTGGGCCATTTCCATGCACTCGGGGTGGGCCAGCATGAGATAGGTCTTGAGGGTGTTGTAGGCCTGCTCCAGGTCGGCCGCCGGGGCCTCGGCGGTGCTGGGGCCGGCGGGGGGGCGCCCCTTGGACCGGCCGGCGGCGGGGCGGGAGCCGGGAGCCGGGATCCCGGGCCGGGGCTCGATGAAGGCCTGGGCGAGGTCTTCCTCAAGCTTGTGCCGAACCGGCTGGAGCATGGTTTCGGCGAGACCTGACAGATAGTGGGCCCGGAGGATCCCGGCCACCCGGCCGCCCTGGTAGAGTCCCCAGCCCAAGGCCACCGGCCGGCCCTGGCGGCGGTAGCGGTCCAGATGTTCGAGCCGGAACTGGAGCACTTGCAAGGCCTTCATGCGATCCACCAGGGACTGGCTGCCATAGAGGAGCCAGGCTTCCCGCGCCTCCTCCCGGGCCTCCCGGATCAGCTTGCGATTTCCCGCGAAGGACCAGCTCCAGCCGCCCGCCAGGAGGGAGAGCCCGGCCAGGCTGGCCGCCATGGCCGCCTTGGAGATCCGGTTGCCGCCTGGGCCGACCCCGTGCCGGACCAGGTCCCGGTCCGGGAAGACGGCTTCGCTGAACAGCCCCTCCAGAAAGCAGGGCGGACCAGCCGGCGCTGGCTGTTCCGGAGCCGGGAGCAGCCCGAACCGGGCGGCGATCCGGTCGCGGTCACAGACTTCGGCGGTTTCCCCCTGCATGGCGCTGGTGAAATAGAAGCCCCGGATCAAAGGGCTGGGGTGATAGGGATCCTCCTCCACCAGCAGCTCGGCGAAGGCCAGCAGGGCTTCCCGGAGCGCCCGGAATTCCAGCGGAAAGGCCGCCAGGGAGCCCTCCCGGCATCCGGGGTCCCGGGTCAGCCGGTCCGTCGCCATCTGCGCCAGGCCCTGGCTGAGCTGGTCGAACTGCTCCCCCATGGTCCGGGGGAACTGGCCGGGAGCGAGGGTCGCCCCCCACACCTGGTCGCGCTCGGCCTGGGGCCGGCCCTGGAAGAAAGGGCCGAACCCCCGCAGCTGATCCATTTTCGTGACCACCAGATAGACCGGGATCTTCATCCGGAAGGCTTTTTCCATATCTCCGAGGCGCTGGCGCAGAAGCCTGGCCTGGGCGGCGATGGCCGGGGTCCTGGGCCGGGTCAGGTCCCAAAGGCTCACGGCCAGCAGGACGCCGTTGACCGGCGCCTTGGGCCGGTGGGCCTTCAGCAGCTTGAGCAGTTCCAGCCATTCCGGAAGATCTTCGCGCTGGCTGGCATAGCGGCCAGGAGTATCCAGCAGCACTCCGCCGGTGGCGAAAATCCAATCACAGTCGAGGGTGGGTTCGGCTGCCCCCCCAGGCGGTTCAGCCTGGGCGGACAGGGTGATCTTGAGCCCGGCGTTGCGGATGGCGCTGGTCTTGCCGCATCCGGCGGCGCCGAGGACCAGATACCAGGGCAGGCCATAGCGGGCGGCCCGGCCCCGGGTGCTGCCCAGGTGGGACGCTTTCAGGCTGTCCAGGGCGCGGCGCATCCGGCGCCTCAGCTCAGTCACCCCGGCCGGATCCCGGGGCACGGTAAAGGCCGGCCCAGGGGCCGGATCCCCTGGCGGGGCCGGCATGACGGCGGCGGAGCGCAGCTTCCGGATCGGGGCCACCAGGAGGAAGCCGGCCCAGAGCACCAGAAACAGGAGCAGCCAACCCAGCCGGGCCGCCACCGAAGCCAGGCCCAGGCTCGGCCCGGCGGCCCAGACCAGGCCCACCAGCGGTCCGAACACCAGGATGGATTGGGTTTTCCGATTCCGGAGCCAGTTCATGATCATGTCGGTTCCAAAAGAAGGCGTTGAAGGGGTGACGGGAGGCGGTGGTCAGGGGTCAGGAGGCAGCGGCGGTTGCGGAAGGAGGCTTGGACGATCCCAGCGCTCCGGACCGCATCTCCACGTGGCCGAGATCCTGGAAGCTCCACCGCCCTCCCCACACCAGTCCGAGGGCTTCGGCTTCCTCGCCCAGGGCGCGGTAGGCGCCCTGGGCCCAGGGCTCACGTTCGGAGATGACCGGCACGCCGTTCCGGACCGGGGCGAGGTCGGCGGCGAGGCCGAACTGATGCCGGCTCCGGAAGGCGGAGGCCTGGGTCCTGCCGCCTTCCCGGGCCAGGAGGTCCTGGCGTTCCGGGCTGCGATAGCCTTCCAGCAGCGCGAGGGGATAGCCCCGCTCCGCCATCCGGGAGAACAATCCCAGCACGGTCTGGGTGAAACCGGGATCCAGCCTCCCCCAGTCCCGGTTCGCCGTCCCCAGCCGGCCGGACCCGGAGCCCAGGAACAGCGATGGCGGCAAGGGCGGAGGCGGGATCCGTTCGGTCAGGCGCAGCCTCGCCCCGACCCGGTCCTCCAGGGCCAGGGCGCGCGCCTGGAGTTGCTCCAGCCAGAACCACTCCGAGCAGCCCAGGATGACCGCCACGGTGAGGCCCGCCATGGGGATGGGCAACAGGAGCCACCAGCGCCCCGGGATGACCGGACCCGGCCGGATCATGGGGTGATATCCAGTAATTCGTTCAACTGATGGAGGGTCGCCGGATCCTTGACCACGGCGGCCAGCCATTGCCCGAGCGGCATTTCCGCCCAGCCCACGGCCCGCTCCACCAGATAGGCCACCGGACTGTGGGGTTCGGTCGAGCGGAAAAAGGCGGCGATCTCGCGCAACCCCTGGACGGCTTCGGTCCGGGATCGGATCGGGCCGGCCTGTACCGGTGCGGGTTGCATGGGTGCGGCCGGCCCTGGTGGCGCCTGGGCCGGCTCCGGGGCGGGTTCCCCGGCCAGCTCCGGGGGAGGAGGGGCGGCCGGGGCGGACCGGCGCAGGACCAGATCCACCCGGTGCCGGCAGGCCTGGATGGACCCGGCCAGGGCTTCCAGGCTGGGAGGGTCCTGGTCGAATCTGCCGTCGAGGGTGGCCCGCAGGCTGTCGCAGGCGTCCAGGGCCTCCTGGATCCGGGGCTGGAGGCGCCGGAAATGGTCCGGCCCGGAATCGGCCACGGACTTCTGGACCAGATCCAGGGCGATCTTGCCCTCCCTCAGCGCCGCCTCCCTGGCCAATGGATCGCGCAACCCGAGGTTGTCCACCGCGAGGGCCTCCTCCCAGTCCAGCCAGGAGTACCCCCCCGAGGCCGCACTGGTCAGGGCGATCCGGCGCACGGCGGCGGTGAGGTTGAGGTTGAGCCAGTCGAGTTTTCCGACCCGCTCTTCCATGGCATGGTCATCGGGGGCGGTGGGGTCCAGGGAAGGGTGGCAGGATTCCCAGAACCGGGTCAGGAGGGTGTCCACGGTGCGCAGACCGGCGGCAAGCCCGGGGAAGCCGCCGGTCATGGTCATGGCCTCGGCGTAAAAGCAGGAAACCTGCAGGTCCTTGCTGCGCTCCTTCAGGAGCGCCTCGCAGATGGCGCGGATGCGCGGCCACTGGGGCGTCCTGAGCTCCCGCACCCAGTCGCCCTGGGCCAGGCTGGGGTCATCGCCCTTGCGGGCTGCGCGGATCTCGTCCAGTTCCGGGGCGAAGGCCAGGTCCTCGCCCGCGGGCCGTTCCGGGGAGATGGGAAGCCACAGGGTTTCAGGGGTGGCGAAAGGCATGGCGGTTACCTCCGGTTCCGTCCGGGATCCGGGCGCACACAAAAGCCCCGGAGCAGGGCAAGATGGAAGCTGTTCAGCAGGTACGCCACGGAAGGGCAGGCATGGCCAAACTCAGTGTGAATGTCAACAAGATCGCGACCCTGCGCAACTCCCGGGGCGGCGGGGAACCGGACCTCATGGGGTTCGTGGGCCACATCCTCGCTTTCGGGGCCCAGGGCATCACTGTCCATCCCCGCGCCGACCGGCGCCACATCACCCCGGAGGACGCCCGGGCGGTGGCGGCGGCGGTTCGTACCGTGGAAACCAATTTCGAGGGTGACGTCCGGGAGGAATTCCTGGACCTGGTCCTGGAATGCAAACCGACCCAGTGCACCCTGGTCCCGGTCAACCCCGGGGAGGTGACCAGCAACCGCGGCTGGGATGTGCGGGCGTGGGCCTTCCTGTTGGCTCCGGTGGTGGCCCGGCTCAAGTCGGAGGGAGTCCGGACCAGCCTGTTCGTGGCGGCAGGGGACACCGAGAGCGTGCGGGCGGCCGCGACCATCGGGGCGGACCGGATCGAGATCTACACCGAACCCTATGCCAGCGCCTTCCTCCGGGGCAATCCGGAACCGGAGCTGGGCGAGGTGCTGCGCAGCGCCGAAGCGGCCGAGCGTCATGGGCTCCAGGTCAATGCCGGCCACGACCTGACCCACCTGAACCTGCCCTTGCTGGTGGAACGGGTGCCGAATCTGGCCGAGGTTTCCATCGGCCATCATCTGATCACCCGCGCCCTGCTGGTGGGGCTGGAACGGGCCATGGCCGATTATCTGGGGGCCGCCCAGGGCTGAGCGGCGGGGTCGGGGGTCAGGCCAGGAGCGAGAATATTGAGTCATCCAGGTCCCTTTCGCTGGGATGGCCGGTGAGCCATAGGTTGATGCCGAGCCTGGACGGAGTCGCCAGGCGGCTGGAGAGGACGGGAGCCTTGGCGGCGCCGGCCGCGAGCACCAGGGTGAGATCGCAGGCCAGGGAATGGCCGATGCAGGCCCGGACGAAGCTGGCCAGGGACCGGGCGGCCCTGGTGCCCGGCAGCAGCTCCTGGAAGCCGGAGAGGGACAGCGGACCGACCCGCAACCGGATCCGGGTCTGCCGGTCCCACAGCCGCTGGCCCAGGAAGGCCATGCCCGACAGGGTGCAGGCCTGGGCTCCCAGGCGGCTCTGCTGCGCCTGGGGCACCTGGATCCAGTGGCCGACGAACGACTCCAGGGCGGTTCCCACTTCGAAATAGGCCGCGATCAGGCTCAGCAGGGTTGTGGCGGGGAGGGGCTGCCTGGCCAGAGTTCCGGAAAAATGGGCCAGGATCAGGTCCGGTGCCTCGGCCTCCCGGCGGGGGGCCTGGGGCCTGCGGCCGGTCAGGGCCAGGAGCTGGGCGGTGAACCCGTGCCGTTCGCCCCCTTCGAACGCCAGGGGGAACCGGTATTTCCGCCAGGCGGCGTAGAACAGGGCCAGGGCCCGGTGGGTGAACAGGTCCAGGAAGGCGTGGGCTGAGCTATCCCTTTGGCTGTCCTTGCGGTCCATGAGGAGTTCGGTGTAATGGGCTGGCAGGACCCCGGAGGGGCCGGTCAGCCCGAAGAATCCCACGGCCAGCTCCTGGGTTGTGCCGGCTTGGCCCATCCCCTGGATTTCGCTGGGCGGGAAAGCCAGGGTGGCCGGCGACCGGAACCGGATCCGCGCCGGCAGGGCCGGCCCGGGCCCCCCGGCGGGAGCTTCCGCCAGGGCGAGCAGGCGGATCGCCTGGAAGAAGCGGAATCGGTGGGGCTCCGCCCTCAGCAGGGCGATCAGGTCAACGTCTCTGTGCCGAATCGGGCTGGCCATCGGGCGACCTCTCCTTTCTGTTGCCGGGTGTGCATGCGGAATTGCACGAAGCTGTTGGGTCCGCACAGCTGGCCGAAAAATCGTTCCAGGACGGTTGCGAACAGATAGAGGTTGGAACCGGCGTAGCAGCTTTCGTCGAAGGTGATGTCGACTTCCTCGCCCTGGATCGGGGAGGTGAATTCCCGCCCCGGGATCCGGATGCTGCACGGGCCGCCCTTGATCCGGTGGATGCCCCGGATCTGCAGGGTGGCGGCTTGGGAGGCCGGGCCATGGTAGAGCTCGAGCAGTTCCTGGAGGGCCTCCTTGCCGCGTTCCGCCAGGGACAGGCGGTTCAGGGCGAGGTGGGAGAGGAGCCGCCGCTGGAGCCCCTGCGGGGCGGGGGCGGGCACACTGGGGGTGGGCTTGCGCAGGGCCCTGGCGCGGGTCACCAGCGGATGGCCGGGCAGTTCGAAATCGTCCTGCACCGCGCTGCCGCCGCCGAAGGGGATGCTTGCCGGCAGGTTGCGGTCGGTGCAGGTGAGCTGGAGACTAAGGCTCTCCCGTTCCGGCCGCAGGGTCCGGAAGGCGAGATCCACCAGGGTCAGTTCCAAGGGCGGATCCTGGTCCGGCCGGCCGGGCTCGCGGTTGGCGAACCAATAGAGATCCTGGGCTTCTTCGAGGTTGCGGTGCCGGATCCGGTAGAAGGGCGCGACCCTTTGCACCGCTTCCCCGGCCTTGCCCAGGACCGCGCGCTGGACCGAGTCGATGGAGTAGACTCCACAGGTTTCCGGCTTGCGCCCATCCGGGGTCACCGGATAGCTGGGCTGCCGGTGGGTCACCGGGATGGGCGTCCCGGGATGCCGGAACAGGTTGACCGCGGGCACGCAGCCAAGCCGGAAGTTCGCGGGCGAAAGGGTCTGGGCCAGGCGCCGGTGGCGCTCCCCCGCCCCGAGCCGGCCCAAGCGGAACTCGATCCGCCATGGGTTGCCTTGGCCTGCGGTCGGGGCGACCTCCAGCCCGTTAAGGCGGAAGAACATGAAGTGGTCCGGAAAGGCGAAGTACTCGGCCAGCAGCCGGAAGCCAGGGAAAGAGCGGTCATCGAATTCAAACAGGGCCTCGCCGGCTTCGAACCCCACCGGTTCCAGGGCCGTGGCTGGGAGCACCAGGGCCGGTTCGCCTTGGGATCCGGACACCCTGATCTCCTGGACCCGGAACAGCAGCAGTTCGAACAGCACGTGCATCAGCGGGGGCTCGCCATCCAGGAAGAAGGTGAGCCGGTCCAGCTTGAGCCGGGAAACCCGGGGGGCGAGTTCCAGGGTGAGCGTGGCCTCGGCCTCGGCCTCAGCCGGGCCGGACCGGGCCGGTTCCAGCGCCGCCCGGGTGACCTCCACCGGCAGCAGGTCCACCTCCCGGGCGGTGCGGAAGCCGCAGCGGATCCCCTGGACCTCCGGGGCCAGCACGGCCGCCCCCCTAGGGATCGTGGTCCGCTCCAGGGACTCGGCCCGTGCGGGATCGATGGCCAGCTGCAGGATGGTCGCGGAGGGAAGGGGGCGGGTGCAATGGGGGAAGAGCACCTGCATGAAGGCCTCGGTGATACCGGGGTAGCCGTCGTCCAGCTTCCGGTGGATCCGGGCCGCCAGCAGGGCGAAGCCCTGGATCAGGCGCTCCACATGGGGATCCTCGCAGGCTGACCGGTCGCGGATCAGGTGGCGGGCCACTTCGGGATAGCGCTCGGCGAACGCCGCGGCCGCGCCCTGGAAGGCTTCCAGTTCCCGTTCGAAGTGGGGGAGCAGCGGTTCCAGCATTCAGCCCTCGCTTTTTACCTGGCAGCTGTTGGATGAGAGTTTGAGCATGGCGTCGAAGCTCACCGGGGGGCGGTGGGGGTGGATTTCCAGCAGGGCCTCCACCCGGAACCGGAGCATCCGGCTGAATTCCCTGGGGACGTCGAGGTTCACCCGCACCTGGGTGAGCCGGGGTTCATGGCGCTCGATGGTGGCCCGGATCTGGTCCCGGAGCAGCATTCGGTGGTCGGGGTTGAGCAGGCTGAGGCTGCTCAGGTCGGTGATGCCGAAGCTAAGGAAGGTGCCGCGGGCATGGGGGAAGTCCTCCAGCAGCCGCACGTCCACGGCGGTGCAGCGGGCGTTGAGGAGGGCTTCCAGGTCCCGGGCCACGGCCTGCTTGTGCTGATTGAGGTCGAACAGGGAGCTATGGGCGGGCTCCATGGGCGAGCGGGGAGCATCGTCCAGCAGCCGGTCCAGGACGGAAGACATGACCCGCATGGGGTTCTTGGTGGGTGGCATCAGGGTCTCCAGGCGGCGGCCGGACGAAGGGAGGACAGCCCGTGGGATTGGGCCCTCAGCAGGAGGTTGAAGAGCAGGAAGACCGACCCGGCCACCAGGGCCAGCACGGCGCAGAAGGCCCAGAGGGTCGGCTCCCGGCGCGCCCGGATCCCGGCCGGGGACGAGGGGCGTCCATGGGGCGCGAAGCTGGGCCTGTCGCCCTTGGCCTGGCCGATCTCCTGACCCAGCCTGAGGATCAGATACTGGAGCTCCTCCTCCCCTTCGAGCAGGTATTTGCCCTGGAACCCCAGCAGCAGGCAGGCCTGGAACACTTCCAGGCCTTCGGCCCGGCCGGCCGGATCCTGGCGCAGGCGTTCCAACCGCTGGAAGAAGCCCTCCCCCGCGAGATGTTCACCGAAGTGCCGGAGTTGCAGGGGCGCCCTGGCCCACACCTCCCGCAGGGGGCCGTCCGAGCCCAGGACGACCTCATCCATGAGGGCGCTAAAGGCGTACTTGGCGTCGGCCGTAAGGTCTGGCGGCTTCCGGTTGCGGGTGGCCTGATGCTCGAACTGGTCCAGGTAGGCGTCCACCCGCTTGGGGAACCCGGCCGGGTCCATGGACGAGCCGCCCACCCGGAGCAGGGCGAGGAGGTGGAACCCTTCGCCCAGCAGCTCCTGGAGCGAGGGCAGGGCCGGACCGGAGTCATCGGCGGGGGGCGGGCCGGGCAGGGGGGTGGCAGATCGGGACATCCCTTCACCTCAGCGGAAGACCGCAATCAGTTCCATCGTCATGGGTGGCAGCGCCTGGGGCACGTAGACGCAGATGCTGCGAGCCTTGAGCATGCGTTCGTAAATCGGGCCCTGGGGCTCGAGGGCGAAGTAGTGGTTGCCGATCCGTACCGGCACCGCCGCCGGGGTGCGGGTCACATGGCCGAGGCGGACCCCGGGCAGGGCGGAGTTGAGGATCTTGTCCACATCGTCGGGGCAGCCCACCTTGAGCTTGAGCGGGACGGTCTCCAGGATCTCGGCCGCGGGCCGGTCCGCGGTCACGGACAGGTAGAAGTCGCAGGCTTCGGCCAGGCGATCGCCCTCAAGCTGGCCCACATGGAAGGATGGGCGGGCTTCCCGCAGCGGGACCAGGGCATAGCGGGTGGAGATGACGGTCTCCAGGAGTTCCCGGATCATGGTCTCGAGCCGGTGGAAGGTGGTGGTGAGATCGTCATGGCGGTAGGCGGGGATGTCCCCCAGGCCCGAAGCCGAGGAAAAGGTCAGCAGTTCCCCGGCCAGCTGGGCCAGACCCAGGTAGAGCTGCTCGGGGTGGGCCTGGGGGTGGGCCCGCAGGTGGTTCAACAGGGGGAAGCTGCGGTTCACCGAATGGAGCAACCAGAAGGAGGCCACATCGGAAGTGCCATATTCGGTCACGGTCCGGCTCTTTTCCCGATGGGAGCCGGCCAGGGCATGGCTCCTGGCCTGGAGCAGGTCCACCAGGGTCGTGAGCAGACCCAGGAGGTGCGGGGCGCCCCGGAGGGCCATGGCCGGCGGGACATAGGAGGTGTCGGCGGCCCAGGCGCCCGAACCGGTCCGCTGCAGCCGGGCCACCGGGACAGCCCACTGGCCATCCTGGCTCTCCTGGCCCACCAGCAGGCGGACGTTGGCCCGGAGCACGGTCACTTCCGATTCCAGGGCATCGGTATGCAGGTCCGGGATCGGGGTCCGTTCCAGATGGAACCGCACCGGGTGTCCGGTTCCCCCGCCGCCCAGGCCCGGATCCCGGCTGTTGCCGCCGAAACCGTTCAGTTGGGGGAGGCAGGCGCAGACCAGGGGCTCGGCCCCCAGGCCTTCGATCTCTCTCAGGTTTCGGGCCAGGGGCAGGGGTTCCTGCTGGGGGGCGTCGAACCCGGTGCCATCCTGGAACACCAGTTCCAGTTGCTCGAACCGGAGGGTGCCCAGGGTCAGGGCAGCCGAGTCCAGATGGGCCGCCAGCACCCCCCAGGGGTGGGCATGGGACGCGGCCAGGCATTGGGCGAGCCGGGCTTCCAGGAACAGGTCCTGCTGCTGGAAGTGCTGCGGGCGCAAAAAGATCCCTTCGCCCCAAAGGATGCGGTGGGTCCGGGTCATGGCACCCGCCCGGCCGGGGAGGTCTCACCAAGGCATGCCGGGAGGCCATTTTCGGGCTGTCCTGGGATCGGCTCCGGCCTCAGGTTCGGCAGGGCGAGGGAACACTCCCGGAGCTTGAAGTCGAGCCTGGGATTGGCCGGGGCGGCCGCCGGGCGCTTGGCCTTCCTGGCCGGCTTGGCCGCCATCTGGTCGAGACTGACCAGATAGCGCCAATAGTGGGGATCCGGTGCGCGGAACAGGGCCACGATGCCGATGAAGCGGGTTCCCGGCAGCAGATCCTGGGTGGAGGCGTGCTGGCCGCCGGGGACCATCGTCAGTTCGGTCCTGCCCAGGAAATCGTCGCCCAGGATGTCGGTCTCCGGCCGTCCGCCGGCGGCAAGATCAAAGGTGAGCCGGGAGAAGCGAGTCCGCTCCTTGAGCTGATACAAGTGCACCACCACGGAGAGCGGGTTCCCCGCCGGATCGCGATTGATGACCGCATCGGCTTCGGCCCGCACGTCCAACCTGCTGGGCGGGGCCGGGGGCGCCAGGATTGCCGCCCGCTTGCAGCCCAGCATCCCGCAGGTTGGCAAATACCCAGCAAAAAAAGCATTTAGGAAAATGAATTTAATATTATTCAAGGTGACGACCTTTGGCTTCCGGGATGGGTTTGGCTGTTCAGTTTCGTTCTTGGTTGCAAAAATATCCTTGAAGCAGATGGAATAGGCAAGGAAATAAAAGGTATAAAAATGCCATGCCTTATATTGTTTTTAACTCACTGTGAGGAATGGTGATTTTTATTTAATTGATATATGTCCAATGGTCTCCTCCTCTGCTGTTTGGCTATTCCGGCCCTGGGGTTTGGCGCCGACCCACCCTTGCCGCTGGAAGCAGGGTGCTGCCCGCGGTTGCCGTGTCCCTTTCCATCGGGGTTGGGCCTGACCGGGGCGCCGACACTTGGGGGCGGGCAAAGAGGTGGCGCTTCGATGTCTCTCGCGACAAGCCGGTTAATGCGGCTCAGCCATTGCGTCCATGATCAGGGAGCCCTTCTTCAAGGGTGCGCCAGGGCCGCGCCGTTTCGATGGCGTTGGTATCGGTGAGGCCGGCGGCGATGAGCATTCCCGGTGGTTCCGACCGCCGCTTCCCAAACCGCACCTCTCCCGGGCTTCACCGCCGGGGCAGGCGGAAATGGGTCACCAGCTTCCAGCCCTGGTAGGCGGGGAGGACGACGCATTGTCCGCCGGAGCAGACCTCCCCGCCCCGGATCCGGCCGCCGGAAAAATCAACGTACGAGCCATTCTTCAGGTTGATCCGGACGCCCGCGCTGTTCAGCCCGTGGCTGGCGAAGGGATTGGAACCGGTGTTCACCAGCGGATCGTACTGGTGGGTGGCGTACACCGCCCCCCAGGGGGAGCGGGCCACCTGGGCTGTGAGGTTCCACTGGTCATAGGGGGCCGAGCCCGGCAGCAGGTTGCGCTTGTCCTGGTAGTTGAGGTCCAGGCTCCATAGCCGGGTGAACCGGCAGGTCAGGGCGGCGTCGGTGTTCTTTTCCGGGTACTCCCCGGTTTCGTGGACGGTCTTGAGGCCGTAGGTGTACTGCAGGTCCAGGCAATCGAGGCCATCCTGGAGCCGGAAGCCGCCATAGACGTTGCTGCCCTGGAATACCACCGGAGCAAGCAACTGGCCTTGGCGGTAGCGGCCGGCGCTGAGGAAGACCGTGAGATCGGGATCACGGAAGCAATATTGGCCGTAGAGGCGGGCGCCATCGGTGTTGTCCTTGGTGGTCTTTTCCGTTTCCCGGTCGGCCAGGGGCGGGTTGTTCAGTTCGTTGTCGAAATGGCGGTAGCGCTTCCATTCGGCCTGGAGCAGCCAGCCGCCCCGGTGCCAGCTCAAGGTCCCGTAGGCCCCGCTGCCACGGCCGGAATGGGTGGCCCTGGCGGGGATCGGTAGGACCAGGGGATCCAGGTAATTGATCTGGGCGGCTTCGAAGTAATAGTCCCATGCGCCCAGGAGGTTGGTCCCGGACAGATCCGCGGACTGGGACACCCGGCGGCCCTCGGCCAGGCCCTGCAGGATGGGTGGCACGGTCAGATCGTCGATGGTGCCGGCCCTGGCCCCGAGGCGATTGCCGGGAGCCCATTCCAGGCTGGCCTCCAGGCCGCTGACCTTCCAGCGCTGGTAGGCGTTGGGACGGAGCCGCAGATTGTTGCTCACCGTGCCGGCCAGGGCATGGAGCTCCAGGGCCCGGTGCCGCCAGCGGAGCTCCCCGCCGCGGATGGTCCAGTCCTGGAGCACCGCGTCGTTCTGGATCACTGACAGGATGAGGCCCCGGCCCAGGAGGGTGTTGAAGTCCCCGGCCCGGGCGGTGAGGTCCCCGGCGGTGTATTTCCCGAACACCCGGTAAAGGGACAGGTCGGACCGTGCCAGGGTGGTGTCGGCCTGGGGCCGGTAGAAGTTCACCCCGCGCAGGGTGAATCCGCCGGACCAGGCGCCCTGGTCCAGCACGGCGGAGAGGGCCTCCTGGCATTGCCCGGCCCGGATGGCCGGATCGTAGGGGTAGCCTGGGCCATGGGCCAGCTGGTTGTTCTGGACCAGGAGGTCGTTGCTGACGTCCACGGTGGGGCCGGGAGCCGGGGCGGCCATGGCGGCCCCGAACCCCAGCAGCCACGTGAGGAGGGGCAGGGCCCGGTTCAAGGGGCCAGTTCCCGGACCTTGTCCGCCACCGCCTGCTCGTCACCGGGAAGGTAGCCCACATGGCTGTAGGCCACCTGCCCCTGGCGGTCGATGATCACGGTGGTGGGCACTCCGGCCGAGGGATTGAACAGCCTGAGGGCGTTGGTGTCGGGATCGAGCAGCACCGTGAAGGTGAAGCCCCGGCCCTGGACGTACTGGGCCACCCGGGACAGGGACTGTCCGTCGTCGATGGAGGCGGCCGCCACCACGATGCCGGGGAACCGCTCGTGCAGAGCCTGGAGCTGTTTGAGACCCTTGGCGCAAGGCCCGCACCAGGTCGCCCAGAAGTCCAGCACCACGATCTGTTTGCCCATGTGGTCGGCCAGCCGGAAACTGGAGCCGTCCAGGTTGTTCAGGGTGAACAGGGGCGCCGTCCCGGCCTGGAGGCCGGAGGCCAGGAGGCAGACGAGGGCGAGCGCGCGGGTTCCGGGGGCGTTCATTGGGCGAGGAGCTTTTCGATTTCGGCCTGGACCTCGCTGACGGTGAGGCCGCCCTTGAGATACTGGACATT
>Ga0302279_10002059_pt1 | contig 27283 bp, 20 predicted proteins | sample III_Bog_N3_3_FD_194541 | JGI IMG/M metagenome (GOLD analysis project Ga0302279, IMG submission 194541) | Peat permafrost microbial communities from Stordalen Mire near Abisko, Sweden - III_Bog_N3_3 | ecosystem: Environmental > Terrestrial > Soil > Wetlands > Peat | place: Sweden: Abisko... | reverse complement strand
TGCGGGACGCCGTGGACGCCACCGGGGGGCAGCACCGCGGCCGGACCGCCGGCCGGTGCCTCGGCGGCCGCCTCCTCGGCGGTGCGCTTGGTGCGCTTGCGGATCTTGCGTCCCAGCCAGGCCACCGGGTCGTACTTGGCGTCGACCACCCGCTCCTTCAGCGGGATGATGGCGTTGTCGGTGATCTTGATGTGCTCGGGGCAGACCTCGGTGCAGCACTTGGTGATGTTGCACTTGCCCAGGCCCTGGTCCTCCTGGAGCAGCTGGCGGCGGTCGTTGGTGTCGAGCGGGTGCATCTCCAGCTCGGCCGACCGGATGAAGAACCGGGGACCGGCGTAGGCGGTCTTGTTCTCCTCGTGGTCACGTACGACGTGGCAGACGTCCTGGCAGAGGAAGCACTCGATGCACTTGCGGAACTCCTGGCTCCGCTCGACGTCGACCTGGGCCATGCGGTACCCGCCGGCCTCCTCCTCGTCCTCCGTCTTGGCCCGGGCGCTGAGCGGCGGGATCCGCTTCGCCACCTCGTAGTTGTAGGAGACGTCGGTGACCAGGTCGCGGATGACCGGGAAGGCGCGCATGGGCGCCACGGTCACGGTCTCCCCGGGCGGGAGCGTGTCCATGCGGGTCATGCACATGAGCGACGGGCGCCCGTTGATCTCGGCGGAGCAGGAGCCGCACTTGCCGGCCTTGCAGTTCCAGCGGCAGGCCAGGTCGGGTGCCTCGGTGGCCTGGACCCGGTGGATGACGTCGAGGACGACCTCGCCCTCCTGGGCCGGCATCACGTACTCGGTGAACTCGCCACCGGTGTCGTCCCCGCGCCAGACGCGCATGGTCACCTCGCCGCTCTGGTTGCTGCGGATGATCTCCTCGGCCATCAGTTCGCCTCCTCGAGTAGCGCCTTCAGGTCGTCCGGCATCACCGGGACCGGCTCGGGCTGACTGGTGATCGACCGCACCGACGGGGTGCCGCCGACGCCCCGGGGGGCAGCGGACGGGTCCGGGATGCGCTCGACGAAATTGACCTTGCCCATCTCGGGGTCGGCCGTGGGGAAGTCGTCACGGGTCTGGCCGCCCCGGCTCTCCTTGCGGTTGAGCGCGCCGATGGCCGTGCACTTCGACACGGTGAGCATCGAGGGGAGGTCGGTGGTGAGGTTCCACCCCGGGTTGTACTTGGTGCCGCCGCCCAGGGCGATGTTGCCGGCACGCTCCTCGAGCGCCTCGATCTTGACGAGGGCCTCCTCGAGCTCTGAACCGGTCCGGATGATCCCGACCAGGCTCTGCATGGTCTCCTGCAGGTCCTGCTGGATGTCGTACGGATTCTCGCCCGACTCCCGCCCGAACGGGGCGACGGCGGCGTCGATGGCCTCCTGGATCTGCCCCTCGTCGAGGACGATCTCCCCGGTGCGGCCCTGGGCGAATTCGGCGGCGCCGATACCGGCACGCCGGCCGAACACCAGGAGGTCGGACAGCGAGTTGCCTCCGAGCCGGTTGGCGCCGTGCATGCCGCCGGCCACCTCGCCGGCGGCGAACAGCCCCGGCACGGTGGCGGCCGTCGAGTCGGCGTCGACCCGGACCCCGCCCATGATGTAGTGGCAGGTCGGGCCCACCTCCATGGCCTCGGCGGTGATGTCGACGCCGGCCAGCTCCTTGAACTGGTGGTACATCGAGGGCAGGCGCCGGCGGATGTCCTCCGCCGTGCGCCGGGTGGCGATGTCCAGGAACACGCCGCCGTGGGGGCTGCCCCGTCCGGCCTTCACCTCGGAGTTGATGGAGCGGGCGACCTCGTCGCGGGGCAGCAGCTCCGGCGGCCGTCGACCGGCGGTGTGGTCGTCGTACCACTTGTCGGCCTCGTCCTCGGAGTCGGCCGTCTCGGCCCGGAACATCTCGGGCACGTAGTCGAACATGAACCGGTTGCCCTCCGAGTTGCGCAGGACGCCGCCGTCGCCCCGGACGCCCTCGGTCACCAGGATGCCCCGCACGGACAGCGGCCAGACCATGCCGGTCGGGTGGAACTGCACGCACTCCATGTCGATCAGGTCGGCCCCGGCCCACAGGGCCATGGCGTGGCCGTCACCGGTGGACTCCCACGAGTTGGACGTGTACATCCAGCTCTTGCCGACCCCGCCGGTGGCCAGCACGACGGCCTTGGCCTTGATCACCACGAACTCGCCGGTCGGGCGCCAGTAGCCGACGATGCCCGACACGTTGCCGTCGGCGTCGTGCAGGAGTCGGAGCACCTTGAGCTCCATGAAGACCTCCATGCCGTCGGCCACGGCCTTCTGCTGCAAGGTGCGGATCAGCTCGAGGCCGGTGCGGTCGCCCACGTGGGCGAGCCGGGCGTACCGGTGCCCGCCGAAGTCGCGTTGGAGGATGAGGCCGTCCTCGGTGCGGTCGAACAGGGCGCCCCACGCCTCGAGCTCCCGGACCCGGTCCGGCGCCTCCTGGGCGTGGAGCTCGGCCATCCGGAAGTTGTTGAGGAGCTTGCCCCCGCGCATGGTGTCGCGGAAGTGGACCTTCCAGTTGTCCTCGGAGTACACGTTGCCCATGGCGGCGGCCATGCCGCCCTCGGCCATGACGGTGTGCGCCTTGCCGAGCAGGGACTTGCAGACCACCGCGGTGCGCAGGCCCAGGGCCTGGGCCTCGACCGCGGCCCGCAGGCCGGCACCGCCGGCCCCGATGATGATGACGTCGAATTCGTGGCTCTCGTAGTCGGTCATGTGATCGTCGCCTTTAGAAGTGGAAGCCGTAGTCGTGGATGGCCCCGCTGGCCACCAGACGCACGTACAGGTCGGTGAAGGCCACGAAGACCAGGCTCATCCAGGCGAAGAGCATGTGCTTCCCGTTGAGCGGGGTGAGCGTCTTCCAGATCTTGTACCGGATGGGCGCCTTGGAGAACTGCTTGACTCCGCCGCCGCAGAGGTGCCGGCAGGCGTGGCAGCTGAGCGAGTAGAGCCACAGCAGGGTGGCGTTGACCAGGAGGACGGCGGTGCCGACGCTGACGCCCCAGCCGAGTCCGGGCTGACGGAAGGCGGCGATGGCGTCGATGGTCAGGATCACGTTGAAGACGAGGCCGAAGTAGAAGAAGTACCGGTGGGCATTCTGCAGCAGGAGGGGGAAGCGGGACTCACCGGTGTAGGCGCCGTGGCCGTCCGACACCGCGCAGGCCGGTGGGGCCAGCCAGAACGACCGGTAGTACGCCTTGCGGTAGTAGTAGCAGGTCATCCGGAAGCCCAACGGGAAGATCAGGATGAGCAGCGCCGGCGAGATCGTCCACCAGGTGATGACCGTGGACGGGTGGCTGCCCGGTACGCAGCTGGCGGTGAGGCAGGGGGAGTAGAAGGGCGAGATCAGGTTGCGGTTGAACGAGGCGCCGACGAAGTAGTTCTTGTTCACGAAGGCGGCCCAGCTGGCGTAGGCCACGAACGAGGTGAGCACGACGAAGGTCACCACCGGCTGGACCCAGTAGCGGTCGGTGCGCAGGGTGGCGACATCCGGTCCGCCACGGGCGCCCCCCAGGACGACCGGGGTGACGGCCGGGCTCACGGGTGGTTCCTCCAACGTGGTCAACGCTCATCTCCCTCATCAGGTCTTGCCTGGTCAAGTTATTCGGCCGCACGGGGCCGTCGTCCACGGGGCGCGGAGCGCCCCGACGCGCGCAGGTCCAGGGGACCGCGAGCTGGCAGGCCCTCATCATTCCATCCCTGGGCACGCCGTGCGAAACCCGGTGTCGCCGCGGCCACCGCGCCCGGTGCCGGCGCCCCCGGGACGGGCCCCGTCCCCCGTCCCCGCAGCGGCCCGGCTGTCGCCGCGCCACGTGCCCGACGCCCCGCGTAGGCTCGTGCTCATGACGACCCCGGAGCAGTCCCACCGCCCCGACGACGGCGGCACGCACGTCGACCTGTCCGCCCGACTGACCCCGCCGCCGGACATCACCACGCTGGCCGCGCTCCGCCAGGCCGGATGGGCGCCGCTGTCGGTGGCCGACGAGATCCGCCGGAACGCCTCGGCCCGCATCGCCGCCGGCGAGCCCCTGGTCACCGGCGTGCTCGGGTTCGAGGACACCGTCCTCCCCCAGCTGGAGAACGCCGTCCTGGCCGGGCACGACCTCATCCTGCTGGGGGAGCGGGGCCAGGCGAAGACCCGCATCATCCGCTCGCTGGTCGGCCTGCTCGACGAGTGGCTCCCGATCGTGGCCCACTCCGAGATCAACGACGACCCCTTCCACCCCATCTCCCGGTTCGCCAAGGACCTGCTGGCCGAGGCCGGCGACGACCTGCCCGTCGCCTGGGTGCACCGCAGCGAGCGCTACGGCGAGAAGCTCGCCACCCCCGACACGTCGATCGCCGACCTGATCGGCGAGGTCGACCCGATCCGGGTGGCCGAGGGCCGCTACCTGTCCGACGAGCTGACCATCCACTACGGACTGGTGCCCCGCCTGAACCGCGGCATCTTCGCCGTCAACGAGCTGCCCGATCTGGCCGAGCGCATCCAGGTGGGCCTCCTCAACGTCCTGGAGGAGCGCGACGTCCAGATCCGGGGCCACCGGGTCCGGCTCCCGCTCGACATCGTGCTGGTGGCCACGGCCAACCCCGAGGACTACACCAACCGGGGCCGGATCATCACCCCGTTGAAGGACCGGTTCGGCGCCCAGATCCGGACCCACTACCCGCCCGACGCCGCCACCGAGCTGCGCATCGCCGAGTCCGAGGCGGACCTTCCCGGCCGCGGGACCGGCGGCGGCGCCGGCACGGTGGGCGCCCCGCGGGTGGTCGTCCCCGAATTCATGGCCGAGGTCGTGGCCGAGCTCAGCCAGCTGGCCCGGCAGAGCCCGCACCTCAACCAGCGCTCCGGGGTCTCGGTGCGCCTCACCATCGCCAACTACGAGACGCTGGTGGCCAACGCCACCCGCCGGGCGCTGCGCAACGGGGAGACCGAGGCCGTGCCCCGCGTGTCGGACCTCCAGTCGCTGATCTCCTCGACGCAGGGCAAGGTCGAGATCGAGTCGCTCGAGGAGGGGCGGGACGAGGTCATCCTGGCCCAGCTCCTGAACGCCGCCGTGCTCCTGGTCTTCCGTCGCCGGGTCCACCTCGCCGAACCCCAGGCCGTGATCGGTGCCTTCAACGAGGACACCGTGGTCCACGCCGGCGACGACCTGCCCTCGGCGGCCTACTCGGACACCCTCCAGCAGGTGTCGGCGCTGGCGGCGCCCGTGCTGGCCCTGACCGGTGGTTCCGAGGACCCGGCCATGGTGGCGAGCGCCACCGAGTTCATCCTCGAGGGGCTCCACCTGACCAAGCGCCTGAACAAGGAGGCCGCCGGCCCCCGAGCCACCTACCGGGGCCGGGGATGACCTGGCGGTACGACTACCGGCGCTGGGACGGCTCCCAGGAGTCGGCCGCCGACGACGCGGACGCCGTACTCTCGCAGCTGACCGACGACCTGCTGGCCAACGGCGACCTGCAGGAGGCGCTCCAGCGCATGCTGAACCGGGGGTGGCAGACGCCCGACGGCGACCGGGTCCAGGGCCTGCGCGAGCTGCTCGACCAGCTGCGGGCCGAGCGCGAGGCGCTGCTCGAGCAGGGCGACCTCGGAGGCGCCTACGCCGAGATCGCCGAGGAGCTCCAGGACGTGCTGCGTGAGGAGCGGCTGGGCATCGAGCGGCTCGAGGCGGACGCCCGTGACTCTGGTGACCAGCGGCGCCAGGAGGTGACCGACCAGGTCGCCACCGAGCGCCGTATGCAGCTGGACCTGCTCCCCAACGACCTGGCCGGTCAGGTGCGGTCGCTGCAGCAGTACGAGTTCGTCTCCTCGGAGGCCCGTGAGCACTTCGAGGAGCTCATGGAGCGTCTGCGCGAGGAGGTCGCCAAGACGTACTTCGACGAGATGTCCGAGGCCCTCTCGAATCCGGACCCGGCCCAGCTCGAGCACATGCGCCAGGCGTTCGACGCGCTCAACCGGATGGTCGAGCAGCGCGAGGCGGGTGAGCCGGTCGATCCGAGCTTCGAATCGTTCATGGAGCAGTTCGGGGACCTCTTCCCGGGTGATCCCAAGGACCTCGACGAGCTGCTCGAGCAGCTGGCCGCCCGGATGGCCGCGGCCCAGGCCATGTGGAACTCGATGTCGCCAGAACAGCGGGCCCAGCTCCAGGGCCTGGCCGAGTCACTGCTCGAGGACATGGACCTGCGGTGGCAGGTGGACCGGCTCGCCGGGAACCTCCAGAAGGCGTTTCCGGACGCGGGCTGGGAGCAGCGGTTCCGGTTCCGGGGGGACGACCCGATGGGCATGGGCGAGGGGACCGACGCCGCCGGGAGGCTGCGCGACCTCGACGACCTCGAGGGCTATCTGCGTGCCGCCAACTCCCCGGCTTCACTGTCCGAGGTCGACCTGGACAAGGTGCGCCGCAGCCTGGGCGACGACGCGGCCGACTCGCTCGACCGGCTGGCCAAGCTGGCCAAGCAGCTCGAGGAGGCCGGACTGATCGACCAGCGTGAGGGCCGGTTCGAGCTGACGGCCAAGGGCACCCGGCGCATCGGGCAGCAGGCCCTGTCCGACCTCTTCTCCCAGCTGACCAAGGACCGGGTGGGCAACCACGCCACCACGTGGACCGGCACCGGCCACGACCGGGAGGAGACGACCAAGCCCTACGAGTACGGCGACCCGTTCAACCTCGACCTGTCGCGCACGGTCCACAACGCGGTGCGGCGGGCGGGCAGCGGTGTGCCGGTCCGGCTCCACCCCGACGACTTCGAGGTCATCGAGACGGAGGCCCTGACCCGCTCGGCCACCGTGCTGCTCCTCGACCTGTCGCTGTCCATGCCGATGCGCGACAACTTCGTGCCGGCCAAGAAGATGGCCATGGCGCTGCACACCCTGATCAGCACCCGGTTCCCGCGCGACTACCTGGGACTCGTCGGGTTCTCCGAGGTGGCCCGGGAGATCGAGCCTGAGGACCTGCCCACGGTCAGCTGGGACTACGTCTACGGGACCAACCTCCAGCACGGTCTGATCCTGGCCCGCAAGATGCTGGCCCACCAGCAGGGGACCAAGCAGATCATCCTGGTGACCGACGGGGAGCCGACCGCGCACATCGTCCCCTACGACGGCGGACTCGGGTACGACGTGGAGTTCAACTACCCGCCCCGTCCCGAGACCCTGGAGCTCACCCTGGCCGAGGTCCTCCGGTGCACCAAGGCCCAGATCACCATCAACACGTTCCTGCTCGACCCCGACCGGGGCCTATGGGGGTTCGTGGACCAGCTGTCGAGGATCAACAAGGGCCGGACGTTCGCCACGACGCCCGGTGAACTCGGCGACTACGTGCTCGTCGACTTCCTGAACCACAAGACGACCGTACGGGCCCGGGGCCGACGGGCCGGTTGAGGCACCGGGGTACCGGTGCGCGGTCAGGGGCGGGTGCTGGTCGGCCCCGCGCCGTCACGGATCTCGCGCTGGACCATGCGCATCTGCGACCGCAGCACCAGACGGCGGATCTCGGTGACGTCCACGCCGAGGTAGCGGGCCACGGCGTCGTACCGCCCGGTCTCGGGGACCTCGCGGTCGACGGCCCAGCGCCCGACGACCGACGGGCTCTCGCCCACGGCCGCGGCCACGTCGTCGCAGGTCTGGTCCCGCTCCCCCATGAGCTTGTCCAGCCGGTCGCCCAGCGTCGGTGGTCTCGTCGTCGTCTGCCCCATCGTGGTGCCCCTCCGTCCTCCGGCCGGACCGCGGTCGACCCATCGTCCGTGGTCCGTCCCGGCCTACCCCGGCCGCCGTCACCGGTTACTACCGGGAATGGACCGGGCACGCTACAGAGTCAAAGGTAGGGAGGGACAATTGCCCTTGGGTTGCTGTCAGGTTGCAGCTCTATTGCAGAATCAGGGGCACGCCTGCCGGTGGGGGAGCGACGAAAGTGGCGCCGCACCCGGACCCACCGCCGTGACCCCGGGGGAGTCGTCCTGCGGTGACCGGGGACGCCCGCCGCGCGCCCTCGACGCGCGGTCGCACATTTTTCTTGCGTTTCCGCGGGTTATAGGGAAGGATTACATACCTGTAGTTACATCCGTGCTATGCGGCTTCACGCGAAACCGCATGGATGAGTGGGAGGGAGGTCTGGCGATGGACATGGTGTCATTGATGTACGGGCCCCAAGAACGGACATGGCAGACCAAGGCGAATTGCATGGGGGTCGACCCCGACCTCTTCTTTCCCGAGCGGGGGGCGTCCACCCGCGAGGCCAAGGAGGTGTGCCGCGGGTGCGTCGTACGCGAGGACTGCCTCGAGTACGCACTGGCCAACGGTGAGAAGTTCGGCATCTGGGGCGGGCTGTCCGAGCGCGAGCGTCGTCGGCTGCGCCGGCAGCGGGCCATGCAGCGGCGGGCGGCCACGGCCTCCTAGGCGGTAGGTACGGCGTCCGGGGCCGGCGGAACGGCGGTCAGCCCCGGCGGAATTCGATGGTGTCCTCGGCCCGCAGGCCGAGTTCGGCCCATCGTCGCTCCGGTACGGCGGACAGAACGGACTCGGGGAGAAGGCCCACCAGCTCGCCCTGTCGCGCCTCACACCCGTGCGCCTCGGCGGCCCGGGCCACGTCGTCGTACACCTCGGCGAGCGACACCCGGTCGGGCTCGACGACGTTGCAGCTGACCTGCGCCCCGCCGCCGACGGCGAGGCCGAGCGTCCGCAGTCCCGGCCGGCGAAGCCGGGCGGCGACGTCCCGGGCCACGGCGACCACCTCGTCGGGCGTCCGGCCGCCCGGCCCGGACGCGATCCACACGTTGTAGGCGATCAGGACGTCGCGGGCACCGACGGCGATCGCGCCCGCTGTCGGGTGCGGTGCGCCCGGTCCGGCATCGGGTGTCAGCGCGGTGAACGCGCCACGTCGGACTTCGGGGAGGCTGCGCTCGGGCCCGTACAGGAAGCAGGGCACTCCGAGCTCGTCCCCCGCCCAGCGGGCGAACCCGTCCCGCGCCGCCAGGACCGACTCCCACGGTGTGGCCGTCCCGTCGACCGCCCGCAGGGGGACGAAGGGCACCACGTCGACGGCGCCCAGCCGGGGGTGGACGCCGCGGTGCGCCCCGAGATCGATGCGCTCGACAGCGAGCGTGGCCACCCGCCGGGCCGCCACCTCGACGTCGGCCAGAGGGCCGGCGAGGGTGAGGACGGAGCGGTGGTGGTCGGCGTCGGAGTGGACGTCGAGGACCAGTTCGCCCCCGGCGGCGGAAACGGCGTCGACGACGGTCCGGTCACGTCCCTCGCTGATGTTGACGACGCACTCGGCCGGCAGGCCTCCGTCGGCGCCGGCCGGGGTCACCCCGGGTTCAGGCGCGGGCGCCGACGACGCTCAGGCCGACCCGGCGACGACGGAGGATCCTGCGGCGCTCGCGCTCGGACTTGCCGCCCCACACGCCGTGGTCCACGCGCTCGACGAGGGCATACTCCAGGCACTGGTCGACCACGGGGCACTCGGCGCAGATGCGCTGGGCCTCCTGTACGCCCACACCGTCACTCGGGAAGAAGATGGACGGTGACAGGTCCTTGCACTTCCCCACTTCCATCCAGTCCGCGTCCATCGATCCTCCGTGATCCTCGGGGATGTCCCAGGTCCGCCGTGGGCCGTGCCGGCCGCTGGCTCGCTGGTATCCGTTGTGCTGCCAGTGTCGCGCCCGCCACCCGGAAACGGTGCGGAATCCGGGGGTTCTGCGGCTTTCCTCACCGGATTCTTATCTGTCACCAGGGTCTTCTTATCTTCGTCGTCGAGGCCCCCGCGGATGCCACCCCGGAGGGGCTCCGTCGGCGCCCGGGGCGGCGGCGCGCCGCTCCGGCGGTAGGATCGGCCCACTGCCGTCCCAGGAGGAACCACTGCCATGACCCCGGTCACCGATGATCCGAGCCTCCCCGAGGAGGATGCCGAGCCGCAGCCGCCGGTCGGCCACGTGCGGGTCGTCTACCTCGGCCCGGTGGCTCCCCACTGGGAGGTCCGCTCCGACTTCGGCGATCCGGCCCTCATCGAGGAGTTCCGCCGCCGGACGAACGCCCGGCTGGTCCTCCTCCCCCCGCACGACCCGCAGTACCGGCGGAACCGCGAGCGGGTCATCCGCGATGCCGAACGCGAGAACATCCTGATCGAGTGGGACCTCGGGCTACCCGAGGACGAGCCGGCCACGGCCGAGGCTCCTGCGGAGACGGCGGCCGAGCCGGTCACCGAGGCTTCCGCCTGACGGACGCCCGGCCGTGGTCAGCCCCGGTCGGGGTCGTCCAGCTCCGGCAGGTCGATCCGCTCGAGCCAGAGTCCGGGCGCGTCCACCTCGGCCGGCGTCGGCAGGTTGCGGGCCGGGTTCCACAGCCGGGACAGTCCCTCCTCGCCGGCGCGCTCCACCACGCCGGCCACGAAGGCCCGGCCCCGGTCGACCTGGGTCTGGTCGAGATCGAGGCCGAACAGGGCCCCGGCCGCCTCCTCGCCCTTGCCGCGCTCGGTGCGGCGGCGGTACCAGGCCTCGGCCAGCTGGACGTGCGCGCCCACCAGCTTCGCCCCGACGAGGGTGGCGATGTGGTCGGCGTAGGCGTCCACGACCACGGCCAGCGCGGTCAGCTGGTCAGACGTGCGACGCGTGTCGGGGGTGAGCAGGTCCCCGAGCAGGGCCTCGGGGTCGCCGAACATCCCCTGGAGCGACTCGAGGTCCATCCCCCCCGCCTCGTCCCCGCCGGCGAGCCCGCCGAGCTTGCCGGCCAGGTCCTGCTGGGCGGCGGCCTGCGACGTGGCGTAGGCGTGGAGGAGCTCCTCGACCCGGGCCCGCACGGCCGGCCGGGTGAGCACCGAGTTGGTGGCGAGCTCGCGGGCGCACACCCACAGCAGCGCCTCCTCCTCGGGGAGGCTCCAGTCCCGGGCGAACTCGGCGATGTTGGAGGTGACCAGCAGGAGCTCGTCCGAGGGCGCCCACGGGAGGGCCAGCGGGTACTGCCCGAGCGTGCGCTGCGACAGGTGGCCCACGACGGAGCCCACCTGGAGCCCGACGAACATCGGACCGATGGCCGTCGCCCACTGGCCGAGCATGGCCGCCATGCCGCCGGTCGGGTCGAGGGCGGGGTCGAGGTCGCTGCCCTGGGTGTCGGGCGCGGCCGGAGCCGGAGGCGGCGTGGCCAGCTCGGTCAGCACCGGGCGCCAGGACTCGAGTGCCCGGGCCGTCCAGTCGCCCCGGCCGACGGGCACGCAGGTCAGCCGCCGCCCGTCCGGCGTGATCGGCATGCCGGTGGCCTCGACCACGTTGAGCTCGGCGACCCGGGACAGCTGCTCCACCTGGATCCGCTGCAACGGCTCGACGTTCGACTCGGGCGTGCCGCCCGTGGCCACGTTGACGGCGAACGCCCGGGTCATCTCCCACGAGTCCGGGCCGTTCGAACCGAGCATGTTCATCAGGTCGCCGAGGAGGGACTGGAAGGGGTTCCCCGGGTCGGCGGGATCGGGCGGCACCATGGCCTCATGCTACGGCCCCCGCCCCGGGCCCGGTGCGTCGCCCCCGTACCCGGCGACGACCGCCGGGTACGCCCCCGCCTACGGGTCGCCGAGGACCGCGGTCGTGGCCACGGTGGCGCCGTCCCGGACGAACGTGATCGGGACCTCGGTCCCCGGGGCGTCGGCGTAGAGCCGGGTGGCCAGCTCGGCCACCGAGCGGACCCCCGAGCCGTCCACGGCCACGATCCGGTCGCCCTGTTCCAGGCCGGCCCGGGCCGCGGAGCTGCCGGGGGTGACGTCGGCCACGACGGCTCCCGCGCCGACCCCCGTGGTGCCGGTGCCCGCGGGGTCCACGACCCCGGCGCCCAGCACGCCGTGGTCGACCGAGCCGTTCGACACGATCTGCGCGGTCACGTCCCGGACGAGTCCGGCCGGCAGGAAGACGGCGGTGCGCCACGTACCGGCGCCCTCCACCGCGTCCAGCAGGCCGGCCACGGCCCCGGACGGCTCGACCAGCGGGCTCCCGACGTCGTCGGCGGACAGCGGGGCGTCGATCGCCGTCCCGCAGAACCCCGAGGGCTGCGTGGGACCGGTGGCCAACCCGGCATAGAGCACCGTCCCGGCGTAGAGGCGGGCCGTGGGTGCACCGTCCCGGCTCCGGGACTCCTCGGACATGGCGACGGCCAGCGAGCCGGTGGCCGGGTCCGTGTCGGTAAAGTCGGCGACCGGCAGGTCGTCGGCGATGCGGAGCACCACGATCCCCGTCGTCGGGTCGCTTCCCACCTCGACGGCGGGCTGCCGGGTGCCGTCGGGCTCGACCACCGTCACCGAGCGTTCGCCGGTGACGGTCGGTCGGAGGGTCACCACGATGCCACCCGCCTCGGCCACCACGCCGGTCCCGACACGGGTGCCGTCACCGGTGGCGACGATCAGGGCGACGGTCGAGTCCCGGGCCGTCGACGCCAGCCGGACCATGCGGTCGGTGGTGGTCAGTCGGCTGAGGTCGGCCTCGGTGGTCGGGACACCGGTGAACGCCCCTCCGGTCGATGCGGCCGGTCCGGTGTCGCCGGCGGTAGCCACCACCATGCCGGTCAGCACCAGTGCCACCACGACGCAGACGGTCAGTCCGCCCACCACCCAGGTGCCCCGTGGGGACGACCGGGACGGCGTGGACCGGGGACCGGTCGCTCCGTCGGCCAGGGAGGCCGCACGTTCCGATGGGTGGAGCCAGAGCCGGTCGTCGCGGGGGACCCAGCCGCGCAGCGGGCCGTCGTCCGACCCGTCGTCGTCGTCCGACGTGCCGAAGCCCTCGTGGTCCTCTCCGTGCACAGGTCGAAGGTTACCGACCACGGGGTCCCAAGGGACGGCGCGCCGGGGTGCGCCGCCGCCCGTCGGTTCCCGCACCCGGCCCGGGGTCGCGGCCGACCACCTACGATGGTCCGGTGGCCAGGGACCTCGCGATCGACCTCGGGACCTCCACCACGCAGGTCTTCGCCCGGGGCAGGGGGGTCATCCTGGAGGAGCCGACGGTCATCGCCCTCAACACCCGAACCCACGAGGTCCTGGCCGTAGGTGACGAGGCGTGGCAGCTGATCGGCCGCACCCCCGGCTACATCGTGGCCGTGCGCCCCCTCCGCGAAGGCGCCATCACCGACTTCGACATCACCGAGCGCACCATCCGGCTGCTGCTGCGCCGGGCCGGGGTGACCAAGCTCAACCGCCCGCGGGTGCTCATCTGCGTGCCGTCGGCGATCACCTCCGTCGAGCGTCGCGCCGTCAAGGAGGCGGCCCGGCGGGCCGGGGCCTCGGCCGCCCACCTGATCGAGCAGCCCATGGCCGCGGCCATCGGCGCCGGACTCGAGGTGCACGAGCCGGTGGGGAACATGGTCGTCGACGTGGGCGGCGGTACCACCGAGACCGCGGTCATCTCCCTCGGCGGGATCGTGGCGTACCGGGCGGTCCGGTGCGGTGGCGTCGACATGGATGCCGCAATCCAGGAGTACGTGCGCCAGAAGTACGGGGTGGCCATCAGCGAGCGCACCGGCGAAGAGCTCAAGATCGCCATCGGCTCGGCCCTGCCCTACGACGGGGAGCCGCGGGTCGAGGCCCGCGGCCGCGAGGTCGCCACCGGCCAGCCCCGGACCGTGGTCCTCACCCCGGACGAGGTCCGCTTCGCCCTGCGCGAGCAGGTGGACCTGATCGTCCACACGGTGCTCGGCTGCCTGTCCGACTCGCCGCCCGAGCTGGCCCAGGACATCATCTACGAGGGGATCCACCTGCTCGGCGGGGGAGCGCAGCTCCGTGGCCTGGCCGAGCTCCTGGCCCGCGAGACCGAGGTCCCGGTCCACCTGGTGGCCGATCCGGTCGGGTGCGTGGTGCAGGGTGCTGGCCTCTGCCTCGACTCGTTCGACAGCCTCCGCCCCATCTTCGCCGCCGCCGAGACCTGACCACCGGCCCGCCGTCATCGGCTGGGCCGGTCCGGCCGAGCGCCGACCAGGTGCAGACGTTCCCCAGACGTCGAGCGGGACCTCAGACGTCGAGCAGGTCCTCGGCGACCTGGCGCACCTGCCAGTCCCGGTCGTCCAGGCAGCGGTGCAGCGCGGCATCGACCTCGGGCCCCTCGAACGCGGCGAGCGCCACGGCGGCCCGGCGCCGGATAGCCGGCTTGTCGTCGAGTGCGGCCAGGACGGCGGCCAGCCCGGACTCGTCGCCGATGGCGCCGAGTGCGGCCACGGCTGCCTCCCGGCACAGCGGGTCCGGGTGCCCGGTATCCGCGGCGGACAGGAGTGACAGTCGAGCCACGCCCCCGGCCTCGGTGCGCTCGCCCAGCGACCACGCGGTCATCTCGACCACAGAGGGGTCCGGGTCGTCCAGCAGGCCCAGTACCGCTACCTCCGGTCGGGACGCGGCCAGTTCGGTGGCCCGCCTGCGTACGCCGGGATCGGGGTCGGCCAGGGTGCCGGCGAGCTCGTCGTCGGTGAGGACGCCGAGCCGGTCCAGTGCGCCGAGGGCGGTGGAGCGCACCGCGGCCGCCGGATCCGACAGCCCTTCCCGGGCACGGGCGGCATCGCCCACGTGGCCCGCCCGGGCGACGTCCCGGCGCCTGTCGGTGACGTCGTCGGCACCGGGTTCCGTGGCAGGCTGCACGACACCACTATGACCGACGACGAGCAGCCGACCACATCGGGCGCCCCTGCCGACCGGGACCGGATGGCCCGCCACTTCTTCCCGAATTCGGCCCCCATCCCGGTCCCGGACGTTCCCGCCGCACCCCCGTCCATGCCGCCGCCGGCACCCCCGTCGGTACTCTCCGGCCCGGCGTCCGGTGCCGCGGGCCAGACACCGACTCCTACGATGCCGCCCCCGCCCCCCGGTGTACGCCCACCGGCCCACCCGGCGACCGACGCGCCCCGCCGCCGCCGGCACCCCCGGCTGCGGGTCTGGGTGTGGGTGGTCGTCGTGGTCCTGGCGCTGGGCGCACTGGTGGCGAGTCGGATCAACCTCGCGTACTACGCCATCCAGCCCGGGACCGCCCAGTCGGTGCAGCCGTTCATCACCGTCCCGTCGTCGAAGAGCCATCCGGTCACCCACCCGGTGCTGCTGACCGACGTCCGCGAGGCCCGGGTGAACGCGCTGACCTACCTGTTCTTCAAGCTCGAACCGGACACGGCGCTCTACTCGGTCCCGTCGGTGACCGGCGGGACCGCTCCCGACGAGCTCGACGCCCAGGGCGCGCTCGAGATGTCCCAGGCGGAGCAGGCGGCGAAGACCTCCGCGCTCCGCCATCTCGGATACGCCGTCCCCGGCACGCCGGCCGGCGCGGTGATCGCCGGGACGTTCTCCGGAACGCCCGCCTACGGCGTGCTGAACGTGGGTGACGTGGTGACCGCCGTCGACGGGACTCCGACGCTGACGGCGGGAGCACTGTCGACGGCCCTCGACGCCCACCACTCCGGAGAGACGGTCACCTTCACCGTGCGCAAGAACGGCACCGGCGCCCCCGGTCCCGTGGCCCTGACCCTCAAGCGCACGGCGGTGGACGTGGGCGGGCAGACGGTCTACGTCAACGTGGGGATCGAGCCCGAGGACCAGGTCAACTACTCCTATCCCTTCCCGATCTCGATCGACGTGACCGACATCGGGGGTCCGTCGGCCGGCCTGGCCATGACCCTCGGCGTCATCGACGCGCTGAGCAGCGGGTCGCTCACCGGGGGCCACACCGTGGCCGCCACCGGCACGATGGACGCGTCGGGCGACGTGGGCGACGTGGGCGGTGTGCCCCAGAAGACGGTCGCGGTCGAGAACGCCGGTGCCTCCATCTTCCTCGTCCCGCCCCAGGAGTACCACGCCGCCCTGTCGAAGGCGCGGAGCGGGTTGCACGTCTACGCCGTGTCGACCCTCGATCAGGCCATCGCCGTCCTCGAGGCCCACGGAGGCCAGGTGGGTCCGACCACGCTCGATGCCGGAGCCAGTCGTTCCGCGGGATGAGCCGATTCCGCGACGCGCAGTCGTAGGCTCTGCGGCATGCCCGAGGAACGCCGGATGACCATCAGCTCGTCCCCCCACCTGGCCCCCGACGATGTCGCCCGCCACACGTTCGCCTCGGTCCGACGCGGCTTCGACCCGACCGAGGTGCGTGACTACCTCGAGTCCATCGCCACCGGCCTGCGTGCCGCCGCCGAGCGCGAGCACGAACTGCTGGCCGCCCTGGCCGACGCCGAGGAGCGGGCGGCCAATCCGGTGATCGACGACACCATGCTGACCTCGGCGGTGGGCAAGGAGACGGCCCGGGTCCTCCAGAGTGGGCACGACGCCGCAGCGGAGATGGTGGCCAACGCCGAGGCCGAGTCGGCCCGCATGCTCGCCGAGGCCACCGAGGTGTCGGAGCGTCTGGTGACCGAGGCCACCGAGGTGTCCGAGCAGGCGCAGGCCCGGGCCGACTCGCTCCTGGCTGAGCGGCTGGCCGAAGCCGATGCCGCATCGATCGCCCTGCAGGAACGGACGGAGCAGCAGGTGGCTGCGGCGTTGGACAAGGTGCGGGCCGATGCCGCGGAGCTGACCGAACGGGCCCGGGCCGAGGGGCGGGTCATGGTGGAGGAGGCGCAGGCGTTGCGGGCCCGGGTGCTCGCCGACCTGTCCCGGCGCCGCAAGGTGCTCCACGCCCAGATCGAGCAGTTGCGGGCCGGCCGCGAACGACTGGCCGAGACGGTGCACGACGTGAAGCGCTCCGTCGAGGCCATCGCCGAGGAGCTGTTCACCGCCGAGAACGACGCCCGCCTGGCCGCCGAGGTCGCCGGTCGCGAGGCCGCCGGCCGCCCCGACGAGGGCACCCCGGAGGAGCTCGCCGCACTGCTGCTGGCCGAGGAGGCCGCGGCGGCCGAGGCCGACGCCGAGGCCGAGGCGCATGCCACGGTGCCCGAGGCCGCGCCGGCGCGGGAGGAGCCGGCCGCCGATCAGCTGCCGGCCGCCACCGATGCCGACCAGTCGTCGGGGGACGGGGGAGACGACGAGGCCGGGGTGGTCGCGGCTCCGCCGGTCGAGCAGGTCGACGCCCTCTTCGCCAAGCTGCGGGCCGCCCAGGACGGTGGCGAGGGTGCCCCGGAGGCCCCCGCCGGGGAGTCCCCGACCGCAGAGGTGGCGGACGGAGCGGCAGCGGACGCGGAGGACGACGGGGACGCGGGGGACGACGGGGACGGTCCGCCCGAGGCCCGCCACCCGCTCGCCGTGCGGCGGGACGAACTGCTGGCGCCGATCGTGACCGGCCTGTCCCGACGGCTCAAGCGGTCGCTCCAGGACAACCAGAACGACCTGCTCGACCTGCTGCGGGCCAAGGGGACGACCTGGTCGACCGACCTGCTCCCTGACCAGACGGAGCAGCTCGACGCCATCGCCACCGCCGCCCTCCCGCTCCTCGAGGAGGCCAGCGACGCCGGCGCCACCATCGTCGGGGCCGGGGGATCCCGTCCCGAGGGGGACGCCCTGGTGGGCATCGCCCACGAGCTGGCCGAGGCCGTCGTCGGACCGCTGCGCAAGCGCCTGTCCTCCGGTGAGGGCCTCGAGGCGGCCGAGGAGTCGGTCGTCACCGAGCACATCGGTTCGGCGTTCCGCGAGTGGAAGGGTGAGCGGGTCGAGCGCCTGGCCGGTGACCACGTGGTCGCCGCCTTCTCACTCGGGACCCTGTCCGCCGCCGGCCCGTCCGGGGCCACCCTCGAATGGGTGGCCGTCGCCCTGCCCGACGAGGCGCCGTGCCCCGACTGCGAGGACAACGGCCTGAACGGCGCCCAGGCGGCGGGCGAGAAGTTCCCCACCGGGCACACGCATCCCCCCGCCCACCCGGGATGTCGATGCCTCCTCGCTCCCAGCACCCCCTAGGCTGCTGCCGTGCGAACTCCCAGTGACCTACCCCCGGGGCCGAAGGCGTCGAGCCGCCGTGGCCGTCGATGGATCGTCATCGCCGCCGTGCTCCTGGTGGTGGTACTCGTGTTCCTGCACACGTTCGCCGTGTTCTACACGGACGCGCTGTGGTTCTCCTCGGTGCAGCTCCACGCCGTCTGGCTGAAGCTCTTCGAGGTGAAGGCCGGCCTGATGCTGGTGTTCAGCGCCATCTTCGCCGTCATGCTCCTGGTCAGCCTGATCGTCGCCGAGCGCCTCGCCCCCAAGGGGCCGTCGATGGACGCCGAGGACGAGTTCGTCAAGCGCTACCGCGAAGTGATCGGGCCCTACGCCCGCTGGCTCCGGGCCGGCGTGGTCGTCGTGCTGTCACTGATCATCGGCTCGCAGGCGCTCGGCCAGTGGCAGAACTGGCTGCTCTTCCGCAACAGCACCCCCTTCGACGCCACCGACCCCCAGTTCCACCGCAACGTCGCCTACTTCGTGTTCACGCTGCCGTTCCAGCAGTTCGTGATCCACTGGACCCTCGTGGCGCTGGTCATGGTGCTGCTGGTCACCACGCTCAGCCACTACCTGAACGGCGGGATCCGCATGCAGGGCCCCCGGCCCCGCGTGCGCCCGTCGGTCAAGGCCCACCTCTCGGTCATCCTTGGCCTGATCGCACTGACCAAGGCGGTCGGCTACTACCTGGCCCGCTTCAACCTCGACCTGTCGTCCAACGGGTTCGTGCAGGGAGCGGGCTACACCGACGTCCACGCCCGGCTCCCGGCCCTCGAACTCCTGATCCTGGTGTCCCTGGCCGCGGCGGCCCTGCTCATCTACAACATCCGACGCCAGGGTTGGGCGCTCCCGATCCTGGGCGTCGGCCTGTGGTTCCTCGTCGCACTCACCGCCGGCACCATCTACCCCGCGGCCGTCCAGGCCCTCAAGGTCAACCCGGCGCAGAACACGCTCGAACGCCCCTACATCCAGCGGAACATCAACGCCACCCGGGCCGCCATGGGGATCACCCATGTCGCGTCCGTCCCGTACCCGGCGTCCTCGACGCTCACCGCCACCCAGCTGTCGGCCAACGGCGACACCCTGGGGAACGTCCGGCTGTGGGACCCGCTCCAGACCCAGCCGACCTACGACAAGCTCCAGGACATCCGGTCCTATTACCAGTTCAACAGTCTGGCGGTCGACCGCTACCCGGTCAACGGCGTCGAGACCCCGACGGTGGTCGGCGTCCGCGAAATCAACGACCAGGACCTGCCGTCCTCCTCATGGGTGAACACCACGCTCCAATACACCCACGGCTACGGGATGATCGTGTCCCCGTCCAATGTGGCCACCTCCAACGGCGACCCCCAGTTCGCGGTCGGCGCCGTGCCGCCGGTGTCCACCAGCGGCCTGTCCGCCGTGACCCAGCCGTCGGTCTACTTCGGGCTGAACAACACCGGCTACGTGGTGGCCAACACCAAGCAGCCGGAGATCGACTACCAGCTGACCAACGGCACGAACGTCGAGACCCACTACAAGGGCGACGGTGGCGTGCAGCTGTCGTCCTTCTTCAACCAGGTGATGTTCGCCGTCCGGTTCAACGACCTCAACCTGTTGATCTCCAGCCAGATCACCAACGACTCGCGGCTCATGTTCGACCGGGGCGTGCAGGCCCGGGTGTCGAAGGCGGCGCCGTTCCTCAACCTCGACGCCGACCCGTACCCGGTACTGCTGAACGGGCACATCGACTGGATCCAGGACGCCTACACGACCACGGCCAACTACCCCTACGCCCAGAACGCCGACACCAGCGCGGTGGCGGCGGGCAGCGGCCTGTCCGGCACCTTCAACTACGTGCGGAATTCGGTCAAGGTCCTCATCGACGCCTACACCGGCAAGATGACGTTCTACGTGATGGACCCGAGCGACCCGATCATCCGGACGTACGAGAAGGCGTTCCCCGGGATGTTCACCCCGGCGTCGAAGATGAGCGACGAACTGCGCTCCCACATCCGCTATCCCGAGGACATCTTCACCGTGCAGGCGACCATGTACGGCAAGTACCACATCGTCAAGGCGCAGAGCTTCTACAGCGCCGCCGACGCATGGACCCTGTCGCCCGACCCGGGATCCGGCTCGCCCTCCCAGGCGTTGGCCACCACGCAGACGGTCAACGCCCAGGGTCAGGTCGTCTCGACCGGGCAGCTGGTGCGGATGTCGCCGATCTACCAGGTGATGCGCATCCCCGGTGACACGGGGCAGTCGTTCAACCTCATCGACGCGTTCGTGCCGGTCTCGGCCGGCAGCCAGATCCAGACCCTGTCCGGGTTCATGATGGCCGGGTCGGACCCGGGCCAGTACGGGCAGATGACCATGTTCGTGACGCCACGGGACAACCCTGTCAACGGGCCGGCCATCGTGGCCGCCAAGATCGACGCCACGCCGGGCGTGTCGGGACAGATCTCACTCCTGAACCAGAACGGCTCGTCGGTGCTGCTCGGGAACGTGCTGATGATCCCCGTGGCCAACGCGCTCCTGTACATCCAGCCGCTCTACGTCGAGTCGTCCAGGAACGCGTTCCCCGAGCTGCAGCGGGTGATCGCCGTGTACGGCAACCAGCCGGCGGCCATCGGCAACTCGCTGTCATCGGCGCTGTCGACGCTGTTCGCCGCGCCGGTGTCGACCACGTCGGCCGCCGGGGGGACCTCGACAGCCAGCCTGTCGCCCCAGGCTCAGGCACTTCTGGCCCAGGCCCAGGCCGCCTACTCCCAGGCCCAGGCCGACCTGAAGGCCGGCAACCTGGGCGCCTACCAGAACGACATCAACAGCCTCGAGTCGAACCTCCAGGCCGTCCAGGCCCTGACCGGCGGCCCGGTGGCCAGCACGACCACCACCACCACGACCAACCCGGCGGCGGGTGCCATCGCCGGGCTGAACAACTGAGGCGGGCTCGGCGCGGCTCCGCCCGCGGAGGCAGGGTCGGACGCGGGACGTATGCCCCCGGCCAGGTGGTAACCTGACGATTCCACCGACGCGGGGTGGAGCAGTCTGGTAGCTCGTCGGGCTCATAACCCGAAGGTCGCAGGTTCAAATCCTGCCCCCGCCACCACGAGGTGTCCACGGAAGTGGCACCGATGCAGTCCGGTCCGTCCCGGTTTCCCGGCCCACTTGGTCCAGGAGGCCGGGACGATCCGCGTCCGGGGCCGGAATCGTGTGCCCCGATGATCGACGACGGGATGTCGGCCCCGTCACGACCATCCGGATCCCCGATCGGCCCCAGTGGCGTCCGGAAGGGGGGCGCGCGACCACCGTGGGAATTCCCGGATCGGGCGGGACCATCGACCCTGATCCCGGTCAGTCCTGGGGGATGCGGAATCCGGCGACCAGCGAGCGGGCCATGGCCTCGGCCCCGGCCTCGGCATCGGCCAGGAAGATCATGCCGTCGAGCTCGAGGGAGACCCAGCCGTGGACTGCCGCCCACACCACCTGGGCCATCTGTACGGCGTCCCCGTCCGCCACCGCACCCGCATCCATCGCCCGGCGCACCGCGGTCACCAGCCCCTCGAAGGACAGCGCCGCCGTCCACGTCGCCTCCGCCGAGGGCTCGAAGCCGGGGACGGCCTTGAGGAACATCAGGCGGTAGACCATGGGGTGTTGGAGGGCCAGGGCGCGGTAGCGCCGGAAGCCCTCGATCAGGGCGGCTCCGGCGTCGTCGATCTCCGCCAGGGACTCCATGGTGGCCCGCAGCCGGTCGAACCCGTCGACCCACAGGGCCTCGACGACGCCGTGCTTCCCGGCGAAGTGGTTGTAGACGCCCATGGGTGCCACATGGGCGTCGGCGGCGATCCGCCGCACCGACAGTGCGTCGGGCCCCGCCGTCTCCAGCAGATGGGCCGCGGCGTCCAGCAGCGCCGAACGGACATCGGCGCTCGGTGTGCGGGTCCGCGGGGGAGAGACCATGCCCGGATGGTACTAAAGAACATCGTGCTATAGTTGTGGTACGCCGTTCTACACCTTGAAGGAGATCCCGTGACCGGACCCCAGTCCGCCGACGTCGCCGACGTGGCACCCGCCAGTTCCGAGACCCCCGTCCGGCACCGCCACCACGATCGTCGGTGGCTGGTGCTCCCCGTGCTCTGCCTCTCGGTCTTCCTGGTCGTCGTGGACAACACCATCGTCAACGTCGCCCTCCCCAGCCTGAGCAGGGACCTGGGGGCGTCGACGTCGGCGCTGCAGTGGATCGTGGACGCGTACAGCCTGGCCTTCGCCGGCCTCCTGCTCGCCGGTGGCGGCATCGGCGACCGGCTCGGTCGCAAGCGCGTCATGCAGACGGGCCTCGCCTTCTTCGGCCTCTTCTCGATCCTGGCCGCCATGAGCCACAGCACGGGTCAGCTCATCTCCGCCCGGGCGCTGATGGGAGTGGCCGCCGCCTTCGTCTTCCCGGCCACGCTGGCCATCCTCACCGAGATCTTCACCGACCATTCCGAGCGACAGAAGGCGCTCGGCATCTGGGGTGCCACCTCGGGCATCGCCGTGGCCTTCGGCCCCATCGTCGGCGGTGCGCTGCTGGAGCACTTCTGGTTCGGTTCGATCTTCCTGGTCAACGTGCCCATCGTGCTCGTCACCCTGGTGAGCGGCCACTTCCTCATCCCCCGGTCGGACCGGGACACCGCCAGGCGCTTCGACACCCGCGGGGTCGTCGTCTCCACGTTCGGGGTGACCCTCCTGGTCCTGGCCATCATCCAGGGACCGCAGTGGGGGTGGACGTCGCCGGCCACACTCGGGTGCTTCGCCGGCGCCGCCGTGCTGCTCGCCGTCTTCACCCGCCTCGAGCTGCGGACCGCCGAGCCCCTGCTCGACGTCCGGGTGTTCGCCGTCCCCCGGTTCTCGTCGGGAGCGGCCTCGATCGCTGTGGCCTTCTTCTGCCTCTTCGGCTTCATCTTCGTGATCACCCAGTACTTCCAGTTCGTGAAGGGCTACTCCACCCTGTCCGCCGGCGTGCACACCCTGCCCTTCGCCATCGTGGCCGCCGTGTTCACCCCGATCGGAGCCGTCCTGGCCCTCCGGGTGGGGACGCGCCTGGTGGTGGGCGCCGGGCTCCTGTTCATGGCGGGCGGCCTGGTGCTGTCGGGGTTGACCTCGACTCCCCAGGCCGCCTACTTCGGCCCGGTCATCACCGCGATGGTGCTGCTGGCCCTCGGGCTCTCGTTCATCACCGCGCCGGCCACTGAAGCCGTCATGGGGTCGCTGGCCCCCGAGCAGGTGGGGGCGGGCGCGGCGGTCAACAACACCACCCGGGAACTCGGCGGCACCCTCGGGGTGGCGGTGCTCGGATCCGTCTTCGCCTCGGCCTACGCCCCCCGCACCCTCCACGCCCTGGCCGGGTACCCGGTGCCTGCCGCCGCCCGGGAGGCGGCCCGCCAGTCCGTGGCCGCCGCGTTGGCCGTGGTGGGACACGCCCCGGCCGCCGTGCAGCCGACGATCCGCACCGCAGTGTTCGGCGCCTTCGGCTCCGGCCTCGAAGCCGCCTGCATGGTCGGAGCCGGTGTGGCGTTCATCGGTGCGCTGGTGGCCTTCGCCTTCCTCCCCGGGCGCTCGGCAACCTGAAGCGCCCGCGCTCCTGACTCCGGGGAGCCGGCGCCGGGTGCCTGCCGCCGCAGGCGATCGGAGACCTTCTCCTCCCGGCAGCGGCGAACCTCCCGGCCCGGCCATGATGGCGGGGTGGGCACCATGAGAGCGCCAGGTAGGTGCCCGGGACTAGGTCGGACCGTGTGTGAGCGGCCACGACACGCCGGTCAACTGCTCCGACAGGTCCCAGAGCCGCCGTGCCGTCTCCGTATCGAGTGCCTGCGGGGCGGGGGAGTCGACGGTCGGGTGACCCCGCATGTGCCGGAACCCGTCCGGGCCGATGTAGGTGCCGCCGGGGATGTCCGCCGTCGCCGCGTAGAGGGTCGGGAGTGCGCCCATGGTGTCGCTCTGGGCGATGAGGCGGTTGCCGATGGCGCCGGCCAGGTTGGTGAGCCGGTTCCCGGTGCCGCCCTGGAGGTTGGTGGCGGCGTAACCCGGGTGGGCGGCCGTGGCGCGGACGGGCGATCCGGCTGCGGTCAGGCGACGTTCGAGTTCGAGCATGAAGAGCAGGTTGGCCAGTTTGGACTGCGAGTAGGCCGCCCACGGCTTGTACGACCGGCGCTCCCCGTTGAGGTCGTCGAGATCGATGGTCCCGCTGCGGTGGAGATCGGAGGACACCACGACGATCCGGTCGGTGACCTGCGGCACGAGGAGGTTGGTCAGTGCGAAGTGGCCCAGATGGTTGGTCCCGATCTGCAACTCGAACCCGTCTGCGGTGCGCCGATCAGGCGTCGCCATGATCCCGGCGTTGTCCACCAGGATGTCGACCTGGCCCTCGGTGCCCTCGGCGAAGGACCGCACCGAGCCCAGGTCGGCCAGGTCGAGCTCCCGCACGGTGACGTCGCCGGTCATGCCCGCGGCCGCCGCCGCACCCTTGGTCGTGTCCCGCACGGCGAGGGTGACGGCGGCCCCGGCCCGTGCGAGTTCGAGGGCGGCCACCCGGCCGATGCCGCTGTTGGCCCCGGTGACGATGGCGGTGCGGCCGTGCAGATCGGGAAGGTCGGCGGCGGTCCAGCGTCGGTCGGTCATGGTGTCAACGTAGGCCACGTCCGCCGCGTCCGCCCGCCCGGTCGCCGATGTCCGGACCGCTCGCCCACCGGCGTCACGGCACCCGGTTCGGGCCGATGAGGACGTGGTGGGCCCGCACGCGTGCGGTCGGACGGGCCCACCCGGTGACCTGCCTGCTCGCCGTGCAGGTCTGGGTCGTCTATGCCGCCTATCAGCTCTGGATCGTCGTCCGCGGTCCCATCGGCTACTGGAACGACTCGGTGGCGTACGTCGCCGTGTCGCACGGCCCGCTGCTCAGCGCGCAGCTGCTCGCCGGGGCCCGGCCCCCGCTGGTGCCCCTGCTCTGGAAGGCCACCGGGACCAATCTGTCGTTCTCCGTGGTCCAGACCCTCGTCGCCATCGGGGCGTGGACGTACCTGGCAGCCACGGCCGCGCTGCTGGTCCGCCCGGGATGGCACCGCCTGGTGGCCGGGACTGCGGTGCTGGTCTTCGCCTCGTGCTGGGAGGTGACGGAGTGGAACTGGAACATCCTCAGCGACAGCCTGGCCGTATCGGCCACGGCCGTGATCTGCGCGGCCGCCATCTCGCTGGTGGGCCGGTACACCCTCACCCGGGCGCTCGTGCTGGTGGCTGCCTGCCTGGTGTTCGTCCTCGACCGCGACCAGGCGATCTGGGCCATCGTCCCGGTCGGGGTGGTCCTCGCCGGGTGGGGTGCCGTCCGCCTCGTCCGGCACCGGGGTGACCGGTCCGGTCCGGGACGGGTCCTGCTCGTCCTCGGGCTGAGCCTGTGCGCGGTGGCCGCCGTCGCCGAACTCGGTGCGGCCACGTCCCACCGGAACGTCGTCAACATGGTCGACGTCTTCGACGTCCGGGTCTTCCCGTTCCCGGACCGGGTGCACTGGTTCGCCGTGCACGGCATGCCGCAGGGACACGAGATCGACGCCGCCGCAGCCGCCGCAGCCGCCACGGCCCGGGCGCCCGGTGCGGCCAAGGTGGTCGGGCTCCCCCTGGACGCGGCGGCGTTCCGACCGCTCCACCACTGGTTCGCCACCTCGGCCCAGGAGCGCTACGTCGAGTTCCTGGTCACCCACCCGGCCTACTTCTGGACCGCACCGTTCGGCCGCCCGGAGCTGACGTTCAACAACGCCGGGGGCAACCTGGCCGGGTACGGGAGCCTGGTCGACCCCAATCCCCACTACCCGGCCAATCACGCCCTGCCTCTGCTCCCGAGGATCTTCTTCCCGTCCCAGGGCGTCGTGTCGGTACTGGCGGTCTGCGGCGCGGTCGTCTTCGTGCTCCGGCGGGGACGGGCCCGGTATCTCGGGGTCCTGGGCGCGCTGGTGGCCACGGGGCTCTGGTCGATGCTCGTGGCCTGGCACGGTGACGGCATGGAGGTGGCGCGCCACACGCTCGAGGGGATGGTCCAGGTCCGCGTGGCCGTCCTGATCCTGGTGCTCCTGGCCGCCCTCGGGCCGCTCGACGTGCTCCCCCGACAGGAGGGACCGGCCCCGGACCCCGACCCCACCGTGCGGCCGGTGACCACGGACTTGATCCGACGGACGCCTGCCGCGCCCACGGTCGTCCCCGCTGTTCAAGGTCCATTCCGGGGACGTCGATGGCCGTGGGTAGCGTCGACGCGGGTCGAGCGGCCACGACGACCGGGACCCGACAAGGAGCAGTCATGAGCACCACGGGATCCCCCGCACCGTCCCCGACGATCCTCGCGGCGTCGTCCATCATCACCATGGTCCCGGCGTCCCCCCGGGCCTCGGCGATCGCCTTCGACCCCGGCACCGGGGTGATCGCCGCGGTGGGGTCGCTCGAGACCTGCCTGGCCGCCGCCCCGGGCGCCGAGGTGCACGACCTGGGCGACACCGTCCTGATGCCCGGGTTCGTCGAGCCCCACAGCCACCCGGTCGTCTCGGGGATCGTGACCCGGTCACCGTCGATCTGGATCGCCCCCTACGTGGGCTATCCGTCGTGGGACGACGTGGTGGCCCTGTTCCGCAAGCTCGACCAGGAGACCCCGGCCGGCCAGCCGCTGCTCTTCAACGGGCTCGACCGGCTGCTCCAGGGTGCCCCCTCCCCGACGGCGGACATGCTGGACGGCCTCTTCCCCTCCCGTCCGGTGGTGATCGCCGACAATTCGGGCCACCTCGCCTACTTCAACACCGCGACCATGGCTCTGCAGGGTTGGGACACCGAGCCGCCGGCGGATCCTGTCGGTGCGTCGTTCGGGCGGACCGCGGACGGGCACCTCGACGGGCGGGCCTACGAGCTGCAGGCGGTCATGGCGGTGACCGGGCCGGTCATGGCGAAGGTGGTGACCCACCCGCTGCACTCGGCCGCCGAGTGGTACCGCTACATGGCCTCGTTCGGGATCACGTCGACCTCGGACATGACCTACGACCGGCCGTTCTGGGCGGCGTACCAGGCGCTGGGCTCGTTGGCCGACTGCCCCCTGCGCGTCTCGCTGTACCACGTGTCGACCTCGGACCGGTGCGGCGATCCGCTCGAGTCACCCTTTCCGGACCGGCTGCGCAAGCAGGGGATCAAGCTGTGGGCCGACGGGTCGCCGTGGGTCGGCACGGCCGCCCTGTCGTTCCCGTACCTCGACACCGAGACGGTCCGGAAGGCCGAGATCCCGCTCGGGCCGGCCGGGGTGTCCGCCATGAACTACACGCCCGAAGAACTCGACGCCGTGGTCGACGCGCACGCCCCGCAGGGGTGGCAGCTGTCGTTCCACTGCAACGGCGACGCCGCCTTCGACGTCGTCCTCGACGTGTACGAGCGGGGCCTGACCAAGCACGGCCTGCTCGGCACCGACCAC
>Ga0302279_10002057_pt1 | contig 27316 bp, 33 predicted proteins | sample III_Bog_N3_3_FD_194541 | JGI IMG/M metagenome (GOLD analysis project Ga0302279, IMG submission 194541) | Peat permafrost microbial communities from Stordalen Mire near Abisko, Sweden - III_Bog_N3_3 | ecosystem: Environmental > Terrestrial > Soil > Wetlands > Peat | place: Sweden: Abisko... | reverse complement strand
CCCGGGACCCGACCCTGGCGCCGCTGGTCGCCGCCCGGCCGGGCCTGCGGGTGCCGGGCGCCTGGGACGGTTTCGAGCTTTCCATCCGCGCCATCCTCGGCCAGCAGATCACCGTCGTCGGCGCCCGCAATCTCGCCGGCAAGCTGGTCGCCACCCACGGCGAGCCGCTGCCGGCCGAGCTCGCCGGCGCCGTCCCGGGCCTGACCCACGTGTTCCCCTCGCCGGCCGACCTCGCGGAGGTCGATTTCGCCACCCTCGGCATGCCGGGATCGCGCGCCCGGGCGCTGGCCGCCCTCACCGCCGCCGTGGTCGCCGACCCGCTGATCTTTGGACCGAAACGCAGCCTCGACGACGCGGTCGGCGCGCTGCGCGCCCTGCCGGGCATCGGCGAATGGACCGCCCAGTACATCGCCATGCGCGAGCTGCGCGAACCGGACGCCTTCCCCGCCGCCGACATCGGCCTGATGCGCGCCCTGGCCGATGCTGACGGTCGCCGGCCCAATCCCGCCGAACTCTCCGCCCGTGCCGAGGCCTGGCGGCCCTGGCGCGCCTACGCCGCCCTGCACCTGTGGTCCTCCGAGGGCCAGAGCCAACCGCCGAAGGAGACTGACCATGCCCGTGACGCCGCCTGAATACCTGACCCTCGACCGCATCCAGGCCCCGATCGGCGCCTTTCTGATCGCCACCGATGACCGCGGCGCCCTGCGCGCCGTCGACTTCTGGGACGACGAGGCGGGGCTGCGCCGGCTGCTGGCCAAACAATACGGCCAGGTCCCGGTCGCCTTCGGCCAGTCACCCGCGCCGATCCGCCAGGCTTTCGCCGACTACTTCGCCGGCGACATCCGGGCGCTGGAGCAGATCCCGGTGGAGACCGTCGGCACCCAGTTCCAGCGCAAGGTCTGGGCGGCGCTGCAACGCATCCCGGCCGGCGAGACCCGCAGCTACGGCCAGCTGGCGGTCGAGATCGGCGAACCGAAGGCGATGCGCGCGGTGGGCCTCGCCAACGGCCAGAACCCGGTCGCCATCGTCGTGCCCTGCCACCGGGTGATCGGCGCCGACGGCTCCCTCACCGGTTTCGGCGGCGGCCTGCCGAGAAAGCGCTGGCTCCTGAAGCACGAGGGCGCTGCCTTCAAGGAAAACCCCAAGGATGTGAAGAAGGCGCTGGCGAAGCAGCAGCCGGAACTGGCGCTGTAGCGGCCCGACCCCTCACCGCACCTCTCCCCGTTACCGGGGAGAGGGATACTTAAGAGATCAGCGCCCCTTCGCGCTCCGTCCGCCACACAGCTCTTTCAGTATCCCTCTCCCACGCCAGTGGGAGAGGTACGGTGAGGGCATGCGTGGCCCTTACGCCGCCTGCAGGCCGAACTGCAGCTCGGCCAGCCGCGCATAAAGCCCGCCGCGCCCGATCAGCTCGCTGTGCGTCCCTTCGTCGACCACCCGGCCGGCTTCCATGACCACGATCCGGTCGGCGGCGAGCACGGTCGCCAGCCGATGGGCGATCACCAGGGTGGTGCGGCCCTGCATGGCGTCGGCCAGCGCGCGCTGGACCAAGCGTTCGTTCTCGGCGTCGAGGGCGCTGGTGGCCTCGTCGAGCAGCAGGATCGGCGCGCCGCGGACCAGGGCGCGGGCGATGGCCAGGCGCTGGCGCTGGCCGCCGGAAAGCGTCTTGGTCCGCTCGCCGAGCGGCGTGTCGAAGCCCTGCGGCAAGGCCCTGATGAAAGTCTCGGCCTCGGCGGCCCGGGCGGCGGCCATAAGCTCGTCCGGAGTCGCGCCCTCACGGCCGAAGCGCAGCGCCTCGAAGGCCGAGCCGGAAAACAGCGGCGCGTCCTGGGCCACCAGGGCGATGCGGGCGCGCACCTCGGCGGGGTCCGCGTCCTTCAGGTCGACGCCGTCGATCCGCACGGCCCCGAGCTGGGGATCGTAGAACCGCAGCAGCAGCCTGAAGACCGTGGTCTTGCCGGCGCCCGAGGGGCCGACCAGCGCCACCCGCTCGCCGGGGCGAACCTTGAGGCTGAACTCGCTGAGCGCGGCCAGGTCCGGCCGGCCCGGATAGGCGAAGCTCACCCCCTCGAAGCCGATCTCGCCCCGGGGCGGGGCCGGCAGCGGTTTCGGCGTCGCCGGCGGGGCGATGGCCGGGCGGGCGGCGAGGATCTCGGCGATCCGGTCCATCGCCCCCGACGCCTTCTGCACGTCGCCCCAGGTCTCGCCCAACGCCCCCACCGAACCGCCGGCCAGCACCGCCAGGAACACGAACTGGATCAGCACACCGCCGGTCATCGACGGGTCGTGGGCGACGAAGCTGGCGACGGCGGCGCGCCAGAGCACGAAGCCGATGCCGCCGAACAGCAGGATCATCACCAGGGCGGTCATGAACGCCCGGGCGCGGATGCGGGCGACCGAGGCGCGGAACGCCGCCTCCACCCCGGCGGAGAACCGCTGCGAGGCGCTGGCCTCGCGGCCGAAGGCCTGTACGGTGTCGAGGGCGTCGAGGGTCTCGCCGGCGTAGGCGACCGCGTCGGCGAATTTCTCCTGGGCGCTGGCCGACAGCCGCCGCACCAGCCTCCCGACGGTGAATAACGGGATCAGCACCAGCGCCCCCACCAGCACCGCCAGGCCGGTGAATCCCGGACTGAGCCAGATCAGCCAGGCCAGGGCGCCGACAAAGGTGAGGAAGTTGCGCAGCGCCACCGAGACCGACGAGCCGACCATGTTCTCGACGATGGTCATGTCGGTGGTCAGCCGCGACAGCACTTCGCCGGTGCGGGTGGTCAGGAAAAACGCCTGGTCGAGGCCCATGACGTGGCGGTAGAGCGCCTGGCGCAGGTCCGCGACCACCCGCTCGCCCAGCCTGGAGATGAAGAAGAACCGGCCCGCGGTGGCCAGCGCCAGCACGCCGGCGTCGGCGGCCGCCAGCAGGAAATAGTGGTTCAGCGCCGCGGCGGTGTGGGCGCCGATGCCCTTGTCGATCAAGAGGCGCGCGAACAGCGGCAGGGCAAGGCTGGCGCTGGTGGAGAATAGCAGGAAGAAGGCGGAGGCGAACGCGTCGGCTTTGTGCGCGGCCACGAAGGGCGCCAGCGCCATCAGCGGCCTTAAGTCCCGACGGCGCGGGCGGCGATCGGCGGCGGCGTCCATCTCGGCGGCGAGCAGTTGTCCGGCGCCCGGCCGGCCCTCGACGGGGCTCTCAACACTCATCGACCGAACCCATCCGTCCCAAACTCTTGTGTTTCGCGGCGCCTGTCGCTATTAGGCGCGCCTTCCGCCCGCCTTCACCGGCGGGTTTTCCATTCCCCCCGACGCTGGTCGGTTGAGGCGCCCCATGAAAGCCGACACGCATCCCGACTACCACTTCATCACCGTGACGATGACGGACGGGACGACCTATCAGACGCGCTCCACCTACGGCAAGGAAGGCGCGAAGCTGAACCTGGACATCGACCCGAAGACCCACCCGGCCTGGACCGGCGGCGGCCAGCACCTGCTCGACCGCGGCGGCCGCGTCTCGCGGTTCAACAACAAGTACGGCGGCTTTATCAAGAAGGCCGAGAGCGCGCCGGCCCCGGCCGCGGCTCCCGCGCCGGCTGAAGAGGCCTAGCCACTCAATTCGAGCTTTCGGTGCTGGGGGTCCGTTCATCCGCTGCGCGGATTCCGGGATGGCAGTCGATTAGATCGTTGAACGAATTCGGCTGTCGAAGAAGGGCGAGGCCCTACCGCCCGAAGGCGTCCTTCAGCCGTTCCATCTGGGCCAGCACGGGATGCGGAGGCTCAAGGGCTTCGGTGTTTTCCAGATACATGCGTGAGTCCAAATGCCGCACCCGCTCGAACAGCCGTTCGGAGCGATCGAGCAGCGTCGCCAGGGGCGAAGGCAGGGTGTCGGGGTGTTCGACGGCCCGGTGTTCGGGCTCGGCGCCCAGGCGATAGCTGGCGTCGAGGGCGGCTTCGGCGGCCATATCGCCTTCACGCACCGCCCGCTGCACCAGCAGCCACGAGGCCACCTGCATCAGCCGGGTGGTCAGCCGCATGCTCTCGCTGGCGTAGGCCAGGGCGGCGCTGCGGGAGAGAAGCTTGGAATCCTGCCGGCCGGCCCCGTCGAGATAGGCGGCGGTCTCCTCCACGAGGTCCATGCCCTCCTGGAACGTGCGGTCGAACAGCTCCGAGCGGGCGAAGCCGGAGATGGCCTCGGCCTGCCAGGCCACAGGTCGTTCCTGACCGATTTCTCCCAATGGAGTCTCCAACCCTTGATCGGTTGACGGACAATTCTTCGCAACCGAGACAAAGGTTGCAACCGTCGTGCCAGCCGGATCCCGCCCCGAACTCTCCTCCTATACCTAACGGAGCTTACCGAATAGGGAATCGGCGGCCGAGCGCCCGGCCTGCTTGCGTTCCAGTTGAGCCCGGGTGCGGGCGATCTCCTCCTCAAGCGCCTCGATCCGCTCGTTGAGGTCGGAGACGGGCATCAGTTCCAGGTCCTCGCGGGTGAGCTCGGTCAGCGCCCAGCCCCGCGGCCGGCGGATCGGATCGGCTTCCTCGGACATCGCGTCGTCTCCCTATGCCGCTGGGGATCGGAGGGCTATCAGACCCCCCAGAACGATGCATTTCAAGATCGGGAGCGACGCGGCCATGGCCACGGAGACGATGCGGGCGATCGTGATCGAAGGCGGCAAGGGCCCGGCCGAGGCGGTGAAGCTGGGCGAAGTGGAGAAGCCGACGCCCGCTGCGGGCCAGATTTTGATCCGCGTCGAGGCCGCCGGGGTCAACCGTCCCGATATCATCCAGCGGAGGGGCGGCTATCCGCCGCCGCCGGGCGCGCCGCCGACCATGGGGCTGGAGGTGGCCGGCGAGGTGGTGGTCGCCGCCGGTCGCTGGAAGCTCGGCGATCGGGTCTGCGCCCTGCTGGGCGGCGGCGGCTATGCCGAGTTCGCCGCCTGCGACGCCCGCCACGCCCTGCCGATCCCGAAAGGACTGACCGCGGTCGAGGCCGCCGCCCTGCCGGAGACCGTGTTCACCGTCTACGCCAACGTTTTCGAGGGCGGATCGTTGAAAGCCGGCGAGACGCTGCTGGTGCACGGCGCCACCTCCGGCATCGGCGTCGCGGCGATCCAGATGGGCAAGGCCGCCGGGTCGACGGTGATCGCCACCGCCCGCGGCCGCGAGAAGGCCGACCGGGCGCTGGCCCTGGGGGCCGACATCGCCGTCGACGCCACAAGCGAGGACTTCGAAGCCGTCGCCAAGGTGGCCGGCGGCGTCGATGTGGTGCTGGACATGGTCGGCGCGCCCTACTTCGCCAAGAATCTCGGCGCGCTGAAGACGCTGGGCCGGATCGTCTACATTGCCGCCCAAGCCGGCGGGATGCTGGAGGTCCCGATCGGGGCGCTGATGCAGAAGCGCGGGACCATCACCGGTTCGACCCTGCGTCCGCGCAGCGCCGACGAAAAGGCGCGGCTCGCCACCGAGGTCGAGCGGGTGGTCTGGCCCTGGATCGAGGCCGGCGAGGTCAAGGCGATCATCGATCACACCTTCCCGCTTGCCGAGGCCGGCAAGGCGCAGGCGACCCTGGAAAGCGGCTCGCACGTCGGCAAGGTCGTGCTGACGGTCTGAAGTGAACTATCGCCACGCCTTCCACGCCGGCAATCACGGCGACGTCTTCAAGCATGCGGCGCTCACGCTGGTGCTGGACTGGCTGCTGGCCAAGCCGGCGCCCTTCGCGGTCTTGGACACCCATGCCGGCCTTGGCGTCTACGACCTGACCTCCGACGAGGCGCGGCGGACCGGCGAGGCGATACACGGGGCCCAGCGGGTGTTCGGCCGGGAGCTGAAGTCAGCGCCGAGCTATTCGCGGCTGCTTGGAGAGATGAACCCGGCAGGCCTGGCGCTCTACCCCGGCTCGCCGGAGATCGTTCTGCGGATGCTGCGACCGGAAGACCGGCTGATCGCCTGCGAGCTCCACCCGGACGACGCCGAGACCCTGCGCCGCCGCTATCGGAGCGATCCGCACATCGCCGTGCACCACCGGGACGGCTACGAGGCCGTCGGGGCCTTCGTGCCGCCGGCGGAGCGGCGCGGCCTGGTGCTGATCGACCCGCCGTTCGAGGCCAAGGACGAGGCCGAGCGGCTGGCCCGTACCCTGGCGGCGGGCCTGCGCAAATGGCCGACCGGGACCTACGTGGCCTGGTATCCGATCAAGGACTACGGCATCTCGGAGACGCTGGCGGCGGCCGCCCGCGCCACGCCGTTCCCGAAAACCTTGCGGGTCGAGTTCCTGCCCTATCATCGTAACGGCTCGATCATGGCCGGCAGCGGGCTGATCATCTGCAACGCCCCCTGGCGGCTCGACGAGCAGCTGTCGGCGCTCTGCGAAGAGCTCAATCCCCTGCTCAGCGACGGTTCGGCCACCTGGCGCGTCGACTGGCTGACCAAGGCCTGACGCGATGGCCGCGCCAGCGCCCGATCTGGTGGAACTCCTGACGTTCGGGCGCCATGTGGCGGAACAAGGGAGCATGGTCGGGCCCGAGCCGATCGCCTACGGCAGCCTCGCCTACGCCATTCACACCGGCGATCGCGCCGCCGGGCTCAACGACATCGACTTTCTGGCCCCGGCTAGCTTCGGCGACCTGGCGAGGATCCTCTCCCCCGACCCCTGCCTCACCGTCGAGCGCACCGAATACCACACGCTCAAGGTCTCGTTCGGGCCACTGAAGGTCTCCTTCGACGCGCTGGAGCGCTATCTGCCCGTCGCCCGCGACGGCGCGACGCGGGCGTCGCTCGACGGCTTTGCGTTTCTGGTCGTCGGCCGCGAGGCGCTGGTGGGGTCCTACGAGCGGGCGGCCGAGAGCATCCCGCAAAAGCGCGACGCCTACCTGCTCAAGCTACGGCGCTTGCGGGACGGTTCGTAGCCGGATCGAAGCTGCGACGGCGTTCACGGTTTCCATCCAACGCAGATCGTCCTATATGACCGCTCACCAACCGCCCGGCCGAAAGGCCGGGCGCCGCTGTTTCTGGAGCGCCCCTTGGCGGGCGAAAACAACATGGCCGACCAAATCCTGATGCCCAAGGCCACCGCCGTCTGGCTGGTGGACAACACCTCGATGACCTTCGAGCAGATCGCCGACTTCTGCGGCCTGCACCCCCTGGAAGTGAAGGGGATCGCCGACGGCGAAGTGGCGCGCGACATCCGCGGCGCCGACCCGATCGCCAACGGCCAGCTGACCCGCGAGGAGCTGGACAAGGCGCAGAGCAATCCGAAGTACCTGATGAAGGCGCAGAAGAGCCGCCACGCGGAGCTGCTGAAGCCGATCCGCAAGGGCCCGAAATACACCCCGGTCTCGCGCCGCCAGGACCGGCCGGACGCCATCGCCTGGTTCGTCCGCAACCACCCGGAAATCACCGACGCGCAGCTGTCGAAGATCCTCGGCACCACCAAGTCGACCATCGACCAGGTGCGCGAGCGCACGCACTGGAACTCGGCCAACATCAAGCCGGTCGACCCGGTGACCCTGGGCCTGATCACCCAGCTGGAGCTGGACGCCGTGGTCAAGACCGCCGCCGAGAAGCGAGCCAGAGACGACGCACGCAAGGGCATCGTCGCGCCGGAAGGCCCGACCCTGCAGCCGGCCGAGGAATCGGTCGCCGAACCCGCGATCGTCGATGACGAGGACGAAGACTAGGCCCGGTCAGCGCGCCTAGTTCGAGGAGTGGGCGCGCAGGCTTTCGAGTTCTTCCTTCACTTTGAGTTTCTGTCGCTTGAGGTCGCGCAGCTTCAAGTCATCCGCGGCCGGGCGGACCAGCTCGTCGTGGATGGCGCGTTCGAGGGTTTGATGACGGACGCCGAGTTCGCGGATGCGAGCTTCGATGGCCATGGTCTTTATCTCTCCCTGGATGGACGACTCGCCAACTCAACACCCGTGACCGGCGACTGTCAGATCACATATGGTTGCGAAGGGTGTCCCGCCATCGGGGCGCCTGATGTATGGGCGGCGGGGCGAGCGCAATGACGGACGAAAAGTCGGCGCCCCTGGTGGTGGGGATTTCCGGAGCGTCCGGAGCGATCTATGGCGTGCGGGTGCTGGACGCCTGCCGAGAGCTGGGGGTCGAGACCCACCTGGTGGTCTCCCGGGCCGCCGTCCTCACCCTGGCCCAGGAACAGTCGCTCAGCCTGGCCGAGGTCTCCGTCAAGGCCACTGTCGTCCACCGGGTCGGCGACATCGGCGCGGCCATCGCCTCCGGCTCCTTCGCCACCCTCGGCATGATCGTCGCCCCCTGTTCGGTGCGCACGATGAGCGAGATCGCCACCGGCGTGACCAGTTCGCTGATGACCCGGGCCGCCGACGTCACTCTGAAGGAGCGCCGCTCGCTGGTGCTGATGGTTCGCGAGACACCGCTGCACCTGGGGCACCTGCGCACCCTGGTGAAGCTGGCCGAGATGGGCGCCGTGATCGCCCCGCCGGTGCCGGCCTTCTACGCCCGACCGACCGGGGTCGCCGAGATGGTCGATCAGTCAGTCGGCCGCGCCCTCGACCTGTTTGGCCTTTCCTGGCGTCCGGTCCGCCGCTGGGGCCGCGATGTCGGCCCGATCGAGGGCGCCGAAGGGTGAGCGGATTGGCGCTCTGGCCCTATGCGCTTCAGGTCTACGGCCGCCCCGGCGTCGAAGGGACACTGCTGGAGCTGCAGGACGCCCACGGCCAGTGCGTCCCCTACCTGCTCTGGGCCCTGTGGCTGGCCGCCGAGGGGCGGGCCGCCGATGACGACGATCTCACTCGGGCCGCCGAACTCGCCCGCGCCTGGCAGGACGCCGCCGTGGCCCCGCTGCGGGGGCTGCGCCGGGGCCTGAAGTCGCCGTCGTCCAAGGCCCCCGCGCGCGCCTGGAGCACGCTGCGCGAAGGCGTCAAGGCGCTGGAGCTGGACGCCGAACGGATGCTGCTGGAGATGCTGGAGGCCGCCAGCCCGGCGTCCGGCGACGCCCCCAACGACAGCTTGGCCATGGTCCGGCGAGCGGTCGGCGCCTGGGGTCGTCCCGCGCCGGACGGACTGCTCGACCACCTGGCCGCAGTCGCCGCGTCGGCCGCCTGAACAGTTTTCGCCCGCCGGCCTTCCTGCTATCTCCTCGCCGCCGAGGGGCCCGAACCATGGACGATTCAGAGCTCGATCCCGACGATGAGGCGCGCATCCGGGCCCGGATCGCCGCCTTACGCGAAGAACACCAGGACCTCGACGACGCCGTCCGCGCTCTGGAAGCCCTGCCCCGCCCCGACCAGCTGCAGATCGCTCGCCTGAAGAAGAAAAAGCTTACCCTGCGCGACCAGATCGCCAAGCTGGACGACCGCCTGACCCCGGACATCATCGCCTAGAGCTAGGGACGCGGTTCCTGTTTCGCGCCGAAGAACAGCCGCGCCGGGTCCACCGCGCCGACGTCTCGTCTCGAGAGGTTCGCTCGTTCGAGCTCAAGCAATTTCTCGATGGTCTTGCGCAGATGCGGATCGATATCGGACCGAAGCAAACCCTCGTAGCTGTGGATTTTTCGGTCGGTCGTGAAGATATCCCACATCAATGACCCCGATTCTCGCTTGGCCGCGTGATCGTCAGTTCAACGGCTTGCTAGCTCGCCCGCCTTCACCCGCGGTCGGCCCGGAAGGTTCGGCCGCGTAGGCGGTCGGCGGCGTCTCGCCGCTCGCTACGGCCGGCAGCCGGACATGGAACACCGATCCGGCGCCCACCACCGATTCGCACCAGATGGCGCCTTGCTGGGCCACGACGGCTTTTCGGGCGAGGGTGAGCCCCAGTCCGGCGCCCGGATATTCGGACGCGCTGTGCAGGCGAAACAGCGGCTTGAATATCTCGGACAGATAGGCCGCCTCGATGCCAACGCCGTTGTCGGCGATATCGAGCACCCATTCCTCGCCTTCGCGCCGGGCGGTCAGTTTCACCCGCGGCGAGCGGCTGCGATTGTAGCGCAGGCCATTGATGACCAGGTTCTGCAGCACCTGGGTCATCAGGGTCTCGTTGCCACGGATCGTGGGCGAGTGTTCTGGTGTCGCGAACACCCCCCTTCGCTCGGCCAGATAGGGCGCGAGCGATGATCGGACACTGTCCGCCACGCGGCCGACGTCGACATTCGCGAGTTCCGGCGGCTGATTGAGCAGCGTGTACTGGCTCATCACATCGACCAGCTTGCCCAGCCGCAACGCGGCCTCGCTGAGGAACTTCAGGTGAAGCTGCACGTCGCCGACCTCGACGCTGCGCAGCTGCTCGGCGACCAGCATGGAGAAGGTGGTGATCTGGCGGATCGGCTGCTTGAAGTCGTGCGCCAGGGCGTAGGCGAAATTCTCGAGCTCTTCGCGTTGCTCGTCGATCAAGCGGGCTTGCGAACAGGTGAGTATCGCCCGGCCGACGCTCCTTTGAATGGAGTTGACGGTGATCCGCCCCTTCGGAATGTAGTCGGAGAGGCCGCTGCGCAGCGCCTCGGCCGCCAGGGTCTCATCGCCGACGCTGGTCATCAGAACAGTGGCTAGATAGGGGTCGGCCGCCTTGAGCTGGTGGGCGAGCGCCAGCCCATCCATCTCCGGCATGTTGTAGTCCATCAGGATGCAGTCGAACTGATGCGCCTCGCACATCGCCTTGCTCACCGAGGGACTGGCGGCGGTCAGAATCTCGGCGTCGGGGAAGGCTTCGCCGAGCGTGATCGCCATCAGCTGGCGCTCGGCCTGGCTGTCATCCACCACCAGCAGCGCCTGGCGCGTCATCCCCGCGCCCTCATGCCGCCAGGACGGCGTTGGAGGACGGCAGTGGCCGGGGCAGGGTCAATTCGATGCAGGCGCCGTCGGCCCACGGCAGGAAGCGCACCTCGCCCCCGTGACGCCGGGCGATGCGCCGGCAGATCGCCAGCCCCGCGCCGGCGCCAGGAAAGTCCGACTCGCCGTTCAGGCGTTGGAACATCAGGAACGCCTTCTCCGCCTGCGCCGGGTCGACGCCAAGGCCGTTGTCGCTGATGCGCACCCGCCACGCCTCCGCATCGTGAGCCGGCGCGATGGTTATGCGCGTCGGCGTTCCGGCCCGGCGGAATTTGATGGCATTGTCCAGCATGTGGCCGAAGGCGATCGAGAGCAGCTTCTCGTCCGCGACAATCTCGCCAAGCGGGGTCACGACGACGTCGACCTCGCCCCCCCGGGCCATCGCCTGTGTGATGGCGCGCTGCATCGTCAGCGACGCGTCGTGGGCGACCACAGCCAGCGGCTTCTGCTGAACCTGGGAGAAGGCGAGCACCTGCTCCATCATCGTCTGGCACCGCGCCGCCGCGGTGTTGATGAATTCCGAGTGCAATCGCTGGCGCGAACTCAGGCCGCCGCCCGGGTCGCTGACCAGGAGCCGGGAGAACTCCGCCACATGCCGGAACGACGCGGCGAGGTCGTGGGAAACCATGTAGCTAAAGGCGTGGAGCTCTTGCTCCGCCGCGGCGATGCGATCGGTCGCATCCCCAGGCGCGTGCGCGCTATGCGGCATTGGCGCGCTCCGCCGCCACGGTTGGCGCGGGCGGCAGCACCACGACCGTGAACCAGAACGTCTCGATCGAGGCGACGATCTCCTGCAGGCGCTCGAAGGTGACCGGCTTGACGATGTAGCCGTTGGCCCGCAGCTCGTAGGTCTTCAGGATGTCGATCTCGGCCTTTGAGCTGGTCAGCACGATCACGGGAATTCGTTGCAGTCGCGGATCGTTCTTGATCGCCTGCAACACCTCGCGCCCGTCCATCCTGGGCAGGTTCAGGTCGAGCAGGATCAGGTCCGGCGTCGGCGCGTCCGCGTGAGCGCCCTGCTGACGCAGCATGCTGAGCGCCTCCTCGCCGTCGCCGGCCACGGAGAGATTGTTGCGTATCTTGGCGCTGCGGAACGCCTCGCGGACCAGCAGGACGTCGCCATAGTTGTCCTCGACCAGCAGCAGTTCGGCGGGCCTGCCCCGCGCTTCAATCGTCAGCGCCGACATCTTCGATTTCCTCTTCCTGAATCTTGACTGTGAAGCTGAAGGTCGAGCCTTGGCCCGGCGTGGACTCGACCCACAGGCGGCCGCCGAAGCCCTCGACGATCTTGCGGCAGATGGAGAGGCCCAGGCCGGTGCCGTAGTATCGGCTCTTGGCGTGCAGGCGCTTGAACGGCTCGAAGATGCGCTCGAAGTGGTGGGCCTCGATGCCGATGCCGTTGTCGGCGACGGAGAAACGCCAGTACTCGCCGTCCAGCGCCGCCGTGACCTCGATCGAAGGCGTCACGTCCACCGCGACGTATTTCAGCGCATTGCCGATCAGGTTCTGCATCAGCCGGTTGAAGCGGATTGGGTTGCCGAAGATGCGGGGCAGGCCGGCGTAGGTGACGTGAGCGCCGGAATCCCCGACGGCCTCGTGCAGGTTCTCGATCACCTGATCGAGCGCATCGCCGGTCTCGAACCAGGTCCCGCGCTCGGCGTCCAGGGTAAGGCGGCCGAAGTCGACGAGATCATCGAGCAGGTCCTGCATCTGGTTGGCCGCCGACACCGACAGCGACAGATACTCGCGGCCCCGATCGTCCAGCCGATCGCCGTAGTCCCGAGTCAGCAGGCCACAGAAAGCCGCGATCATCCTCAGCGGCTCGCGCAGGTCGTGCGAGGCGACGTGGCCGAAGTAGGAACGCTCCAAGTTGGAAGCGGTCAGCTGCTCGATCAGCTTCTCGCTCAGGTCCTTGGCGCGCATGCGCTCGGAAGCGTCCCTGAGGATGCCGACGAAGAACACCTCGCCGTCCTGCTCCGCCTCGCCGACTGAGAGATCCACCGGAAAAGTCTCGCCGTTCTTGCGCCAGCCGACCACTTCACGCCCGATCTCGATCACCTTGTGTCGGCCGGTGATCCGTCGTTTGTGCAGATACTGGTCGTGCTCGGCGCCCGGCATCAGCCGCTTGACCTCGCCGCCGACGATCTCGTCGGAGCTGTACCCGAACATGCGCTCGCAGGCCGGGTTGAACATGGTCACCGTGCCTTGGGAGTCCATGAAGACGATGCCGTCGATGGCGGTCTCGACGATCGCCCGTAAGCGGGATTCAGTCATGACCGGCCGCGCCACCACCGCCGCGACGAATCAGATTTTCGTCCCTCGCTTCCAGTCTTTGCGCGGCGCGTATCCTTAATCATTGATTAATCCCTGGTTAAGTACAGATTAATTCGTAATCGTCGGTGGCGGATCGCGAATCTAATTACCTTGCGGATAAAGAACTCCTGTTGGCTTGGCTTAGCAATATCTTCTCTGCGCTGTATTTTTTATTAAACATTGCCCCCTCATTATGCTCGCTATCGGCCTGAGACATTATGCCGCTACTTGAGGAGGGGATCGCATGACGATGATCGATGACGTGATGGAGCGCGCTTCGCCAGTCGAGACGCTGGAGCCGGCGGCCAAGCCCGGGACGCGACCGCCGACCCGGACGTGGAGCCTGAATGTGCTGCTGATCGACGACGATCTGGCCGACACATGTCTGATCCTCAACGTGCTGCGGCGTCACCCGCAGGTCTCCACGGCCCACGCCACCGATGCGCCCATCTTCGCCCTGCGGCAGCTGTCGTCGGGGCGTCTGAAGCCCGACCTGGTGCTGCTCGACATCCATATGCCCAAGCTCGACGGCTTCACGGTGCTGAAGGAGATGCGCGAGATTCCCAGCATGGCGACCGTGCCGGTGGTCTTCCTGACCACATCGCGTCTGGAGCGCGACGTCACCCGGGCGAAGGCCGCCACGGCGTCGTCCTATGTCGTCAAGCCGGAGACCTATTTCGAACTGCAGTCGCACCTGAACGCCGTCGTGCGCCAGACCGCCGCCGGCCGGTGGACCTAGGCCATGCAAGCCCTTCAGCATCCGACCGCGTCGGCGTCTGCATCGGGCGGCGCGCCCGCGGGCCTCTGCGTCCTGGTGGTCGAGGACGACGAGGCCGACACCTATCTGATCTCGCGCGCTCTGACGGACAATCCGGCGATCGGCGCGGTGGTCAACGCGCGCGATGGCGTTGAGGCCCTGGCCATGATCGAGCGGGGCGAAGTGACGCCGGACCTGGCGCTGATCGATCTGCAAATGCCGCGCATGGACGGGTTCCGGCTGCTCCTCGCCCTTGCCGACCGGCCGGTGCGCTTTCCCATGGTGGTGCTGACCTCGTCCGCCTCGCCGAGCGACGTCATTCGCAGCCGTCTGCGCAACGCCATCCGCGTGGTGACCAAGCCGGACTCGGTCGCGGAAATGTACGCGGTGCTGAAGACGACCATCGAGGGTGTGTGCAAACCCGGAACGGACAAGGCGGCGCGTCGTCCATGGCCGCCCGGATTCGCCTTGATCGGATCGACCCCGCTCCCGCTATGTGCGGTGACCGGCGACGCTTGCTAGCTGTCCGGAGCAGGCCATCGCCTCGGCTATCCAAGCCTTGCCGATGGGGAACGTTTGGCGCAATCCTTGGCCGCCGCCCTGGGGGGCTAGGGAGAGCAACCTGGAAGTCACCGCCGCCGCCCACGCCGCGGCCCTGTGGGCCGGGCTGAACCTCATCATCCTGCTGGTGCTGTCGCTGTTGGTCGTGCGCCAGCGGACCAAGCACAAGATCCTGTTCGGCGATGGCGGCGAGCCGGATCTGGCGCGGGCGATCCGGGCGTGCGGCAACGCCGCCGAGTACGTTCCCGCCGGCATCGTCGGCATCGCCGTGCTGGCCCTGGCCGGGGCCAATGTAATCGCCGTGCACGTGGTCGGCCTGCTGCTGTTCCTCGGCCGGACCAGCCATGCGGTGGGCCTCAGCCGCAGCGCCGGCGCCTCGGCCTTGCGCTCGGGCGGCATGGTGCTGACCTGGGTCGCCTACATCTTCGCCGCGGTGATGCTGCTGTTCAGCGCCATGCCCTAGCGCGCGGTGGATTTGGATTGAATCAATCCAAACCCATAAAACGTGATCGATTCTTATGGTTAGGGCGAGTTGCGGGCGGAAAACCGCGTCGCACTTTTCCTCAACCCGCTCTGGCGCGATGGGTTGCCGCCCCCTGCCCCATCCGCCATATGCCCCCCATGGATGAAGCGGTTCTTCAAAGTGTGGTCGCCGCGGCGCTGAAGTCCGGCGCCGACGCGGCCGAGGCGGTATTCGCCGAGCGGCGATCGATGTCGGTGACGGTGCGGCTGGGCGATCTGGAAGAGGTCGAGCGCGAAGAGTCGCGCGACCTCGGCCTGCGGGTATTCATCGGCCAGCGACAGGCCACCGTTTCCGGCTCAGACATCTCCGCCGACGCCCGCGGGCGGCTGGTGGAGCGGGCCGTAGCCATGGCCAGGCTGGCGCCCGAGGATCCCTACATCGGCCTCGCGCCCAAAGACCGGCTGGCCAAGGGCGCGTTGCCCGACCTTGACCTATACGATCCGGAAGAACCCGACCCGGAGACCCTGGAAGAGCGCGCCCGGACCGCAGAGGACGCCGCCAGGGCGGTGCCGGGGGTCAGCAACTCCGACTCCAGCTCGGCCTCCTGGTCGTCGGGCGCCTGGCGGCTGGTGACCAGCGACGGCTTCTCCGGCCTGCACCGGGCCTCCAGCTTCTCGCTCTACACCGGGGCCATCGCCGGCGAGGGCTCGGGCATGGAGCGGGCCGGCGACGGGCGGCAGACCCGCTGGCAGTCCGACCTGCCAGACCCGGAATCGATCGGTGTCGAGGCCGGTCGCCGCGCCGTCGCGCGCCTGGCCCCGCGCAAGATCGCCTCGACCACCGCCCCGGTGATCTTCGAGAACCGGCTGGCCGGCTCAGTGATGGGACCACTGATCGGCGCGATAGCGGGCCCCTCGGTCGCCCGCGGCGTTTCGTTCCTGAAGAACCACCTGGGCAAGGAGTTGTTCAGCCCGGGCGTGACCATCACCGACGAGCCGCACCGCCTCCGCGGCCTCGGCTCTTCGCCCTTCGACGACGAGGGCGTCGCCAACCGCGAGATGGCGATCATCGACGCCGGGGTGCTGACCACCTGGCTGCTCAACACCTCGTCGGCCAAACAGCTGGGCCTGCAGACCACCGGTCACGCCAGCCGCGGCCTCGCCGGCCCGCCGGGGGTCTCCACCAGCAACCTGACCCTGCAGCCGGGGACCCGCGACCTGCCGCAGCTGATGGCCGACGCCGGCGCGGGCCTGCTGGTCACCAACCTGTTCGGCCCCTCGCTCAACCCCAACACCGGCGACTGGTCGGTGGGCTGCTCCGGGTTCTGGTTCGAGGGCGGCGAAATCGCCTATCCGGTGAGCGAGATCACCGTGGCCGGCAACCTGATCGAGGCCTACCATCGCCTGGTGCCCGGTTCCGACCTAGAGTTCCGCGGCGCGGCCAACGCGCCGTCGCTCCTGATCGACGCCCTGGCCATCGCCGGCAAATAGAGAGGCGACATGCCCGAGCGCCAACTGCTCCACCTGGTCATCGGCGGCGAACTGGAGGCCGTCGACGTCAACCGCTTCCGCGACCTCAGCAAGGTCGACCTGGTGGGCGCCTATCCCAACTACGCCGAGGCCTTCCGCGCCTGGAAAGCCAAGGCCCAGGGCACCGTCGACAACGCCCTGATGCGCTACTTCATCATCCACGCGCACAAGTTGCTGGACCCCGAAGAAGGCGACGAGGACCACCACCCGCACGAGCACTGACGGTGAAGACCGATCACTGGCGCACCGCGCCTGAGCTGAGATGGGATTGCGCAAACTGTATCACTGAGTGATATAGCCGCATTTCATCGATTCGCCGGGCGCGCGGTATGGTCGCCGGCACAGCGAGCGCACATGTCTGACCTGACGGCCGTCGGCCGCCCCGCAATCGGCGAAGCTCGGGCGGACGCCGAGGAAGGGCGGCGGCTGTCGTTGGCGCAACTGTCGCTGCTCGCCCTGGTGCTGGGCGTCGTCACCGGCGTCGGCGCGGTGTTATTCCGCGACCTCATCGGCGTGATCCACAACGTCGCCTTCACCGGGCGCCTGGCCGTCCGCTACGACGCCAATGTCTTCACCGCGCCCTCGCCCTGGGGGGCGCTGGTCATCCTGGTTCCCGTCATCGGCGGGGTCATCGTCACCTTCCTGGTCGACAACTTCGCCCCCGAGGCCAAGGGCCATGGCGTGCCGGAGGTGATGGACGCGATCTTCTACAAGGGCGGGGTGATCCGGCCGGTGGTGGCGCTGGTGAAGTCGCTGGCGTCGGCGGTGGCCATCGGCACCGGCTCGTCTGTGGGCCGCGAGGGGCCGATCATCCAGATCGGCTCGGCGCTGGGTTCGACATTCGGTCAGCTCATGCGCATGCCGGTCGGCCAGCGGATCACCCTGGTGGCCGCGGGCGCCGGCGCCGGCATCGCGGCGACCTTCAACACCCCGATCGGCGGGGTGATGTTCGCCGTCGAGCTGATGCTGCCGGAAGTGAGCGTCGACACCTTCCTGCCCGTGGCGATCGCCACCGGCGCGGCGACCTTCGTTGGCCGCTGGTTTCTCGGCGACGCGCCGGCGTTCCGCGTGCCGCCGATGCAGGCCCTGGCCTCGGACGCCGGCGCCATTCCGGTGCTGCTGCTGTTTGCGGCGCTGGGCGCGCTGACCGGGGTCGCCGCCGCCGGCTTCATCCGCGGCCTGCATCTTTTCGAAGACGTCTTCGACCGGATCGGCTGGCGTTACCTGCGCCACATCCTGGGCATGCTGCTGCTGGGCGTGATGATGTACGTGCTGTTCGTCACCCTGGGGCAATATTACGTCGACGGCGTGGGCTATGCGACGGTCGAGGCGATCCTCACCGGCCGGATGACGGTCTTCTGGCTGCTGGGGCTGCTCTGCCTATGCAAGGCGGTGGCGACCTCGCTCAGCCTGGGGTCGGGCTCCTCCGGCGGCATCTTCTCCCCGTCGCTGTTCATGGGCGCGACCCTGGGCGGCGGCTTCGCGGCCCTGATCAACGCCACTGGGCTCCTCGCCCCGGTCAGCATCCCCGCCTTCGCCATGGTCGGGATGGGCGCGATGGTCGGCGGCGGCACCGGGGCGGTGATGACCGCGGTGACGATGATCTTCGAGATGACCCTCGACTACGCCATCGTCATGCCGCTGATCGTGGCGGTGGCGATGAGCCTGGGCGTGCGCCGCATGCTCTCCTGGGAGACTATCTACACCCTCAAGCTGGTCCGCCGCGGCCGGGCGATCCCCAAGGCCCGTCACGCCAACATGTTCCTGGTGCGCGCCGCGCGGGAAGTGATGGACACCGACATCGAGGTCTTGCCCGCCGAAGCGAGTTTCGACGACTACCTGCGCCAGCCCGAGCACCATGGCCGCCTGCGCCACGTGGTGGTCACCCGCAAGGGGCGCCTCTTCGGCGTGATCCGGGTCAACACCGGCCTGCATCGCGGACTGGCCGACACCCGCACCGGCGTCACCCTCGGCGACGTCGCCAGCCGCAACTTCACCGTGGTCGCCGAGGGCGACATCGCTTTCGACGTGATCCGGCGGATGTGGCGCAAGAACGCCATCATGGCGGTGGTGGTCCGCGGCCGGGGCGTCCCGCGCGGCGAAGACGTCGCCGGAGTGATCACCAAGGAACACGTCGCAGACAGCGTCGCCGACAGCGTCCGCATCTACCCGCGCTGATCGGTCATTGCCGAGACCATCAGCCTGGGCCGTCCGCCCCCATCCGCTTCAGCCGCCGCAGCGAGCGGCTGAGCAGCGGTTCCTGGCGCAGCATCTCGTCCATGTGCTGACCCGCCAGCGCGTCGACCAGCGCCAGGCCCCTGGAGGTCAGTTGCACCAACACGCTGCGGCCGTCGGTGCTTGACGGCGTCCGCTGCGCCAGCCCCGCCTTGGCCAGCCGGTTCACCAGCTGCACGGCGGCGTGGTGAGTCAGCAGCAGCTGCTCGGAGAGGTCCTTGATGGTCATGGCCTCGTCGGGCCAGGTCTTGATCGCCAGCATTGCCTGGTACTGCTGCGGCGTCACCCCGGCGGCCTTGCTGATGGCTTCGCTGGCGGCCAGGAACTGGCGCAGCGCCAGACGGAACCCGGCCAGGCCTGCGTAATGCTCGGGATCGAGGGGCATAGGCGGGAGAAACGTTCCGTCGGCCGATCAGAGGTCCCGAGTATCGCCCGCCGGCCTGCGGGGTGGAAGGGCCGTCGCCGCCCGCGCTTACCATGCCCATCGCGACGGCGTATAATCGGCGGAGCCACTGTTCCAGGCTCAGGGAGGTCTCAGATGTTGTTCAAAGCGGCTGCCATCGCGGCGGCCATTGTCATGCTGGGCGCGGGCGCGGCTTCGGCGGCGACGCTGCATTTCGCCACCGGACTGAAGGGCGCCGACGAGGTCCCGCCGAACACCACGCCGGGGACGGGCGAGGTCACCGCCACGCTCGACACCGCCACCAAGGCGTTCAGCTACACGGTGACCTATTCCGGCCTGACCGGGCCGGCGGTGGCCGCCCACTTCCACGGTCCGGCCGCGCCGGGCTCGAACGCGCCGCCGATGATCGGCATCAAGGTGCTGGCCAGCCCGATCACCGGGACCGCCACCCTCACCGACGCGCAGATCGCCAGCCTGGAAGCCGGCCAGTGGTACTTCAACATCCACACCGCCGCGATTCCGGGCGGCGAGATCCGCGGTCAGCTCAAAGCCGCGCCTTGATCGACGCGGACGCTACTCCCGGCGCAGCACCTGCTCGGTGAGTAGCGTGCCCCACCATTTGGCCTTGAAGGCGCTGCGGATCGCCGGCGGGTCGTAGGCGGGGCTTTTCACCCAGTCCTCGAAGGAAATTCCCTTCGGCTCGGCGTCCTCGAGGTAGCGCTCGAAGGTGAAGTCGAGCACGCCGGTCTGGCCGACCCGGAAATGGCCGAAGCGCAGGTGCAGCTGACCCAAGGCCTCGCGGATCGGCAGGCCCTTGCGGAAATGCATGTAGAGCACGCTCATCACCCCGGCCCGGTCCGCGCCGGACTTGCAGTGCATCATCGCCGGGTATTCCAGCCCGTCGAACAGCGCCCGGGCGCCCAGGATCTGCTCGCGGGTCGGCGCCTCGCGCGACTTGACCGCATAGGTGACCATCTTGACGCCGTACTGGGCGCAGGCCTCGGCCTCCAGCACCGTATGGCTGTCCATGCCGCCGCGCAGGTTGACGATGGTGCGGATGCCCCGCTCGCGCCAGGCCTTCACCTGATACGGCCAGGGCTGGTTGGCCCGCACCAGCTCGTCGGTGATCCAGTGGGCGTTGGAGAACGCCAGGCGCAGATAGGCATGGTCGAACCAGATGTAGTGCAGATAGGCCGCCAGCCGGCCGCGCAGGGTGGTCAGGTTGAACGTCGCCACGCGCGCGGAACTCCCAGAAGGGGTTGGGCCTATTGGCCGGCGAGATAGTCCAATTCGGCGCCCGCCGCCACGACTCTACTCCCGCCGCAGCAGCTTCTCGGTGAGCAAATTGCCCCAGAGGGTGGACTTGAACGCCTGGATCATCACTTCGGGGTCGTAGTCGTCGCGGTTGATCCAGTCCTCGAAGCCGATGCCGGTGGCGGCCTCCTCGGCCAGGTAGCGCTCGAAGAAATAGTCCAGCACCCCGGTCATGCCGGCGCGGATGTGGCCGAAGCGGAAGTGCAGCTGGTCGACGGCCTCGGCGATCGTCTGGCCCTTGCGGAAGTGCAGGTAGAGCGCGCTCATCAGCCCGACGCGGTCCATGCCCGACTTGCAGTGCATCATCGCCGGGTACTCGATCTCGTCGAACATCGCCTTGGCCCCCAGCACGTGCGAGCGGTTGGGGATACCGCGGGAGGAGATGGCGAAGCGGACCATCTTCACCCCGGCGCGCTTGCAGGCGTCGGCCTCCAGCACGGTGTGGCTGTCCATGCCGCGCAGATTGATGATCGTGCGGATGCCCCGGTCGCGCCACTGGCGCACCTGGAACGGCCACGGCTGGTTGGCGCGGACCATCTCGTCGCTGATCCAGTGGGCGTTGGAGAAGCCCAGGCGCACATAGGCGTGATCGTGGAAGAAGTAGTGCATGTAGGTCGCCAAGCGCCCACGTGTCGTCGTCAGATTGAACTCGTTCGCCATCGTTTCCCGCAGGTTCCGCTCGGCCTAGGTAGGGCGCGCCGTCGCCGATGCAAAGAGGGCAAGACCGCGCGGGCGTCGTCGCCTTGCCGCTGCGGCCGGCGGGCCATAGGGTCCGCACGGCATGTGGGAGGCGAAATTCGAGTGATTGGACATCGCCTGGCCAAGGTGGTGGGCGCGGTGGAGCGGCGGCTATGGCCACGCTCGCCGGTGATCCTGATCTATCACCGCCTGGGCGACCCCGACCGGGACATGTGGGGCGTGGTGGTCTCGCCGGAGCGGTTCGCCGAGCAGATCGAGGCGCTGCAGAGCGTTCGGCGGGTGGTCGGCCTCACCGAGCTGATCGACCGCGCCCGCGACGGCCGCCCGTCCGACCCGCCGCTAGCCGCGGTGACCTTCGACGACGGCTACGTCGACGCCTTCCGCCTCGCCCGCCCGATCCTGCAGCGGCTGGACTGTCCGGCGACAGTGTTCGTGGCCGCGGGGCTCATCGACGCGCCGCTGGAGTTCTGGTGGGACGAGCTGGAGTTCATCTTCCTGCAGACTGCGAGCCTGCCCGACACTCTGCCGGGCGAGCTCGCCGGCGACAGCAAACCCCGGGCGATGAGTGACCGCGGACAGCGGGCCGGCGCCTGCCATGGCCTGCGCCGGGTGTTCCGCGACCTGCCCACCGAGGTGATCGAGACCCGGCTGGCGGCCTTGCGCGCCTGGGCCGGCGTCCCGCGCCCGGCCCGGGACGAGCACCGTGTGATGAACTCGTCCGAGATCGCCGAGCTGGACGACGACCTGGTCAGCGTCGGCGCCCACACCATGACCCACCCGTCGCTGCCCAGCCTGTCGCCCCGGGAGCAGGCGGCGGAGATCGCCGAGAGCCGCCGGCGGTGCGAGGCGATCACCGGCGCGCCGGTGGCCCATTTCGCCTATCCGTTCGGCCGCTACAACGCCGCCAGTGTCGCCGCCGTGAAGGCCGCCGGCTTCGCCTCCGCCTGCGCCACCGCCGCCGGCGTGGTGCGCCCCTCCACCGATCCCTTCGCCCTGCCGCGGCTGTCGCCCGGCCAGATGGACGGCGAGGCATTGCTGAAGGCGCTGGCGTGAGCGAGCGGCCACAGATGCGGATCGTGCAGATGCTCTCTTGCGGCATGAACAACGGCGCCGCCCGCTACTGCCTGGCGCTCAGCGTCGGCCTGGCGGAGCGGGGCCACTCGGTGCTGCTGCTGCACCGCAAGTGGCTGGAGCCGGACGCGGCGGTCGCTGCCGGCGTCTGGTGTGCGGAGACCACCTTCAAGCGCACCCCGGAAGAGCTGCGCCGGGTCGCTTCGATGCTGAGCGCCCACGGCGCCCAGGTGGTGCAGAGCCATATGAGCAGCGCCAATGCCTTCGGGGTGGTCCAGCGGCTGCTCGGCGGTCCGCCAGTGGTCGCCAACGCCCACGCCCGGCACATCCAGCTGCACTGGGCGCTCAACGACCTGGTGATCGCCCCCAGCGAAACCGCCGCCGACTACCACCACGCCTTCAACCTGGTCCCCCGGCGCAAGCTCATGGTGATCCCCTCGACCCTGGGCGCCCAGGTCCCGCCGGCGACCACCCCGGAGCGCCGGGCGGAGGCGCGCCGGCGGCTGGGACTCGCCGACTCCAGCCTGGTGATCGGACTGGTGGGCGACATCGTCGCCGAAAAGCGCCAGTCGGACCTGCTCCTCGCCGCGCGCGGGCTGTTGGAGCGCCGGCCGGACGCGGTGGTGGTGCTGATCGGCCATGAGTTCAGCCGGCGCGAAGCCCGCCGGTTGCAAACGGCCTCGGCCGGACTGGAGAACCGGATCATCCGCCTCAACCGCCGCGACGATATCGCCGATGTCCTGGCCGGCTTCGACATCTTCGCCCTGCCCTCGGTCCGCGAAGAGATCCCGCTGGTGCTGGTCGAGGCGATGGCCGCCGGGCTGGCGGTGGTCAGCACCCGGGTCGGTCGGGCGCCCGAGCTGATCGACGACGGCCGCTCCGGCTTCCTGGTCGACCCGCGCGACACCGCGACCATGGGCGAGCGGCTGGAGACGCTGGCCGCCGACCCCGCTCTTCGCGCCCGGTTCGGCGAGGCGGCGCGAGCGCGGGTGCTGGCGGAACTGGCGCCCGGGCCGATCGTCGAGCGGGTCGAGGCGGCCCTGGCCAGTGTCGCCACGGGGGTTCGCCGTCCGCTCCGGCAAGCCCGCCGGCGCTTGACACCCGGGCTCAGCCGTCCGACCCCTCGCGCACATGAGCAGCCCTGACTCCGACCGAGCCATCGCCCTGCGCGTCGCCCGCACTTACCTGGCGCCGCGCTGGCAGGGACTGGCCGTCGGCGCGGTCTGCGCGGCCCTGGCGGCCGGTTTCACTGGCCTGCTGGCGACCCTGCTGGAGCCGGCGACCAACCAGATCCTGGGCGCCCATCCCAATCTGAATTTCCTGGGCAGCATGCCGACCACGTTCGGTTACCTGACCCTGCCGCTGATCCTCGGCGTGCTGGCTCTCCTCCGCGGCGGGGCGGCGATCGCCCAGGCGCTGCTGGCCAACCGCATCGGCCAGGGCGTGGTACGCGACGCGCAGACCGAACTGGTCGGCAAGTTGATGCACGCCGACCTGGCCCGCCTGCGCGCCACCCACACCGGCGGCTTCGTCTCGCAGGTGCTGAACGACGCGGCGATGATCCGCGAGGCGGCCACCACCGGGCTGCTGAACTATGTGCAATCGGGGCTGACCATCGTCTTCCTGCTGGCGGTGATGCTGACCAAGGATTGGGTGCTGACCCTGGTGGTGCTGCTGGCCGGGCCCGTCGTCGCCTGGATTTTGCGCGACTTCTCCAAGAAGGTGACCAAGGCCGCCACCGGGACGATGGAGGGCAACGCCACCCTGACTTCGGTGATCCTGGAGAGCCTGGACGGCGTGCGCGTGGTCAAGATGGAGGGCCGCGAGACCTATGAGCGCGACCGGGTCGCCGCCGCCATCGACGAGCGCAAGAAACACATCATCGCCGCCGCCGACGCCCGAGCCACCGCCGCGCCGGTTTCCGAGATCCTCAGTATGGTGATGGTGGCCATCGTGCTCGGCTACGCCAACTGGCGCGTGCACCTGGGCGCGATCCACCTAGGCCCGCTGTCGGTGAATTCGCTCACCGTCGGCGGCTTCACCGCTTTCCTGGTGGCGCTGATGGCCGCCGGCCAGTCGCTGCGCCAGTTCGCCAGCCTGCAGACCACGCTCGCCGAGGGCCTGACGGCGGCGCGGCGGCTGTTCGCCAACCTGGACATCGAGCCTGAGATCGGCGACGCGCCGGACGCCCTCGAACTGCCCGCGGGCGCCGGGACCGTGCGGCTGGAGGCGGTCACCTTCGCCTACGGCGCCGAGCCGGCGGTGCTCACCGATCTCAGCCTGCAGGCCCGGCGCGGCGAGATCGTCGCCCTGGTCGGGCCGTCAGGCGGCGGCAAGACCACCATCCTCGGGCTGATCCCGCGCTTCTACGACGTCGGCGAGGGGCGGCTGACCATCGACGACTTCGACGTCCGCGACCTGACCCTGGCCTCGCTGCGCGCCCAGATCGCCCTGGTGACCCAGGAGCCGTTCCTGTTCGACGACACCATTCGCGGCAATATCGCCTACGGCAAGGACGGCGCGACCCAAGCCGAGATCGAGGCGGCGGCCCGCCAGGCGGCGGCGCACGAGTTTATCCTCGCCCTGCCCAAGGGCTACGACACCCGGGTCGGCGAGGCCGGAACCCGTCTCTCCGGCGGCCAGCGCCAACGGATCGCCATTGCCCGGGCATTCCTGAAGAACGCGCCGATCCTGCTGCTCGACGAAGCCACCAGCGCCCTCGACACCGAAAGCGAGGCGCAGGTGCAGGCGGCGCTGGAGCGGCTGATGGCCGGGCGAACCACCATCCTGATCGCCCACCGGCTGTCGACCGTCCGCGGCGCCGACCGGATCTATGTGATCGACCGGGGCCGGATCGTCGAGACCGGCGCCCACGCCGACCTGGTCCGCAAGCGCGGCCTCTACGCCCGGTTGGCCGGCGCCCAGGACCTCGACCACGCCCCGGAGCCGGCCTGACGTGAAGTGGCTGATGAACACCCGGGCGGGCCAGATCGCCCTGTCCTACATCCTCTCGTTCTACATCGACTTCGCCTTGTTCACGATGCGCTGGCGCTACGAGAACCGCGGCCCGGCCGACGCCGCCGTCGCTGCCCCGGCGGGCATCGTCGCCTGCTTCTGGCACGGCCGCATCACCTTGGGCGTGGTCGGGCGCCGGGTGTTGAAGAAGAAGCCGCGCCGGGTGCTGATCTCGATGTCCCGGGACGGCGACTTCATCGCCCGCACCGTCGAGCGGCTGGGATTTCCGGCCATCCGCGGATCGGCCGGCAAGGGCTCGCTGAGCAAGGGCGGCGCCCGGGCGTTCATCCGGGCGGTGCGGTTCATGAAGGACGGCGGCGTGCTGGCGGTGACCCCGGACGGGCCGCGCGGTCCCAATCAGGTGATGCCGGACGGCCCGGTGCACCTGGCGCGGATGGCCGGAGTGGAGACCTTCGTCTTCGGCCTGGCCGCCCAGCCTGCGATCCAGTTGAACAGCTGGGACAAGACCCGCCTGCCGCTGCCGTTCAGTCGCGGCTGCCTGGTGTTTGACGGCCCTTTCCCGGTCCCGCCGATGGATGCCGATCCTGAGACCATCGAGGCGATCCGCCTGGAGTGGCAGACCCGGCTGAACACCGCCCAGGCCCGCGCCGAAGCCATCCTGGCGGGTCGATGACCGCGGCGCCCGGCGTCGGCGCCCGGCCGGCTACGCTCAAGGCCTATGGCGTCGCGACCGGTCTGGCCGAACCCTTCGCCCGGCGTTTCCTGGAAAGTCGCGCGCGCCGGGGCAAGGAAGACCCCGGCCGGCTGGCCGAACGCCTCGGCCAAGCGTCCGCCACGCGTCCCGCCGGCGCGCTGGTCTGGCTGCACGCGGTCAGCGTCGGCGAAAGCGTCTCGCTGCTGCCGGTGATCGAGCGCCTGGCCGCCGACCGTCCGGATCTGGCGCTGCTGGTCACCAGCGGCACCCGCGCCTCGGCCGAGATGCTTGAGACCCGCCTGCCCTCCCGCGCCATCCACCAATATGCGCCGCTGGACACGCCGAACGCGGTGTCGCGCTTCCTGGCCCACTGGCGGCCTGACCTCGGCCTGTTCGTCGAGAGCGAGCTCTGGCCCAACCTGATCCTGGCCGCCCACGCCGGCGGCGCGCGGCTGGCGCTGATCTCGGCGCGGATGACCGAGCGCAGCGCCCGGTCCTGGCGGCGCTGGCCGGCGGCGGCGCGGGCGGTGCTGGGCGCCTTCGACGTGATTCTCGCCCAGGACGACGCCGTCGCGGCTCGGCTGACGGTGCTGGGCGGCAAGGTGGGCGGCCGGCTGAACCTCAAGCGTCTCGGCGCGGCGCCCGCCGCCGAGCCCGGCGAGGCCAAGCGCCTCAAAGCGGCCATCGGCGCGCGGCCCGTTGTCCTGGCGCTCAGCACCCATGCGCCGGAAGAGGCGATGATCGCCGCCGCGGTCCGGCCGCTGACGCCGGCGCCGTTGCTGATCCTGCAGCCCCGCCACCGGGAGCGCGGCGACGAGCTCGCCCGGCAGTTCGCCGCGCGCCGCGTCGCCCGCCGCTCCGCCGGCGAGCGGCCGACTGCGGAGACCGAGATCTACCTGGTGGACACCCTGGGCGAGACCGGACTGCTGCTGGCCTTAAGCGGCGTCGCGGTGATGGGCGGCGGCTTCGGCCACGGTGTCGGCGGCCACAACCCGCTGGAGCCGGCGCGGCTGGGCGTCGGCGTCATCACCGGGCCCGACATCGCCAACCACGCCGAGGTGTTCGCCGAGATGATCGCCGCCGGCGCCGCCCTGCCGGTGGAGGGCGAAGCCGGGCTGACCGCAGCCCTGGCGGCGCTACTGGATGACACCCCGCGCCGCCGGGCGATGGGCGCTGCGGCGTTGGCCTTCGCCAAAGCCCAGGACGGCCAGCTGGACCTGGCGCTGGCCGCCGTCCGGCCGCTGCTGCCGCCGGCGGAAGGCCGCCCGGCGTGAAGCTCTCCACCCCGCGCTGGTGGTACGTGCGCCAGGGCGCGCCGATGCCGATCACCCGCGCCCTGCTGCGGCCGATCTCATGGATCTGGGCCTGGGCGACGGCCCGGCGACTGGCCCGGGGCCGGCCGTTCGATCCTGGCGTTCCAGTGATTTGCGTCGGCAACCTGACCTTGGGTGGGACCGGCAAGACGCCGGTCGTGCGGGCCATCGTCCGCCGGCTGACCGCCGACGGCGTCGCCGCCCAGG
>Ga0302279_10002053_pt1 | contig 27358 bp, 19 predicted proteins | sample III_Bog_N3_3_FD_194541 | JGI IMG/M metagenome (GOLD analysis project Ga0302279, IMG submission 194541) | Peat permafrost microbial communities from Stordalen Mire near Abisko, Sweden - III_Bog_N3_3 | ecosystem: Environmental > Terrestrial > Soil > Wetlands > Peat | place: Sweden: Abisko... | reverse complement strand
TGAAGTCGGCCAGGGTGAGCACGCCGGCGTGGTCAGCGCCCGAAGAATCGCGAAGCGGAGTTTGCACAAAGCTCGCGATCGTCTCCGCGACGAACCCATGCGACCACTCGGCGCGAACCGCATCGATGCGCTCCTCGCGGGTTGCTCCCCGGCCGCTGGCGAGGAGGCGCCTGAGCGTGGCTGCCCACTCGGTGCGAGTGGCGATGCTGTCGGGAACGATGCCGCCCCATGCCTGCTCCGACGTGGGCCACGCAGACTGGAACAGCCCACTGACCGCCTGGACCGTGCGGGCGACCGCGGGCAGCACGGGATACCCGTCTTCGGCGTAGCCCAGGGCGAATTCGACGACCTGGTGGAGTTCCCAGGTGCCATAGTCCCGAAGAAGCAACAGCCAGGCGTCGAACGCGCCCGGCGCCGTAGCGGCCAGAAATCCCGCGCCGGGCACCAGGTCGAGGCCAAGCTCGCGGTAGTGGGCGATGGATGCGCCGCGAGGGGCTGCGCCGAGCCCGGCGAGGACCCTCGCTGGTTCTCCGGCGGGGGAGACGAGCCCGACCAGGTCGCCGCCGGGACCATTGAGGTGCGGCTCGACGACCTGCAGCACAAATCCCGCGGCGACCGCCGCATCGAATGCGTTACCGCCCCGCTCGAGCACCGCCATCGCCGACTGGGAGGCCAGCCAGTGCGTCGATGCGACCATGCCGAAAGAGCCCCGAAGGGTGGGCCGTGTCGTGAATTCGTCGGGGGTAACGAAGGGCATGACTCAAGCTTCGCAGCACCGGCACGCCGGTGCAGAGCTGGGGACCGAACCGGTGTCAGTCGAGCGCGCTGCGGATGTCGGTGTGCACGAAGTCATCGCCTTTGTAAAGCAATGGTTCGCCGCGGTCGGTGGCCAGGGCATACGCGAAACAGTCGCCGAAGTTCAGGCCGGCAGGATGCCCGCTGCCCTTGCCGAAGTCACGGTAGGCCTCGCGGGCGATCCGGGCCTGCTCGACGGTGACAGGCACTATCTCGATCCCCGCCTCGTGGAGCAATAGGTCAAATTGGCGGGAAGGTCGCGGGTCGCGCGATCGGTCGATAACAATGCTCGTCTCCAGGTAGCTGGCTGCCGACATCACTGCGTTCGGTGCGCGGAATAAGGCTTTTGTCAACCGCTCAGTGTCGGCCTCCGCTCTCAGGATGGCGACGAGCGCCGAACTGTCGACGATCATCGCGGCAGTCCGTTTTCGTCGTAGAGCCAGTCGTTGACGTTCTCGAAGCTTTCGGGCCGCAGCCTCGTGGATATTTCCTTAGCGATCGCCAGGAATCGCTCCGCTCGACCGGAATCACCACCGGTCGCTGCCTCGCGCAACTCTGCGAGGCGGCGCCCCACGGCGTCCTCGACCGCTTCTGTCTGGCTCATCCCAGTCAGTGTGGCGAGTTCTCGCACGAGCGCGTGCGTGCGTTCGTTCTTGATGTTGAGACTCATGGGCATAAGTCTACCAAGGAGGGGTAGACATCTACCCAGCGATTTCACGCTCGCAAACGCAGGCCCTGGGGGGTGGGGGCAAAGCCGGCGGCGGCCAGAGCAGATCCGAACGGGGTACCCACGGCGAACTCACCATCGACGCGCTCGACTCGAAGCCTGCCGAGGCCCGTCCGCACTGTTGCCGCGAGCGAGACGGCCGCTGCGCCCAGAACGGCCGTGTCATCAGTGAACGTGAGAACGGTCTTGCCACCCCGCTCGATGTAGATCGCAAGCGCGCCATCCACCAGCACGACAAGTGCGCCCGCTTTGCGACCGGGGCGGTGGCCGTGAGTTGGTCGAGCGTCGCCTCCAGGAACGGGCAGCCTATCCACTCCCGGCCAGCCCAGGGCGGCGCCATAGGGATTCGCCGGATCGGTGGCCGCAAGAGTGAAGGCGTTCAGTTCGGGCACCGAGTCGTCGTCCCGGATGAACTGGCGGAGCCGATCGACGGTCGCGCCCGTCCCAAACTGTGCGCCGCCGAGCCCGTCGACGAAATAGCCACGCCGAGCGCGTCCGGTCTCCTCAAAAGTCGACAACACCTTGTAGGCCAGAGCGAAGCCCCCCGGAATACCCTCGCTCATCACCGCGCCGCGCGTGACGATTCCGTAGCGGTCGAGAAGCGCTTCCGCCGTGGCCTTTGCCCGCACGGTCGTATCTCCCTCCGCCAGCGGCAGGAGCGACCAGCGACCGGCAACTGCGGGTGGCCCGGACTGCACCGTCAGCAGCGACGGCGTGCGGCCGCGATACGCGCGCGCCCGAGGTGCGCGGCGGGGCGCGGCCTTGCCGCCGAGATGGGATCGGAGTGGCGCAAACGTGTCGTTCGTCACCAACCCTGCCCAGACGAGATCCCACAGGGCGGTAGCGAGCTCGCGGTCATCCGTCGATCCGACTGCGGCACCCAGCTGGCGAAAGAAATAGGCGCCCCCGCCAGCCAAAGCGACCAGGATGTCGCGCTGCAATTCGGTGGTTTCGGCATCCACCGGCAGGGGAAGGGTCACGGCTGCGGTTTCGGCGAGGTGAAGGCTGATCCAGCCATCGCTTCCGGGCAGCTCGCCGGCGCCCGACCAGAGCACCTCACCCGAAACAGTGAGCTCGTCGAGCCAGGCCTGGGAGTAATCGCGCAGGCGTGCAGGAAGAATGAGGGTCTCCCAGGCGGATGCCGGCAGCGCGACACCACCCAGCTGCTCGACGATCTGGAGCACCCCGTCTGCGCCGCGAAGTCCACGACTCGAGTCCGCCAGAACGTGCTGCCAGGCGGGAAGGAAACGACCCAGAGTGTCTTGCGACACGGGCTCCACCTCCTGGCGGAGAGCTGCCAGCGAGCGACTGCGGAGTCGTCGCAGGATCTCCGCATCCACCCACTCGCTCCCCGAGGAGCCGGGACGGAATTCTCCTTCGATGACCCGCCGGTCGCTGGCAAGACGACGAAGCGAGTCGAGCACGACCGCGACTCCCAGACCGAAGCGGTCCGCAACCGCGCGTGCGGTAAACGGCCCATGGGTTCGGGCGTAGCGGCTCACGAGGTCGCCGACCGGGTCGGCTACCGGCTCGATGAAGGCGGTGGGTACCCCGATCGGCAGGGCGACGCCGAGCGCGTCCCGAAGGCGGCTGGCGTCCTCGATGATGGCCCACCGATCGTCGCCCGCGATCCGGGCGGACAGCACGCGACGCCCCCGGGCCAGTTCGTCGAGCCACTCCCTGATTCCCTCGGTCGCTGAGCTTCCCCCGGTTGCTGAGATTCCCTCGGTCGCTGAGCCCGTCGAAGCGCCCTCCACCGTCCGCGCCACAATTTCCTCGACCGACAGCGGCCCCAGCACTCGCAGCAGGTCGACGACACCTTCGATATCCCGCGCCTTCCGATCCGGTGCGAGCCGCTGCAGTTCCAGCTCGGTCTGCGCGAGAACCTTCGGATCGAGCAATTCGCGCAGCTCTGCTCGCCCCAGCAGCTCCGCGAGCAGGGTCGGGTCGAGGCTGAGTGCTGCGGCGCGACGCTCGGCCAGCGGTGAGTCACCCTCGTACATGAAGGCCGCCACATAGCCGAACAGGAGAGAGCGCGCGAACGGCGATGCGGATTCGGTCTCCGCTTCCACGATGCGAATCCGGCGATCGGCGAGCTGCGCCGTCAGCGACATCAGCGAGGGGAGGTCGTAGACATCCTGCAGCACCTCGCGCACGGTCTCCAGAACGATGGGGAAGCTGGGATATTTGCGGGCCACCTCGAGCAGCTGCGAGGCGCGCTGGCGCTGCTGCCACAGCGGCGAGCGTCTCCCCGGGTTATAGCGGGGCAGAAGCAAGGCACGCGCCGCGCACTCGCGGAAGCGCGAGGCGAACAGCGCAGACCCGCCCACCTCGTCGGTGACGAGCTGCTCGAGTTCGGCCGCCTCGAACAGGAACAGTTCGGCGCCGGGCGGCTGCGCATCCGTGTCAGGCAAGCGCACGATGATTCCGTCATCGGCCGCGACCGCCGCACCGTCGTATCCGAATCGCTCCCGAACCCGCGCCGTGACCGCCAGCGCCCACGGCGAGTGCACCGGCATCCCGTAAGGCGAGTGCAGGATGACCCGCCAGTCGCCCAACTCGTCGCGGAACCGCTCCACCACAAGGGTCCTGTCAGTGGGCACGTGGCCCGTGGCGGCCTTCTGGTCGGCGATGAACGACACCAGGTTGCGTACCGCGCGGTCGTCCAGGCCACCCGCTCGCACCCGGTCGAGCACGGCATCCGCGGACGTCGTCGACACCTCCCTGATGAACGCGCCGACCGCCGCACCGAGCTCGGCGGGTCGTCCCAGCCCGTCCCCCTTCCAGAATGGGATGCGGCCCGGCTGGCCGAAGGCGGGCGCGACAACCACGCGATCGTGCGTGATGTCCTCGATCCGCCAGCTCGTGGCGCCAAGGGCAATGACATCGCCGACCCGTGACTCGTAAACCATCTCCTCGTCAAGCTCGCCGACGCGCCCGCCTCCCGCGGTCGCCCCGACCATGAAAACGCCGAAGAGTCCGCGATCGGGGATTGTGCCGCCACTCGTCACCGCGAGTCGCTGGGCACCGGGCCTGCCGGTGATCGAGCCGCCGACCCGGTCCCAGACGATTCGCGGACGCAGTTCGGCGAACTCGTCGCTCGGGTACAACCCGCTCAACAGGTCGAGTGTCGCCTCGTAGGCGCTGCGTGGCAGCGTGGCGAACGGGGCACTCCGGCGTACGAGCTGCCACCAGTCCTCGATGTCGATGGGTTCAAGCGCAACGGCTGCGACCGTCTGCTGGGCGAGAATGTCGAGCGGGTTCTGCGGAATCGCGAGCGCCTCGATCTTGCCCTCCACCATCCGCTCGCTGACGACGGCGACATGGATGAGGTCGGCGCGGTGTTTCGGGAAGAACACCCCACGGGAGACTTCCCCGACCTGGTGGCCGGCACGGCCGATCCGCTGCAGGCCGCTGGCGACGGATGGCGGCGACTCGACCTGCACCACCAGGTCGACCTCTCCCATGTCGATTCCCAGCTCAAGCGTCGACGTCGCGACAACGCAGCGGAGGCGGCCCGCTTTCAGGTCGTCTTCGATGATGGCGCGCTGGTCTTTACTCACCGAGCCGTGATGCGCGCGGGCCAGGAGCTGCGCCGTTCCCGCGCTGGTGCCGGATGCGCCCGGCATGACTGCGGGCATCCCACCCGCCCCCGCGCTGGCGGTGACGCCCGCCGCCACGAGCCCCTCGACCCGCTCAGGGACCGCCTGCGGGAAGTTTCGTTCCGCGTACAGCTCGTTCAACCGCCCAGTGAGGCGCTCGGCCAGGCCCCGGGAGTTGACGAAGACGATGGTCGACCGGTGCTCAAGGATCAGGTCGACGATGCGTTCCTCAACGTGCGGCCAGATCGATCCCTGCGCTCCGGTGCCCGCCTGCGGGCCGTCGACCTGGGCTGCCGTGCCGAGCTCGCTCATATCGTCGACCGGGACCACGACCCGCAGGTCGAATCGCTTCGTCGACCCCGGGGCGACGATCGTCACGGGTGCGATGCCGCCCAGGAACCGCGCCACCTCCTCGCGAGGTCGAACGGTAGCCGACAGGCCGATGCGCTGGGCGGGCTTCGGCAACAGGGCATCCAGCCGCTCCAGGGAGACCGCGAGATGGGCACCCCGTTTGGTCGCGGCGACGGCGTGCACCTCGTCGACGATCACGGTTTCGACGCCCAGCAGGGTCTCGCGTGCGGCCGACGTAAGCATGAGGTACAGCGATTCGGGCGTGGTGATGAGGATGTCCGGGGGGAGGCGCGCAAGCAGCCGACGATCCTGCGTCGTCGTGTCGCCCGATCGCACTCCGACCGTAACGTCGGGCGCCGGCAGTCCCAGTCTCTTCGCTGTCTGCGCCACACCCACGAGGGGTGAGCGAAGGTTGCGCTCGACATCGACCCCGAGCGCCTTGAGCGGAGAAATGTAGAGCACGCGGGTGCGCTGCCGTGCAGGCACCTCCGGCGCGGACAGCAGGCGGTCGATCGACCAGAGGAATGCGGCGAGCGTCTTGCCCGAGCCGGTTGGCGCTACCACCAGTGCGTGGGCACCCGTGCTGATCGCATCCCAGGCGCCCGCCTGCGCAGTCGTCGGCTCCACGAACGCTCCCGTGAACCACTCCCGCGTGGCGGGAGAGAAACGGTCGAGAGCGTCACTCATCCCCTCATCCTGCCTCTAACGGCCGTCAGCGAGAACGCGGGAGACGAAGGCGCAGACGTCAGCGGCCTCGGAGGAGATCCGGTGACCCTGCCCGACATACTCGACAACGGTGATGTCGGCGTCATCCATGGGCCCGCAGGAATTCCGCGATGTCGGTGAGCTCGTCGGTCGAGAGGGAGTGGGCCAGGTTTTCGTAGATGCGGATGGTCGCGGTCGAGTGTGGGGGAAGCCAGGATTCGGTGCGTTCGATTGCGGCAGACGGAATGACCCGGTCGAGTGTGCCGCGGCCCCAGAAGACCGGGGGTCGCCCCTCCGCCAGGAGTTCGTCACCGGCGGAGTCACCGGCGGCGACAAACCCGGAGAGCGCCACGACCGAGCGGAACCGTTCGGGCTGCCGGCGGAGAGCCTGCAGGGCGACAACGGCACCCTGGGAGAACCCCAGCAGGCTGACCGAGGTGAAGTCGAGGCCGTCGAGCCAGGCGATAAGAGCGCTCGTCGCCTCATCCACCTCGTCGATTGACGGATCAGAAATACCTCGCGAGAGGAACGAAAACCAGGCCCAGCCGTTGTTCTCGGCCAGTGGCGCCCTGACTGACGCGATGACCGGTCCGAGGGGAAGCCGCGGCGACAGCTGGAACAGGTCGCCCTCGTGCGAGGCATACCCGTGCAGGAGCACCAGCAGCGGCCGTCCGGCGCGTTCGCGCTCGGGGGCCGACCACATCACCGCATCCGGGTTGAGATTCATCCGCTCCACGCTACCCGCTGCCCGGGCGCGGGGCCCGGTGTGGGTAAGAATGGAGCATGAGCTCAGTAGGAACCCCCGACCCGAACCCCGGCTGGCTGTCTGACGATGAGCTGGCTGACGCACGTCGCCGCCTTCCCCTGCTCTACGTCGAAGCCGTTCCCGTGCGCGTGGATGGCGTCGGCCAGGTGACCGAGGTGGGCATCCTCCTCCGCGCGAATGCGGACGGGGATATCACCCGCACGCTGGTCTCGGGGCGGGTGCTCTACGGCGAGAGCCTTCGCGAAGCGCTGTTCCGGCACCTCGAGAAAGACCTCGGTCCGATGGCGTTCCCACTGCTGCCGGCGTCGCCTGTGCCATTCTCCGTGGCCGAGTATTTTCCGTTTCCGGGTGCGCAGTTCACGGATGACCGCCAGCACGCGGTCGCCCTCGCGTACGTCGTGCCCGTTACCGGTACGTGCGAGCCGCGGCAGGATGCGCTCGAGCTCACCTGGATGAGCCCCATCGAGGCGACCTCCGATTCGGTCGCCTCCGAAATGGAGGGTGGGCGCGGTTCCCTGCTGAAGTCGGCGATGGCCTCGGTCGGACGCCTGTTCTAGTCTGCCCTGCTGCTCTCGTTGTGTAGGGGCGGAGCATCCGAAGTCCTCGCCGTCATGAAGCGGGCGCTCGCGATAAGTCCCCCTCCCGGACGCTGATCCAGTGACGCCGTCGCTCCGCTCGCACGAGCGAGTTGCTCCACGATCGCCAAGCCGAGGCCACTCCCCGGTCCCGCCTGGTCACGGCGCCAGAACCGGTCGAACGCCCGGGACCGGTCGGCCTCCGCCAGCCCGGGCCCCTGATCCAGTACCGCAATCGTCGTTTCGGAGGCGCCGACGCGTACCGTCACATCGATGGTCGACCCGCGAGGTGCGACCGCGAGCGCGTTGTCGATGAAATTGTCGAAGATCTGGCCGGGTGCGCTCGCCACAGCGGTTGCGGGCGCCGTCGGGGGCGCATCGAGTCGCACCCGGACGCCCGATTCCTCCGCCAACGCCTGCCAGGATGCCACCCGTTCCACGGCGATCGCCGCGAGATCGACGAGTTCCCGTGGTGCCTCGCTCGATTCGACGCGGCTCAGGAGCAGCAGTCCCTCGATGATGCCGGCCAGCCGGTCGACCTCGGCCTCGGCCGCCGCCAGTCGCACTGCCGTTGCAGCGGCGTCAACGGATGCGAGCTCGCGCGCCCGCTCGAGCCGGAGCTTGAGCGCCGTCAGCGGCGTTCGAAGTTGGTGCGAGGCGTCCGACGCGAACGCCCGCTGCTGCGAGATCAGCGAGTGCAGCCGGTCAGCCATGACGTTGAAGGAGCGGGCCAGGGACTTCAGCTCGCTTGCGCCATGGGTCTCATCCGCCCGTTCGTTCATGGCGCCGTCAGCGATCTGCTCCGTTACCAGCCGCAACCGCCCCAGCGCGCGGGCAATACTTGTCGAGAGGAAATAGCCGACGATACCCGCAATCACCACTGCGACCAGCAGGGCGATCTCGAGGAGCCCGAGCTGTCCGTTCACGGTGTCGGTGATGACCTTCTGCGGGTAGGTGAGACGCACCGCGCCGTAGACCGTAGACCCGCTGAGTACGGGCACAGCCACGTAGAGCAGCTCCTCGTCGAGCGTCTTCGAATACCGGGTGCCCGTCGTGATGAGCCCGGTCATCGCCTTCGCGATCTCGGGCCTCGACAGGTACGACGAACCAACCACGGAATCGTCGGTATCGCTGGTAAACACCGCGATTCCGCGCCCATCCACGATGATGACGCGCGCACCGCCCGCGGAATGGTACGCCTTCGCAATCCTGGTAATACCCGTGTAGTCGGCGCGCGAACCCGATTGCAGCGCGGACTGCGCGCGGCTGGCGAGCAGCAGCGCATCTCGTTCGAGCGAGGTAATGATGCGGTCGTGTTCCGTTTGTTGCATGTAGCTGCTGAGTGGAATGTCCTGCACGAGCAGCGCCAACAGCGTTACAGCCATCAGAGCGGCCATGATTCGCCACTTCACTGCAATAAACCGAACGGCGGAGAGCCGAACCGGAAACCGACGCCACGAACCGACTCGATCCAACCACTGTCGCCCAGCTTCTTTCGGATGGCGGCGATATGCGCGTCCAGGGTCTTGGTTGTGCCGTACCAGTTGGTGTCCCACACGTCGTGAAGGATCTCGGATCTTTTGAACACGGCGCCCGGGTCGCGCGACAGGTACGCGAGCAGCTCGAATTCCTTGGCCGTGAGATGGATCGATTGCGACCCCAGCGTCACACGCTGTGACCGGATGTCGATGACGAGGTCGCCGAAGCGACGCTCGCTGGATCCCGACTGGCTGGCGGCGCTGTCGAATCGCCGGCTCACGGCACGAATTCGCGCAACCACTTCGCGCATGCCGAAAGGCTTCACCACGAAGTCGTCTGCGCCCATCTCCAGCGCGAGCACGCGGTCGATTTCCTCGTTGCGGGCGCTGACGACGATGATCGGCACTGGGCCGGCTGCCCGGATCGCGCGGCAGACCTCACTGCCATCCATGTCGGGCAGGCCGAGATCGAGAAGCACGACGTCCGGCTGGTAGCCCGCCAGCTCCACGAGGGCGCGAGCGCCAGTATCGACGTGGAGCGATTCGATGGCCGACGACGACAAGCCGTCCACGATTCCGTCCGCGACAGCGGCGTCGTCCTCAACCACCAGCACGCGCATGCCTCAATTGTGGGGGGACCATCCCGGGTGGGAAAGGATCATCCGCATCGCGCCGCGATCTTTGACAACTCTTGGATATTCGAGGGGGCGGTATTTACTGTTCGATCCCTAGCTTTGACACATGAAATCGCCCCTCGTCATTGGCCTCGTGGCCGTCAGCGTGCTCGGAGTCGGGTCCGCGGCGCTGGCGGTCAATCTGGGAGCCCTGTCGAGCTTCCAGACCGGAACCCTGAGCAACACGACCGGAGTTCTCGAGCCGACCTCGGTCGCTACCGGGACCCCGACCGCGCAACCGACCGAAACCCCCGAGCCAGCGGAGACGGAACAGCCTGAGCCCGAACGTACGGCCCCGCCGACGGTGCCGGTGGCTCCCCACTCGAGCGATCCTGGCGAGCCCACCCCGACCCCGACCCCCACCCCCACGCATTCTCACCACGGGGATGACGGCGGCGGCGGCGACGACGATGGCGGCTCCGGCGGGAGTGGCAGCGATGACTAACGGGCACCCCGCGGGGCGCACCCGCAACGTCACCGGGATGGTCGCCGTCGCCTCGTTCGTCGGCCTCGTCGCGGCCTTCCAGATCGGCGCAAACTCCAACCCGACCGCCACCCTCTCGACGAACAACGCGGCGTTGACGACGACGCCGACCGGCACGCCGACCCCCGTCGCGACCGCCACCGCCATGCCGACAGCCGTCCCGGTCGCCGCGGCTCCTGCGACGACCGCAAGTTCCGCCAAGACGGTGCCCAAAGCTGCTGCGCCCGCCCCCGTGGCTGCAGCGCCGGCGCCGGTTGCCGCAGCTCCGGCACCGGCGCCGGTCACCACTCCCCCCGTGGCCAAGACGAAGCCGTCCGGCGGGTAGGCGCCGTGGCAGGCGAGACCATTGCCCGCGACGCACTCCTCGCAGCGCTCGCCGGCGTGGGATCCGGGGCGCCGACCGTCGAACGACGACAGCGCCTGATGGGGGGAACGGGCTCGATAGTGCTGGTGGGAGCGGGCAGCGACCTGCTTGACGAGTGTTTCGCACTCGCCGACCGGTGTGAGGCGGTGTGGAGCCGATTTCTTCCGGACAGCGACATCACCAGGCTCAACTGGTCTCGTGGTCGGGCGGTCGATGTTGACCCGCTGACCGTGCGGCTGCTGGAGAGTATGCAGGACGGTGCCGAACTCACGGGCGGCGACTTCAACCCGACGATTCTCCCCGACCTGCTGGCCGCCGGGTACGCTGCGTCTACCCTCGACTCCTCGCTCGTCACGACAGTGCCCCCCGGCAGTACGACGGCAGCACGGCTTGAATTCACGATTTCGGGCACCACCGTAAGGCTGCCGAGGGGAGTCGCGATCGACCCGGGAGGCATCGGCAAGGGACTTGCGGCCGACATCGTCGTCGAGTTTGCTCTCGCGCGCGGAGCGTGGGGAGCGCTCGCTGAGTTCGGCGGCGACGTCGTGGCAGCCGGGAAAGCACCGACCAGCGATGGCTGGACGGTCGCGGTGGAGAACGCCGGCGACGACACCGAACCGGCGATGACCATGCGTCTCGCCAGCGGCGCGATCGTGACCTCGAGCCAGGCCAGGCGACGCTGGAACCACGGTGGCTCACCCAGGCACCACCTGATCAACCCGGGCACAGGGCAGAGCGCCGATACGAGGGTGGTGACCGCGACGGTGATCGCCGGAACGGGCGCTCGCGCCGAGGTGATAGCAAAGTCCGCGTTCCTGCGCGGTACCGCCGAGTACCTGGATTGGGTGCCGGCCGTCGGTGCCGCAGCCCTCGTGCTCGACGACAGGGGAAACATGACGTCATCAGAGAATTGGGGGATTTACCGATGACCGATCCGCATTTGTGGTGGTACGTCACGCGTGCCAGCGCGTTGGTGGCCTGGGGCCTGATGACGTTTTCCGTCATCTGGGGCATCCTGCTCTCGACCCGGTTGTTGCGCAGGGTCGACAATCCGGGCTGGCTGCGCGACATCCACGGCTATGTGAGCGGCCTCGCCGTCATCATGGTGTTACTCCACATGCTGTCGTTGATGCTCGACGGATGGTTGAAGTTCTCCATCGCCGAGGTGCTCGTGCCGTTCGACGCGCACTATCGCAACACGCCCGTTGCGCTCGGGATTGTGGCGTTCTACCTGCTGGTCGGGGTGCAGGTCACGTCGATGATGCTGCACAGGCTTCCGCGGCGTTTCTGGAAGGCCGTGCACTATTCGAGCTATGTGAGCCTGATCCTGGTGTCCTTCCACGCGGGGCTCACCGGCACGGATGTCGGCTCTCCCTGGTATCGCGTACTGTCCGTCGCACTCATAGTTCTCGCCGCCGGCGCAATCATCGTGCGGGTGATTGCGGGCCGTTCGGTCGCGGCACCTCAGACAGCCAGGGCAGCAGGGACGGCCGCGACCAGCTCACCGCCAGCAGCGGAGACCACGCAGGTGGAGCGCGCGGGTACGCCGGCCCTTCCCGAGGGTTTTGAACTCTTTGTCGTGTCCGGCCGACGTATCGCAGCGGAAGGGGTGATCGGCCTCAGGTTCGTGTCGACGACCCATTCGGAACTGCCCGTGTGGACTCCGGGGTCGCACATCACCCTGCATCTTCCGGGTGGCCTGCAGCGCCAGTATTCACTGTGCGGAGACCCGGCCGATCGAACCTTCTATGAGATCTCGGTACTGCGATCACCCACATCGACCGGCGGCAGCGACTGGATCCACGACAATCTCGTCCCCGGTATGGCCATCCCCATTTCTGGGCCAGCCAATCACTTCGAGCTGCTCCCGGCGCCCGAATACCGGTTCATCGCGGGCGGCATCGGCATCACACCCATTCGAGCGATGATCGAGTCCCTGCCGGATCGCCGCGACTGGCGACTGCTATACCTCGGTCGGAGCCGCCGGTCGATGGCGTTCGCCTCGGAACTCGAATTCGCCTACCCGGGCCGGGTGTTTGTTTTTGCTCGGGACGAGCAGCAGTACCAGGTCAATCTCGCGGGATTCGTCGCAGGAAGCGACCCCCTGGTCTACGCGTGCGGCCCCGAGTCGCTGATGCAGACCGTCTCAGACCTGGTCGCCCACGAGCGCATACACTTCGAGCGGTTCCGTCCCATCGAGCGGCTGGCGCTGGACGCCGCCCGGCCGGTGGATGTCACCTGCCGCAAGAGCCGCAAGCAGTTCGTGGTCGAGCCAGGCGCGAACATCCTCGAGGCCATGGAGGAGAACGGCGTACCCGTGCTGGGGTCGTGCCGCAAGGGAGTGTGCGGCAGCTGTGAGGTGCGAGTTGTGTCGGGCACGCTCGAGCATCTCGACTCGGTGCAGGAGGACGCCGTCAAGGATGAGCTGAGCATCATGTACCCGTGCGTATCGCGCGGAACATCGAGCGAGCTCGTCCTCGACGTCTGACTCGGGCCGAACTCGGCGGATTAGCGGCCGCGGCGACGGCCGTTGGATGACTGGCTCATGCCGACGAGTCCGCCGACCTTGAGGCCGCCCGTGCGCGGAGTACCGTTCGCGCCTGACCCGGTGCGTGGCGTGCCGTTCGCGGCGGAGCTGGTGCGAGGCGCGCCCGCCGCGGAGCCGGTGCCTGCGCGTCGCGGCTGGGACGCCCGGCCCGACCCTGCGGACTGAGCCGGACGACCGGACCGGTCACCGCGTGGCTGCCCGTCGCGGTTCCCCTCTTCGCGGCCCGCGCGCTTGCGCTGGGCATTGGCGCCCTGTGACCGGCCGCCCTGCGACTGGCCCCGGACGGGCGCTGCGGCGCGGGGTGCGGGCTTGACGTAGGCCGCAACATTTCCGACGAGAGCGGTGACGGGTGCGGCAGCCGCATCCACCTGCTGGGGAGCAACCGTAATGCCTGCCTTGCGCAGCAGCGCGGCCGTATCCTTGCGCTGTTCGGGGAGCACGATGGTGACGACGTCGCCCTCGGCGCCCGCGCGGGCGGTGCGGCCCGAGCGGTGCAGGTAGGCCTTGTGCTCTGCCGGTGGGTCGACGTGGATGACGAGTTCGATGTCGTCCACGTGCACGCCGCGTGCCGCGACATCCGTTGCAACCAGCACGCGCACCTCGCCCGCGGCGAAGGCGGCGAGGTTGCGATCGCGCTGCACCTGCGAGAGGTTTCCGTGCAGGTCGACGGCGGGAATCCCGGAGTCGGTGAGCTGGCGGGCAAGCTTCTTGGCGTGGTGCTTGGTGCGCATGAACAGGATGCGGCGCCCGCTGCCAGAGGCGAGACGCTCGACGAGCGCCCGCTTGGCCTCAACGCCGGAGGTCTCGAACACGTGGTGGGTCATCGCGGCGACCGGCGAGTTGGCTTCGTCGACCGAGTGCAGCACCTCGTTGTGGAGGTACCGGCGCACAAGCTTGTCGACCCCGTTGTCGAGGGTCGCGCTGAACAGCATGCGCTGGCCGTTCTGCGGTGTCTTGTCCATGATCCGGGTGACGACGGGCAGGAATCCGAGGTCGGCCATGTGGTCGGCTTCGTCGAGGATCGAGATCTCCACGGCGTCGAGTGACACGAAGCCCTGCTTCATCAGGTCTTCGAGTCGCCCGGGGCAGGCCACGACGATGTCGACTCCCGCCTTGAGCGCGGCAACCTGGCGCTGCTGCGAGACGCCACCAAAGATGGTGGTCGACTTCAGCCCGTAGACATCGGCGAGCGGCTGGATTGCCGCAGTGATCTGGGTTGCGAGTTCACGAGTCGGGGCAAGGATGAGGGCAAGCGGGCGACCAGGCCGACGATTTCCGCCCGCCAGCGCGCCACCGAGGCGTGCGACGAGCGGTATGCCGAAGGCGAGTGTCTTGCCCGAGCCCGTCTTACCGCGGCCGAGCACATCGCGGCCCGACAGGGTGTCGGGAAGCGTGTCCACCTGGATCGGGAACGGCTCGGTGATCCCGGATGCCGCGAGTGCAGCAACCAGGGGTGCCGGCACGCCAAGCGCGCCGAAGGATGATTCAGTCAAAGGAGGTTCATTTCTGCAAGGTACCGGCAGCGAGAATCGAAGCCGATTGGATGGCGAGAGCGACAGGAGTCGCAATCGATCGCCGGAGAAAGTGTCTGAAATTTGGCGGAGGCCGGGCTTGGGAAGCCACGTCTCACACCGAGGCACAGAGTAAGCGTTCAACGACGCAGGGAGCCCAACGATGGGCCCGCAAGTACTTCCACCATATCAGAAGGGCCTCGTGCGGGCCCGCGGCCCCCTTTCGCGGGCTCCCCGGATTGGGGCTTAGTCCCCCTAAAGGCCGACACGTAATCTCGGCTGTGCGCCCACCCGAGGCCAAGTTCGTCATTCCCCTCCGCAACCTCGGCCGCGCTGAGGTTTCTAGGGAGTGTCGTGCTGTTCACCGGGTTCGGTTCGTCTGATGCCGACTCTCGGCGACCGCGGAAGCGCCAGCGCGCGAGCGTCATCGCGGCCGCATCCGTTGTTCTCGCCCTGCTGGCCGGACTCTTCGCCGCCGGCCCCGCCGCCGCGGACCCGACCGCGGTGCTCGATATCTCCCAGGCCGTCGACCATCCAACCGACGCGCCGGGGGACTCGTTCACCTACTCCATCACCGTCGACTGCTCGTCCGCCGAGTGCACCAACGCGTCGCTGACTGACGTATTACCGGCCCAGTTCGATGCGCTCACCCTGAACTCGACGATCGCGGTCACCCCGCCGGAAGCCGGAGCAAGCTACACGTCGAGCTGGAGCGGACCCGACAACCGGACCCTGACCGTGGACTTCACCGAGGTCGGCGGCGCACCGGGAATCGCCGCCGGTGACGGCTACACCGTGCAGGTCACGATGACGGTACCCGCGGGGCTGTCGCCCGACTTCGGCGCGAACGGCGTGGCCGTTCCGAACCCTGCATCCGTGAGCGCCGATGATGCGGACACGAAGACCAGTTCGCAGAATGTGACCGTGACGGTTCCGGTGACGACCAACACCGCGATCACCGAGGCCTGGTCGCCGACAACCGCCCAGTTCAAAGTCGGCGCAGCATCCACGGTGACCCTGACGACGCAAAATACGTCAAACGCGCTCGCGACATCGCTGGTTCTTCAGGACCCGTCCGATCCGACCAGTTCCACGAGCCCGTTCCAGGATGTCGACTTCGCCTCATTCGGCGCGATGACGCTGCCGGCGGGCGCTGACGAGGTCCTTGTCGACGCCTACGTCGCTGGTGCCTGGATCGACGGCACGACACCGGAGACGCCCTCCACTCTCGCACTACCCGGCGGCGTGACCGCCGGCGAGGTTGAGGGCCTGCGCTTCACCTTCGAGTCCTCGACGGGCAACGCGACACTTACCGCCGGGGGAGCAGCGGGAAGCGTGGTTCTGGACGTCACCCAGCGCGCTTCGACCCGCACTGCGGGAACCTCCCTGGTGCTCGGCACATCGGTGAGCAACACCGCCTCAGGCACCGTGAATGTGCCGGGCCAGTCGCCGGTCAGCAAGACCGCCACAGCGACCTACACCGTTACCGGACTCAACGCGAAAGTCACCGCGACGACGACCTTCACTCCGTCGACCATCCCCGGCGGCAACTCGAGCGTCGCGCTCGTGACAGCAGCGAACGCATCGAACGGCCCGCTCGCCGCGATGACCGTAACAGTGCCGACGGGCGGCGGCTTCTTCACCCCGTTGGTCAGTTTTGCCGGCTTCACCCCGGCAAGCACCTGGCCGTCGGGCGCCACCGACGCGAGCATTGTCTGGTCGGTCAACACCGGGGTCGCACCCACCTCTCCCGACTTCACCAGCGCCGCCACGATGCCGGCAACGCCGGCCCTGGCTGGCGGCCAGTACATCACCGGTTTCACGATCACCTACACGGGCGCCATTGCCGCGGCGGCGACCGCCGGGGACGCATTCACCGTCGATGTCGCCGGCGATGAAAACACGAACAGCAGTACACCGGTCACGCTGACCAACCAGGCGACGGTTACGGGAACGAATGATGCCGGCAGCGCGACGCCGGCCGTGGCATCCGCGACCCTGTCCGTGCTTGCACCGCAGATCGTGATCACCGAGAACAAGACGGTCACTCCGACCACGGCGATCGCGCCGGGCGGCCACAGCACAGTGCAGCTGAAGACTTCGGTCACCTCGACCACCGGGTACGTGCCCCCCACCTCCATCATCATCAAAGATGTCGAGACCGGCAGCGCGACCGACTACTGGAACGCGTTCAATGCGGTTGCGATCGCCCCCACCCAGGTGCCTCTCGGCTCCACCCTCCAGGTCAGCTACACGACGGATGGCACCACCTGGGTCCCGCTTCCCCTGCAGGATGCGACGAGTGCAGCCCTCTGGTACAGCGCGGCCCTGCCCAGCGCGTCCAGCATCGTCGGCCTGGAGTTCGACTTCGAGGACACCAGCGGGTTCTCGCTCAGCTCGTCGGTGACACCGGCGATCGCTTTCGAAGCGCGTGGCACCCTGCGCAGCGGGGGCGCCACCGCGACGGTCGGCACGCCCGTGACCTACACGAACTCCACAACCGCTGAGGGTGACGCTGTGGTGCAGACCAGCACCGGCCCCGAGACCATCACGGGAACCGCCACCACGACGGCCCCCGGAATCGTGAAGGCTCTCCCGGCCGGTGACAACGGAACCATCCTCACCAAGGCATGGCAGCCGGTCAGCGGCTCGACCGCGGTGCCGTCCCAGTCAAGCCAGAGCCGGGTCGCCCTCCTGGGCTGGGGCTCGCAGTTCGACGGCGCGACGAGCGCCGTGATCACGGATCCGTCGGACCCCACGGCACCTGTCGCCTCAACGGTTTTCCAGGCCTTCGATCTCACCAAGATCAATGCGATCACCCCGGCAACCGACCCGCTCATCGCCTTCGACCAGGTCACGAGCGTCCAGCTCTACCTCTACAACCCTGCGACCACCACCTCGACCTGGACGACCGTCGGAAGCTGCAACGCGACCGCCTCCAACCCGTGCGCGGGTACTTACCCCGGGTACACCCTGACTGCCGCCCAGAGCGCTGACACTCTCGGCGTGCGGATCACGATCGTTCCTGACGACACCCTGCGCGCCGCCAGCCACGACCCGCTCACACCCCCCGTCGGATCGGGGCTCGCCAGCAGTCCGTCCGGTCGCCCGATCAGCCTGACCTTCACCCTGCGCAACATGTTGCGCGACTCCAGCGCGAACCCGACAAACCCCTGGGTCGTGCAATCGCAGACCTACAACACGGTCGACCCCGGCGAGGTGTCGAACACTGCGGACGGCAGCTACGTGACCGGCTCAGGAACGGTGGATGACCAGGCATCCGACACGATCGACATCATCGACCCGACCCCGGCGGTCACCAGCACCAAGACGGTATCGACAGCGGCCATCCCGATTCCGAACCCCGGCGATGTCGCCCCAGCGAACTACCCCACCGACAGCTACACCCTCACCGCGACGAACGCATCCGTCGCGCACACCTGGTACCTGCGAGTCACAGACCCCATGCCATGTCCCGCCTCGAATGTCTCCAGCTGTGCCCACAACGACAGCGGGCCGGTCAAGGGCGAAACCGTCGACCCCTACGCGGGAGTCAGCTACGACCCGACCACCAACCCGTTCGAACAGTTCGACATCACGAGTCTCGTCCCGACCGCGCCGGCGAGCGTCAGCCTGCCGAATTCGACCATCACGCTGCTGTACTACACGCCAGCAACCTCCAGCACGCCGGCAGTCACCACTGAGAGCAGCCTCCCGCTGACTCCCGCAAACGTCAGCGCACTGTCAACGCCGCCCGCCGCGCCGAACCTCCTCACCAACCTTGTCGGCTTCAGCATCGAGTTCGCGTCAACGTCGACCTCGAACGGCGGGACGATCGCGAGCGGCGCGCAGGCCTCGGTCGTGGTTCACACGCGCCTTCGCCAGACCACGCGGAGCACGTCGGGCCTCGCGACCCCGACGAACATCGCGGGCCCCGTTTCGGTGGTCAACAACAGCTTCACGCAGGACTACGACGACGTACTGCCGGATGCGAACATCTATGACTCGAAGCAGGCCACGGTGAACCTGGCCGTCGGGACCATCGCCGTGACCGCCTCCAAGTCGATGAAGACCGTGACCGGCGGCCTGACCACGATCCTCGAGTCAAACCGGAACGCTGACGTCGCCGTGACGCTCGGAGCAACCTCGGGCACCTCGGACGCGGCATCGGACAAGGTCGTACTCACGGACAGCGGCCAGAACACGGATGGCTCGGCCGCCGCGTTCTGGAGCGACTTCACGCTCAAATCCATCGGCACCGTCACCGCTCCGCTTGGCTCGAACCAGCTCGAGGTCGACGCGCAGGTGGATGGCGCCACAACCTGGACCGACGGCACCGCGGTCGGCTTCACCGCACCCGCGTCGCCGTCGGTCGTCCTCCCGACGGGCGTGACCGCAGCACACGTGACGGGCCTGCGCTTCACCTTCTCCAAGGCTGACGGATCGATCTTCTCCAACACGGCCCCAGCGGCGGCATGGACGGCATCCATCCCGCTGGTGGCCAACATCAAGCCGACCTACCTTCAGGGGCAGGTCTTCACGGGCACCATCCCCAACACCGTGACCGCGACCTCCACCCACCCCATTTTCGGCACCGCAACCGCCCAGGCGACCGCCAGCATCACGCTGAGTCCGGGCACCTTCACCGTGGACGTGGTCAAGACACCCTCGGTGGCGACCACCCCGGCCGGCCAGTTCGTCGACTGGACGTTGAAGTTCACCAACACCGGCACCGGCTACCTGAAGAACCCGACCATCGTCGACCAGCTGCCAGTGGATGCAAGCCTGACGGCCGGCGGCCCCCTGCTCTTCGACCCGACCGCAGTCCCGACATACACGGATTCAACGGCAGGGCTGCTCTCAACAACGACCGTGACCCAGTCCTACACCGCCGCGACACGGCAGGTCTCGTTCACGTGGCCGGCCGGGTCGGAGCTGGCTCCCGGCGAGTCCTACTCGATCGTGCTGAGTCTCGAGGTCGCACCCGGCCTGCAGTCGACCTACGGGCACGTCGTGAACAACTTCACCTTCGGGTCCGACCAGACCCTCGCCTCCTGCAGCAACACCACCGGCACCCAGGGGTACACGCTCTCGGGCACCACCTGCCGCACAAGCAACTACGTCACCGTGCTGTCCGCCTCCGCCATCACGACCTTCAAGGGGGTGAAGGGCAACGTCGACTCGAGCGGCAACTCGACATCCGGAGCAACGAACGTCACCAACCCCGCAAGCACCTGCGTGCCCGACTCCGATGGCTTCTACCGCACCCCGTGTGCAGCCAATACCGTCATCGGCGGCACCGACCTGTGGAAGCTGCAGGTGGTCAACGGCGGCAACATCCCTGCCACGGCTGCCACGGTCGCGGACGTGCTGCCGCACGCCGGTGACACCCTGATGCGCACCAGCACCTCGCGCGGATCGACCTACACGCCGCAGTTCGACGGCAACGTGACACTGATCACCGACTCCCTGTCCGCGGGAACCGTCATGAGCTGGCAGGTCACCACGGCCTCGAACCCGTGCCCGAACTACGACACGAACCCGACATGCTCGACTGTGACCTGGCTCGATGGGCCCTCCTACCCCGTGGCGAGCTACCCGCAGGTCACGGCCATCCGGGTCAGCTTCGATTTCAGCGCGCTGGCTGGCGGCACGCTCCCGCCGGCCGCCGAGCTCAAGGTCACCTATGACACACTCAACACTCCGAGCCTGACTTCGTCCGATCACCGGGCGCCGACGACGGTGCCCTCGGCCACCCCGTTCGCGTGGAACACCTTCGGTGCCTATGCGGAGTTCGGTGGATCCGCGTCCCGGCTGGTGGAACCCGTCAAGGCGGGCGTCGAAATCGAGACCGGCTCGGTGCAGGTGAACAAGGTGATCACGGGCCCGAGCGCGGCCTTTGCTCCTGTCTCGTACACGGTCAATGCGCACTGCACGGTCGACGGCGCACCCCTGTCACTTCCGGGCGGCGGTGCGATGACGCTGAATTCGTCATCCACGGTGCCCTACTCGACGCGCATCGACGGCATCCCCGTCGGGTCGGTCTGCGATTTCATCGAGGCGGCGAGCGGCGCCAGTTCCGTCGACTACTCGCCGGCCGTCTCCGGTGACACCGCGGCCGAGGTCACGGTCACGACCCCCGGGACCGCAGTCACGGCCGTGCCAGCCCTCCAGCAGGCTACGGTGACGAACACCTACGGATACACCAGCCTCACGGTGACAAAGAAGGTCAGCACCACCACCACTGTTGGCGCTTTCGGCCCGTACGCCTTCAGCCTGGCCTGCACAGTGAACAACGGGATCACCGCTCTCCCCGTCACCTTCGCCGGGGGCGCGACCACACTGGCGTTCAGCCTGAACGCCAACCAGTCCAACGAGATCGACAACCTCCCCGTCAACGCGGTCTGCGTGCTGCGCGAGACGGATTCAAGCCACGCGACCTCGATTGCCGCATCCATTGACGGCGGCACAGCGGTGCCGACCAGCCAGGGTGCCGCGATCACGGTTGCCCTCCCGGCCGGTTCGGCCCACACGGCCGTCGTGACCAACACCTTCGCGGGCGGCCAGCTGGCAATCACCAAGACGGTTTCGGATGCGGGACCGATCACGTACGGCAGCGGGCCGTTCACCGTCAGTGTCGTGTGTACCTACCAGGGACAGACCCTCTACGACAGCACCGGCGCCGACCCGACCATCTCCATCGTCGGAGGCCAGACGATCACTCTCGCACCGGTCTTCCCGGTGGGCACCAGTTGCTCCGTGGCCGAGACCGACGCGGGAGGCGCAACCTCGTCGACCGCGCCCGCAACGGTGCTGATCGTCGGCCCGACCGGCAGCCAGACCGTGGGCCTCGTCACGACGAACATCACCAACACCTTCGCCAAGGGCAGCCTCAAAGTCACCAAGATCGTGGATGTCGCCGGAAACGCATTGCAGAACTACGGCGTCGGCCCCTTCGAAGCGACAGTCACCTGCACCTGGGTCAAGGACGGCACCACGCTGACCATCCCGCTTCCGAACTCGGGCGTCGTATACCTCACCGCCGGGGACGGCTACACCTCGACCGTCACGGGACTCATTGCGGGCGCGACCTGTAACGTCGTCGAGTCCGCAACGGGCGGGGCAACCACCTCTGTCGTGGGTGCGATCTCGCCATCCACCATCGTCGCGGGCGGCACCAGCGCGGTCACCATCACCAACACCTTCAAAACCGGCTCACTCTTCATCGACAAAGATCGCCTCGGTACGGCCGCGGCCGTCACACGATTCGGCCAGGGCAGCTACACGGCCTCGGTTACATGCTCGTACCTCAGTAACGGAACCGTCGTTCCCATCGATCTCGGACCGCAGGCCACGCAGGTCCTGGATACCGCCGACGGCTACTCGGCCCAGATCGACGGACTGCTCGATGGCGCAAGCTGCAGCGTGGCCGAGACCGATGCCGGGCTGGCCGTCTCATCGACGCTCGTGCCCAGCAACGGAACAGTGACGATCGTGGACTCGAGTTCTCTTAATCCTGCGACCGTCGCCATCCTGAACACGTTCGCAGTGGGCACGCTGCAGATTGTCAAAACCGCCTCGACGGCGCTCACCGAAGGATCCGCCACCTACAGCTACACGCTCGCTGTCAGTAATACCGGAACCGTGGGCGCTCCCGGCGTCGAGGTGACCGACCCGATCGACCCGACGCTCGATGTGACGAGCGTCGACGCGACCGGCTGGACCACCTGCGCGGTCACCGGGGCCGACTCCAACGGCTACGGCGGAGAACTCGACTGCCTGCTCGGCAGCGACCTGGCGGCCGGCTCGTCCGCGCCCGACATCGTCCTGAACGTGACCGTACTCGACACGATTTCGCAGGACGAGATCGACAACACGGCAACCGTGACCTCGACGAGCCCGATCATCGACGGCAGCAGCTCCAGCGCCAACGTTCCCGTCAAGTGGATCGACGTGACCGCGACATCCCTCTGTGTGAAGGATGCGCCCTACCTGCAGTACACGATCAACGCCCACAACCTCGACGTGAGCAACCACACCCTCACGGTCAGCTGGGCCGACAAGAACGGCACGTTCGTCCACGCCGACACCGCGCCGATAGCGGTCAATGGACCCGTCACTGGCACGCTGCTGTGGCCAGGCGCCACCGTCGATTCGTCGGGCGACGCGACCGGCTGGCCGGGATACCGCCTCGCCCTGCCTGGCGAGACCCCGGACTGGAACGGGATGGTGCTCGACCCGACGCTCGCCACCTATGGTCTGCGCGATCATCCCCTCATCACGTTCAGCATCAACCCGCACCGCACGGTGACCGTGGCATACCCTCCGGCGAGCCCGGACTGCACGTCGGTGCAGCCGACCGACATCGCGATGACGAAGACGGCAAGCGTGAACGTCATCCGACCCGGTGTTCCGTTCACCTACACGATCACGTCGCGTGACGCCGGGCTCGGTCCGGTCGAGAATGCCGTGCTCACCGACCCCATCCCGCCGACCCTGCACGTCACGAACGTGACGACCGCCGCGCCCGCCGCCGGAATGCCCAACTGGCTGGGGTGCACACTCACCGGCGTGAACCCCGACGGCGGTGGCGGAACGGTGACGTGCACCCTGGACCGGCCGCTCACCTATGGGCAGAGCGCTCCGAACGTCATCCTCGGGGCCGTCGCGCTCGCCTCGGCCACCGTGGGAATGATCACCAACACTGCGACCATGACCGGTGATGCTCCCGCGCAGTCGACCGATCCGACCATGACGGTCGACTCATCGGCCACCGTGCTGGATGCGAAAGAGCTGGGACTCACCGGCGTCGTCATCGGAGGCAACCTGGCGGTCGGTGTCGTGCTGACGCTGCTCGGCCTGCTTTTCTTCGGCTTCAGCTTCGTCTGGACACGACTACGCCGGCGGACCCGCCAGGCCTAGTAGCTGCCGAAGTAACGCTCACCCACCGGGATTTCGACCGTCGTCGTGTTTCCCGGCTGGGCAAGCGGGCATGCCCAGAGCGGGTCATACGCGCAGGACGGGTTGTAGGCGAAATTGAAGTCGAGCACGAGCGACTCCGGGGTCGTACCCGGCCCGAGGTCGGCCCCCTTGATGGTGTCGAGAAGGTATCGGCCACCACCGTAGGTGCCGCCGTGGCGACCGTGCAGCGCATCCTTGACCGGCAGGAAGATGCCGCCTCCGTACGATGCGAGGCGCCAGACATCGAGCGTTCCGATGCCGGGAAGGTCGGCGGTCCCGAGGAGCTCGAACGGCACGACGCCGTCGGTTCCCGTCTCCACCTCCAGGTGCCGCGGTGCAGCAGGGGTGATCGGGACCTCGAAGCGCCAGTCAGGGTCGTAGGGCGACACAGGCAGGCCCGCGAAGCCGCCGCGATCCTGTGGCAGCAGCGGAGTCGCAGGGTGGGTCGAGAACAGGTCGTCCCGCCCTCGCCGCCACAGGTCATGGCCGGTCGCCGGATCGCTTGCCGCGCGCACCTCCGAGTAGAGGGCGAACACGCGACGCCGCCAGTCGGCAACCTCTAATGCGGTCATGCTCCAACCCTAGGCGCGCCAGTGCGCCGAGAGTTGGCGGATGCGGAACCCGCGCCACTGCCAGAACGCCCACAGCCCGAGCCAGACAGGGAGAGTGGCGGCTCCCGCGCTGACGACGAGGCGGTCCCGGTAGAGCGTGCGATGCTCGGGCAGGGGAGACACCGCCATGGTGTGCCGCCAGGTCGTGACCACTGCGAGCGGGCCGCTGACAGCCCGGCCGAAGTCGTGTACCAGCCGCACGCCCGGCCGCTCCTCGAATGACAGGTCGATGATTTGCTCTCCCGCATCCACCAACCCGAAAGCCCGCACACGCACCGGATGCGGGCCCTCGCTCCACTGCGCCGGGAAGCCCGCGGGCTCGAGCGACTCGAACGTGCTGAACGGGGCAGCCACCGCACGAAAGACGGCGGGGCTGCGCAGGGCCTGCCACGCCGCATCCGGGTCACAGTCGAGGGCAAGCTTGAGCAGGATCCGCATAACCCCAGTCTGCGGCCTGCGAGGCGTGCGCGGGTGATCGGCGGAGGTGGCACAATCACCGGGAGCTCCGATCCCTCGGGAATGCGAAGCGGGGTTGCAGCGTTCCGCCAATAGCCCTCGGGCACAGGCTTAGCCCCGGCAACAATGTGGAAGGACATCCCAATGAAGGCAGTTATCGACGGCACGGTCATCGCTGAGGCACCCAAGGAGGACCTCATCTCGATCGAGGGCAACTGGTATTTCCCACCATCGAGCGTGAAGAGCGAGTACCTGCTCGAAAGCCCGACCCCGTACACCTGCCCCTGGAAGGGTGAGTGCCAGTACTTCAGCGTGAAGGATGGCGAGAAGGTGCTGCAGGACCGCGCCTGGAGCTACCGCACCCCGTACCCCACCGGCATCGAGCGCGTGGGCAAGGACTTCTCGAACTACGTGGCGTTCTGGAAAGAAGTAAAGGTCACCGACTAGCGGGCTGCCGCTGACCGGCGCGGTGTGCCCGCACCTTTGCGCGGTTGCCGCACCGCTGCATCGAGCACCAGCGGCGATTATTGGACCGCGAGTCATCATAGAAGATGAGGTCGCAGTCCGATGCGGCGCAGGTGCGGATGCGGTCGGCGTTGGCCGGCCCCAGAAGCGTGACGGCCTCGCGAGTGATCGCGGACAGCGCCTGGCCGACCCTGGCTTTCGTGCGACCAGCCTGGCGGGTACCGCCGGCGAGCACCGGCGGGATGTCGGGTGTCGCGGCAAACAGGTTGATGACGTCGACGTCTTCGGGTGGCCGGGGTTGGTCCGTCGCAGTCGCGATGATCAGTCGGGCGAGTGCGCGCTGCAGGGCCTGGGCATCAACCAGTTCGCGGTCGGTGGCGGTTCCTTCCAGGGCGGGGAACCGGGTCCACAGCCAGCCGACGAGAGCGGTAGGGGTTGTGAGGGACTCGGGCGCGCGTCCGAAACCGCCGGCATACGCGAAATCGATCGCAACCGATCCCGCGTCGAACCACCAGTCCTGGCCGTCCCGGGAAATCAGCTGGCCTGTTGCCACCGTGTGCTGCATGTAACCATTCTCGTTGGTTACGGTCGGTTTATGCCGACACCGCGCGGAATGCGGGCTAGCCTCGCCGGCTCGCGGCCGTGATGCTGCGCTGCCGCCAGGCGATCGCGTTCGCGGCATCGAACCTGCGCGAGCAACGCCCGCAGGCGAGCACCCCGCGCGGTTGCTTGTAGCGATAGTGCACGTGGCCCGCGGGGCAAGTGCCCACCCACGGCGCGAACTCGTGCGCAATCGCACCATCGTGCGTGCGTTTTCCGTCGTACCCCAGGCCCTTGGCGATCGCTCGCCACTTCGGACCGTGACCGACCCGCGGGCCGGCGAGGGCGTGAGCGACCTCGTGCAGCAGGATCTGGTGGATCTCGTCGTCTTCGTAGCGACCTGCGAGATAGCGGGACACCGTGATGCGATGTTTATCGAAGCTGCACAGGCCCGCCCGGGTCTTGGCGTTATCGAAGCCGAACGACCAGACAGCCGGGTCAAGGTGCAGGGCGATGAGGGCCTCCGCCCACTTTCGCACTCGATCAAGTTCAGCCACGCATCGAGATTAACTCTCGGGGCGGGCTACCGTGGCCACTGCGCGCACGCGGGGAGCAACCGGATGGCCCTCTGCCCTGTGCAGGACGGGACTTCAGCCCTGGCCACCGGGGCGCAGCTGGAAAATGCTCTTCGACGGCGGAGGCGACTGCACGGCCGTCGCATCCGTGGTGATCGGCGCTCCTGCAATCCAATCCTGCAGCTCCTGCCCGGACACCACCTTCGACGGGTGGGGTCCGCCGGCCAGCAGCCGCGGCATCCAGTCGAGGGGAAGCGCGCCGCGGGTTCCGATCATGACGACGTTGCCGAATCGCCTCCCCTTGAGAACCTGCGTCTCGGCGAGCAGTGCGGTGTCCTCAAGCGCAGCACCGAGCGTCGCCGCCTGCGAGCGTGCGAACCGCAGGCCCGGGCCGTCGGCGATGTTCACCGCCATCACGCCATCCGGCTTCAGGAGCTTCGCCGCCTCGCGATAGAACTCGACACTTGTCACGTGTGCAGGCGTTCGGGCTCCACTGAAAATATCGACCACCACGAGGTCGGCCTGTCCCGCCAGCCCCGATGGCAGTTTCGCGAGCACGGCGCGGGCATCCCCATAGCGGATGCGGATCCCGGCGTTCCTCGGCAGCGGGAGTTCTCGGCGCACGAGGTCCACGAGCTCCGGCTCGAGCTCCAGTACCTGCTGGCGCGAGCCGGGACGGGTGGCGTGGATGTAGCGGGGCAGTGTGAGTGCACCTGCCCCGAGGTGAACGGCGGTGATGGGCTCGCCGGGCATCCCGAGCTGGTCGATCACGTGGCCGATGCGGGCGACGTATTCGAACGAGAGCTGCGCCGGGTCGTCGAGATTGACGTGCGACTGCGGCGTGCCGTCGACGACCAGCATGAATCCACTCGACACCCAGCGGTCGGGCTCGATCACGGCCAGGTAGCCGCTGTGCTTCAGAATCACGTGGGGGTGCTCGGCCATTACCCGATTCTCCCAGTCCCCGGTATTCGCCGCCGCCATCCGGCAAATCTCCACCCGGTCTCCACCCGCGGGCGGTCGTGCGCATCCCACGCCCGGACCAGTCTTGGATCATGAACATTTCGTCCGTCGTCGACATCCTGATCGCCCTCGTCGTTGTCTGCTGGATCATCTACCGCCAGTTCACCTGGCAGCTGGTGAGCCCGCGCAGCCTGTGGCGGATGCCCG
>Ga0302279_10002052_pt1 | contig 27365 bp, 20 predicted proteins | sample III_Bog_N3_3_FD_194541 | JGI IMG/M metagenome (GOLD analysis project Ga0302279, IMG submission 194541) | Peat permafrost microbial communities from Stordalen Mire near Abisko, Sweden - III_Bog_N3_3 | ecosystem: Environmental > Terrestrial > Soil > Wetlands > Peat | place: Sweden: Abisko... | reverse complement strand
TCGACAACCTCTGTCTCCTCTGTCGGGACCACCACCGCATGAAGACCTATGACGACTACCGGCTGTGGTTCGACCACGGGGAGTGGCACTTCGAGCCGCCCCCGGCCTTCGAGGACAACGAGGCGGTCCGCAACCCCCGGCCCCCGCCCGAGTGGCCCGGCACCGACCGGGCCACCCACCTCACGATGTCCCACCACCGACGGCGGACCCCGCCGGGCGGGCCGCCCGACGACGACCCCCGGCCTCCGACCGGACCGGGGACGACCGGGTCGCTCTTCTAGCACCCGGCCAGCACCCGGCCGCCACCCGGCACCCACCCGGCCGCCACCCGGCCAGCACCCGGCTCCCGCCCGACCCCCGCGGACCTCGCCGACCCCTGCGGTCGCCCGATGCCCGCGGTTCCGTCTAGGATTGTGCGCCGTAGCGGCAGCCCGGTGCAGCGCACCGTGACCGGACCGGTCGCCGCCCAACCCCTGTCAGCGTCACCCGAGGAGTCCCCGCATGCCCGAGATCACGATCGCCGCCGAGTCCGGCCGGACCATTGGCTCCAGTTCGACCCGCCGCCTCCGGGGCGAGGGGAAGATCCCCGGTGTGGTCTACGGGCACGGCACCGACCCCATCCCGGTGGCCGTGGTGGCCCGGGACTTCCGCATCGCCATGAACGGCGAGGCCGGCCTCAACACCCTCCTGTCCCTCGACGTCGACGGGAAGAACTACCTGACCCTGGCCCGGGACATCCAGCGTCATCCGGTGCGCAACGTGGTGACCCACGTGGACTTCCTCATCGTCCGCCGTGACGAGGTCATCGCCGCCGAAGTCGGCATCACCGTCGTGGGCGAGGCCCTGGAGGTCCAGCACGGTGACGGCATCGTCGACCAGCAGCTCTTTTCGCTGCCCATCAAGGCCATCCCGTCGGCCATCCCGTCCTTCGTGGAGATCGACATCACGCCGCTGACCATCCACGGCTCCCTACATGTGTCGGACATCGTCCTCCCCGAGGGCGTGGAGCTCGACATCGACCCCGAGACCACCGTGGTGGCCGGACAGCCGCCCCGGGTCCAGACGGCGGAGACCGGAGCCGCCGAGGAGGGCGCCGAGGGCGCCGAGGGCGGCACTGCGGCAGGCGACGCCGCCCCGTCGGAGGACTAACCCCTGTTCGGCGAGCGGCGGGGAACACCGGCGCACCTGCTGGTCATCGGGCTGGGCAACCCCGGAGCCGAGTTCGAAGGCACCCGCCACAATGTCGGGGCGGATGCCGTCACGCTGCTGGCCGCCCGTCACGGAGGCACCCTGAAGGCCGAGAAGGGCGTCCGGTCCCTGGCCGCCACCGTGACCATCACCGGCCAGCGGGTCCTCCTCGCCGTGCCGCTCACCTACATGAACGAGTCGGGCCTTGCCGCCGCGCCCCTGCTCCGGCGGGCCGGGACCACCGACCTCGGCCGGGTGGTGGTGGTCCACGACGAGCTCGATCTGCCGCCCGGACGACTCAAGGTCAAACAGGGTGGGGGGAACGCCGGTCACAACGGCCTGAAGTCGATCGACAGCCATCTGCACGGCAACGGGTACGTGCGGGTCCGCATCGGCATCGGCAAGCCTCCCGGCCGCCAGCCCGGGGCCGACTACGTCCTGAAACGCCCGGGGCGCGAGGAGCGCGAGGTCCTGCGGGTGGCCGAGGAGGAGGCGGCCGACGCCGTCGAAGCCCTGGTCACCGGGACCGTCGACGCCGTCATGAACGTCTTCAACACCGCCGGCTGAGCCGGACGGCCCGGTAGTCTCGGTTCCCATGGACCCCCGAGGTGACGTCACCATCTCCGTCGCGGGCCTCCGGAAGTCCTACGGGTCCTTCGAGGCCGTCCGGGGCATCGACTTCGAGGTCCGCCGGGGCGAGGTCCTGGCCCTGCTCGGGCCCAACGGTGCCGGCAAGACGACCACCGTGGAGATCCTCGAGGGCTACCGCACCCGGGACGCCGGCCAGGTCGAGGTCCTGGGCTTCGACCCGGCCCGCCGGACCCGGGCCCTCCGCTCCAAGGTGGGCATCGTCCTCCAGGAGTGCGCCGTCGACCCCTTCCTCACCGTGCGCGAGGCCCTCGAGCAGCGGTCCGCCCTCTACGCCGCCCCCCGGTCGGCCCCGGAGATCGCCGAGTTGGTCGGACTGTCGGCCAAGGAGCACGCCCGGGTGAAGGTCCTCTCGGGGGGCCAGCAGCGACGGTTGGACCTGGGCCTGGCCCTGATCGGCAATCCCGAGCTCATCTTCCTCGACGAGCCCACCACCGGTTTCGACCCCTCGGCCCGCCGCGAGAGCTGGGAGGTGGTCCGCGGCCTCTGCGCCGAGGGCCGGACGGTGGTGCTCACCACCCACTACATGGACGAGGCCCAGGCCCTGGCCGACACCGTGGTGGTCATCGCCGCCGGCCAGGTGGTGGCCTCGGGTCCGCCCGACACCCTGGGCGGCCGCGACCACGGCGAGACCACGGTCCGCTTCTCGCTGCCGCCCGGCGTGACGGTGGGGGAGCTGCCGCTCCCTGACGGGTCGGTCCCGGTGGTGGCCGGCGGAACCGTCGAGTTACACCTGGCCGACCCCACGGCGGCGGTCCACGACCTGACCGGGTGGGCCCTGGCCCGGGGCGAAATCCTGCCCGGCCTCACGGTGGTGCGGCCGTCCCTGGAGGACATCTACCTGGCCCTGACCGGCGATCCCGCCGCCGGCGGCACGACCCCCGGCACCACCCCCGGCACGACTCCCGGCACGACCCCCGGTACGGCGCCTCTGACGTCCGGCGGGGCCCACCCGACGTCCGGCGGGGCCGGGGTCCACCCCGGAGCCGATCGGGCGGCCGCGGAGGTCCCGGACCCGTGAACGACCTCCTGATCGCCGCCAACCAGGTCCGCTACGAGCAGAAGGCCTACCGCCGCAACCCCATGGCCGCGGTGTTCACCCTGATGTTCCCGGTGGTATTTCTGGTGGTGGTGGGGGCGTCGGCCGGCTCGAGCGCCGTGCCGGGGACCACGCTCCGGTACAACCAGTACATCGTGGTGGCCATGCTGACCTTCGGTCTGATCGCCGCCTGCTACACCAACCTGGCCATCCAGCTGTGCATCCGCCGGGACTCCGGGGTGCTGAAGCGGATGCGGGGGACGCCCATCTCGGTGGGGTCCTACATGGGCGGGCTCATCGGCAACGTGATCATCAACGTGGTGGTGCTGACCGTGCTGGTGGTGGCCATCGGCATGGCCTTCTACCACCTGCACTTCCCGTACCACTTCGGGGCGGCGGTGCTCACCATCCTCGTGGGCATCGTCACCTTCTGCGCCCTGGGCCTGGCCGCCACGGTGATCGTCCCCAACGCCGAGGCGGCCCCGGCGGTGATCAACGGGATCTACTTTCCCATCGTGTTCATCTCCGGGGTGTTCTTCCCCACGGCCAGCGGGTCGGTGCTGTCGAAGATCGCCAACTGGTTCCCGGTGCGCCACCTCATCCTGGCCCTGACCAGCGCCTTCGAGGGCGGGCACGGCTCGGGCCTGCGGGCCGGCGACCTCGGGGCCATGCTGGTGTGGGCCGCGGCCGGTCTGGTGTTCGCCTACCGACGTTTCCGCTGGGAGCCCAAGCACCGCTGACCGGCACCCCGGGGCCGGGAGGGGTGTGGCGCGCCCGAGTGCCGATCCGCCGGACCCCCGGCCGGTCGTCCGGTGATGCCGGCGCCGGCTCCCGGCGTCACTGCCGCCGTGCCGGGGTCACGTCCGCGATGTCCGCTGGTCCCGGCTGCACGGGCCGGTCGGCCCGGTCGGCCCGTGCGGCCCGTGCGGCCCGTGCGGCCCGTGCGGCGTCCGCCCCGGGGGCCGGTACCCTGAACGGGTGAGCCTCCGCTCGCTCCCCCCCCTGCTCCGCAACGAGCCCGCCATGACGCGGGTCGTCGGCGCGCCGTCGGCCACGCTGGCCGTGGCCACGCCGGCCCAGGCCTTCGTGCTGGCCGGGATGGTCCGGCTGGGCAGCCGGCGCCCCGTGCTGGTGGTCACGGCCACGGCGGCGGCGGCCGACCAGACGGCCCACGACCTCGGGGAGTTCCTGGGCCACGACCGGGTGGCCGTCTTCCCGGCCTGGGAGACGCTCCCCTTCGAACGGGTCAGCCCCGAGGTGCACACCATGGGCCGGCGGCTCCGGCTCCTGTGGCAGCTGGCCGGCTCCGGGGAGGACCGGGGTCCCGCCCGGGGGGACGGGGACGGCGGGGCCGGCGGCGGGGGCGGGGCCGGCGGCGGGGACGGGGACGCCCCGGACATCGTGGTGGCCCCGGTGAAGGCCGTGCTCCAGCGGCTGGGCCCGTGGCGCCACGCCGCCAGGCCCGTGACCATCCGGCCCGGCGACCGGGTCGACCTGGAGGACCTGGTGGCCCGGCTGGTCGACCGGGGCTACCGGCGGGAGTCGCTGGTCGAGCACCGGGGCGAGCTGGCCGTCCGTGGCGGCATCGTGGACGTCTTCCCCTCGACGGGCGACGAGCCGGTGCGCATCGACCTGTGGGGCGACGAGGTGGAGCGGCTGACCCGCTTCGACGTGGCCGACCAGCGGTCGGTGGCCGAGCTCGACCGGGTCGACCTGTTCGGGTGCCGGGAGCTGGTGCCTGACGAGGCCATGCGCCAACGGGCCCGGGACCTGGTGGCCACGGACCCGTGGGGCCGCCACCAGTGGGACCGGCTGGCCGACGGCCAGGTGTTCGACGGCATGGAGTCGTGGCTGCCCTGGTTGTCGGACACCGAGGAGCTCGTCGGCGACCTGTTGCCGGCCGACGCCCAGGTGGTGGTGGTGGAGCCCCGACGGGTGCGGGACCGGGCCGCCGACCTGGCCGACGAGGAGGCCGCCCTGGCCGGGGCCCTGGCCTCGACCTGGGGACTGACCGACGGAGCCGACGCCCTACGAGCGGCTGCTCTCGGCGACCGACGCTGCCGTCGTCTCGGTGGTGCCCACGGCCGAGGGCCCGGACGTGGCCACCGTCGAGGCCCGGGGCTGGGAGCCCATCCTGGGCAACGGCGCCTCGTTGGCCGCCCAGGTCACCGGACTGGTGGACGCCGGGTACGCCGTGGTGCTGTGCGCCGCCGGTCGGCCCGGGGCCGAGCGGCTGGCCGGCATCCTGGCCGGCGAGGGGCTGATGGTCCCGGTGGTGGACGGCGACCCCGGTCCCGGCGGGACCGGTTCCGGCGCCACCGATCTCACCACCCCCGGGGTGCGCATCGTGGTGGCGTCGGTGGACCGGGGGTTCGTGCTGCCCGGGGCCAGGGTGGCCGTGCTGGCCGAGTCTGACGTGAGCGGGCGCCGTCGGCCCCACCGCCAGGCCCGGACCCGGGCCCGCCCGGTCGACGGGTTCTTCGACGACCTGGCCCCGGGGTCCTACGTGGTCCACCGCCAGCACGGCGTGGCCCGCTACGGCGGCATGGTGACCCGCACCATGGGGGGCGCCACCCGGGACTACCTGCTGCTCGAGTACCGGGGCGGGGACAAGCTGTACCTGCCGACGGACCAGATCGAGCTGCTCACCCCCTACGTCGGCGGGGACTCGCCCACGGTCAGCCGGCTGGGCGGCTCGGAGTGGCAGAAGTCCCGGGCCCGGGCCCGGGCCGCCGTCCACGAGATCGCCGAGGACCTGGTCGACCTGTACCGCAAGCGCCTCCAGGTGGAGGGGCATGCCTTCGCCGCCGACACGCCCTGGCAGGAGGAGATGGAGGGCTCGTTCGGCTTCGTGGAGACCTCGGACCAGGCCCGGGCCATCGACGAGGTGAAGGCCGACATGGAGCGCCCGCTGCCCATGGACCGCCTGGTCTGCGGTGACGTCGGCTTCGGCAAGACGGAAGTGGCCGTCCGTGCCGTCTTCAAGGCCGTCCAGGACGGTCGCCAGGCCGCCGTGCTGGTGCCCACCACCCTGCTGGCCAGCCAGCACTTCCAGACCTTCGCCGAGCGCTACGCCCCCTACCCGGTGCGGGTGGAGCTGCTCAGCCGCTTCCTCACCAACGCCCAGGCCCGGGTGGTGCTCGACGGGCTGGCCGACGGGTCGGTCGACGTGGTGGTGGGGACCCACCGCCTGCTGGCCGAGGACGTGCGGTTCCGCCGGCTGGGCCTGCTGGTGGTGGACGAGGAGCAGCGCTTCGGGGTGTCGCACAAGGAGACCATCAAGGCCATGGCCGACGGGGTCGACGTGCTGACGCTGACGGCCAGCCCCATCCCCCGGACCCTCGAGATGGCGCTCACCGGCATCCGGGACCTGTCCATGGTCAACACCCCGCCGGCCGCCCGCCGGCCCATCCTCACCCACGTGGGGGAGTTCGAGGAGGCCGCCGTCTCCGAGGCCATCCGCCGGGAGCTCCTGCGGGAGGGCCAGGTGTTCTATGTCCACAACCGGGTCCAGGACATCGACGCCGTGGCCGAGCGGGTCCGCCGGCTGGCCCCCGAGGCCCGGGTGGCCGTGGCCCACGGGCAGATGGACGAGGGGACCCTGGAGAAGGTGGTCCTCGACTTCTGGGAGGGGGCCTATGACGTGCTGGTGTGCACCACCATCATCGAGTCGGGCATCGACATGCCCTCGGTGAACACGCTGGTGGTGGACCGGGCCGACCTGCTGGGCCTGGGCCAGCTCCACCAGCTGCGGGGCCGGGTGGGCCGGGCCGGAGCCCGGGCCTACGCCTACCTGTTCCACCCGGCCGACCGGGTGCTGTCCGAGACGGCCTACGAGCGCCTGCGGACCATCGGGGACCACACCGAGCTGGGCTCGGGCTTCAAGATCGCCCTGCGGGACCTGCAGATCCGCGGGGCCGGCAACCTGCTGGGGCGGGACCAGTCGGGCCACATCGCGGCCATCGGCTACGACCTGTACGTCCAGATGGTGTCCGAGGCCGTGGCCGAGCTGAAGGGCGAGGTGCGACCGGCCCCGGTCGAGCTGTCCCTGGACCTCCCCGACGCGGCCTTCCTGCCGGCGGACTACGTGGAGGCCGAGGACGTCCGTCTCGAGGCCTACCGCCGCCTGGGCGGGGTCCGGTCGCTGTCGGAGGTGGACGACGTGCGGTCCGAGTGGCTCGACCGGTTCGGGCCCCTGCCGGGGCCGGCCGCCGCCCTGGTGGACGTGGCCGTCCTGCGGACCGAGTGCCTCCGTCTGGGCGTCACCGACCTCGCCGTGTCGGCCCCCCGGGGCGGCGGGGTGGCCCGGGGCGGCAGCGCCACCGGCGGGTCCCGGGCCACGGCCAAGCTCTCGCCGGTGACCCTGCCGGCCTCGGCCGAGGTCCGCCTGCGCCGGCTGGCCCCCGGGGCCACCTACCACGACGACCTCCACCGGCTGCTGGTCCCCCTGCCCTCGGTCCGGCCCGGGGAGCCCGTCGCCCCGGTGCTGGTCAACCTGCTGCGGGAGCTGGTGCCACCGGCGGCCCCGGAGGCGGGGGGCCCGGAGGCGGCGGCCCCGGAGGCGGCGGGCCCGGAGGCGGGGGCTGCGGGCCCGGTGGCTGCCGATGCGGCGGCGGCCGACGGCGTGGACCCGGAGCGGGCCCGTTCAGGTCGGCGGGCGGCCAGCCGGTAGCATCGCCGTTCGTGAAGCGCCTCCTCCCGATCCTCATCGTCGTGGTGATCGCTGCGGCCGGCATCGCCGCCGGGCTCACCGCCGAATCCTCGGCCGTCGATGTGAACGGTGCCACCGTGTCGGTGAACACCATCAACGACCAGATGCATGCCTTCGACCAGACCCAGGGTGGCCAGTGCTACCTCTCGTTCGGGTCCGACGGTGAGGGGATCGTGACCGAGGGCGCCGGGGGCCAGGGGACCTACGCCATGCCGTTCGCCGACGGGGTGGTCGACCAGGCGGCCACGCACCTGCTGGCCGAGCAGTACGCCCGGTCGCTGGGTATCACGGTGTCGTCGTCGGACCTGGCCCAGGCCAAGACCGAGCTGGCCTCGGACTTCGACTCCGAGATCCAGTCGGTCCTCACGGCCGCCGAGAGCGCCGGGACGGGCTCGGCCTGCGTGACCGACCAGGGGCAGGCGGTCACCGGTGCGGCCCTGCTCGACTCGCTGCCGTCGTCGTTCTCCCAGGACCAGATCCGCTTCGCCGCCTACGAACAGGAGCTGCTGGCCCGGGGCGCAGACCTGTCGCCCGCCGCAATTTCCGCCTACTACAACGCCAACGTCTCCGACTTCGTGACCTACTGCCTGAGCGGCATCGCCGTCAGCTCCCAGTCCGAGGCCCAGAGCCTGATCGACCAGATCAACGGCGGGGCCTCCTTCGCCGCCGTGGCCAAGGCCAACTCGCTGGACACGGCATCGGCGCCGGGGGGCGGGGCGCTGGGGTGCACCTTCACCGAGGCGGAGATCGTCCAGCAGCTCGGTGTGACCTCGGTGCCCGTGGGGAAGCCGTTCGGTCTCTCCACGGACCAGTCCACCGGAGACGCCGAGTTCTTCGAGGTGACCAGCCAGCAGACCCAGTCCCTGGCCGACGCCACCCCGGCCGTGCGACAGGCGCTCCTGTTCGACACGGCCAACACCAACCGGATCCAGGCCGAGATCAACGCCTACGCCCGACGGTCGGACGTCAGCATCGATCCCCGGTACGGCTCCTGGAAGGTGTCGACGATCGTCCCTCCGACGTCGCCTCCGGCCAAGATCCTCCTGCCGACCACGGCCTCGTCGCTGGCGTCTGAAGAGGCCGCGGCGGCGGAAGCGGCCGGTGAAGCCGGGGCGACCGGGGCGACGGGGACGTCGGGGACGTCGGGAACGTCGGGAACGTCGGGAACGTCGGGTACGACTGGAGCGGCGGGCGCCGCGGGCACCGCGGGATCGGGCGCGTCAGGTTCCTCCGCCGGCGCCGGCAGCTGACCGACGCGGGCCGGGGCCGATGAGCCGGGGCCGATGAGCCGGGGCCGATGACACCGCCCACCCGGGTCGAGGTGGTCGGGCTCGGTCCGGCCGGCCCCGAACTGATGACGGCCGGCACCCGGGCCCTGCTCGCCGGAGGCCACCCCGTGGTCCTCCGTACGGCACGGCATCCGTCGGCCGCCGAGTTCGCCGGCCCGGCGACGACCTGCGACGACCTCTACGAGTCCCTCCCCACGTTCGGGGACGTCTACCGGGCGGTGGTCGACCGGGTGGTCGGGGAAGCGGTGCGACACGGGACGGTGGTCTATGGCGTCCCGGGGTCGCCGATGGTGGCCGAGGCGACCGTGGCACTGCTCCGACGGGACCCGAGGGTCACCGGCGGCGACGTGGCCGTCACCGTCCATCCGGCACTGTCGTTCCTCGACCTGGCCTACGTGGCCCTCGACGTGGACCCGCTCGACGCCGGGGTCCGCCTGGTCGACGGCGGGTCCTTCGCCGCCGGGGCCGCCGGGGAGCGCGGACCGCTGCTGGTGGCCCAGTGCTGGTCCCGGGACGTCCTCTCGGAGATCAAGCTCTCGGTCGACCCGTCGCCGGAGGCCCCGGTGACCGTCCTGCACCACCTGGGCCTACCCGACGAGCGGGTGTTCCCCCTGGCGTGGAGCGAGCTGGACCGCACCTTCGAGCCCGACCACCTGACCTCGCTGTGGATCCCGGTGGTGGCCGCCCCGATCGGGGCCGAGATGGTACGGCTCGACGAGCTGGTGCGCACCCTGCGGGAGCAGTGCCCGTGGGACCGGGTCCAGACCCACGGCTCCCTGTCCCGGCATCTCCTGGAGGAGTCCTACGAGGCCCTGGAGGCCATCGACGCCGTGGCCGCCGTCGACGCCGCCCTCGAGGGTGTCGGCACTGACGGTGTCGGGCGGCCCGGCGGCACCGGAGGAGCCACCGGAGCCGGGGTGGGAGAGGAGGAGGCGGTAGCCCACCTGGAAGAGGAGCTCGGCGACCTGCTGTTCCAGGTGTTCTTCCACGCCGCCCTGGCCGCCGAGGCCGGGCGCTTCACCGTGGCCGACGTGGCCCGGGGGGTCCACGACAAGCTGGTCTACCGCCACCCCCACGTGTTCGCCGACGGCTCGGCCGTGACGGCGGACGACGTGGCGGCCAACTGGGAGGTCCTGAAGCAGGCCGAGAAAGGCCGGAGCCGGGTCACCGACGGGATCCCGGCGGCCCTGCCGGCCCTGGCCCTGGCGGCCAAGCTCCAGCGCAAGGGGATCGCCGTGGGCCTGGAGCTCCCGGACGGTCCGGCCGAGGCCGCCGCCGTGGCCGAGGGCGTCGTCGTGGTGGCGGCCGCCGATGCCGGCGACCCTTCGTCGGGCGTGGCCGACGGGGAGGGCGGGTCCGAGCAGGCCTCGGCGGCGATCGGCGACCTGCTCTTCCGGCTGGTCGGTGTGGCCCGCCGGCTGGGCGTGGACCCCGAGACGGCGCTCCGGAACCGGGCCGCGGCGTTCCGCGCCGAGGTGGACGGGCACGGCTGACCGCCCCCGGGTGGGTCGGTCCGGGCGCCGCCGCGGGGTACCGGATCCCGGTGAATGCCCAGGTGGGGGCGGTCCCGGGTGGTACCGTTTGACCACACAGGCAAGAGGAGCAGCCACCCACCGTGAGCACCATCGAGCAGGTCATCGGCCGAGAAGTCCTCGACTCGCGAGGCAACCCCACCATCGAGGTCGAGGTGGTCCTCGACTCCGGGGCCAGCGGCCGGGCCATCGTCCCCTCCGGGGCGTCGACGGGCTCGTTCGAGGCGGTCGAGCTCCGTGACGGCGGTCCCCGCTTCGGCGGCAAGGGTGTGACCCGGGCCGTCGGCAACGTGAACGGCGAGATCGCCGAGGTCCTGGCCGGCCGGGACGCCCTCGACCAGCGGTCGGTGGACCTGGCCCTGATCGACGCCGACGGGACCCCCAACAAAGGCCGCCTGGGGGCCAACGCCATCCTCGGGGTGTCCCTGGCCACGGCCAGGGCCGGGGCCGACGAGCTCGAGGTGCCGCTGTTCCGCTACGTCGGCGGCGTGGACGCCCACGTGCTGCCGGTGCCGATGATGAACGTGATCAACGGCGGGGCCCACGCCGACAACTCCATCGACCTGCAGGAGTTCATGATCATGCCGGTCGGGGCGGCGTCGTTCAGCGAGGCCCTCCGGTGGGGCGTGGAGACCTACCACGCCCTGGCCACGGTGCTGAAGACCCGGGGCCTGTCCACCGCGGTGGGCGACGAGGGCGGCTTCGCCCCGAACCTGGGCTCCAACGAGGAGGCGGTCACCGTCCTGGTGGAGGCCATCGAGGCGGCCGGCCGGGTGCCCGGTGACGAGATCGCCATCGCCGTCGACCCGGCCAGCAGCGAGTTCTACAAGGACGGGGCCTACGTCCTGGCCGGCGAGGGCCGGACGCTCTCGAGCGACGAGATGGTCCAGTACTGGGTGGACCTGGTCGGGCGGTACCCGATCGTCTCGGTCGAGGACGGCATGGCCGAGGACGACTGGGACGGCTGGGCCGCCCTCACCGCGGCCCTGGGCGGCTCGGTGCAACTGGTGGGGGACGACCTGTTCGTCACCAACGAGACGAGGCTGCAACGGGGGATCGATTCGTCCACCGCCAATGCCATCCTGGTCAAGGTCAACCAGATCGGCACCCTGACCGAGACCCTGGCCACCATGTCACTGGCCACCCGCTCGGCCTACGGCTGCGTGATGTCGCACCGGTCGGGGGAGACCGAGGACACCACGATCGCCGACCTGGCCGTGGCCACCAATTGCGGCCAGATCAAGACGGGCGCGCCCGCCCGCTCGGACCGGGTGGCCAAGTACAACCAGCTCCTGCGGATCGAGGAGATCCTCGGTGAGACGGCGGCGTTCCGGGGCCGGTCGGCCCTGGTGGGGCAGGCCCGGGCGTCATGAGCCGCGGCGGGCACGCCCACGCCCGGGGCAGCCGGGGCAGCCGGGGCAGCCGGGGAAGCCGGGGTGAGCAGCCGTCCGGTGGTGCCCGGGCCCGGTCGCCGTTCACGGCATCGGGGGCCGGTACGGGTTCGACCCGGGGAGCGGCCGCGGGCACGGGCACGGCCACGGCGGTGAGGCCGACGGGCCGTAAGGCGACGAAGGCCGGGAGCCCGTCCACGGGCCGGGCGGCGCCGGGGACCTCGACCCGTCGTACGTCCTCCGGGCGGGCCACTCCGGTGGGCGGTCGGCGGTCGGCGGCTGCGGCCACGCCTGCGGCCACCACGGGGGCGCCGACGAAGCGATCGGTCACGAAGCGGGCAGCCAAGCAGCGGGCAGCCAAGCAGCGGGCAGCCGCGCCGTCGGGCACGAAGCGGGCAGCCGCGCAGTCGGGCGCGAAGCGGGCGACCACGAAGCGGCCACCGAAGCAGCGGCCGTCGGCGAATCGGCCGGTCCCCACCTCGGCGGAGGCGGCGGCCCGGCGCCGCCGCCGGCTTCCGCTCGTAGGTGCGGTGGTGCTGTCGGCGCTCATCCTGGTGGCCGGTTTCCCGATCTCCACCCTGCTCTCCCAGCACCGGCAGATCGCCGCCACCGCCACCCAGTTGGCCCGGCTCGACCAACAGAACCGGAGCCTCAGGTCGGAGAACTCCCAGCTCACCTCCAAGGCCGAGATCGAGCAGCTGGCCCGCCAGGAGTACCAGCTGGTCCTCCCGGGCCAGACCGTGTTCAACGTGCTCCCGCCGCAGGGGCAGTCGACGACGTCCGGGTCGGCGGTCACCGGCACGGTCCCCGGGGACCCGGCCGACCAACCGCTGGTACCGCCTTCGGAGGCGAACGGAGTGGCCTCGAACCCGACGGCCGCCTCGTCGACAGGGACCGGTACGGGTTCGGGTACCGGTACGGGAGGATCGGCGGGCGCGGCGGGCGCGGCGGGCGCCGGATCGACGGTGCACCCGGGTCCGTCGGTACCGGCCGCGTCGTCCGGGGCGCACCGGGTCGTGAGCCATGGCTTCTGGTCGCGCCTGGGCGGTTCCCTCGAATTCTGGAAGTGACGGGTCCGGTGCCCGGCGGGCCCCGGGCACCCGGCGGTGACCACGACGGCGGCGGTGACGATGGCGGCGTCGGGGAGGCGGGGGACCCCGGCCGGGGGGACGACCTCGAGGTCGTCACCCGGCTGCTGGGCCGGCCGCCGGCCGGCCGGTTCGAGGTGGTCGTCCGGTCGGGGGACGGGACACCGGCGGTGATCGCCAACGAGCCGTTCCTCGACGACGGGACGCCCATGCCCACCCGCTACTGGCTGGTCGACCCGGTGCTCCGGGAGTCGGTGGGCCGGCTGGAGTCGCTGGGCGGCGTGCGTCAGGCCGAGGCCGCCGTGTCCCCCCGAGCCCTGGCCGAGGCCCATGCCCGCTACGCCGCCGAGCGGGACGGCCTGGTACCGGCCGGCCGGCCGGGTCCGCGACCCACCGGCGGCGTGGGCGGCACCCGCCAGGGGGTCAAGTGCCTCCACGCCCACCTGGCCTGGTGGCTGGCCGGCGGGGACGACCCGGTGGGGGAGTGGACGGCGGACCGGATCGGCCTGCACGCCGCCCCGGGGTGATCCCGTCCCCGGGCCGGGATGGCATCATGGGCGCCGTGCACTCCCGGGGGCCGGTGGCGGCGATCGACTGCGGGACCAACTCCACCCGCCTGCTGCTGGTCGACGACCGGGGCCGGACGCTCGAACGGCAGATGCGCATCACCCGGTTGGGCCAGGGGGTGGACGCCACCGGGGTGCTGGCCGACGAGGCGGTGGACCGGTGCGTGGACGTGCTCACCGGGTACGGGGAGGTGCTCCGTCGCCACGGGGTGGCCCGGGGCCGGCTGGTGGCCACCTCGGCCGTCCGCGACGCCGCCAACGGGGAGGAATTCCTGGCCCGCGCCGCACGGGCTTCGGGGCTGGTCCCCGAGGTGCTCACCGGTGACGAAGAGGGCCGCCTGTCGATGGCCGGAGCCACGGTGGGGCTGGAGCCGCCGCCGGGGCCCTGGTTGGTGGTGGACATCGGCGGGGGTTCCACCGAGCTCATCGCCGGCCGCTCCGCCGAGGACCCGTCGCTGGCCGTGGTGTCGATGCAGATGGGCTGCGTCCGGATCGCCGAGCGCTTCTTCCACGCCGACCCGCCCACCGCCGACGAGCTGGCGGCGGCCCGGGCCATGGTCGACTCCGAGCTGGACCGGGCCGTGGCCGCCCACCCCGGACTGGCCACCGGTATCCGGCTGATCGGCCTGGCCGGGACGGTGGCCACCCTGGCCTCCCTCGACCAGGGACTGGCCATCTACGAACGGGAGCGGGTCCACCACGCCGTGCTGTCGGCTGCGACGGTGGCCCGATGGCACCGGACGCTGGCCGCCGAGACCGGGGTGGAGCGCCTGCGGCGACCGGGCATGGACCCCGGGCGGGAGGACGTGATCGTCGGGGGCACCCTGGTGCTCGAGGCGGTGATGGACCGCTTCGGCTTCGGGGAGTGCCTGGTGTCCGAGTCGGACATCCTGGACGGTCTGGTGGCGTCCCAGCGTTGAGCCCCCCTCCGGGGCGGTCGTCGACGGCGTCGGCCGGGGTCCACGGTCGGCCGGGCCGGGTGACGGCGTCAGGTAGCCTGGACCCGTCCCGCCGAACCCCGCCGAGCCCTCTGGAGGCAGCCCCGTGACCGTGCAGATCTGCACGATCATCGCCCGGAATTACCTGCCGTTCGCCCGGGTGCTGGCCACGTCGTTCCGGGAGCACCACCCCGACGGTGCGGTGACGGTGCTGGTCTTCGACGACGTCGACCACGAGGTCGACGCGTCGGGCGAGCCGTTCGACGTGGTCCGGATCGACGACCTCGGCGAGGACGTGCCCGAGCTCTACCGCATGGCGGCGATGTACGACGTGACGGAGTTCGCCACGGCGCTCAAGCCCTGGCTCCTCGAGGCGCTGCTGCGCCGGGGGGCGGCCTCGGTGCTCTACCTCGACCCGGACATCCAGGTGTTCCACCCGCTCGACGGCATCGCCGCCCTGGCCGCCGAGCACGACATCGTGCTCACCCCCCACGTCACCTCGCCCATGCCCCGCGACGGGAAGATGACCTGCGAGACGGCGATCCTCTCCGCCGGCATCTACAACCTGGGGTTCGTGGCCGTCGGCCCGGGGGCCCTCGGCCCGGGCCGCGACGGGAAGCAGCCCTTCCTCGGGTTCTGGAAGGAGCGGCTCCTCCGGGAGTGCCTGAACGAGCCCGAGCAGATGCACTTCGTCGACCAGCGGTGGGTGGACTTCGTCCCGGGCATCTACGACCCCGTGATCCTCCGGGAGCCGGTCTACAACGTGGCCTACTGGAACCTCGACCACCGGGACGTCCAGTGGACGGGCGGGCGCTACGAGGTGAACGGCGAACCGCTGCAGTTCTTCCACTTCAGCGGGTTCAACCCCACGCTGCCCTGGCTCCTCAGCAAGCACCAGGGTGACCGGTCCCGCATCCTCCTGTCGGAACGCCCGACGGTGCGGCGCCTGTGCGACGAGTACGGCGATCGCCTGCTGGCCAGCGGCTACGGCACCGACGCCGGCCGCGCCTACGCCTTCGGCCACATGGCCAACGGCGTCCCGCTCGACCGCTACGCCCGGCGGGTGGTCGTCGACGCCGTCCTGGCTGCCGACGAGGGCACGGACGTCTACCCGCCGCTCCCCTGGGACGTGGCCGGGGCCGACGCCCTGTGCGACTGGTTGCGCGCCCCGCCGCGGGTGCCCGGCGACCCGGGGAACCTGTCGGTGTACCTGGCCACGGTCTACGGCCTGAACGTCCACGAGCTGCGGCCCCGGTTCTTCGACCCCCAGGGGGCCGACCGGGAGCGCTTTCTGGCCTGGGCGGCGGAGGAGGCCGAGGCCGGGAACCTGGCCGGGCGGCTGGTGGGCCCGGTGGGTCCGGCGGTCGCCGGGGGGACGGCGGCCGCCGGGGGGACGGCGGTCGCCGGGGGGACCGTGGTCGTCGGGGGGACGGCGGTCGCCGGGGGGACCGTGGTCGCCGGGGGGACGGCGGCCCCGCCCGGCCCGTCATCCCGCGAGTGGGCTCCGCCGGACCAGCTGCGGCCCGGGTTCCTCGTGGCCGGCTACCTCCGGGCCGAGCTGGGGGTCGGGGAGGCGGCCCGGCTGCTGATCGAGTGCATGGAGGAGGCCCACCTGCCGTACTCGACGTTCGTCGTCACCGACACCGTCAGCCGACAGGACCACGACCACACCTCCGTGGGCGAGGGAACCCGGGACTTCACCACGGCGGTGGTGTACGTGAACGCCGACCAGACACCGTCCTTCGCCGCAACCGTCGGACCCGGCTTTTTCGCCGGGCGTCACGTGGTCGGGGGATGGGCGTGGGAACTCGAGGAGTTCCCCGAGCGGTGGCACGGGTCGTTCGACCTGGTCGACGAGGTGTGGGCGCCGTCGGAGTTCGCCCGGGCGGCCATCGCCGCGGCGACGGACCTGCCGGTCTTCACGTACCCGCACCCGATCGTGGTGCCCGAGGTGACGCCGGGGGTGGACCGGGCGGCGCTCGGCCTCCCCGAGGACCGGTTCGTGTTCCTCTTCTGCTTCGACCTGCTCAGCATCCTGGAGCGGAAGAACCCGCTGGGCCTGATCGAGGCGTTCATCCGGGCCTTCCCGGAGGGTGGGGACAGCGGTCCGGTGCTCGTGCTCAAGGTCATCAACGGTGAGCGGGCCATCGGCAACCTCGAGCGGCTCCGCCTGGCCGCCATCGACCGGCCGGACATCCTGGTGGTCGACGGGTACCTGTCCAGCGGCGAGGTAGGAGCCCTGATGGACGCGGCCGACTGCTACGTGTCGCTGCACCGGAGCGAGGGCTACGGGCTGACCATGGGCGAGGCCATGGCCCTGGGGAAGCCGGTCATCGCCACGGGCTACTCCGGCAACCTGGACTTCATGACGGCCGAGACGGCCTACCTGGTGCCCTGGGAGTACGGCGCGGTTCCGCCGGGGTGCGACCCCTACCCGGCCGGGGCCAAGTGGGCCGAGCCGGACCTCGAGGCGGCGGCCCGCATCATGCGCCAGGTGGCCGACGACCCGGCGGCCGCCCGCGCCGTGGGCCAGCGGGCCCGCCAGTGGGTCCTCGAGCACCACGGCCTGGAATCCCGGGCGGGGTTCCTCCGGACCCGGCTCCGGGAGATCGAGGCCGACCGGGCCCGGGAGCGGGCCCGTGTCGCCGCGGCGTCCCTGACCCCCCCACCCCGGCCCGGCGAGCGGTACGTCCGGCGGATCCTGCAGTCGGAGCGGCTGATGCGCTACCCCCGGGGGGTCGCCCGCCGCATCCGGACCTTCAGCGACCCGCAGTAGGGCCGCCACCCGGAGCGGGGACGGCGTCGGTCGGGCGGCCCCGGGGGCGCCGGACGGTGCCGGACGGTGGCGGACCGTGCCAGACTGTGCCGGAGTACGCCGGACGGCGTCGGATCGCGTCGGATCGCGTCGGATCGCGTCGGTCCCACCGTTGAAAACGGGCGACGGGCATGCCCCGCGGCCTACGATGCGCCGGTGACACCGTGTGACCGAATCTTGACGAGCCCGGCGCCGACGGGCCCCCGTGGTCGGCGTCCCGGGGAGCCGGGCCGATGAGCGCCGTCCGTTCGTCGGCGGTGGAGCCGCTGGACCTCGGCGGCTGGCGCCTCCGCCTGCGGACCCTGACCGAGAGCGACTACGACAGCTGGTTCGAGGTGCGCCAGCGCTGCCGCGACTGGCTCGTGCCCTGGGAACCGCGTCCTGAGGGGGCCCCGCCGGCCCCCGAGGACCGGGGGAGCTTCTCCACCCGCTGCATGATGCGCGAGCGGGAACGCCAGATGGGGAGTGGCTTCGGCTTCGGCATCTTCGTCCAGGGCCAGTTTGCCGGCGAGGTCACTCTGTCGTCGATCCAGCGGGGGCCGTTCCAGAACGGGTTCATCGGCTACTGGGTCGACCGGGACCTGGCCGGGCGGGGCATCGTCCCCGAGGCCGTGGTGGTCGCCCTCCGGTTCGCCTTCGAGACGCTGCACCTGCACCGGGTCGAGATCTCGATCATCCCGAGGAACGCTTCGAGCCGCCGGGTGGTGGAGAAGCTCGGGCTGCGGAACGAAGGGGTGGCCGAGCGGTTCTTGGAGATCGACGGCCGCTGGGAGGACCACGTCCGCTACGCCATCACCGCCGAGGAGTGGGCTGTCCGACGTGAAGAGCTGCTCATCCAGTGGCTCAAGCGGGCGTAGAGCAGGCGTCGAGCGGACGTCGAGCGGGCGTACAGCGGCCGTCGAGCGGGCGTACAGCGGCCGTCGAGCGGGCGACCGATGGTCGTGAGGGCCCGGCCGCTCAGCCGTCGATGCCCCGGACGACGGCCGGGGAGTGCCGGAAGAACTGCTCGACGTCCTGCTCGTAGCGGTACCCGTCCTTGACGGTGCCCATCGACCGGCGCAGGTTGTTGGCGTGGGCGAAGCTGTCCACGGCCCCGGCGCTGGTGTAGCGGAAGACGAAGTCGGTCTCCTTGATGGGGGTCGAGTCGACCCCCCGCCCGTAGCGGAGGATGGGCTCGAGCTCCGGCGGGAATTGGATCAGGCCCAGGCGGACCAGCGGGGCGGCGAAGAGTCCGGTGCTCACCGGGGAGAGCGGCAGGAGGTGGGCACCCCCGATCGCCGCCACCTCGCTCCACGGGAGCTTGCCGTCCCCCGCCACGTTGAACACGCCGGGGATGCGGTGGCGGGTCACGTGCTCGAGCGACCGCACCACGTCGTCCTCCTCGACGAACTGGACGAGGGGGTCGAACCCGAGGAGGCACGGGAGGACCCGCCGCCGGAGATTGGTGCTGATGGGCGTGACGATGTCGCTGCCCAGCACGTTGGCGAACCGGAGGACGGACACCACGACCTGGGGGTTGTCCTCCTTGAAGTCCTGGACCATGCTCTCGACCTCGAGGAGCGACCGCTCCAGCCGGGTCCGCACGGGGGCGTTCCGGGGAGTCGTCTCGCGGAACCAGGCCGGGTCCTTCTCGGAGGCCCCGTAGATGTGGGTCGAGGACTTGACCACCACCTGGCGGACCGAGGAACCGCCGGCGCTGGCCGCGGCCAGCAGGTTCAAGGTGCCGATGACGTTGGTCTCGTGGAGGTTCCGCCCGGACACCTGGACGGAGTTGGTCACGAGGAAGGTGTGCACGATGGTGTCGACCTGGGTGGCCCGGACGATCCGGTTGAGGATGGAGTAGGTCTGGTCGGCCCGCACGAACTCCGTGCGCTCGAGTGGCACCCGGGGCTCGTTGGTGCCCATGCCCAGGATCATCTCGACCGTGGGATCGGCTTCGAGGGCCTGGGCCATGCGCCCACCCCAGAAGGTGTCCAGGCCGGTGACCAGTACCCGTCGTCCGTGCACGTCCCGACCGGCCCTCAGCCGCGCCACACGCTGCGGCGCTCCCGCAGCATGTCGTGCAGGGTGTCCTGCAGGGTGGCCCGGATCCGTTCGGACTCGTCCATCACCCGGCTCTTCGAATAGCGGTCCAGGCCCGGTTCGACGTCGAAGGTGACCGGGTCGAGGACCCGCATCTTCATCTTGACGGGGAAGTAGGCGACCGAACCGAGGAGCGGTCCGAAGAGCAGTGCGTTCGCCGTGACGGGGAAGTAGGGCACCCCGAGCACCTTGGCCACCGACGGCAACCGGAAGAGGATGGGCATCGACTCCTCGGCGCCGACCACGGCGATGGGGATGACCGGCACCCCCGAGCGCATGGCGATCTCCACGAAGCCACCCCGTCCGAACCGCCGCAACCGGTAGCGGTCGGTGTAGGACTTCGACGGCCCCTTGGTCCCCTCGGGGAAGACCAGGGCCAGTTGGCGCTGGTCGTGGAGCAGACGGTAGGCGTTCTCAGGGTCGGCCGGCACCCCGCCGGCCCGGGACCAGAGCGTGCCCACCACAGGGATGGTGCGGAAGAAGTAGTCGGCCATGCCGTAGACAGGTCGGCCCAGCTCGCGCTCGATGCCGTGCATGATGGCCGGGGCGTCGGAGGGAACGGCCCCGGCGTGGTTGGCGATGAGCAGGGCGCCCCCGTCGGTGGGGATCTTCTCGAGGCCCTCCCACTCGACCCGGAACCAGTGGCGGTAGACCGGGTCGTAGACCGAGCGGACGATCGACCGGAGGTGCTCGGACCGACCCCACTCGTCGACGTCCGAACGCCGGGGGTCGTCCCGGGGGACGTCGGCGGGCTGGGGGATGGCCACGGGCAGCACGGACATGGTCGGGTCGGGACCGGTGGGCCGGGTCGAGCCCGTCGAGGTGGCCGGGCCGGCCGGGCCGGCCGAGCCCGTCGAGCCCGTCGAGGCGGCCGGGATGGTCGAGCCCGTGGAGGTGGTGGCCGGGCCGGCCGAGCCCGTCGACGGCGCCAGTTCGGCCGTAGGTGCCGGCTCCGCCGGAGAACCGGCCACCGTCCGCTTCGCGACACCACGGCTCGGCCCGCTCAGCGGCGGTGTCGGCAGGGCATCGGTGGTCACCCTCTGCATGGTACTGCCGGTACCCGCTCCTCTGGAAAGGAAACGTCGCAGGTTCTGACCGGCGACGACGTCCCGAGCACACGGCAGCCGGCACCATGGTGGGAGATCCCACGGGGAGGGACTGAGCGCCCACGCTCCGTGTCGTGTCGTATCGCGACGTGCCGGTGGGTACCCCGGTGTGAGGATGCGGGTTGCCGAATGAGTGGCACGTCGGAAATGAGCGGGATGTAGCGCTCGCGGCTGCAAGCCCCTGGTGCATGAACGGCCCGAATGGTGCCCCACCCATCCGGCGGTCAGGGACAGGACCCCCGAGTTGGATCAGGAGGCTTTGGCCCGAGACTCGTCGAGAGCCTCGACCGGGACGGGCGCGATCCCATCGACCATCACGCACCGGATCTGGCGTTCGTGGACCAGCCCAAGACGGTCTTTTGTCGAGATGTCGAGCCGCCTCGCCGCCTCTGATGCCCCGAGAAGCTCATCTGACATCGGATCCTCCTTGTTCAGAACCGGGTGTATGGCTGACGAGCTGTATTTGGTGCTCGACCTGGACCACGACGGAGAGGTGATCGGTCTCGACCAGGACATCTCGGGCATCCTCGAGCGCGGCAAGCCGTTCGATTGCTTCGTCGAGCCCAAGGTTGATCTGCTCAGGTGGATCGAAGTCGGGTCAGCGCGGTCCGGGGGCCACGAGCCGCCCGGACAGGGGTCCCAGGTTGCCGAGCGAGGTGGTGGTCAGGGTACGGCTGGTGACCACCGGTTCCGTCGGTCCCCCGGTCGGGCGGAGGTCGTCGGACAGGCCGGCGGCCACGGCGGCGGCGGGGCCGGCCTCGACCAGGGGCAGGAGCACCAGGGCGGTGTCGCCGGTCGTGACCACCGGCACCGGTACCCCGGGCAGCAGGCGGGCCAAGGTCCCGGAGGCACGGTCGGCCATGGCCCGGGCCCCGTACCGGCCCGACGGGTCGCGGACGGCCACGGCGGTCACCGGTGGCGGTCCCGGTACACCGAGGCGCGACCGGTAGACATCGGTCAGCATGGTGACCGAGTCGCGCAGGGGCTGGATGCTGCTCCCGGGGACGTGCTTCCACTGGACGGGGATCTGGGCGATGGACAGGCCGAGCTTGCGGGCCCGGGCCAGGATCTCGACGTCGAAGGCGAACCGGTCGATGCGCACCAGGTGGAACAGCAGGCGGGCCACCGGGGTGCGGAAGGCCTTGAACCCGCACTGGGTGTCGTCGAGGTGGAGGTCGGTGCCGAAGGTGACCAGCCGGTTGAACAGGCGTCCCATGAGCGACCGGAGGACGTAACGGCTCTCCACCATGGAGTCGGCCAGGGCCCGCGACCCGATGGCGATGTCGGCGTGCTGCAGGGCCTCGAGGAGGAGGGGGATGGCCCGGGGGTCGATGGCCATGTCGGCGTCCATGTAGGCCGTGTACCGACCCCGGGCCGCGGTGACCCCGGCCCGGACGGCGCCGCCCTTGCCGCGGTTGTCGGGCAGGCGGATGACCCGGTGGTGGGGGAGGTCGGCCAGCAGCTCGTGGGCCCGGTCCGACGTGTCGTCGGTGCTTCCGTCGTCGACCACGACCACCTCGGTCCGGTCGACGTCGACCGCCCCGTCGGCCACCGCACCGCGGAACCGGGCCAGCCCGTCGCCGAGGCGCAGGGACTCGTTGTACGCCGGTACCACGATGGTCAGCTCCAACGCGGTGGGCACGGGGTCGGGGGGAGTGGTCAGGGTGTTACGGCCGTGCGGCGCCGACGAGGTCGTAGGTCCACACCGGGTCGAACTCGACGACCGTCCCGGTGTGGGCGGCCTGGATGATGGTCCCCGACCCGTACACGGTGGGCTGGCCGTCGAGGGTCGGGCCGACGTACATGATGACGTGGTCGATGCCCGCCGATCCGTCGAAGTCGTAGAACAGCAGGTCCCCGGGCTCGAGGTCGTCGAGGCTCACGTGGGTGGAATCGGCGTACTGCTCGGCCGCCGAGTGGGGCAGCGACACCCCGGCCTGGGCCCAGGCCAGCATGGTCAGGCCCGAGCAGTCGACACCGGACGACGAGGCACCACCCCAGACGTAGGGGACGCCGAGGTACTTCATGGCACCGTGGACGGCGGCCAGCCCGGCCGCCTGGGGCTGGTCCCCCGGCGACAGCGAGGTGACCGTCGCCGTGCCGCTGTCGGTGCCCGCCGTTCCGGCGGCCAGGTCGGCGGCCGTCGTGGCGGCCGAACCGGCGCCGCTCGTCCCTCCGAGGTCCACGGCCACCTGGGCGGCATCGGCGGCCTGGGCCGCGGCGGCCTGGGCCGCCGACTGGCTGGTCGCGGCCTGGGCCTGGGCCGCGGCGGCCTGGGCCTGGGCCGCGGCGGCCTGGGCCACCTCCGTGGCCAGGGTGCCCTGGACCTGGTTCAACGTGGCCTGGGCCTGAGCCGCCAGTGCCTGGGTGCTCTGGCGCGACTGGCTCTCCTGGGTGACGGCGGCTCCCTCGGCCTGCTGGGCCTCCTGCAGCCGGGCCTGGCTCGCCGCCAGCTGGCGCTGGCCCGCCTGGACCCGACCAACCTCGACCACGATGTCACCCTCGGCCAGCTGTTCGTAGGTCTGGTGGGCCGCCGTGGCATTCGACGGTGCGGCGAACAGGTCGGCGACCGTGGACGCCGAGGTGTCGTACATGTAGGCCAGGACGGCGTCCTGGCGGAGCTGGGACTTCTCGGCGCCGAGCTGGCTGCGCGACCGGGCGAGGGCGGCGTCGGTCGATCGCAGTTCCGACTGGGTGGCGCTCAGGTGGATCACCGCCTGGTCGTACTGCTCGTCGTCCTGGCTGAGCTGGCTCTGCTGGGTGGCGATCTGGGACTCGATGGTCGAGATCTGGGACTCCGTGGCGTTGATCTGGTTCTGGGACGGATCGGCCTGGGTGGTGGTCGTGGTGGTCGACCCGGCGGAGCCGGACGGGACGGTGGACGACGTCGTGGTCGTGGTTCCGGCGGCACCGGCGGCACCGGCGGCACCGGCGGCACCGGCGGGGATGGCCGGGAGTCCGACGGCGAGGAGGAGCATGCCCACCAGGGCGAACGGCGCCACCAGGCGCCCCGACTGCGAGCCCCGGCGCCGTCGTGCGCGTCCGGGCACCATGCACCCGCGGCGTGTGCGGTGCACTCCCCCCGTCCCCATCGTGCGAACGGCCGATTGTCCGACAATCAGATCAGCCATTTACGTAACAGTAGCGCCCGACGCGGGTCGTTCCAAGGGATAGGTTCCTGTTCACGAGGCAAATTTACGAAGCACCCATCACCATGGAGGATGGTGGGCGGTCGTGTTCGGGCCGAAATGACGCGGCGTCGGAGGTGCGAACGATGGTCGGAACGACCGGGACGGTGAGGACGGTCGACACCGCCTACGGTCGCGTGCGCGGGGTGGAGCGCAACGGGGTGTGGACCTTCTCCGGCGTGCCCTACGCCGCCTCGCCGGCCGGTCCGCGCCGCTGGACGCCCCCGGTGGCTCCGGACCCCTGGACCGGTGTGCGTGACTGTTCGACGTTCGGCCCGTCGGCCCCGCAACTGCCCCCGATCCCCGGGATGTCGGTGGCCGGCGAGTCGACGGAGCATTCCGAGGACTGCCTCAGCCTCAACGTGTGGACCCCGGGGCCCGACGGATCGGGCCGCCGGCCGGTGATGGTGTGGCTCCACGGAGGGGGGTTCACGTCGGGCGCCGGATCAGGGAACTTCTACCGGGGTGGCGTACTGGCCCGTCGGGGAGACGTGGTGGTGGTGACGGTCAACTACCGCCTCGGGGCACTGGGGTACCTGGCCCACCCTGCCCTGTCGGTCGACCGGGACGGGCCCTGGCTCGGCGGATCCGGGTGGTCGGGGTTCGGGAATTGGGGACTGGCCGACCAGATCGCCGCCCTGGCCTGGGTCCGGGACAACATCGTCGGGTTCGGGGGTGACCCCGGGAACGTCACGCTGTTCGGCGAGTCGGCTGGGGGGATGAGCGTGTCCACGCTGCTGGGCGCCCCGGCGGCGCACGGGCTCTTCCGCCGGGCCGTCGTCCAGAGCGGGCCCCCGTACGTGCACACGGCGGAGCAGGGCGCCGAGGCGGCCGAGCGGATCTGCCATGAGCTCGGGGTGCCGGTGGAGCGCCCGGCCCTCCTCGGGGTGGAGCCGGAGCGCCTCGTTCGGGCGGTTCAGACGGTGGCCGGGCGGCTCCGGTTCGAGCGCGACCGGGGACTGCCCCTCGCGCTGTTGCCGGTCATCGACGGCGGCCTGCTCGCCCGCCACCCGTTCGATGCGGTGGCCGACGGGACGGCGGCGGCGTCGGGGATCGCCCTGCTCATCGGTACCAACCGGGACGAGGCCGCCTTCTTCGGGGCCATGGACCCGGCGATCACCGGCCTCGACGACGCCGGACTGCTGCGGTGGGTGCGGCGGGCGGTGCACTCGGACGAGCGGGCGCGTGCGCTGATCGGGGCGGTCCGGGAGGTCCGGGCGGCCCGGGGGGAGCCGGTCGCCCCGAAGGACCTGTGGGAGGGCCTGGCCACCGAGACCATCTTCCGGCTGCCGTCCGTCCGGCTGGCCGACGCCCACGCCGCGGCGTCCGGCGACGACGGGCCCGGGGCACGGGTCTACCTGTTCACCTGGGAGACCCCGGCCTTCGGAGGGGTGTTCGGTGCCTGCCACGCGCTGGAGATCCCGTTCGTGTTCGGGACGGTCCGGAACCCCTCCGTCCAGCTCTTCACCGGTGGCGGTGACCGTGCCGCCGCCCTGTCCCGGGCCATGGTCGACGCGTGGCTCGGGTTCGCCGGAGCCGGGGTCCCCGGCGGAGGGGACCTGGGCCAGTGGCCTCCCTGGGACCCGGAGGTCCGCCCCACCGCGGTGTTCGGTCCGTGGCCCGGCGACGACGCCGTTGCGCGGATCGTGCACCGTCCCCGGGACGAGGAGCTCGTGGCCCTGGTCCGGGCGCTCGATCGGGACTGACCGCACCCGGCGCACCCGACGGTGGGCCAGAAAGGGACCGCAAGGATCGCCACGTTCCTCCGTTCCTCGACGTCGGCAGCAGGCCGCTGGGACCCGAGGAGGCAGGAGATGGCGCACGTGAACCGGCTCCACCGGCGATCGGCCGGTCTGAGGACACACCGGCGTCGGACTGTCGAGGCCGGGACGGTCGGGCGATGAGGCGGATCGACACCGTGTCGACGGTGGTCCGGTCGGCGGCACGGTTGGCTCTCGCCGCAGTGGTCGCCGTGGTCGGATTGGTGGTGATGGCCGGACCGGCCGCCGCCCACGGCAACGACGTCTCCGGCGTGACGTCCTGTGCCAGCCCGCTCGGGACGGGCTATTCGATCACGTGGACCATCGCCAACGACTGGGACGAGGTGGAGAACGGGACGGTGACGTCGGCCACCGGCGGACTGGGCACGCTCAGCTCGACCACCTTCACCATCGCCGCGCAGACCACTCCGTCGAAGGACCAGGGGGCGACCGAGCCGTACCTGACGACGACGCTCACTCAGAAGCTCCCGGCCGGGACCACGGGGACCGTCACGCTCGATGTGCAGGGGACGTGGTCCGACGGGACGGTGGCCGACGACGCCGGCAGCGTGAGCCTCAGCGGCTTGAATTGTGCGGCACCGATCCAGACCCTCGGCGGCCATATCTACCTGTGCAACAACTCCAACCCCACGGTGACCGAGGAGACCGGCGGCACACTCAGCGCTGCCGGACCGAGCACGGTCGCCCCGACAGCCAACCCTCTGGCCCCGACCGATGTCGACGCCGGTACCTACACCATGACCGCCGCTCCACCACCCGGCTACGTCCTCGTGGCATGCGGTGGTGCGTCCGTCCCGGCTGCCGGAGGCACGTCGGCGACCGAGTCGGTGGTCGTGCCCTCGGGTGGGTCCGCGGAAGGCATCTTCTACGTCGCTGCCGACGCACCGGCCATCGCCCTGGCGAAGTCGGCGTCGATCTCGAGCTTCTCGTCCCCGGGCACCGCCGTTACCTACAGCTACAAGGTCACCAACACCGGCAACGTGACCCTGACGGCGGTGACGGTCACCGATCCCATGGTGGGATTGTCGGTGATCAGCTGCCCTGATGCGTCCCTGCTGCCCGGCGCATCGGAAACCTGCACGGCCGTCTACCTCACGACGTTGGCCGACCTGAATGCCGGGTCGATCACCAACACCGGCACGGCCACCGGCACGCCGCCCACCGGCCCGAAGGTGACCGCAACGTCTTCCCTGACGATCCCGGCCACGGCCAGCCCGGCCATCGCCCTGGTGAAGTCGGCGTCGATCTCGACCTTCTCGTCACCTGGCACCGCCGTCACCTACAGCTACAAGGTCACCAACACCGGCAACGTCACGTTGACGGCGGTGACGGTCACCGATCCCATGGCCGGACTGTCGGTGGTCAGTTGTCCCGACAGTTCGCTACTGCCCGGCGCATCGGAGACCTGCACCGCTACCTACACCACCACCCAGGCCGACGTGAATGCCGGCTCCCTCAAGAACACCGGCACGGCCACCGGCACGCCGCCCACCGGCCCGAAGGTGACTGCCACCTCGTCGGTCACCATCCCGGCCACCCAGACGCCGGCCATCGCCCTGGTGAAGTCGGCGTCGATCTCGGGCTTCTCGTCCCCGGGCACAGCGGTCACCTATAGCTACAAGGTCACCAACACCGGCAACGTCACGTTGACGGCGGTCACGGTGACCGATCCGATGTCCGGGCTGTCGGTGGTCAGCTGCCCCGATGCGTCGCTGGCCCCGTCGGCCAGCGAGACCTGCACCGCTACCTACACGACGACCCAGGCCGACGTGAATGCCGGCTCAATCTTCAACACCGGCACGGCGACCGGCACGCCGCCCACCGGCCCGAACGTCACCGCCACCTCGTCGGTCACCGTCCCGGCCACCCAGACGCCGGCCATCGCCCTGGTGAAGTCGGCGTCGATCTCGGGCTTCTCGTCACCGGGCACCGCCGTCACCTACAGCTACAAGGTCACCAACACCGGCAACGTCACGTTGACGGCGGTGACGGTGACCGACCCG